>Ga0207773_100472_pt1 | contig 15714 bp, 16 predicted proteins | sample TtaePargueraPR_2_FD_187281 | JGI IMG/M metagenome (GOLD analysis project Ga0207773, IMG submission 187281) | Aerobic enrichment media microbial communities from Bioluminiscent Bay, La Parguera, Puerto Rico - Tt and M1 (3) (SPAdes) | ecosystem: Environmental > Aquatic > Marine > Unclassified ...
CGCGTCTCGAAGGAAATCGAGGTCGAAGGCCTCGACATCAACCTGCACGGCGAGGTCGTGCAGTAAGCTCCAGGCCGTAAGCAAGATGCCCGGCCGGCAGCGCTGCCGGCCGGGCTTTCACTTGCGCGCGCGGCGAATCAGGCGGGGATGCGGCGGTCGATGAAGGCGGGCAGCTTCACCGCGTAGGCGCCGCTGCCGAGCAGCGCCTGCACCACCGCGGCGACCGCGAGGAACAGCGGATACTCCCAGCCGCCGCCCTGGTTGGAGAACACCCAGCCGTTGCCGGCGTGCACCCAGGTGGCGCCGAGCAGCACCGGGATGACGGCCAGCGCCACGAGGCGGGTCCGGATGCCGAGGATGAGGGCGAGGCCGCCGCCGATCTCGGCGAGCAGCGTGAGGTAGGCCGCCGCCACCGGCAGGCCGAGGCTCTCGAAGAAGCCGACGGTGCCGGGCACGGTGAAGACGAAGACCTTCAGATAGAGGCTGTGGGCGAGGAACATGACGCCGAGCGCGACCCGCAGGACGAGGGCGGCGTAGGGGGCGGTGCGGGTGTCGATCATGGGGCTTCTCCAGTGCTGCGCCTCCTGCCCGGGGGCCGGCGGGCGGCGGCTTGCGATGGCGGAGAAGCTATGGTTTGCTTCTGCGCAAGTCGATCCGCGATCCACGCAATCTTCCATTGCATATACGCAAAGGCTAACCGAGCCTTGCCCCAGACCGCCGACACCGCCGCCGAGCTGCGCACCCTGCTGGCCATCGCCCGCGAGGGCAGCCTGGCGGGGGCCGCCCGCCGCCTGCGGGTCAACCACTCCACGGTCTTCCGCCGCCTCGGCGCCATCGAGGCGCGGCTCGGCACCCGCCTGTTCGAGCGCCAGGGCGGCAGCTACGTGACCACGGCGGCGGGCGAGGACCTGCTGCGCACCGCCGAGCGCGTCGAGGCGGAGGTCGAGGCGCTGGAGCGGCGCCTCAGCGGGCAGGACCTGCGCCTGACCGGGAGCCTGCGCCTCACCGCGCCCGACGACGTCGCCGAAGTGCTGGTCATGCCGCTGCTGACGGCCTTCCGCCACGCCTATCCGGACATCACGGTCGAGCTGGCGGTCGACAACCGCATGCTGAACCTCACGCGCCGCGAGGCCGATGTGGCGCTGCGGCCGACGCGGCAGCCGCCGGACACCCTGGCCGGAAGACGAATCGCCGGCCTCGCCAGCGCGGTCTACCGTGGCGCCGGCCGCGGCGCCCAGGCCGACGCGCGCTGGGTGGCCTGGGAGGAAGGCGGCGGACCGCCGCTGGTGGCGCGCTGGCTGACCGACCATGTCGACCGCCACGTCATCGGATACCGCTCCAACTCGATGCTGAACCAGGCGAGCGCCATCAGGGCCGGCCTCGGCCGCGGCGTGCTGCCCTGCTTCCTCGGCGACCGCGACGCCGGCCTCGAGCGCAGCGCGCCGCCGCTGCCCGAGCTGGCGACCGAGCTGTGGCTGCTCACCCACCCCGACCTGCAGCGCACGGCGCGCATCCGCGCGCTGCTCGACTTCCTGTACGAGAGCCTGCGCCGGCAGCGCCGCCTGCTGGAAGGCGCGTGACCGCCGCATGACGGAACGATGACGCGAGCAACAAAGATTTCTTAACTACCAGCAGTTTAGCGTCCGCCCACGCCGGTTAACCCTCAAGAGCCCGCCGACCATGGCCCTGCCCTGCGACGTCGCCGCCGCGACCGTTCCCGCCGTCCCGGCGGCGGACGAATCGGTCCGCGCCCACCTGCTGACGGTCGAGGCGCCCGCCGTGCCGCCGCAGATGAGCTGCAGCGAGGTGCTGGAGCTGTTCCGCGGCGACGAGAACCTGGCGGCGGTGGCCGTGGTGGCGGAGGGCCGGCCGATCGGCCTCGTCGGGCGCCTCGGCTTTCTCGCCAACATGGCGCGGCCGTTCTGGCCAGAGCTGTTCAACCGCAAGCCCATCGTGAAGCTGATGGACCCGGCGCCGCTGGTGGTCGACTGGGATAACCGCATCGACCAGGTGAGCGAGCTGCTGCTGACCCGCAAGCCGAAGGCGATGACCGACGGCTTCATCATCACCCGCCACGGCCGCTACTGCGGCATCGCCACCGCGGCGCAGCTCATGCGCATGACCTCGGAGCTGGCGAGCCAACGCTTCGGCCGCCTCAGCCAGGCGCTGCACCAGGTGACCGAGGCGAACGCCGCCAAGTCGAAGTTCCTCGCCAACGTGAGCCACGAGCTGCGCACGCCGCTGAACGCCATCATCGGCTTCTCCGAGCTGCTGCAGCGCCGCCTCTACGGGCCGCTCACGGACCAGCAGGACGAGCACGTCGGCCACATCCACCACAGCGGCCAGCTGCTGCTGAGCCTGGTCGACGACCTGCTGGACATCACCGTCGCCGAGTCGGGACGCGACCTGCAGGAGGAGGCGGTCGACCTGGGAGCCCTGCTGACCGGCTGCGTCAAGCTGCTGGAGCCGCGCGCCGGGACCAACGGCGTCACCCTGGCGCTCGAGCTCCCCGCGCGGCCGGTGGGGCTGCTGGGCGACGCCGTGAAGCTGAAGCAGGTGCTGCTGAACCTGCTGACCAACGCGGTGAAGTTCACCCCGCAGGGCGGCCGCGTCGCCGCCTCGCTCGATGCAGGCGCCGGACAGCCGGTGACCATCGTCATCGCCGACACCGGCATCGGCATCAGCGCCGACGAGATCGACCACATCCTGCTGCCCTTCGGCCAGGCCCAGGACGGCCGCGCCCACCCGCACCAGGGGGCCGGACTCGGCCTGCCGCTCGCCAAGGCCCTGGTCGAGCTGCACGGCGGCCGGCTCAGCATTGCCAGCCGGCTGAACGTCGGCACCAGCGTGACCGTCGAGCTGCCGGCGGCGCGCCGCCTCGCCGACGAGGTTGCGGGTCCGCCGCGCGCATCCTGAGGCCGGCCGGTTGAGGCCGGCCGATTGCAGCTTGCCCGTTGCAGCTTGCCCGTTGCAGCTTGCCCGTTGAAGCTTCACGGCCGCACCCACATCTATCCCCGCAACGGCGGCAGGTCCTGACCGCCGCAGAGGGGATCTGTACCGGCATGAGCGAGGCTTCGAGCAGCACGGGCGACAAGACGCCGCCGACGGCGCGCCTGCGCGGCCTTGTCGAGTCCAAGGGCTTTCAGCGCGCAATCACCGCGCTGATCCTGGTGAACGCCGCCATCCTCGGCCTCGAGACTTCCGCCACAGCCATGGCCGCGGCCGGCCCGCTGCTGATGCTGGCCGACCGCATCATCATCGCCGTCTTCGCTGCCGAGCTCCTTGCCAAGCTGGTCGTCTACCGCCGCCGCTTCTTCACCGACCCCTGGAACGTCTTCGATTTCGGCGTGGTGGCGATCAGCCTGGTGCCGGCCTCGGCCGCGTTCTCGGTGCTGCGCGCCCTGCGCGTGCTGCGGGTGCTGCGCCTCGTCTCCGTCGTGCCGTCGATGCGCAAGGTGGTGCAGGCCCTGCTGAGCGCGATTCCCGGCATGGGCTCCATCGTCGCGCTGCTCGGGCTGCTCTACTACGTGTTCTCGGTCATGGCGACCAAGCTGTTCGGCGCCAGCTTTCCCGAGTGGTTCGGCAGCATCGGTGCCTCCGCCTATTCGCTGTTCCAGATCATGACCCTGGAGAGCTGGTCGATGGGCATCGTGCGCCCGGTGATGGAGGTCTATCCCTACGCCTGGGCGTTCTTCGTGCCCTTCATCCTGATCACCAGCTTCGCCGTGCTGAATCTTTTCATCGCGATCATCGTGAACGCCATGCAGAGCCAGCACGACGCGGAGAACAAGGAGGCTCTCGCCGCCTTTTCCGAGCAGTCGCACGGCGATGCGGCGCGGCTGGAGGAAGACATGAAGGCGCTGCACGAGGAGCTGCGGCAGCTCCGCCGGCTGCTGGAGGATCAGCGCGCCGGCAGCCTTTCCTCGAGCAACCGCTCCTCGAAGCTGGCGTCCGACCCCGCGCAGGGACGGTAGAGCGAGAGGGCATAGGCGACGGCGCCGTCGCCCTTCAGATGCGCGCGCGCCGGGTTGGCGGCGAGGTGGCGCTCCACCACCGTCAGCAGCTCTTCGACGCTCTCCTCGCCGGTGAGGCAGGCCTCCATGCCGTCGATGCGCGCCGCGGCGCCGCCCAGCATATCAGCCACTGCCATGACGTAGCCGGCGCAGCGGCCGCGCGCGTGCGCCTCCTCGGAGCGGCAGTCGGCCAGCACCTCGTCGCCGTTGCGGTAGCGCGGCAGCTCGTGCGCGAAGAGGGGGTCGGCGGCCGCGGCGAGGGCCGGCAGCAGCCCGGCGGCGACGCCGGCCAGCGATCCGCCGAAACGACGCCTGACGCGCCGCCGTGGCCTCTCGAGCGCGGGATCGGAAGCATGCTGCGTCATCGCGGGCGCCTCCCTTGCCTGGCGCCCGCCGTCCGTTCGCCTAAGGGTGGCTGGCGCCGCCGTCCTCGCCCGGCGGATTGCCGCGTGGCGCGAAGACCGCCTGGTCGCGGACGGCCTGATAGTCCCTGAGCGCCCAGTGTACCGAGGGAAAGGCCAGCAGGTCCCAGGGAATTGCATCCCACGCGAAGAGGTCGAGCTCCAGGGTTTCCGGGCCGGCGGCGACCGCGGGGCTCACCAGCCGCGCGCGGTAGATGAGCTGGACCTGCGAGATGCGGGGGATCGAATAGATCGCCAGCAGCTGGTCGATCGCCAGCTCGGCGCGCGCCTCCTCCCAGGCCTCGCGCTGCGCGCCGGCCGCGGCCGCCTCGTTCAGCTCGAGGAAGCCGGCCGGCAGGGTCCAGAAGCCGCGCCGCGGCTCGATCGCGCGGCGGCACAGCAGGATGCGGTCCTGCCAGGCGGCGACCGATCCCACGACGATCTTCGGATTCTCGTAGGCGATGAAGCCGCAGTCGCTGCAGACCAGCCGGTGGCGGTCGTCGCCGGCGGGAATGCGTCGCTCGAAGCGGGTCGGAGGCGCGGGCGGCCCGCCCTCGGGGTCGTCAGCAGCGGTCATCGCGCCACTGTGGCGCAGCCGCCGCGGGGCGACAAGGAAACGGGGGAAACGGGGGAAGCTGCCGCGGGAAGCCGGTCAGGCGCGCAGATCGACGAAGCTGCCACGCGGCAGGTGACGGCTCGCCGCCATGCCCTCACCCGGCGCCGAGGGTCCCGGCTGGGAGGGGCGCTGCTCGACAGCCGACTTCGGCGACGCCGCGGCGGCCGGCGCGGCCGTCTGGCTGCCGAGCGCCTTCAGCATGGCGAGCGAAAGCGAAGTCTGACCCGGTGCAATCTGCATGACCGCAGTATTCGCACGCCGGGGTTAATGGCAAATGAAGGCCAGAGCCGCAACCAACTGCGGCTGCTGACGTTTTTTAAACGCTTCATCTAATAAAAATGATTAGTTTGCTGCAAAGGCTTGTCCGCGAGCAGAGATTGCAAACTGTTGATTCTTCTTGGTTAACTGGTAGAACCCCGGAATGGGGTCCAGGATGGCGGCGCCGCAGTCCTGGGGAACTGCCCGCGGCCGGAGGCTAGATAAGGCGAACTGCCAGAAAGTGCCGCGTGACAAAACGAAGTCGAGGCGGCGGGTCGGTAGAAGAAGGGAAGATCAAACTTCACATTGTTTTTACCTTAATTTAGTATTTTCACGGGGGCATCGGTCGTCTTCTGCGCTGATTGCGGGGTTTCAGAAATCCCACCGTCGGCGCGCGTTGGTGCGGCCGGTCGTTTTTTCGGGGAAGGGCCGAGTGAACGATCGCGATCAGGACCTGCATTCGCTGCTGAAGCTGGCACTCGACCGGTCAATCGAGGGCCGCGAGCAGCTGACGGCGCGCATCGCGCAGCTGTCGCTCGAGCGCGAGCACATGCTGAGCGATCAGGAGCGCGACCTGATCTTCGAGATTCTCGACAAGCTGATTCACGAGTTCGAGGTGCCGATCCGCAAGCGCCTCGCCGATCGGCTGTCACGCAACCCTGCGGCCCCGCGCGCCCTGCTGGTGGCCCTCGCCAACGACGAGTTCGAGGTCGCCCAGCCGGTGCTGCTGCGCTCCACCCTGCTGTCGGACGAAGAGCTCATCAGCATCATCCACCACCGCAGCCGCCAGCATCAGATCGCCATCGCGCGCCGCCGCGACCTGAGCGAGGCGGTCAGCGACGAGCTGGTCGGCACCCAGGACAGCGACGTGATCACCGCGCTGCTGGAGAACACCTCCGCGCGGATCTCCCAGGCGACGCTCGCCTACCTGACCGAGCAGGCCCAGCACATCGACAGCTACCAGGAGCCCCTGGTGCGCCGCCAGGATCTCACCAACGACCTGGCCATGCGGCTCTATTGGATCGTGGCCGCCAACCTGCGCGCCGAGATCCTGGAGAGCTACGACATCCATCCGACCTCGCTCGACGACGCGCTCGAGGGCGCGGTGATGGAGATGGCCGCCGAGAACCGCGGCGACGGCACCAACCTGGAGAAGTCCGCCGCCGAGCTCGCCCGCTCCATGGCGCGCGAGCAGGCCATCAACGCGGCGATGCTGGTCAAGACGCTGCGCCAGGGCCAGGTGCCGCTGTTCGAGGCGCTGTTCGAGGAATGGAGCGGCATCGCCATGCCGCGGCGCGCCGAGGTGCTCTATGGGCCCGGCGGCGAGGGCCTCGCCATCGCCTGCCTCGCGCTCGGCGTCTCAAAGCAGGATTTCGCTACCCTCTTCCTGCTGAGCCGCAGCGCCGGCTCCGGCGGACAGAAGACCTCGCCCGGCGACCTCGCGCGGGCGACACGGCTCTACGACCGCACCAAGCGCGAGGATGCCCAGCACGTGCTGCGCAGCTGGCAGCGCTCGCCGGGCTTCCAGGCGGCGGTGCGCGACCTTCAGATAAACAAGACAAAACAAAACAGGGGCTGAGCGGAAGCGGTGACGACCGATGTAGGCAAACCCAAGATGGTGGCGCGCACCGCCGAGTCGGGCGGGGCGCCGAAGTCGGCGCCGCGCAAGGTGGCGAGCCCCGCCGGCGAGATCGAGGACCTGGTGCAGATCCTGCAAAGGGATCTGCTCGAGGAAGGGCCGCCGGCCTGCATCCTGTCGGCCGAAGGCGAGGTGGTCTACGCCAACAGGGCCTACCATCGCATCGCCGGCGCGCTCGCCGAAGCCGGCGCCGCGCCCGGCCAGTCGCCCCTCGGCCTCATGCCGCAGGCGGGCGACCTCTCGCCGATCGCGGTGAGCCAGGAGCACAAGCTGAGCATCGACGGGCGCACCGAGTACTACCGCGCCAAGCGCCGCTTCATCCGCGGGGCCGACGGCGCGCTGCGCGCCACTGCCCTGGTCTACGAATCCACCACGAAGCTGAAGGCCACCGCCACGGCCCTGGTGCAGGCGACGACGCGGCTGGACGACACCACGCGCCTCGTCTCCGACTGGGTGTGGGAGACCGACCGCCACCTGGTGCTGACCTTCGTGTCACCCCGTGTGCACGACGCCCTCGGCTATCATCCGCGCGAGATCATCGGGCGCTCGCTGAACGATCTGCCGGCGCAGCCGGCGCCGAAGCTCGCCGCCCTGGCGACCAGCGGCCGCCATGCGCCGTTCCGCGACCTCGAGATCGCTGTGCGCAACCGGGCCGGCGCCATCCTGCTGTTCCGCCTCAACGGCCTGCCAATCTACTGCCCCGACAGCGGCAGCTTCCTCGGCTATCGCGGCACGGCGGAGAACATCACCGCTCTGCGCCAGCGCGAGGAAGCGCTGATCGGCGCCAAGGAGAGCGCCGAGCTCGCCAACCGCGCCAAGACCGAGTTTCTCGCCAACATGAGTCACGAGCTGCGCACGCCGCTCAACGCCGTCATCGGTTTCTCCGAGATCATGGAGAGCGAGCTGCTGGGGCCGCTCGGCAGCAGCCAGTACAAGAGCTACGCGGCCGACATCCACGAGAGCGCGCAGCACCTGCTGACGCTCATCAACGACATCCTGGACGTCGCCAAGATCGAGGCGGGCGCGCACGAGCTGCGCGAGGAGGAAGTCGACCCGCGCGACGTGGTCGGCGCCGTCGAGCGCCTGGTGGCCGAGCGCGCCACCCGCGCCGGGCTGCGGCTTTCCATCGACCTGCCGGAGCGGCTGCCGCGGCTCACGGCGGACGAGCGCAAGCTGAAGCAGGTGCTGCTGAACCTGATGTCCAACGCCATCAAGTTCACCCCCGAGGGCGGCCGTGTCGCCCTGGCCGCACGCCGCGAGGTCGACGGCAGCTTCGTCTTCGAGGTGAGCGACACCGGCATCGGCATCGCGGCCGAAGACATCCCGCGCGCCTTCGCACCTTTCGAGCAGGTGGACAGCCGCCTCAGCCGCCAGTTCGAGGGCACCGGCCTCGGCCTGCCGCTGTCGGACGGCTTCGTGAAGCTGCACGGCGGGCGCCTGGAGCTGAAGAGCCAGCCCGGCGTCGGCACCCGCGCCATCGTCACCCTGCCGCCCGAGCGGGTGCAGACCGCGGCCCAGAGCGGCCTGTGATCTAGCCGCCGTTTCCCTGAAGCCTGGCGAGCAGCGCGCGCAGCTCGGCCGCGCGCACCGGCTTCGCCACCACGCCGACCATGTCGAGGGAATGCGCCTCGCCCAGCAGCTTGGCGGCATCGCGGATGCGGGGATCGAAGCCGCTCATCAGCAGGATGCGCGAGGGGCTGCGCTCCCGCGCGAGGAAGCGCAGCAGCTCGATGCCGTCGGTGCCGGGCATGACGAGGTCGAGGATGACGACGTCGGGGCGCACCTCGCGGTAGAGCGGGGCGAAGCCGTCGGCCTTGGCGATAAAATGCATGCGGTAGCCGAGCTCCTCGGCGATGCGGCGCACGAAGGTACCGACCTCGACCTCGTCGTCGCACATCAGCAGTTTGAGTGCGGTCATAGGGTGACGTCCTTCGCTTCGAGCACTTCGCGCAGCTTGCGCGCCAGCTCTTCCTTTCTGTAGGGCTTGCTCAGCAGATTGCCGGAGAGGCCGGCGAGCAGCCCGCCGTCCATCGCCGTCTCCGCATAGCCGGAGGTGAACAGCACCTTGAGCCCGGGCCGCAGGCCGCGTGCCTGCCGCGCCAGCTCAGGCCCCGAGATACCGCCCGGCATGACGACGTCGGTGAACAGCAGGTCGATGGTGTCGTCTTCGGCCAGGCGCTCGAGCGCCTCGCGCCCGTTGCCCGCTTCGATCACGCGGTAGCCGAAGGCCAGCAGGTGATTGACCGCCACCCGGCGGACCTCCGCGCTGTCCTCCACCACCAGGACGGTCGCATCGCCCGTCAGCGGCTCCGACGGAGCGCAGGGCCGCACATCCTCGCGCTGCCGGTCGGCGCCGGCGCGCGGCAGGTAGAGCCGCACCGTCGTGCCGTGGCCGAGCTCGCTGTAGATCTTCACGTGGCCATTCGACTGCTTGGCGAAGCCGTAGACCATGCTGAGGCCGAGGCCGGTGCCCTGGCCCGGCTCCTTGGTGGTGAAGAAGGGGTCGAAGACCTTCTCGAGGGCCTCCGGCGCGATGCCGCAGCCGTTGTCGGAGACCGCCAGCATCACGTAGTCGCCGGCGGCGACGTCGACGTTCTGCGCCGCATAGTCCTCGTCGAGCTGCTTGTTGGCGGTCTCGATGGTGAGGCGGCCGCCCTGGGGCATAGCATCGCGCGCATTGATGGCGAGGTTCGCGAAGGCGGACTCGAGCTGGCCGGGATCGGCCAGCACCGGCCAGAGATCGCCGGCGAAGCGCGTGTCGATCTCCAGCTGCTGGCCGAGGGTCCGACGCAGGAGGCCGATGGTGTCGCCGACCAGCGCGTTCATGTCGAAGGCCTTGGGCTCGAGCGGCTGGCGGCGCGAGAAGGCGAGAAGCTGGCGGGTCAGCGTGGCGCCGCGCAGGCTGGCGTCGAGCGCCAGGCGCGCCATCTCCGCCGCCTCGGGATCCTTGCCCTGGCGGGTGAGGCGCTCCAGCAGCAGGTCGAGATTGCCGATGACGATGGTCAAAAGGTTGTTGAAGTCATGCGCGATCCCGCCGGTCAGCTGGCCGACCGCCTCCATGCGCTGCGACTGGCGCAGCTGGGCCTCCAGCGCCTTGCGCTCGCTGACGTCGCGGATGACCGCCATGAAGGTCTCGCTGCCGTCTTCCACGAAGCGCGCGATGGCGGCCTCGGCCGGGAACTCCTTGCCGTCCTTGCGGCGGCCGAAGACGTCGAAGCGCTCGTTCATGCGACGCGGCGCGCCCGGTGCCGCCGCGAAGGCCGACATGCGGTCGCGGTGAAGCTCGACGTAGCGGGACGGCAGCAGCAGGTCGAGCGGCTGCCCTACCGCCTCCACCTCGCTGTAGCCGAACAGCGCCTCGGCGGTGCGGTTGTAGATGGTGACTCGGAAGGCGGCATCGGTGGCGACGATGGCGTCCGGCGCCAAAGCGAGAACCTGGCGGAAGCGCCGCTCCGCCGCCTCGCGTTCGGCCCGGTCGCGGGCCTGCGCACGCCGTCCCTCCGCATCGCGCAGCTCGCGCTCGATCGCCGGCACCAGCCGCTTCAGACGGTCCTTGACGATGTAGTCGTGTGCCCCCGCGCGCATGGCGGCGACCGCCATCTCCTCGCTGAGGGTGCCGGAGACGAAGATGAAGGGAACGTCGAGGCCGCGCCGATGCAGCAGGCGCAGTGCCTCGGCACCGCTGAAGCCCGGCATGGTGTAGTCGCAGAGGATGATGTCCCAGACCTGGCTGTCGAGCGCCGCCTCGAAGGCTGCCGCCGAGGCGACGCGGCTGCTCTGCGGATCGTAACCGCCGCGCTTCAGCTCCCAGATCAGCAGATCCGCGTCGTCGGCCGAGTCCTCGACCAGCAGAACGCGCAGCGCCCCTCCCATGTGCCCCGCGCCCCGATCGCTAGGCGCGCTGCCGCGACGGCACCTCGTTCAGCAGCAGCCAATAGAGGCCGAGCTGACGGGCCGCTTCGAGGAACTCGTCAAAATTCACCGGCTTTCGCACGTAGCTGTTGGCGCCGAGGCTGTAGCCCTCGACGATGTCCTGCTCCTCGCGCGACGAGGTGAGGATCACGACAGGCAGCAGCCGCGTGCGCTCGTCGGCGCGGATCTGCCGCAGCACCTCCAGGCCGTCCACCTTGGGCAGCTTCAGGTCGAGCAGAATGACCTGCGGATGGTCGCCGAGGTCGCGACCCTGGTGCGCGCCGCGGCCGAAGAGATAGTCGAGCGCCGCCGCGCCGTCGCGGGCGACCACGACGGGATTGCTGATGTTGTTCTTCTTGAAGGCGCGCAGGGTGAGCGCCTCGTCATCGGGGTTGTCTTCGACCAGCAGGATGGGCCTGTCAGACATTCGCTGTCCTCGGCTGCAAGGTGAAAAAGAAGGTGGCGCCGCGGTCGACCTCGCCGGTCGCCCAGATGCGGCCGCCGTGCTTGTGGATCACGCGCTGCACGGTGGCGAGGCCGATGCCGGTGCCGGGAAACTCAGCGGCGTCGTGCAGCCGCTGAAAGGCCCTGAACAGCTGGTCGGCGTGCGCCATGTCGAAGCCGGCGCCGTTGTCGCGGATGAAGAAGGCTTCCGCGCCGCCCTGCGCACCACGGCCGAACTCGATGCGCGCGGGGGTCCGGCCGGCGGTGAACTTCCACGCGTTGCCCAGCAGATTCTCGAGCGCGATCTGCAGCAGGCGGGCGTCGCCATGGGCGATCATGCCGGGCTCGATGGCGAAATCCGCCAGGCGCCCGGGCGCCGCCGCCTGGAGGTCCTGCGCGACACCCTCGGCCAACGCCGAGAGGTCGACGTCCTGCATGTAGGTGTCGGCACGGGTGACGCGCGAGAGCTTGATGAGGTCGTCGATCAGCACGCCCATGCGCTGGGCGGCCCGCCGCACCCTGTTCAGGTAGTCGCGGCCGGTCGCATCGAGGCTGTCGCCGCTGTCCTCGAGCAGCGCCTGGCTGAAGCCGTCGATGGCGCGCAGCGGCGCGCGCAGATCGTGCGAGACCGAGTAGCTGAAGGCTTCCAGCTCGCGATTGACCGCCGCCAGTTCCGCGTTGTCGCGGGTCAGGCGCTCGTTCAGCGCCTTGACCTCGCGGTCCACGCGGCGCCGCTCGGTGACGTCGCGGATGGCGGCGATGGTGAGCGCGCCTTCGGCCGTCTCCACCGGGCTGAGGCTGATCGCCACCGGGAACTCGCTGCCGTCGGCCCGCCGGCCGTGCAGCTCCAGGCCCTCGCCCATCGCGCGCACTCGCGGCTGCCGGAAGTAGCCTTCCCGATGGCCCGCGTGGCGCCCCTGCAGGCGCTCGGGCACCAGAACCTCGATCGGCTGCCCGATGAGCCGGTCGCGCGGATAGCCGAAAATGCGCTCGGCCTGCGCATTCACCAGCTCGATGCGGCCCGACCTGTCGGCGATGACGATGGCATCGGGCGCCGCCTCCAGCAGCGCGCGGAAGCGGGTTTCGCGGTCGCGCAGGGCCTTCTCGGCCTGCCTGGCATGGGTGACGTCGCGGATGGCCGCGATGACGAGCGTGCCCTCCTCGGTCTCCACCGGGCTGAGGCTGATGGCGACGGGAAACGCGCTGCCGTCGGCGCGGCGGCCGGAGAGCTCCATGCCCTCGCCCATCGCGCGCACCCGCGGCGCGCCGAAGTAGGCCCGGCGGTGCCCCGCGTGGTGCCCCTGCTGGTCCTCCGGCACCAGGATCTCGACAGCCTGGCCGACCAGCCGATCGCGCGGGTAGCCGAAGAGACGCTCGGTCTGCGCGTTCACCAGGACGATCCGCCCGTCGCCGTCGGCGATCACCACGGCGTCCGGCGCAGCCTCCAGCAGGGCGCGGAAGTAGGCCTCGCGGCTTGGCGCCCGCGGCTTCACAGCGCGCTCCGACGGGCGGTGCCGCGGCGGCTGGCAATGAGCAGGGCAACGGTATCCGGCAGCCCGCCGGCCGCCCTTAGCGCCGCGATCGACGCCTCTCCATCCTCGACCACACAAACTCCCGGCCGCTACCCCGGCCGCATCTGAACAAGACGCTGACTGATCCGTTCCCGCTCGCTGATTGCGCTCTCGTTCAACTCCAAGGGGCGGGTCTTTTTGAGGCACCCGCGCTGGCTGTATTCTTGCCCGGTACCTGACTGCTTTTCTAGACTTTTCTGCTAGGTCGGCCGGCAGCAGGTGCCATGGGTCGCGGGAAAGCCCTGGATGCCCCGCGCGACGGGGGCTAGCCTAGCCGCAGATGACAGTTGTTAACCGTCCCCCGAATTCTCCGAGATGACGTCCAACTCCCCGCAGGCCTTCGGCTCGCCGCGCGCTGCCGCGCTGGCGGGCATGAGGGATTCCGCCGGCGTGCCCATGCTGGTGCTCGGCGCGTCCTACATCGGCTTCGGCTCGCTGGTGCACGGTGCGGGCCTCGACGTCTGGCTGGGCCTGTTCTCCACCTTCACCGGCTGGGCGCTGCCCGGCCAGATCGTGTTGGTCGAGCTCTACAGCCTGGGCGGCTCGCTGCTGGTGGTGGCCGCCGCCGTCGCCATGACCAACGCGCGCCTGCTGCCGATGACCGTGGCGCTGATGCCCTGGCTGCGCCACCGCGGCACCCCCGCCTGGCGCTACTACCTCTTCTCGCACTACGTGGCGGTGACCGCCTGGGCGGCCGCCATGCGGGTCTGCCCGAACCTGCCGCCCGAGCAGCGGCTGCCCTACTTCGCCGGCTTCGGCACCACCCTCTGGGCCATGTGCCTGGCCACCACGGCCATCGGCTTCTACCTGACGGGCCTGCTGCCCGGCTTCGTGACCCTGGGGCTGGTCTTCCTGAACCCGATCTACTTCATGCTGGTCTTCGTCGCCGACGCCCGCCACCGCGGACGCATCCTGGCGCTGGCAACCGGCGCCGTGATGGGCCCGCCGCTGCACCTGGTATCGGCAGACTGGGGCCTGCTGATCACCGGCGTGCTGGCCGGTTCGGTGGCCTTCGCCGCCGACCTCGTGCTGCCGCGCCGCCGCGCCTCCAAAGCGGAGGCAAGCGCCAAAGCCGAGGTAGCTGCCGATGACTGAGCCTGAAGCCCTCGCCGCCGCTTGGTGGCCCTACCTGCTGGTCGTCGTCGGCGGCCTCGCCACCTACTTCTGGCGCGCCCTCGGCGTCGCGCTCTCCGGCCGCATCGACGCCGGCAGCCGCCTCTTCGAGTGGGTCGCCTGCGTCGCCTACGCCATGCTGGCCGGCCTCATCGCCCGCATGATCATCCTGCCGAACGGCCCGCTGGCGACGACGGCCAGCGCCGACCGCATCGCCGGGGCCGTCATCGCGCTGGCGATTTTCTTCCTTACCCGGCGCAACATCGGCCTCGGCGTCGCCGCCGGCGCCGGCGCCCTGGTGCTTATCACCTGGGGCCGCGCCCTGCTGTAGGGCGCCTTGCACCCCCCGGGGCGGCGGCCTATACCCAGACCGTCACCCCTGCCCCATGAGACGGCGATGACCACCCTGCTCGACAGCCTGCTCGCCCCGCTCGACGCCGACACTTTCTTCCGCGACTATTTCGGCCAGCGGCACCTGCACGTGAAGGGCAGCGCCGAGCGCACCGCCGCGATCATGACCCTCGGCGGCCTCAACGCCCTCATGTCGATGACCTCCGTGTGGTCGCCGCAGACCCTGAAGCTCTTCGTCGACCGCAATCCGGTACCCGTGCCGGACTACTGCACGCGCGCCCTGGCCCTGGGCGGCGAGGCGCTGCGGCCCGACCCGGACAAGGTGCAGGACTGGATCGGCAAGGGCGCCTCGGTGATCCTCAACGACATCGACGCGCTCTCGCCCGGCGTGCGCCAGCTCGCCAACGCGCTGCAGGAGGCGACCGGCGGGCGCAGCCAGGCCAACCTCTACTTCTCCATGGCGCAGCGCCAGGCCTTCGGGCCGCACTGCGACGTGCACGAGGTCTTCGCCGTACACTGCCACGGCGAGAAGGTGTGGAACATCTACGAGAACCGCGAGGACACGCCGGTCAACCACCCGAGCTTCCAGTTCGGCGACAAGGAGCGCGAGCGGCGCGCCGGCAAGGTCGCCGAGCAGGTGACCCTGCGGCCGGGCGACCTGCTCTACATCCCGCGCGGGCGCTATCACGACGCGCTGGCCTCCGAGAACGGCGCGCTGCACATCGCCTTCGGCGTGACGATGCCGAAGCCGCTCGACCTGCTCGCCATCATCTGGGAAGCGGCGGTGCAGGACCCGGAGCTGCGCGCCGACCTGCCGCACAAGCCCGACGGCGAGGCGCTGCGCCGGGTGCTGAAGAAGATGGGCCGCAAGGTCGAGGAGATCCTGTCGTCCAAGGCCGCCGTCCAGTCCGCCGCCCAGGCCGTCGAGAACTGGCCCTACGCGTTCAAGAGCTACGACCTGGAGAGCCGCATCAAGACGCCCTGTGCGCCTGCCTCGAAGGGTGAAGGCAAGGACTACCGCGTCAGCAAGCAGGTGCGCGTGGTGCAGCAGAACGGGCGGCCGATCCTCACCGACGGCAAGCAGCACGTTGAGGTGCCGCGCCACATCGCGCCCCAGGTGACCTTCGTCATGAGCCGCGACACCGTCAGCGCCGCGATCCTGAAGCAGCAGTTCCCGGAGATGAGCGAGGCCGCCGTCGCCGAGCTGATCCAGAACATGAAAGCGATGCGCGCGATCGCGTGAGCCGAAGACGCCTTCTTCCCTCCGGGTTGGCCTTCACACTTATCGTTCGCAGGAATCGAACAAGCGTCGCCAATTCTCTTCGTCACCCTCGGCCTTGAGCCGAGGGTCCAGGGCAGCCGCTCAGGCGCTTGCCCCTGGATCCCGGCTCGCGTT
>Ga0207773_100473_pt1 | contig 15712 bp, 27 predicted proteins | sample TtaePargueraPR_2_FD_187281 | JGI IMG/M metagenome (GOLD analysis project Ga0207773, IMG submission 187281) | Aerobic enrichment media microbial communities from Bioluminiscent Bay, La Parguera, Puerto Rico - Tt and M1 (3) (SPAdes) | ecosystem: Environmental > Aquatic > Marine > Unclassified ...
ACTTTTTGTGTAGAAGAAAGACCCTATCTGCATTAAACCGAGCTCTTTTAGCTGCTCTGATAAATACCTATTGGCAACTATGGCTCCCTGTCTCCGTAATAATATGCTTCTGGGAACATTCCTTAAAGCCTTTATACTACTGATAACCGTTCCCTTTTGTTCCTCCTGGTTTATTCCCTGTGCCTGGGACTTTTCCAGTGCTTTATCCTGTGCTTTCCCCTGTTCTCTGTTCGAATTTTCACTTTCTATGTTCATAAGGCTGTTCTTATTGATGATGATCTTAATGATAGGTAATAGGTTAGTCTGTTTAGAATTGGTCTTGTTAAATATTAAAGGCTTGAAAAACCGTTTTTAGCTACGGTTTTTTCACACTGGGTAATAGCCCAGTCTATTTTACTTTCATCCATTTGATCTACTGCTTCATTGATGGGTAAATCAAGGTTTTTATGACAGTACATTCGTTTAAACATTAATTGCTGTTGATCTGTACATTGGGAAAGTAGTTCTTTTAAAATCTCTCTACCTTTATTTGCTAGCGTATTATTCATGATTGTCTTTTCCTTTTTTACTTTCAAATAAATCCAACTGGTCAGGATCTTCTACATGCTGCCCGTTTTGATTATACCAAGAGTAGGCCGGTATTCGGGGTGGGGCAGGGGTGTTGTACATTTTATCCAGTAGCTCTTTTACCTGTTGTCTTGTAATAATGGAATCTGGAAATTCCCTAATCCTTAAGTGTTCCGGCCATTCTTCCATATTTCCCCCGTGACGGTCTTTTAATCCCAGTTCCTTGGATATATGGGTTCCTAATTGTTTTAGGAATACCGGCACACCAGAATCCCTGCACTGGTTAATAATATTCTCAATCCATTCCAGTTTACAAGGCCTGTATCGGTATTTCCCAGTTTCATTTCCTGATTCCCCGCCAATAATCACCCAGTTTATACCTGTTATACCAAACACATTCCAATTAATTTGACAACTATCATATTCCATGGAAACAGGAGCAATTGAAACATTTTCATATAATGGTTCGATGGATAGAAATTTCACCTTAGCCCTGATGTCTGGGCTGCACAACTCTAAAAGTCTTTTCAGTCCTTTTTTACTTCCCACACTGGTGCCCAACCACACATTATCCCAGCCATCACCCCAATCTTCTGGCAAATAGTCTTTTATGCGCTCTGGCCGCTTGGTCAGGATCTGGAAGGTGTGATAGGGACATCTTCGGATAATATCCCACATTTCATCCCTAAAAGAATCGCATTCCGGATGGAACACATCCGTAAGGCTGGATACAAATATTCGGGACGGCTCTTTGATCTTAAGAGGGAGGTTAAAGACCGTTTTAGTCTTCCTGACCTGCTTAGGGTCATACCGGGTATTGTTCAGACTGCCCCGGTACATATAGCAGTACTTACAGTCTTCGTCCACTTTGCTGCATCCTACGGCTATATTCCAGGTGTGGTCCGTCCATTGGATTTGTGAATTTTTAGCCATTGGACACCTCCTTTTCTTTTAGGAATATATTCTCCTTGGAGAGTATTTTAGAAATTAACTCAATCTCTTCTTGATCATCTTCTGAAAGATTTGTGACCACCAGATAGATCCAGTTTACATCATCTTGAGTGACATATTTATCCTCTAGTAATTCTTTCAAATCCCTGATAACCCACTCCTTGAATACAGGGAATGATAACAATGTTTCTCCTGAGAAATAACATATTTCCCTTACGTCTGTTTCGGAGGATGAAGCTTGGTTGATCAAATATCTTTTAAAGTCATCCACATAGGATGATATTTCTGAGAAATCATTGGAGAATATTTGATTGCTGTTTCTCCAATAATCTACGAGCTTGTCCAGAAAACCTGATAGGATAACACCCCATACTATATTAGCACCTTGGGAACTGTATGAATCACTTTGGGTTTCAAAGTCATCTCCTAAACTGATTGTATGATTACTGAGATGACTGATTATTTCATTCTTCAATTTTACTGTTAGGAAATCTTGATTTACAGCTAAATCAAAATTAAAGAAATGAGGATTGTCCATCTCAGTAACTTTATCACCTAACCATTGTTTTATTTGATCAAGATTCATGTTTCACCTCCTTCCCTAATAAAGCTTTTCGAGCTTTATCCCAAGCTACCCTCTGGCGCTGCATGTAAATGGAATCTTTACCGATGGTATCCTTGCGTTTTTTGGTATCTACCAAATATTGAAGGGCTTCAATTAACCTAATATTATGATTCTTTAACTTCTGGATTTGTTCTTCATCTGTCAATTCTTTGAATGCAAATATTTCCTTATCATCCAAAGGTAGATTACTATCTACTTCTGGGTTAGAAGAACTCCATCCATCAGGGAAACTACCATTACATCTACCCAACATACAATACCTATCAGTATTCCAATGCATAACTTCTTCTGTCCCGTCCCTGTAAATTCCTATAATATCACTACCATCCCTTGGAGCTAATTCTATTGGAAGTATTTTATTCATCACATATCTCCTTTCCCTCATATCTACCCCATCCTGCTTCGATGATTTCTTTCACTCCCAACCCTTCGAAATCGATCAAATACCCCCAACCCCGAAGCTTATCAGCGATAAACACTAACTCATAATTAAGTTCCTCTATTTCTCCGGCCTCAAAAACACCCATTTCATCAATATCATCAAGCCCTTCACCTGTAAAATGAAACCCTAACAGGTAACGGCCCATATCAATCAAATCTTGATCAGTGTAGATCATTTTATTAGCATCCGTGTACTGATCGAATACACAAAGAGCTATACTTTTCAAATGTTCATCACTGCATTTTTCAGCATCTTTCAATAAAAGATACTCTTCGTCAATATCCTCTGGATTTGTGTGATCAAATATCCAGCAGTTGGGTACTGGATTTGGATCTAAAACAGGATTGACGAACACCTTCTGCCCCCAATACTGGGCAAAGAACCTTACCTTGTTTAAGTCGTTGATTTCTGCTTTCATCTCACACATAGATTAATCGTTTCAAAACCTTCTCCGGTACCTGGTAGGATTCCGAAGCTTCCTTGATGCGTTGGTCTATTTCCGGCTGCGGCCGTTCCAGTTTCTGCATAAACTTCTTGCCATTCCTTACATGGCCAAAAGCTTTCTCGATGACATTTGCCTGATTGTCTAATCTCATTTTTCCTGATTGTTTATTGATTTAAAAATTATTTCTCTGAGCCACCCTTTCCAATAGGCTTATTTCATCCCGATGGATTTGGACATCATACATGTAGTTTTTATCTTCATTTTGCTTTTTATTAAGCAATACCTCGCCAATAACGCCTCTTAAGGCTCCACTCGTGACGTATCCTACTATTGGCCGAGTAAGTGCATAATTTTCAATTATCTTAGTGATGTCCTCCAGTGCTCTATCACGGGAGCATTTACTTTTTTGATACCTTTCAAATACCCCTAAAATTTCATTTGCTGTAGTCTTATCCATATCTCTAATAATTCGGTTCCTTCCATGCGATGATTTGTCCATCAAAATCGCAAGGGAGTTTGAACCATTTCTTAAAATCATACCAGGTTAGACCATCATTGTAAGCCAAAGTCTCCACATCGACTAAGTCAAAAAACTTTAATTCACCATCAATCTTAAAAGAATGTTCTGGACGTACATGTTCTAATAATCCGAATTTTGAGGTTACAAAACCATAAGTCTTTTTCACTTTCGTGTCTGGAGCAAATATGATCTGGGGTGAAGCATAAGGCGTATCAGACCATACACGGGGAGAAGCCAATTCACCGGCCTTCCATCGTGGTTTTTCATGTTTTGGATTCTTGGCCCTGATCGTATGGATTTTTTCATCATCCACCGACCATTTTAATGACTTAAAAAAGTCCCGTAGAATATCCTCTGTGATTTTGGGATTATGCTTGTTCAAATCCCTCACGAGCTGCATATATTCCGTGGTCCTAAAGTCAATACCCAAAGCATTCAGCATCTTGGCTACAAAGTGTGTAGGCTTTCCCTCTTTCGGGTGTCCTTTAGGGAAATACCGTGAAAATGAAAGCACTTTAGCCATTGGATACCTCCTTTCCTTTTTCCAACACCCCCATTTCTACCAAATCGATTAGAAAATAACCAACAAAAAACTCACGTCCTTTGGATAATTGTTCAAATAGGTTGTTCAGTATTAAATTGTCTCCCTCCAACTTTCCAATAAGCTGCTGTTTCTCCAGTATTTTCTGGTCGATTTTGATTTTCAACTGGCTTTGTTCCACAGGCGAAAGTGCTATCCTTTTGGTTAGTTTTTCGTAGATGGACAGCCCCTGATCTGGTGTCTCCCGTCTTAAATCTTGCGTCTTGTTCATAATATTCCTGATTGTTTGATTTACCGATTTATTTTTAGTAGGTCACCATATACCGGACACTGTTGGTCAGGTTGGGTGTTTTGCTTTTAAGGATGGCATTTTCCACCGCTTCCGCCCTGGTTTCATCATTGGGAAACGGCCCAGCCTCCAGTAGGCATTTTTTGGCAGCATCAGCACATTCCCTTCTGGTTTTGCGTACCTTCTCCATTTCAGACTCAAAGATCCTGCCCTCATTCCCTTCCAGGACGATGCGGTTTACCTCTTCGAGCTGATCGTTTGACAAAATGATTCCGTGTGTTGACTTGAAAAATTCAACGAGTTTCTTTTTTAAATTACTCATCTTTACTTTGTTTATGTTTATTAAAATTTCGCTCTAGTCTACGTTTTTTGGCGTTTTGTCCTCGAATAAAGTCATTTTTTACTTGCTTATAGGTCGATTCGTCCAAGCTAGACACAGACTGTCCCTGTTCTTTCATAGTCTTCTCCGGATCCATCCCCAGAGCCGATTTCCATTTTTTCAGGCCTTCATCCCTGGTTTTCTTAAATCCTTCACCGGAGGCCAACGACTCATCGTTTTTAATACCTTCCTGCTTTTGCTTATCATGGAGCTCTTCCCGTTTTCGGGCTTTATTCTCTAGGTGTATATCCATCCATTCGAAAATGATCTGGCCGTCAAACCGGTTGTACATCTTCCCGAAATCACCCGTTTTTGCACTTCTGAAGACATACACAAAATCTTCAATGGATTCTGTGGGGTATTTATCCACCAGCAGGAAGGCCGTTTCGATGGCCTGTGTATTATTGAAATTGTTTCCCAGGTTCAGGTAGTTAGCCAGGTTTAGAATCATGCCGGCCAAAATGGTCACCACCTTATCTTCCCCCATTTCAGGGACGGAAACTACCGACCTGATCGTACCCGCTTTGAGTAGTGTGGACATGGTTACTTTTCGCTCCATCCTGACCAGCTCCATCGTATTGTTACTTTGAAGATGAACCGCTAACTGCTTGGTAAATTCCAGAGAGGTCCACTGGTCCTTTCTGGCCAGACCTTTGTTTTGATTGGCTTTGCTGATTTCTGTCATAGTCTATTTTTATTTTGTCCGGGAACAGATCCTTCCATTCATTTCTTATCGATTGCAATATGGTTTGCTCGATCACCGCTTCCGTATAGGGCTTTAGCTGGTCCAAGTGTGACTGCATGCTGCCCAATCTGGAGTATGGCTGCTTTTGATCGGCACGGGCACGCAACCATTTTTTCCATACTTCCTGCAGGTCTTCGGAAAATCCGTGCTCTGACTGGTCAAACAGCTTGAGCATGTACCGGTAGGATTTTTCCTGGGCCTCCGATATCACACCCTCCTCCGGAACCTCCCTTTCGTCAAATATCTCATGTACGGAATACCTTACCTGGTTTCTGAAATTCTTCTGTTCACCCACGGTTTCTGTTTCCTGAAACTCTTCAAAAAAAGGAGGCTCACTGTTTCCTGTTTCTAGTTTAATGTTACTTGTTACTAGTATATCTTTGTGTGTAGTCAGTTGTGTAGCCAGTTGTGTAGCCAGTCGTGTAGCCACCTGTGTAGCCAGTGGTGTAGTCAGTCGTGTAGTCAGTAGTGTAGTCAGTAGTGTAGTCAGTTGTGTAATGATTACACTGGTGTCATACTCCGGTTTGGGGATGATATCAGCTCTATCGCTCAAATCTATTATCCGAATACGGGGACTTTTTAGGTTGTTTTTCCCCCGTTGGTATTCGATCAACCCCATTTCTTCCAGCTCCCCCAAAACCTTATAATACGTCTTGTTTGACCGGATCAATGCACCCATCATAGCCGTATCTGCAGGACACTTAAACCACTCCGTCCAGTTGGTCCGGTTGTTCTGGTTCAGCAGAAACATATACAGGCTTACATGTGTGGGCATAAACTCATATTCCCCTTCAAACACCATAGAAAAGAAGCCTCTAAACTGGTGGAAGATGTTGATCCTAGCCATACCCTACCAGTACTTTATTAGCGCCCATAAGAGCACACCGAAAACCACTTCAATCAAAACCATCCATAATGCCGTAGCTAATGGGTTGCAGATTCTTTTAACCGGTTCTGACTGGTCCTTTTCGTCAAGCAGTTCTACCAACTGCCGACCTGTATTATCTTCTGTTATTTCCCGATCCATTCTTTCGTCCATAGTAAAAAGCAGGTTAAAAAAGGGTGTACTTTTCCTGTTAAGCCTTTTTTAAAGGCTTTGATAGGGGAGTATACCCTATATATGTATGTTCAATTGAGTTGGTGCTTATTTAAAGCTCTCGTACCTGTCAGAAGGGAAGTATATCGTCTTCTTCCTGGCTACCAGTAAGGTCATGGGTAGTATTGTCCCGGACAGGACCACCGTGATACTGTTCAGCTTGGCTAGGCCGTGATGGCTGGCTTTGTTCCTGTTGGTTTCTGGTACCTAACATGGTCAAGCTGATCACACGTATTTTGACCCGTTTACGGTTTTTACCCTGTTCATCCTGCCATACATCCGACTTGATCTTACCTTCCACATATACCTGGCTTCCTTTTCTTAAATACTGTTCAGCCACCTTAGCTTGACCGTTCCACATCTCCAGATCATGCCATTCCGTATTCTCTATCCGGTTACCTTGATTGTCCCTGTATGCCTCTGTGGTGGCCAAACTTAGGTTAGCTACCACACTTCCGCCTTCCAGATATTTTATTTCAGGGTCTTTACCAAGATTACCTACCAATATTACTTTGTTTACTCCGGTCATTTTTTCGTTGAGTAGTAGTTTAGATTAAAAGAAATTGTTTGATACTGTTTTTAAACTTGGTGCCCAAACTCACATTGGGGATAGGCTCAGACCGGATGTCCTGGATGACCAGTTTTTGCCTTATCAGCAGCCACATATCATCCTTGGCCTCCTGATCGGAAGAGGCTTCCGTGATCACTTCAAAAGTGCATCCGTCCAGTTCTATCTTCAGCGTATACCGTTTCATTATTTTAAGTGCTTAAGCTTAAACCCTCTAAACTCATGCGCTTTTTGGGTCTTCTTTACCGTCTGTTTTCCGGTCATCACCTTGTTTCCGGCACACCCGCCCATACACAGCAGGATGATCAAACCGATGATGACCACCAGCGATTTTATCATAATATTGAACTGATTGTCTGTCATGATACCACCTCCTTTCTAAGCTCATCACGCACATCCACAAGCTCCATGGCCAATGCTTCATATTCCGCCCCCCATATCTTGACAGGTAGTTGTACTAACCGGTCCATTATCGCCAATGCTTTTTTACCCTTTTCCCTCAATTGGTATTCCTTATTGATCCCTTCCAGTTCTGTTTTGGTAAGACGTAGTTTCTTAAACACCTCATAAGTGATAGAGATATCGTAAAAAGCATCATGGGCCTTGGATTCATCCACTTCTATCCCCAGCTGTTTGGCCACTGTCATCAGTTTGAAATTAGGCATCTGGTACCTGACTGGGGCCAGTTGGCGAATGGCCAATACCCGTACATCCATAGGGTCTGCCCAGAACCAAGAACCGAAGTATTGATCTCCGTTTTGGAGAAAAAATCCCCTGAAGAAATTATCATCAAAAGAGGCATTATTATACCCAAGCAGGAAGAATTTATCCGTCTTGTTAAACTTGTCCACGTATTTACCAAGTACCTGTATCAGCTCTTTATACACTTGTTCCATAAGAGGGTAGGTCATGATCTCTTCCAGAGTCACGCCAGCCACATCCAATGCTTCCTGTTCTATTTTGGCAAGGGGATTCGGCCGTACCTTGAAGTCAACCCTTTCTTTCTCCTTACCATCGATGATGATAAAAAAACCTATTTGGTGAATACCGTGTTTCCCAGGACTGGTGCCGGTAGTTTCTAAGTCGTATGCGAATATTTTCATGCTAACACCTCCTTCACCGTGCTATTCAGCTTGGCTTCACTTTCGACCTTGTGCAGCCACTCTGTAATGACAGTTATTTTATGGCTTATTTCCACCATGATTTCACGATAAGTGCGTTGGCGTGAGAAATCCCCTTCATCATCGTATATATAAGGCGTTACACATAAACGTATGTTATGATGGACACCTTCTTTTTCAATCAATAATGGAATTTTATTGATCATGGTATTCCCTTCAATAAAACTTCCCGTTCTATCCAGAAGATTTAACTTAAACAGTTCTATTATTAATTGGATATATTTATCACTCAGCCTTTTTTTAAGATCAATTACGATAAGATTCTGCCTAAGATCAGCCTCAAAAGAAATTCTAAAATGATTATCGAGTGAATAGTCACTACTCTCCCTCAACACCTTCCAGTATTCCTCGTTTTTACCCCACAGTTCCTCCTGTGTTTTTAAACTGGACAACTGGTCCGCTACCGACTTGATAATATCAGGAAAAGTCCCTGTTTTAGTTTTAGGTACATAACCAGCAGGCATCTCAGTTTCAGTATGATGATCGAAATCAGTATGCTTTTTCAAATGCGTAAGTAAACAAGTCTTAAGTCCAATGTATTTTCCCTGAAGTTCTTTAGTTTGGTTCTTGTATTTATCAAATCTTTCTGCCACACACTCTAGTTCATACCTAACCGTGTCCAACTGAGATTCTCTGTCCTTTAATTTCTCCTTTTGGCTTATATACAAAGCCAAAAACAAAACCGTTGTAATCGATAATAGTATTATTGTTGCTGTCATCTTTCCTGATTTTTGATTTGTTCGTTGATAAGTTTCTTTTTCAGGTCATCTATATTCCTGTAGGACTCGTTTGCGATCTTCCTCCAGTGTTTGGCGTTGTCCTTTTGGATCTTGGCGTATCCCAGTGACACTATAGTGATGATGACCAGAATGACGATTATTGATGTCTCCATGATGAATTTTGAAAAAGAAGGCCGGTGGTTAGCCGGCCCCGGCTGTTAGTCGACTTTGGTAGTTCTGATACAGGTAAAATACTTGCTCAGTTCCCCGATCTGATTTTTGATGATTTCTTCCGCATGATCCCGTGCCAGTTGAACAATTTCCATTGACACAAAACCAAACTTGGCCTGTGGTCTGTTTCCTTCATTGACCACATCCAATTCCACCTCTACGATGAAAGAAACCTTTGGGCCTCCGTTAAATAATGGCATATTAAAAGACAGGGTTTCTGGAATACCTGTTTTAGATGAATCCAAAACCGTTTTTACCCCCAGTGAGGTATTGCCTCGCCTATCATCAAGATCCTCTACCTTCGTCTCGAAAGTGGCTTGGAAACTAGATAGCTGTTTGATCAGGTTCTGGGCTTCCATCAAAGAATTAAAGCAGTGGGCATTCTTTTTTATTGTCTTGATAAAGGACTTGTTGTCAAAAGCAGCCCCTTCATTGAACTGGAAATTTCTCAGGTCGGGATTCTTTTCCAGTGAACCCTTTACCACTGTGGCCAATGGATTCTTTTCATCTATTAGCAGCTTGATGGCGACATGATCGGGGTCATCACAGTATAGGATGATAACACCTTTTTCTACCGGCTTACCTTCTTCTTCACTGGGATTGTACCTACCCTTTACATAAGTAAGCACTGTATCAATGTCCCCTTCGATCACCTGCTTTACGGGATTTACCGTTTTTAGCGGTTCAGGGGCATCACCCTCTCTCAGGATGATTTCAACTGGTTTTTCAGGGACTTTATCCCCATTGAAATAAACGTTTAGATTTTCGATTTTTTCCACTTGGATTTTTAGTTAAAAGTTGATGATTGATTTATTGGTTGGCGGCTTTACCGAATTCACCAGTGACGAACATTCCGAAATACTCCCGTCTTTCTCTATGGGACAGTGAACGGGTTCTTTCTTCGATCAACATGCCTTCGATGTCGAAGTAGAACATCTGGCCGTCTTCATGAGGGATTCCGTAGACTTTGGTTTCTGTCACCTCATATCCCTTCTCCACCTTTCTATCCAGTTCTTCCCGGGTGTTTTTTAGGGTTTTGAGGCCTCTGGTTACAGGGATAGGAACTTCTATTTCTTCCTCTTCATTTCCTTTGGTCAGCCAGTCTGTTACTGACTTTTTGAGGTCTGACAGCTTGATGATCTCCCTGCCTAGCTTAGTGGATTCACTCTCCATTTCACTGATTTCTTCTTCAGTGAAATACTCCTTTTTCTCATGGGTAAAGGTCTCCTTAGCAGATTGCTTGATCCAAGTCCCCAAAGCCTCTTTGGTGATGGATTCTGGTAGTGCAAAGTGTCTTGCCATTCGTGTTGTGTTTTATTAATTGAAAGGATTTTAAAGAGGGGAGAACACCCCTCTATTGATTATTCAATATCTCCGGTCGGGTGAAAGCTTCCCAGGCCTTCCTGGTTAACTTCTTCCAATCCTTTATAGGCCCACCATGGTAGATTGAAGTCGATCACTCCGAAGTCACCTTCTTCAGCATAGATGTCATATCCTGGCCATAGTCCTTTTTCTAGTGTATCTTTTAGGGTTTGCACAGATTGGATAAATTTATGCCTCCCTAATTCAATATCTTCGGGCTTCCACCAGAACACTGCTACACCATACGGCTCCACAGTTTGGTACATAATCGTGATCACCGATCGGAACTCCCTACCTGTCACCTCAGATAATACCTCTGTATACATACCTTCTGATAGCTCGTACTGGTACTTAGCAGTATCATAGAAAAACTTTTCTATGTTCGGTGAACTGGTCGACTTCACGGATATGATAGCATCCACACCTATATTCTCTTTGAACTGCATCATATCAGGCCTTACTTTCATTGGTATTCCTGTTCCTTTATAATCATCCAGATAGGCGGTACACTCACGATAAGAATGTTTCGCCAGTTTGTATATGATGCCATTACCATAGGTTTTTGCATTAAGCTCCAGGCATTTGATGATCAGGTATTGGTTTTCGTTGACAGATTCCAGTCCTGTTGCCTCAGATATAGCTTTTATATAGGCTTTCTTTTCGTCCAGATTACGGAACCATATGGTATCATGTGATTTGTCCTGGTTCAAGAAACTTTTTACCTCCAATTGTAAACTGGTCAATAACCTGATTTTAGGTTCAGGGTTGAAGTCCGGCTCTTTCCTTGTCGGGGCGCCCAAATCTTCATTCTTCTTGGTGGTGAGCTGCCCAATGATGATTTTGTACGGGTCTTCTGAGGCTTTTTTGCCGAAACTTATTTCTTTACGGAAGGTCTCGATATACATCCGCTCTATTTTTGCCGCTATTTTGGACAGTTGGGTGTATTCAGTAATCGAATTTTTCTCTTGTTCCAGAATGGCGTATACCTTTTCAAAGAAGTTGTCTATCTCGCTTACCTTTTGTAGGCCTTGTTTTTCAATAATGTCTTCTATAGCAAACTCATACTTTAAAGAACTGTCCTCCATAGTGGAAGCATTATTTGCCAAGACCCTTTTGAACTGTTCATCCCAAAACCTTACATGCACATCACACCCGTCATTAGATGCTTTAGTGTCCTGTGGCTCTACCACATACCTGCTAAATCTGGTCGGTTCCATTAGACATGCGTGTAGGGCTTCACCTAGGTTGAAATGTCCTTCATTGTCTTTTTTAGGCAATAAGTCCTCTGATATACTGAAAAACAGGTGTCTAGGTGTCTGGTTGGCTTTTTTAAGGTTGGAGCTCTGAAAGTATCCTTTAATGGCACCGTCTGCATTTCTGATCACCTGCCCATTTTCATCCAATCGTACAGCAGTATCTTTTAGGTAGGCTTCAAAGCTCTCACGCCTTTTTAACTCTCCACCCACTCGAAGGGTGTCTGTGATAACATATTCAGAATGGTCCCAGTTGGTCCTTAGGTGGTCCAGGAAAAAAGCTTTTGGAGGATAGATGCCCAGTTCAAAATTGCTTTTGTCGATGATCTGCTTTTTGATGATCTCACCTTTCTGCAGGTCCTCTTCTTCAGGAGTAAGAAGGGTTTCCCCTTCTTGTGTGTTTTCAGCATTAAGGAGATCCATGTCCAATCCTTTAGAATCAGATTCGATTTCCTGCATGAGTTTTTTAGAATCGATCACTTTTTACCTCCTTTCGATTTATTTTCCACCTGATTTTTAGGTGTGATGTTTAATTGCAGCAGCTTCACATCAAACATATTGGTGGATCCTTTGGAAGACTTGTTGGACTTCTTCCCTCTGTAGGTGATTTCCACAGGTGTTTTAGGTTCCACCAACCTTAAAGCTTGGATCAAGACCATTTGGCCGGCTAGCCATGCCCCGGTTTTATCCATTAAGGCCACACAGGTGATCATTTCCCCGTCCTCGTTTGGGATTTCCTTTGTGCCCATATAGTAGGCCCTTATTGGCTTATCCTTAAACTCGGCCCATTCTTCTGACTTCCTGTATTTGACGGATAGATCGATACCTGTTTCCGCACTTTCCAGTTTCCCTAATTGCTCCGTGCTTGGGATTAAAAGCGTCCCAGCATTAAAGCTTTCCATGTGTGCCACCTCGTTGTTTTCCTGATTCTTGGTAGCCACTTCATTTGTCTGATTTCCCATGATTGTTGTTGTTATTGATTAGAAATATGTTTTTAAGTGTAACTCTTTCCAGTCTTCTTCTCAGACTGCAGACCATTCGTTCCAGGGCATCGATGATATTGCTTAACCGTCTCACCTCAGCCTGTAGCGGCCCACCGATCATTTCATAATGAAACTGGTCGATGTCATTAGCGATGATGTCCGGAAATTCCTCTGCAAAAAAGATCGGGTCAAAAGTCGGCCTGTTGTCTTGGTGGGTGTCCATGATCCACTGGAGAAACTCTTCTTCCTTATAGATCGATACCCTTCTGGTATAGTAAGGGAATACAGCGTATTCCACCTTGATCGTACCTCCCGTATGCTTCACATGGTAAACCTGCATTACCCTGTAGTTCACTGCATAGTCTGAGGCTTTGGTTATTGGATGACATTTATTTTTTTCCATTCTGATTGGTGGTCTAAGATGTACAGTTCGATATTCCGTTCGGTATTTTCTTCAATGAGCTCCGGTACATCCTCATACCAGCCATTACCCTGTTCGCTATCATACCATTGTTTTTCATAGCGGAAATCACTTCCTTCATACAGGTTCTTTTCCACCCATTCCTTTACATCCTCTATTCCTCCCCACATCCTGTACACCGTCCCCGTTCCATCCTCCATGTTGATTTCAGTGATCAGGATATGCTTTTCATCCCCTTTGCCTTTCAGCTCGCACACCCTTTCTATTTCCCTGATTGTTAGATTATCCATGATGATTGTCTTTTATACCGTGTGGATTTTCTTTTTGACTTTTTTCGAATGGAGCTGCCTCAGAAAGTAGTTTTTACCCCTAAGAGACTTATGCTCCTGTTGGATTTTCTGCCGCTGCCTTCTGATGCTTTCCGCTGGGGACATCTTCCCCAGGCTATATGCTTTCAGAAATTCAAAAGCTGATATATCTTCCAGGTTTTTGGTCCCGAATACCTTTGCCGCTTCGTCATGCCATACATTGGCCTGAAGTTTAAAGTCGTTGTCCCTGTTGTCGGCATTGGAATGAAGAATTCCTACTATCCTTTGGCGTAGCTGTTTGGATTTGATCTTATTCAGCATCTTTTCCCTCTGAGAGTTCTTTTATAGAATCGACAAGCTCTTTGTTTTCATCTGCCATTTCTTTTAGTACAGACAGTATCTTTGGGTTGAGATACATTCCATTAAGCACATTGTTCATATGCGGATAGCTTACATTTGCTTTTTTGCCATACTTCTTCTTGTATCGAAGCAGGAAATCTTGGAAAAACCCTTTTCCCAAATACCATCGAAGCGTTTTGGAATCCCTCTCGCTCAGATGGATAAATTTTTTAGGGGTTTTCCTGGTGTCTTTTTTGACCATTACTTTATCCATTTTTTTATAACTTGCGTATCACTGGTTTTTTAATATGTAAAAACATTATAAATATTGTTTTACAATTAATTAACTGTTGTAAAGGTATTGCTTACGCAGTTCATATAAAAATATTTTACCTTGTTTTTTATGGTAAAATATTGTTAAAAATCGTAAATAATTGATAATCAGGGAAATAAAAAAACAAGTAAAAAACTTGTATGGAAGAAAGAGACATCAAAAAAGAAATTACCCAAAGGTGGGTAGAAGCAATGGATTACCTTATCTTCAAAGGGACCGAAAAAAATTACAAGACTTTTTCAGAAAATATCGGCATACTCTATCAGCGGATATTGGAATACAAAACCTTTGTCAAGCAGGATGGGCGCAAATCGTATGTAGGGACAGACCATATAATCTTCATACACGAAAAGTACGGGGTATCGATGGATTTTATCATGCTCGGAAATGGGCCGATCCTGGAAAACGAAGCTGAAAAAGAACAGGAAGGCCAAGAAGGAAAAACTTCCCAAACATCAAAACTGGAAGAACCAGGTAATCACGAATCATTTAAACCCAAAACCACGGAAGAGAAAGTAAAACATCTGCAGGACGACATGATGGATATGAAAAAATTGCTGTTAGAGATCAAAAAGAAACTTCAATAAAAAGGTTATGGGGTTACCCCATAACCTTTAAAAATTCGTTTTCAATATCAAAACTGGAATAGCCAATATACTTCATCATAATTGCTTCCGTTTTATGCCCAAATATTTTTTGAAGGATATACTTACTTCCATTATTATCCACCCACCTTCTACCGAAAGTTCTTCTGGCCGTGTGAGTGCTGAACATATCACTTCTTGGGACCACTTCTTCAAAGCGCTTCGTCCCAACATAATAGACCTTCCTATATTCCTGTTTATGGATCTTTCCGATTCTGCCAGCGATCCGTTTTAGCAGCCTATTGTAATAAACATTAGTGTATCTCGGGATTTTTAGGTTATATTTTTTCAGTAATTCATACACATCATTATTGATAGGGATGCTGTAATCCATTCTGGTTTTTACAGTTACCAATCTCAACATTGGGTTGCCATTATTGAAATATATGCTCTGTGGAGATATTTTATTGAAATCACTGTTTCGTATCCCAGTGTTGGCACATATATAAAAAGAATCACGGACCACTTCCTCTGCTTTTAGAAATACCGGTGCGTCCTTAATAAGCATAACCTCTTCCCAAGTACACCAAAACGGCTGTTTTTCCTCAAACTTATAGCTCAAATCAAAAAAATCCTCGGGGACAGGGTATTTCTTCTTTAATGCCAGTGACAGTATTTTTTTTATACAATCCAGGTAACAGTAAATAGTTTTATTTTGTATAGGCTTTTTCACTACGTCCCCTTTTTTATTAGGAGACTCACCTATCATATAAGATAGAAAATCAAACCAGTAATCCTCTGTGAAATCCTCCCATTTTACATTAGGGTC
>Ga0207773_100476_pt1 | contig 15542 bp, 13 predicted proteins | sample TtaePargueraPR_2_FD_187281 | JGI IMG/M metagenome (GOLD analysis project Ga0207773, IMG submission 187281) | Aerobic enrichment media microbial communities from Bioluminiscent Bay, La Parguera, Puerto Rico - Tt and M1 (3) (SPAdes) | ecosystem: Environmental > Aquatic > Marine > Unclassified ...
AATGTTGGTGTTGGCGAGCGTGTCCCGCCGCTCGTCAAGGGAGGCCGGTGTCGCGCCGACGCCGAAGCTGATAGCCCAGGTCCCCGTCGACTGCACGGTGAAGGGCGGCTTACGGTCGATCAGGTGAGGTACCAGTGACGCGTTCGAATCGTGGAGGCCGCCGGCGACAACGACCGGTTCCGCCAATCCCCACGCCTTGGCAAGCCCGGCGTCGAGACGGCCGATCGGAACCGTCGCCGAGTGGAGGGGGGCGAGCTTCCGGGCCCAGCCCTGCCGCTCGACCAGCGTCGACCATCGCCGCCGCCTCTGGTCCCAAAGGTCGGTGTGGCATCCAATCGATGTGATCTCATTGGAGGCGATGCCGGTCATCCGCCACAACCAGTATTGCGGATAGGTCATGATCACGCGCGCATTGCCGAAGTCGCCCGGGAAGCGACGCTGTAGCCAGAACAACTGAGCGCCGACATTGAAGCCCTTCGGCAGCCTCGGGCTCAGCGTGTCGGCGAAGTCGGGGCGGGCCGCATCATACGCTGCGGCGAGTTCATCGGGTCCCTCACACTCGTAGTCGAGGACCGGCAGCGCCAGGCCGTTCTCCCCGACCATCGCAACGGACGCGCCATGCGCGCTCACCGAGATGCCGTCGACAGGATGGCGCGCGGCGTGCGCTCTCATCCGGTCGCAGAAGAACGTCCAGATCGCCTCGACGTCGAAATGCGGATACGGGCCGTCGAGACATACCCGGTTGGGTTCCGTGGCGATCGCGATTTCCGATCGGTCTGCCAGATCGACGACGGCGAACTTGATGTTGGTCCTACCTACGTCGAGAACGGCGATGAATCGCGGCTCACTCATCCGTCACTGCGTCCCGACCGACAGACGGGGAGGTGGAGCCTCGCCCGTAGCGAGGCTCCACCGGCTTTCCTGGTCGAACTAGAAGTCGAAGTCGTTGACGTTGCTCTTGTCGAAGATGAACGGCGAACCGAGCAGGATCTCGCTGCCGTTGACGACCTGCAGCTTGCCGAGACGACCGGCCTCGACCTCGGTGTCACCGGGCGACAACTTGCCGTCGACAACCGCGCGCATGACGTAGACCGCAGCATAGCCGAGATCGACCGGGCTCCACAGCACGACCGACTTGACGCAACCGGACTCGACATATGGCCGCATGGCATTCGGCGTGGCAAGGCCGACGACCGCCGTGTCACCGCAGGCACCGGCCTGGGTTACCGCTTCTGCTGCGGCCGGGGTTGCGACCGAGGTCATGCCGAAGATGCCGTCGAGGTCGTCGCCGTACTTGTTGATGAGCGTGTTGGCCTGGTTGAAGGACAGGATGTTGTCCTCTTGGGCCTCGACGGTCTCAAGCCATTCCATGTTGGGATGGCAGGCTTCCTGATAGGCCTGCATCTCGGCGATCCAGCGGGCCTGGTTCGGCGTGGTGAAGGTCGAGGTGACGATGGCGAACTTTCCGTCCTCGCCGATCTCGGCCGCCATCGAGTCGATCAGGGACTTCGCAATGCCGTTGAACTCGGCCTGGTTGACGAACCATTCCCGGGCGTCGGGCTCGGAATTCGCATCGTAGCCGACGACGTGGATGCCGCTGGAGAGGGCCTTCTTGAGCACCGGCGCGATCGCCACCGGGTCATTTGCGGCAAACAGCACGCCATCGACGCCCTGGGTCACGTAGTTGTCGATGAACGTGATCTGGTCGTCGATGTTGGCCTCGGTCGGTCCGTCGGTGGTGACCTTGACGTTGCCAAGTTCTTCCGCGGCCTGCCGCATGCCTTCCGTCGTGGCGGCGAAGTAGCCGACACCGACAAGCTTGGGAATGTCGATGAGCGTGATCTCCTGGCCGGCCTTGTCGGCAGCGCCTGTCGGCTGGCCACCATCATAGTCCTTGGCGGCCACCGTTCCCGGCGTGCCGTCGCAGGCAAGCGGATTGGTCGGCAGGTCGTCACCACCGTCCCAAGGGTCGGCGGCCATGGCCGCTCCGGTGAGGGCGGTCGTCGTGGCAATGATTATCGCAAATCGCTTCATGTTCGGATTCCTCCCATTTCATGCACCATCTCGGTGCGTACCTTCCTTCAGCTGCCGGCTCCCCGCCGTCGCTGAAGGAAATTCGAGACTAGGATCGAAAGGATCAGCACGGTACCGATGACGACGATCGTCGCGTCGCCCTTGACGCCCGACAGCGCCAAGCCGTTCTTGAGAAGTTGGATGAGCGTGAATCCGACTACCGTGCCGGCAATCGTTCCCACCCCACCGAAGATGCTGGTGCCGCCGAGAACCACCGCCGCAATGGCGTCGAGCTCGAGCCCGGTTCCCATGTCCGAGCGGGTGGTCGACACCCGCGAGACGAAGATGTAGCCGGCGAGGCCGGCCATCGTGCCGGACAGCGTGTAGATGATCAGCTTGATGCGATTGACCGGGATCCCGGAGAAGCGGGCGGCTTCCTCGTTGAACCCGATGGCGTAGAGCGAGCGTCCAAAGGTGGTCTTGGCCAGCACAATCCAGAAGGCGATGATCGCTACCAGCAGGATCCAGAGCTGCGTCGGCACGCCGAAGACCTCACCCTGCCCCAGGACGAAGAACCACTCGGGGTAGCCGCGTACCGACCGCGCCTGGCTGATCCCTTCCGCCAGGCCGCGGTAGAGTGCCAGCGTCGCCAGCGTCATGATCAGCGGCGGGACGCGCAAACGGTTGATCAGGAGCCCGTTGAAGAAGCCTGCGACCGCGCCGACGCCGATCGAGACGACGATTGCCAGCTCGAGCGGAAGGCCCAAATTCTTCCACGCGACTCCAAGCATGATCGCGGCAAGACCCATGATCGATCCGACCGAAAGGTCGATGCCGCCGGTGATGATGATGAAGGTCATCGGCAGTGCGACGAGCGCCACCTCGGTCATCAACCGGCCCTGGTTCAGCACGTTGTCGACCGTCAGAAACGTGTCCGTTCCCACCGCCAGGACGCCGACCACCAGGAACAGCACAATCAGCAGCAGCAGTTCGTGATGATAGGCGAATGGCGGGCGGGCAGCGCGGGCCTCGACCGACATGATCAGAGCCCCCTCCGCTGGCGCTGCCGCCGCCAGAGATCGGCGAGCACGGTAACGAGGATCAGCACCCCCTGCACCGCCCGCATCCAGAACGGCGATATATTGACGAAGACCATCGACGACGCGATCGCGGCGATGAGGATCGCGGCGAGCGTCGAGCCGATGACGGTGCCGGTGCCGCCGAGGATGCTGACGCCACCGACCACCGAGGCGGTGATGATCGTCAGTTCGAGATTCGGCGGGACGGTCGACTGGATGACACTGAGCTGCGTCGCGAACAGGACCGCGGCGATGCCGACGAAGAATCCGTGAATGGCGAAGGCCTTGACCACAGTTGCCGCGGGATCGATGCCAGACAGGCGCGCCGCCTCGACATTGCCGCCGACCGCGTAGATGGCTCGTCCGGTCGCGCTGAGTCGCATCCAGGCCGCCGCGGCGATGGTCAACCCGATCATGAAGTAGATCGGCGTGGGAATTCCAAGCAGCCTGGTCTGGGACAGGAAGAATTCAGGCGGCAGGTTGGTGATCCAGGCGCCGCCGGTGACACTGATCAGGCCCCCCTTCAGGATGCTCAACATACCAAGGGTCACGACGATCGAGGGAATGTGGAAATAGGCGACAATCGCTCCCATACCTGCCGTGATCGCGATGCCGATAACCAGCGGCGCCAGCCAACAGATGATGATCGGCACGCCGTTCACTGCAAGCGTCCCGGAGACGGTTGCGAGCACGCCGATCAACGACCCGACCGAGATGTCGATATTGCCCGAGATGATCACCATCGACATGCCGATGGCGGCAACCGCGATGTAGGCGTTGCCGAGGAAAATGCTGCTGATGTTCCGCTCGGCGACAAATCGCGGATTGATGAGCCCGACGACGACAAACAGCAGAACGATGGCGATGAACAGGACCAGTTCCTGGCCAAGCACCATCCGTCGCAGATCGCGATAGCCGGCCGATGTGCTGAATGCCGCCGCTGCCATGTTTTATGCCGTCGCCGCTTCTCGAATCTCGGAATCGCTCATCATTGCAGTGGCGATGGCGGCCTGGGTCGCGTCTGCCCGCTCGACCTCGGCGACGATGCGACCGCCTCGCATGACCAGCACGCGATCGCTCATGCCAAGTACTTCCGGCAATTCGCTGGAGATCATCAGGATCGCCAGCCCCTTCCCGGCAAGTTCGCTCATCAGCCGGTGTATCTCGGCCTTGGCGCCGACATCGATGCCTCGCGTCGGCTCATCCATGATCAGGATGCGCGGGTTGGTGGCCAGCCACTTGGACAGGACGACCTTTTGCTGGTTGCCACCCGACAGCTTGCCGGCAATCTGCCAGATACTGCTGGCGCGGATCTGGAAGGTCCTGATGCTCTCTTCGGCGAGTTTCTGCTCGGCGAGTCGATCAATGAACCAGCGCGGCGCGATGCGGCGCAGGACCGACATCGAGATATTCTCGATTACGGGCATCGCACGGACCAGCCCTTGTCGTCCCCGGTCCTCCGGCACGTAGGCGATGCCGAGTGCCTTGGCCTCGGCGGGACTGCCGATCGACACTTCCTTGCCGTCCAACAGCAGCGTGCCGCTGTCTGGCGGGGTGACGCCGAACAGGATGTGCGCCAGTTCGGTTCGACCCGACCCAACGAGTCCGGCGATTCCCAGAATCTCCCCCGCCCTGAGCTTGAAACTGACATCATGGGTGGCCGGCGCTCGAACTATCGCCCGGCCCTCGAGCACGACCTCGCCGATCTTGGCCTCGGTCTTCGGGAACAATGCATCCAGCACCCGTCCGACCATCATATGGATGAGGTCATCCTGATCGATGTCCTTCACGTCCTTGGTCGCGACATAGGTACCGTCGCGCAGCACCGTCACGCGGTCGGCAAGGAGGAAGACCTCCTCGAGCCGGTGACTGATGTAGATCACCGCCACCCCGCGGTCGCGCAGCAGCCGGACGATATCGAACAGACGCTCGACGTCGTGCTCGGTCAGCGCCGCGGTCGGCTCGTCCATGATCAGGACCCGCGCATCGTGGGAGAGCGCCTTGGCGATCTCGACCCGCTGGCGATTGCCGACCGACAGGGACCCCACGACCGCGCTCACATCGAGGTCGTGGCTGTCGAGAGAGGCGAGCAATGCGGCCGCGTCCTTTCTGAGCGTGGGCCAGTCGATCGTCCCCCACGCGGTGCGGGGAGCATGCCCCATGAAGATGTTCTCGGCGACGGTCAGATCCGGAAACAGCAGCAGTTCCTGGTAGATGGTCGCAATGCCCGCCTTCTGCGCCTCGAACGGCGTGTCGAACTGAACCGGCCGGCCATCGAGATACATAACACCGCTATCGGGCGTGTAGACGCCGGAAAGAATCTTGATCAGCGTCGACTTGCCGGCACCGTTCTCGCCGAGCAGGGCGTGGACCTCCCCCTGGCGAACATCGAAGCTGACGTCGTCGAGCGCCTTGACGCCCGGAAACGATTTGCTGACGCCCCTCAGTTCGAGGAGTGGCGCCACCGGCCCGGTTGCCGCCTCGACTTCGGCGCGCCCCACGAGATTCGCGCTCATTGCGACACCGCCGGCACCGGGTGCGTAGCTTCCTGCGCGGTGGTCTCAACAGTGATCAGGCGGACTCCGGCATCAAGGAGCATCGTGCGGGCGTCATCGCTGATGCCCGTGTCGGTGATGACCGTCGATACCTGGTCGAGGCCGCAGACGATCAGGCTGGAGCGGACGCTGAACTTGGTCGAATCAACAAGGACAACAAGCTCGTCGGCCTGACCGAGAAGCTTCTGCTCGGCCTGAATGAGCAGGGGATCGGTCTCCATCAATCCGAGATGACTGATGCCCTGGCTCCCGATGAACATGCGGCGGGCCGAGAAGTTGCGCGACACGTCGTTTTCGAACGGGCTGAGAATGATATTAATCTCGCGATAGATCGTGCCGCCTGGCATCATCACGGTGTTCTGCGATTGCTTGAGCAGTATCTCCGCGATGGGAAAGGAGTTGGTGAAGATCTGCAATCGCCGGTCGCGCAGAAAGGGCACCATCTGGAACGTGGTCGTCCCGCCGTTGATGATGATCGGCTCGTTGTCGTCGCACAGCGTCACGGCCCGCCGCGCAATAGCCCGCTTCTGCTCGACGTTGATGGTCATGCGATCGGCGAACGATCGGCCGGCCATCACATGGAACGGCACGGCCGACACCGCCACCGCGCCGCCGCGCACCCGGCGCACCTTGTTCTGCTGATGCAGTGCCGCGATGTCGCGGCGGATGGTGGCCTCCGACGACTGCGTAAGCTCCACCAAACGTTGCACGGTCGCCACCGGGCTGTCCTGAACGGTCGCCAGAATCACGTCGTGGCGCTCTCGTTCGTGCATGTTTCCTCCCTGGATCACCGCCCAGTTGGCTCCACAGTTTCAACAAAGCAGCCGGCTGTCAATCAGGAACGATCAAATTCGCGCATGTTGCGCTGCGGTATCGCCAAGCATTGATCGGTAATGATTGACTCTGGCGCCAGGCCGGATCATTCAAAGCGGAACAAGAAAATCAGGTTTGGAGGAACGTCGTGGCTGCCAAAGCCGATGTCCCGCTGCTCCCCTCCTTGTGGGACGACAGTCTCGCCGCCACGATGAGCGAGAGCGAACACTTGCTGTATCGCTCCAACCTGCTCGGTTCGGACCTGAGGATCACCAACTTCGGCGGCGGCAACACCTCCGCCAAGACCAAGGAAACCGATCCACTCACCGGCGAGACGGTCCGGGTGCTTTGGGTGAAGGGTTCGGGCGGCGACCTCGGCACCATTCACCTGGACGGCTTTTCGACGCTCTACATGGACCGGTTGGAAGCCCTGAAGGGTCTCTATCGCGGGCCCGACCACGAGGACGAGATGGTCGGCTACCTCCCGCACTGCACCTTCAACCTGAATCCCCGCGCCGCCTCGATCGACACCCCGCTCCACGCCTTCGTTCCGCATCGCCATGTCGACCATATGCATCCGGATGCGGTAATCGCCATTGCCGCTTCGAAAGACAGCAGGCAACTGACCGAAGAGATCTTCGGCGGTGAGATCGGCTGGCTGCCGTGGCGACGACCTGGCTTTGAGCTCGGCTTGTGGATAGGGCGCTTCGCCGAGGAGAACCCGACGGCGAAGGGCGTCGTGCTCGGAGGCCATGGTTTGTTCACCTGGGGTGCGACATCGAAGCAGTGCTACGAAGTCACGCTCGACATCATAAATCGAGCGATCGCCTGGTTCGCCGATGCCACCGCCGACAAGGTCGCCCTCGGCGGCACGAAACACCCTGCCCTGCCGGCCGAGGAGCGACGCGCGATCGCCGCGAAGCTGATGCCGGCGATCCGCGGCCAGATCGGAAAGACGGAATCCAAGGTCGGGCATTTCGACGACAGTCCGGAGGTGCTGGAGTTCGTCAACTCCAAGGCCCTCGACTCGCTGGCCCCGCTAGGCACCAGTTGCCCGGACCACTTCCTCCGCACCAAGATCCGCCCGCTCATCGTTCCCTTCGACCCCGCGGCACCGGACGCGGCGGCGGCCATCGACGGCCTGCGCGACGCCATCGCCGCCTATCGAGACGACTACGCCGCCTACTACGAACGCTGCCGCCACGAGGACAGCCCCGCGATGCGAGACCCGAACGCGGTCGTCTACCTCGTGCCCGGCGTCGGCATGATCACCTTCGGCAAGGACAAGCCAACCGCCCGGATCGCCGCCGAGTTCTACACCAACGCCATCAACGTCATGCGCGGCTCTTCCGCGGTCTCGACCTACCAGGGCCTGCCGGAACAGGAGGCCTTCGACATCGAGTACTGGCTGCTCGAGGAAGCCAAGCTGAAGCGGCTGCCAAAGCCCAAGCCTCTGGCCGGCCGAATCGCTTTCATTACCGGAGGCGCCGGCGGCATCGGTCGGGCGACGGCGGAACGGCTGATCGACGAGGGCGCCTGTGCCGTGATCGCCGACATGGATCCGACGTCGCTGGAGGCTGCGGTGAGCGAGCTCGCCGACCGGTTCACGAACGATATGATCCGCGGTGTGGTCTGTGACGTGACCGACGAGGATTCGGTGGAAGCTGCGATGTCGCGGGTAGCCGTCGAATATGGCGGCCTCGACTTTGCGGTGTCCAACGCCGGCATCGTCACCGGGGGCGCCATCGACGAGACGACGCTCGCGCAGTGGCAGCTCAATGTCGATGTGCTGTCGACGGGCTACTTCCTGGCGACGCGGGCCGCCTTCCGCCTCCTCAAGGCGCAGGCACTGGGCGGCGCGATCGTCTTCGTCGCCTCCAAGAACGGGCTCGCGGCCTCGGTCAACGCTTCCGCCTATTGCGCGGCCAAGGCCTCCGAGATCCATCTCGCCCGATGCGCCGCCCTGGAGGGCGCGCCCTTCGGCATTCGCGTCAACGTGGTCAACCCGGACGGCGTCTTGCGTGGCTCGAAGATGTGGTCGGACGAACGCCGCAAGGAACGTGCCGAGTCCTACCGGGTGAAGCCCGAGGACCTCGACGACTTCTATCGCCAGCGCACCATGCTCAAGGAGAGCATCTATCCGGAAGATATCGCCGAGGGGATCCTGTTCTTCGTCACCGACGGATCACGGAAGTCGACCGGCAACATCCTGAATATCGACGGCGGCAACGTCCAGTCCTTCACGCGATGACGTGACCCGGATCAAAACCCGCGGGCGGGCGTGATCCGGCGACCCACAGTCGAGAAGGCGAATGCTCCTTCCAGCCGCAAGCTTTCAGGCGCGCAGAGGGATGGCGTCCTCCTTCTGACCCGGCGGGCCCTTGGTGTCGCGCTGGTAGGGATCGGGTGCCTTCTTGAAATTCCGCTTCGCGTGACGGCGGTACTCCGTCGGGGTCATCCCACACATCGCCAGGAACTGCCGATTGAAGTTCGACAGGTTGTTGAAGCCGGTGTCGTAGCAGATTTCGGTCACCGGGCGGTCCTGCTGGGTGAGAAGCACGCACGCCCGGTTGATGCGCATGCGGTTGACGTAGCGGACGAAGCCGTGGCCGGTGTTCTTCTTGAAGAACCGCGAGAAGGCCGCATCGGACATGCCACAATGGTGGGCGACGTCCGAAAGCCGGATTTCCTCCGACAGATTGCCGATCAGGAAGTCGATCGCCCGGCTGATCGTGTCGGAGACCGCATGATCAAGGGTCGGGGCGTAGTCCCTGCTGGACAGAACGGTCTTCTCGCGCGTTGCGTTCAGTTCGTCGAGCAGCTGGATGAACAGGCGCATCCGGCGGGCCGGATTGGCCGTCCCGATCTCGTGCAGCGCTTCCGCACCGAATCGCGCCGCATCGCCGTGGAACTCAAGGCCGAAGCGGGCGTCGTCGAGCAGCGGCTCAACCTCCTCCAGTTCCGGGGCGATCCGCATCATCTCCCGCACGACGTCGTCGCTGAACTGGATCAGCATGTCGCGGTCGTGGATGGTAAGACCCGCCACGTTATCGCTGACCCAGTTATGCGGCAGGTTCGGTCCGGTCAAGACGAGGTTGCCCGGCTCGAAGTTGCCGATGTAGTCGCCGACAAACATCTTGCCGCTCGTCTTCTGGATGAGGTGCAGCTCGTATTCCGGATGGTAGTGCCACTTGGCAAACGGATAGGGGTGATCGTGCACGATCCAGCGGAAGGACTGCCGCGGCTGACGGACGATCAGTTCAAAGTCCGGAACGGTGTCTCCGCTGTGACCGACAAGGACGCCCGAGGCACCGGGCCGCTCCGTCAGCTTCTCCGCCCGTCGCGGCGCAACGCCCACACCCATTCGAGCATGTTGCATTCGTTTCCTCCGAACGTACGCCACGGCAGTCTCTTGGCGGACCGGTGGTGGCGGTTACCCCCCGTGATTTCCGGCTTCATCCTTCCGTTCTCAGCTTGAGCCGTCGAAAGATATTAACATGCAAATCGGAGAGGCTGATACTTTTTTGTCGAGCTTGGCAACCGTATTGAGGGCTCGCTCGGACAGCCACGGTGTTTTCGTATCATAGGTTTGCGACCCGTCGTCGCAGGCGAGGGCCCGCGAACGGCCGTTCCGAGGAATGATGATTTCCAAAAATTGCACAGTCGGGGACCTGAATCTGTGTGGTCGACGACGTGACGACGGCGTCATCATCGGCTGGCCCAGAGAGAACCGCGCGGCGGCCATGGGCGGCCGAGGACACGGATCGAGATAGCCGACGTGCGGGCACGAGATCCAAGCTTTGAAGAGATAAAGGGAGGAAGTGACATGAAGCGCTACGCGGCAAGAACTGCATTCACGGCCATCGCGGTGATGGTCGCGGCCTCCGCTGCGCATGCCGATTTCTGGTCGGACGCGGCCAAGCCCTATCAGGGCGTGACCATCCGTGGCGTGTCGGAAAGCACGCCGCCGTCCAATTACGTCAAGGACGTGCTGGCGCCGGCATTCACCGAGGCGACCGGCATCAACGTCGAGTTCGAGGCGACGTCCTGGGACCAGATGTACGACAAGGCGATCAAGGACATGGAAGCCAATACCGGCATCTATGACTTCGTCTACATCGAGCAGGATATCATCTACAGCTACCTGGCACGCGACTTCCTCGTCGACATCACGCAGGCGCTCGCCGACGACCCCTCGCTGAAGGCGCCGAACTTCGACATCGCCAACTTCACGAGCTTCATCGACTATTTCAAGGACCCGACCAAGAGCGACCATCTGTTCGGCGTGCCGATGGAGGCCTTCGTCAAGGTCTACCTCTATCGCAAGGATCTGTTCTCGGATCCGGACGTGCAGGCGGCCTTCAAGGAGAAGACCGGCCGCGACCTCGCTCCGGCCACGACTCACGACGAGTATCGCGAGATCGCCGAGTTCTTCACCCAATGGGGCAAGGACAACGACACCGAGTTGTGGGGGACAACGGTGCAGGCCCATTCCGGCCATCCCTCGTCCTGGTACGAATACTTCGAGAGCGTCGCCCCAACCTTCGGCGTCTACAACTGGGGGATCGACGCGGACAACAACTACGCGGCGTCCGTCGCCAATGGCGGGACGATGAATGGTCCCAAAGCACTGGCGGCGCTCGAGTTCTACCTCGGCAATCTCGCCTTCGCGCCGCCGGAGTCGACCCAGAGCACGTGGGACGAGGTCGCGGCCACGTTCGCCGCAGGACGCACGGCGCAGGGTCTCGTCTATGGCGAGAACTCGGCGTGGATCGCCACCGACTCCTCGAAGTCGAATGTCGTCGGCAACGTCGGCGTCGCTCTTCCCCCGCTGGGCGAGGGCGTGCTGGCCGAGGCCGAGGGCGGCACGGGCTACATCGGCTACTACGACGGCGGCGCCTTCGGCATCCCGCATTCCTCCAAGAACAAGGAAGCGGCGCTTCTCTTCCTACAGTACATTGGCCAGCCCGAAGTGCAGGCGGACTGGGCGGTGGCCGGTGCCCGTATCACCCACACCGCGACCTATGACGACCCCAAGGTCAAGGAGCAGGACACGAAGGTCGACGGCTACTACACGCTGATGCGCGAGAAGGGTCCGCTGTTCGCCGGTGCCCCTGCCTACCCCTTCCACGCACAGGTCCGCGAGGCCACCGCACCGTACTTCTACGAGGCGATCATCGGCCAAATCACGGCCCAGGAAGCCCTCGACCAGATGGCGGCGGCGGCTGAGGCCGAACTGACCCAGCTCGGATACCGGAAGAACTAAGGAGCTTCCTCCCCAAGGTCCGGGGCGGCTTCGGCCGCTCCGGGCCCCTGCCCGGAAACCGAGGCGGCGTCAGACAGATGCGATCGCAGAGAACCGGCTGGCTGCTCCTCGCGCCAACCCTCGTTATCCTCTTCATCTTCGGCGTGGTGCCGTTCATCTACGTGCTGGTGACGAGCTTCACCCACTGGAACGCCTTCGCCTCCGACCCGACCCCACGCTTCGCCGGCGTCGACAACTACCGCCAGGTCGTCTTCGACACCCAGTTCCTCTACTCGGTCTGGATCACGCTCCGCTTCGCCTTCTTCGTAGTGGTGAGCGAGATGGTCCTCGGCTACTTCCTGGCGCGGCTGATGATGGCGAACTTTCCCCTCAAGGGATTCTTTCGCACCATCCACGCCCTTCCCCTGATGGTCGCGCCGATCGCGGTGGGCGCGACGTGGCGACTCCTGACCGTGCCCGGACTCGGGCCGCTGCCCTACCTGCTCGAGCAGGTGTTCGGCATCGACTACCGCATCGGCAGTTTCCCAAACCAGGCGTTCATCACCACGGTGATCATGGACATCTGGCACTGGACCCCGCTGGTAACGCTGACGATGCTCGCGGCCCTGTCCTCCCTGCCGAAGGAGCCGTTCGAGCAGGCGCAGATCGACGGCGCCAATCGATTCCAGATCTTCTGGCACATCACGCTTCCCTACTTGCGGCCGGCTATCCTTGCGACCGTCTTCATCCGGATGATGGATGCGCTCCGAACGGTCGACGAGGTGTGGATGCTGACCGGCGGCGGGCCGGCCGCGGCGACACGCTATATCGGCCTCTACATCTGGCGGGTCGTCTTCCCCAAGACCGACTATGGATACGGCGCGGCGATCTCGCTGATCACGCTCTACCTCACCATCGTGTTGTGCTGGCTGCTCTACGTGAGCCTCGTGGCGCGCAAGGAAAAGAAGGGAGTCGACTGATGCGCAGGTCGCGCAGCATCCTGACACTCGCCTTCTGGTGCGGTGCCAGCGTGATCACGCTGTTCCCGATCTATTGGCTGTTCGTGATCTCGGCGAAGAGCCGGGCCGACCTGTTCGGGCGGCCCAGCCTGCTGATCGACAGCGTCACCTGGGACAACTACATCGCGACGCTGTCGAACCCGGTCTTCCAGCACTACATGCTGAACTCGATTGTCGTTGCCACCTGCAATTCGCTGCTGGTCACGACCATGGGGTTGCTCGCCACCTACGCGCTGTCGCGCTACCCGCTCGTCGGCAAGGAGAACATCTTCTTCTGGACGATCACCAACCGCATGGCGCCGCCGGCGGTGTTCCTGCTGCCGCTCTTTCTGCTCTACACCCAGGCCTTCACCATCGGCACCTGGAAGCTCTACGACACCCGCATCGGACTGATCCTGCTCTACTGCGTGTTCAATTTACCCTTCGCCATCTGGATCCTGCGCGGCATCATCGACGCGATCCCGAAGGAACTTGACGAGGCGGCGATGGTCGACGGCGCCAACCTGTGGCAGATTCTGACGCGAGTGATCCTGCCGGTGGCGCGGCCCGGCCTTGCGGTGACGGCGATCCTCACCTGGGTCTTCGCCTGGAACGAGTACCTCTTCGCCGCGACGCTCACCAGCGTGCACGCTCGGACAATAACCACCGGCCTTGCGGAGTTCGTCACCGTGACCGGCACCAACTGGGGCCTAATGGCGGCGACGGCGATGCTGACGCTGATCCCGGCACTGGTCTTCCTCGGCATCGTGCAGCGGCACATCGTGGCCGGATTGACCTTCGGCGCTGTCAAGGAATAGGCAATGAGCGATCCCATCGTTACGCCACCGGAGAGGACGGGTTTCCTGCCCATCGTGACCAACGCCTTCGATCGCGGCTTCATCGCCGTGGTCCTGTTCGTGGCGATCAACCTCCTGTGGATGCGGTTCCTCGAACCGCTGGGGCTCTCGATCTACATCGCCTGCGCCATCTCGGTGGTGCTCGGCATCTTCATCATCAAACGCGGCTAGCGATCGACCATGACCAAGGCACTCGTACTGGAACGCAAGCTTGACCTCTCGCTACGCGAGATCGAGGTGAAGGAGCCGCTTGGGCCCCGAGACGTGCGCATAGCGTTGCGCACGGTCGGCGTCTGCGGCAGCGACGTCCACTACTACACCCATGGGGCGATCGGCTCGTTCGTTGTCCGGGAGCCCATGATCCTCGGCCATGAGGCCTCGGGCGTCATCATCGAGACCGGCCGGGAGGTGACCGAACTCAAGGAAGGTGACCGGGTCTGCATGGAGCCGGGCATCCCCGATCCGGCGAGCCGCGCGTCACGGCTCGGCATGTACAACCTCGATCCTGCGGTGCGCTTCTGGGCGACGCCGCCTGTCCATGGGATCCTGCGGCCATCGGTGGTCCACCCGGCCGACTTCACCTTCAAGCTGCCCGACAATGTGTCCTTTGCCGCCGCCGCCATGGTCGAGCCGCTGGCGGTCGGCGTCCATGGCACGGTCAAGGCGCGGGTGACGCCGGGAGACACGGCGGCGGTGATCGGCGCCGGGCCGATCGGCCTCGTCACGCTGCTCGCCGCGTTTGCCGCGGGATGCGCACGCGTGATCATCAGTGACGTCGATCCGGCCAAGCTTGCCATCGCCGAATCGCTCGCCAAAGTCCCGGGCGCGGTTGTCGGGGTCAATGTCCGATCCGAGAAGCTGGCCGACGTGGTTGCCCGGGAGACCGACGGCTGGGGCGCTGACGTGATCTTCGAGTGCTCCGGCAACGAGAACGCGGCGCGCGAGATATTCGACATCGTCCGCCCTGGCGGTGTCGCGGTGATGATCGGCATTCCCCTGGTTCCGTTCGCGCATGACGTCTCGGCCGGCTGCGTCAAGGAAGCACGCATCGAGCACGTCTTCCGCTATGCCCACGTCTATCCGCGCTGCATCGCGATGCTTGCCTCAGGGACCATCGACGTTGCGCCCCTGATCACAGAGACGTTTCCGTTCGAGCAAAGCGTCGAGGCATTCGAGTTCGCCGCCCGGCAGCCGCCGGGCTCCGTCAAGGTCCAGATCGAGATGCCCGACGAGGCTGTCGCCTGATCGCGTTTCCAAAAGGGTCGTCCACCATGTTTCTTGAAAAGCTGAGGCTCGACGGGCGCGTCGCCGCGGTCACTGGTGGTGGCCGCGCCATCGGCCTTGCCTGTTGCCAGGCGCTGGCGGAGGCCGGCGCCAAGGTCATCATTCTCGACCATGACCGCGACGTCGCTGAGGGCGGCCGGGGCGAGATGAAGAAGTCGGGTTTCGACGCCGAGGTCGAGATCGTCGACGTCACAAAGTCAGACCAGGTGACACGGGCCGCGGACGCCATTGCCTCGCGGCACGGTGTCGTCGACATCCTGGTCGCCAATGCCGGGATCGCGCGCTCCGGTACGCCGGCGGAAGAGGTCGAGGACGAGCACTGGCTCAACGTCATCGACGTCAACCTCAACGGTGTCTTCTGGTGCAACCGCGCCTTTGGGCGGCACATGCTCGCCAGCAAGCGCGGGTCGATCGTCAATATCGGCTCGATGTCGGGATTCATCGTCAACCGGCCGCAGCAGCAATCCTACTACAATGCGTCGAAGGCGGCCGTGCATCACCTGACCCGGTCGCTGGCGGCCGAGTGGGCGCCGCATGGCGTGCGGGTCAACGCGGTTGCGCCGACCTACATCGATACGCCCCTGGTGTGGTCGGTCGACGGCGTCGATGAGATGATGAAGGACTGGCTCCGGGACACGCCCATGGGCCGTCTCGGCAAACCCGATGAAATCGCATCCGTCGTACATTTCCTCGCGTCC
>Ga0207773_100477_pt1 | contig 15539 bp, 12 predicted proteins | sample TtaePargueraPR_2_FD_187281 | JGI IMG/M metagenome (GOLD analysis project Ga0207773, IMG submission 187281) | Aerobic enrichment media microbial communities from Bioluminiscent Bay, La Parguera, Puerto Rico - Tt and M1 (3) (SPAdes) | ecosystem: Environmental > Aquatic > Marine > Unclassified ...
ATTGTACAGCAAGTGGAACTCCTTTGCGATATCGGCCAATAGGTCCTCCCTATTCTTTTTAGAAATGATGTCTAAAAAGGACAAAGTAAGCGCATGAGCAGTTTTAGAGAAAATCTCCTTAATTACTTTTGCCTTCACATCGGATTTTAGGATCGGGCTTTTTAGCATTAAAGCAAAATCCCTATTGGATGCCACCACTGCCAACACTTGCTGCATATCCTGGTGAACTTCTTGCAGTATCCCCCTTTCCACGGCCAACTCTAAAAAAGATTTGGCATACCGAGAAGCAACTCTTTTTACTGACATGTGCTTTGATTAGTTTAACTTAATATCCTTTACAAACTCCTCAACCAACTCCTTCTGCTCTTTTTCCGTATTAAGGCTTTTACGCAATAATTTCTCTGTTACATCCAAGGCCAAGGAAGCCACTTGATTTTTTACTTCAGTCAAAGCCGCTTTTTTCTCTGTCTCAATTACCGCTTTTGCATTCTCGATCATTTTAGTACCTGCTTTAGACGCCTCTGCTTTAGCTTGATCAATAAGCTTGGCTGAGGTTTCGTTAGCTGATTTCAATATACGATCTCTTTCCAACCTTGCCTCTTGAAGCAATTTTTCATTTTCAGCTTTAAGGTTAGCCATTTCATTTCTTGCATTCTCGGCAGCCTTCAGGGCTCCCTCGATAGCATTTTCTCGCTCTTCTAGAGCCGAAAGGATAGGTTTCCAAGCAAATTTCCCCAGGATAATCAACAGTATCCCGAAACCAATAATTTGCCAAATGATTAATCCAGAACCAGGAATTATAAGATCCATCTATTTAGAATTTTAATCTGTTTTGTTCAAATGTTAAATGAAGGGATAAACCTAGCGTTTATCCCCTGATCTTTGTACTTCTTAGAAAGTGATGTTCTCGTTAAGAGCAATAAGCAGACAAACTACTACTGCAAATAGGGAAACCACTTCAATAAGGGCTGCAATGATCAACATGGCAGTTTGGATCTTTCCAGCTGCCTCAGGTTGACGGGCAATGCCTTCCATAGCCTGACCACCGATTCGACCGATACCAAGACCTGCGCCTACCGCTACAATTCCGGCACCGATACCTGCACCCATAAGGGCAAACCCTGCAGACAATAATAATGAAGTTAACATACGTGTTATTAGTTATATAAATTGAACAAAGAAATTTTAATGCTCGTGACTATGCTCCGAGACTGCCTGGCCAATGTACATGGCCGAAAACAGCGTAAAAACATACGCCTGTATTGTGGCCACCAATAGTTCTATTAGATTGATAAAGATCACCATTAAGGTACTGGCAACCCCAACCGCATAGGACTCGAATACAAAGATCAATCCTATAAAACTCAAGATTACGATATGGCCTGCTGTGATCGCAACAAAAAGCCGGACCATCAGGGCAAATGGCTTGGTAAACAAACCAATGATTTCGACAGGTACAATAATGAACAACAAAGGAACAGGCACACCAGGTGTCGCTAACACGTGTTTCCAGTAATCCTTATTGCCATTTAGGTTGGTTGCAATAAATGTAAACACTGCCAACGTCATGGTTACAGCAATGTTCCCTGTTAGGTTGGCCGCACCGGGAACCAGGCCCAATAGGTTACCAATCCAAATAAAGAAAAATATGGTCAATAAATAAGGCGTGAATTTTTTGTATTTCGGGCCAATGTTTGGCTTAGCCACGTCATCCCTCACAAAAAGAACTATTGGTTCAATAAAAGATGCAACCCCTTTTGGGGCTCCGTTAGGGTTATTTTTGTAATTTCTGGCGGCCGATAGCATTAGCCAAAGGATCACAAAGAAAACAATTATGAGCATGGCCACGTTCTTAGTGATCGAGAGATCCACAAAAGACCTACTTTCATCAACAGCATGGATTTTATCATGCTCGTTGATATAATATCCATTGTGATCTACACCAAATTGATGCGTTTCATGATCTTGAAAATCAGTAGAGGAATAAAACTCCAACCCACGGTCGGCAGAATATATGATTACCGGCAATGGCAAGGTGATATGGGAATGCCCCACAGTCGCAAAATGCCACTCATGCGAATCCTTTATGTGGTGCATGATGAAACCTGTCTTATTTTCTCCGCCTTCCTCGGATGAGGCAAAAGTCGCAGTTGAAAGTGTTAACAAAAACACTGACAGCAAGGTGCTTATGCACAGAAACTTACGAAACATCAACTCAAATATTATAGACCTACTTAGAATGAGGGCGCAAGTTAGTTATTAAGCTGTATATATCAAACAACAAATACAACAAATAGACCACAAAAAAATTAGCAAAAAACAAAATCTTATTATCTATTTTTAGAAATAAGCAAACAGCAATAAAAATCAAGTTGGCAAAAAACCTAAACACTGTTGCACCCAAAGCCAAATTAACAGAATTTTCTTTTGATTGTTTTAGCAAGAATTGTATAAGCAGACCACTCACCAACAAAAGGCCAAAATAAAAAATGATTACCTGCCAAATCCTACCGTGAACCCATTCCGGCATGAAATATTTTACCAATAATGTCAATACAACGACCAATACGGTTAACAATACCAAAGACCCAATATGCGACTTAATGATTTTCATCTCTACTAGCTATATTTTCTGCGCAAAAATATAACTTTTATAACTACCAAAGCGGAATTAATTCTGTTTTAAGGATTTGAATAGGCTATAAAAGGCTAGCCCAATGGAAGCAAAACAAAAAAGAAGAAGCCAAACAGGAAATTTCATTTGGCTTCTTTCTTGCACTTTCAGGCCTAGCCAGGTCCCTAAACCTATTATGGCGCACATTTGAAAGGCCAGGCCAATGTATTTCACATATTCAGGATAATCATCCTGTAATGGTTTCTTTTCCTTTAGTGGCTTTTTCTCCCTTTCCATCCTTTGTTGATAGGTTTTCTGTTGATTCTTTTTGGGATTGCTCCATAGCCTCTATTTCAGTCATTTTACATATCCCGTTGAATACAGCTCCATTCTCGATTACCAGCTTTTTGGTGTAGATATCTCCATCAATAACGGCAGTTTTCTTTAGATAGAGAATTTCAGAACATTTCACTACCCCTTTAATCCGACCTGCAATCTCAGCCTCTTTTGTGTCAATATTCCCCTCCAAAGAAGCTGAATCTCCAATGACTATTTTGGTTTTGGAAGTCAATGTACCCTCTACAGTACCCTCTATCCTAATATTACCAAAAGTAGTAATATCCCCTTTAATGGTGGTTTCCTTTGCAATCACATTACTCGAGTTCACCATCTCGGCAACGGATTTTCTTTCTTCTCCTTTGTTAAACATAATTAATCGAAGGTTATAAATTCTTGAGGGTTAAGCGGATTCCCTTTATACCACAATTCAAAATGAAGGTGCTGTCCGGTAGTTTGTTCTCCAGTATTTCCTACCACTGAAATAACTTCCCCCCCACTGACCGGCTCACCGACAGACTTCAATAATACTGAATTATGTTTATATATAGAAATCAGTTCATTCGAATGCTGGACACCAATCACATATCCAGTTTCTAAAGTCCAACTTGCCCAAATCACCGTGCCGTCTGCCACCGACTTTACCGGTTCATTTTCCTCTGAAACCAAATCCACCCCGAAATGATCGGTTGATAGATCGAAGCCGCTTGTCACGACTCCTTTTAGCGGTGAAAAGAAATAGGTCTCAGTGAAAGAACTTGTTGATATTCTTTCAAAACTCCTTTCGTCCGGGGGCATTGCCTCAAATTCATCTATTACGCGCTTACTCGCCTCCCCCTTTTTGTAAAGGTCTGCTTCTTTTGGGGGAAGAAAAAACTCCCCGCTTGCTATGGATAAGGAATCCTGCACTCCAACTGAGTCCACTTCATATTCACCTGATATAATCTTCTGAATATTTTCCACATACCTGTCCTTCGCCTGTACTTCCAATAAAAGGGAATCAACACTTTGGGAAAGCGCATAAATCCTTTTCATATTCTCCGATTCTTGATAGGCTGGATCAAACCAACTGGCCAAAAGGGTCTTGGACATAATCAGTGCTATCATAAAAAAGCAGAGCATTGTAAAGATCAGGATAAGCCCAACCTTCACTTTACTTATAGACAGAGAGGTGATCACAGAGAAATCTTTTTCTCTCCTGATCACAAAAAGGTACTTATCCTCAATCCATCTTTTTATCTTCTTCCGCTGGTTCAAGTTTATGCCGTTTATACCCAACTATAAGATACAAAAATATAATATTAATCCGTAGCGTTTACATTATTGAATCAAAAGCACTAATTTGGGGTTTTATAACGGATATAAAAATGTGAAAGTGAGAAAGAATTGCTGTTTACTAGTTTTATTTTTCCTATTTGCCGTGGGGTGTTCATCACAAAAAGACACTTTTACCAATCGATTATACCATAATGTAACGGCTCGATTCAATGCCTATTTTCTAGCCAAGGAAAAAATCACCGAAGCAGAGAATAACATTGCCAAAGACTACAAAGAAGACTACACACAAGTCCTTCCTGTATTCTTGCCCATTGACAGTGCCTCGGTTGATAAGAACGAAGAATTACTCGAGGAAGCAAGGGAACTAGCAGGCAAAGCCATTGATTGGCACAGAATCAGCAATTGGGTAGATGACAGTTATTACCTGATCGGATTGGTAGACTATTATGAAGCTAAGACGGATGATGCCATCAATGCCTTCAAATTCCTCAACGTCAATAGCAAGGACAATGACATCAGGCACAAAGCCCTTATTCAGTTATTGAGAATATTTATCGATCAAAGGGAATTCGATGATGCTACCTATGTAATTGATTATCTTTCCAAGGAGTCCGAAATCAGTAAGGGCAACAAACAGGCCCTTTACAAAACCATAGCTTACTATTATGAAGTTAGAAATGAGAAAAATGGATTAATAGCCGCACTGGAAAAAACCTTAGAATATACCCCTGGCCAGAAAGAAAAATCAAGGCTTTATTTCATCTTGGCCCAACTCTATCAAAAAGAAGGTTTTGACGCTCTTGCCCACTCCTACTATGAAAATGCCTTGTCTGGAAACCCTCCCTACGAAAGGGCCTTTTTCTCTCAACTTTATGCCCAGCAGGTGGCAGAATTGGAGAAAAGCAAAGACTTCAGAAAAGTCAGGGCATACTACGATGAGTTGTATGACAACAGAAAAAACATTGACCTCAGAGACGTAGTACTTTATGAAAAGGCGCTATTTGAATTAAAACAAGGAGAAACCCCAACGGCCATTAATCTGCTCCATAGGGCTGCAAAGGAGGATGGCAAAAACGAAAAACAAAAAGGGCATATCTATAAAAAACTGGCTGAGGTATATCTTAATCAAAAAGAGGATTACAGGTCTTCCAAGTATTACCTTGATAGTGCACTGCAGTTTTTCAACCCTTCAGATCCAATTTTCAAAGTGCTTGAAGAAGAAAAAGAGGTCTTGGATAAATACACCCTGAATTATGAACTGATCCAAAAAAATGACAGCTTATTGGTGTTAAGCAAACTCTCCCCGGAAGAGCAGAATAAAATTGCGGAAGATTTTCTTGAAAGAGAGGAAATTCGCTTATTGGCAGAAGCAGAGAAAAAAACAAAAAAGAAAACTTCAAGCATTTTTGACAACCTCCTTGCTTTGGGTGACAATAATTCCAACAATGCATTTTACTTTGACAACCCCATAGCTGTTCAACAAGGAGAAATAGAATTTTTCAGAAATTGGGGCAATAGACCTTTGGCAGATAATTGGAGGAGAAAATCCAGTGGTTTCCAAGCACGGCCCAACTTTACTGATTCCCCTACTACTGAAGATAATGAAAGCGAAGAGGAGGAAAAAAGCAAAATAACCTCTTCCCTGCCGAGCAAGGAATCATTATTGGCAAATATCCCTAATGAGGATGCTGAAATAGTTAAACTTAACCATGAACTGGAATCCGCCTATCTTGAACTCGGTAAAGTCCTGTTCTTTGATCTCAGCAAACCTGAGCTAGGGAAAGATTATTTACTGGACCTTATTCAAAAATATCCTCAATCCGATAAAAAGCCAGAGGCTTATTACACCTTATATTTGATTGAAGAGGCAAATAACGGCTCTCCGGCCCATTATGCTAAAAAATTAAACAGTGAATACCCTGATTCACCTTTTACCAAATCAGTCAATAACCCTGTAGATAAAACTTCAGGAACTATTGCAAATAAAAACGCCGCAGAAAATTATAGTATAGCCTATAAATTGTACCAACAGAACCAATTTACTGATTCAAGGCAAATGATTAGAAGTACCCTGGACAATTATCCTCTTACCCCTGTTACAGAAAAACTATTATTGTTGGACATAATGATTACTGGAAAAACAGAGGATCCAGAAAAATATCAAAAACGCCTGGAACAATATATTAACACAACAAAAAATCAACAGCTGACAAATGTGGCAAGAAATATGCTACGTGTTTTGACTGGAGAAATGGATAAGGAATCCATTGCAGAAACCGATTCATCCTCAATGGCCGATACTGTAGCTATAAAAGAACCAAAAACAATCCAAACAGTCGAGTTGGACAGCTTGGAGAAAAAACCGGTTTACAAACTGAATCTTGAACAAACCCATATATTTATATTGGTTGTTAGTCCTGAATATGTCGAAAAATCAAAAAACGTAACTGCAGAACTGGAAAACTTTCACAGCAATAGCTTTCCAAATTCAAGGCTAAGAACAGGAAGCTTGAACTTCACAAGGGAAAATTCCATAATTCTGGTGAGCCCTTTTTCCAATGCGGAAAAAGCTATCGATTACAGAAACCATTTCTTAACAGATTTTAAGTCACAAGCCTTAACGGACGGGATAAAAAAGAGTAGCTTTGTGATTTCATTAGAAAACTTCCAACAACTTAATAAAAGAAAAGACATTCCTGAGTATGAAGCTTTTTATAAGGCTTCTTATCAATAACGTCATGAGTAAAAAGAACAAAACTACTGAAAACGGCAAAATTGCTGGTAAAATAATAAAGTACCTATGGGTCATCTTTTTCGCGGGGATCCTTGGCTTTACCATTTTTGTATGGACGGTCAGCGAGGACTTCCTTGGTCTTTATGGCCCCCTACCGGATTTCAAAACTTTGGAAAACCCCGATATAGAATTAGCTTCTGAACTCTATTCTGCAGACGGAATATTACTTGGCAAATATATTAGGGAAAACAGATCTCCGGTCAAATATGAAGAACTTTCGCCTAACCTGATCAATGCCTTAATTGCAACTGAGGACATCAGATTCGAAGAACATTCTGGGATAGATCCAAAAGGATTAGCCAGAGTGCTTTTCAAGACCATCTTAATGGGCCAAAGAAGTGCTGGAGGAGGAAGTACGCTTAGCCAACAAACGGCAAAGAACCTTTTCAAAACCAGAGGTGCTGACAGCCAGGGTGCCTTGAGTTCCATCCCTGGATTAAGGATGTTGATTATCAAAACCAAGGAATGGATTGTAGCCACCCAATTAGAAAAAGCCTATACCAAGGACGAAATCCTGACCATGTACCTGAACACCTCGGAATTTGGGAGTAACGCTTATGGGATAAAAACCGCTGCCAAGACATTTTTCAACAAATCCCCCAAGGACCTAACTGTACAGGAATCAGCTGTTTTGGTCGGGCTATTTAAAGCGCCTACCTATTACAGTCCTGTATACAACCCCGAAAATTCACTCAGGAGAAGGAATACTGTGCTCCAACAAATGGAAAAGTACGATTACCTCTCATCCGAACAATATGATTCCTTGTCTGCCCTGCCAATAGAATTGGATTATAACGTAGAAAGCCATAACAGGGGATTAGCTACCTATTTTAGAGAAATTGTCAAGGCTGACTTATTGAAATGGGCAAAAGAAAATCTCAAAGCCGATGGAACAACCTACGATCTGTTCGGTGATGGATTGAGGATTTATACTACCATAGACAGTAGAATGCAAAAATATGCCGAGGAAGCCGTCGAAGAACATATGAAAGAACTTCAGGCAAAATTTGTAGATGAACTCAATGGAAGACAACCATGGATTGACAGTCATCGAAAAGTCATCCCTAATTTCCTTGAAACCATGATCAAGAGAACGGAAGCCTACCGTGTTTTGGTAAATAAGTATGGTGCCGACTCTGACTCTGTTCAGATCAAACTTAATGAGAAGAAAAAAATGAAGGTTTTCTCCTGGGAGAAAGGTGAAATAGATACGCTCATGAGTTCAATGGACTCATTGGGGTATTATAAGACCTTCCTTCAGGCAGGATTTGTTTCCATGGATCCCCATTCTGGACACATCAAAGCATGGGTGGGCGGCCTTAACCATAAGTTTTTCAAATATGACCATGTAAAAGAAGGGAAAAGACAGCCAGGTTCAACATTCAAACCATTTGTATATGCTGCGGCAATAGAAAATGGATACAGTCCCTGCTATACGGTAGTTGACCAACCTGTGGAAGTCAATATTCCCGGCCAACCTACATGGAGGCCTGATAACGCTGACGGGAAATTCACTTACGAAAAAATGACCATCAGGCAAGCAATGGCACAATCCATCAACTCCATTACTGCCTATATGATGAAGCAAATCAGCCCTGAGGTGGTGGTAGAAACAGCTCATAGGCTGGGCATTACAAGTGAACTGGACCCTGTTCCTGCTTTGGCATTAGGGACCAGTGATGTCTCTATTTTTGAGATGGTAGGGGCCATGAGCACCTTTGCCAATAAAGGAGAGCATATTACCCCATACTATATCGATCGAATAGAAGATAAAAACGGCAATGTACTGCACCAATTCCCTGCACGAAAGAAACCAGCCATGAGCGAAGAACATGCCTACCTTATGCTCCATATGCTAAAAGGAGGTTATGAGGAAAGGGGAGGAACTAGTCAAGGGGTACCCATGAGCCTTCGGGAAAACAATGAGCTTGGTGGAAAAACCGGAACCACTCAAAATGCCTCAGACGGCTGGTATATAGGACTCAGCAAAGACCTTGTCAGTGGGGTATGGGTTGGTGGTGATGACCGTGCGGTTCACTTCAGAAGTTGGATAAGCGGTCAAGGAGCAAGAACCGCCAGACCGATATGGGTTAAATACATGACCAAGGTATATAATGATCCAAGCTTGGGCATTACCAAAGGTCCATTTCCAAAACCTGATCGTCCCCTGAGCGTAGAATTGAACTGTGAGGAATATGAATTACAAACCGATGATTTTACTGACTTTGATTATGACCATCAAAGCTCTGACTTCTAACTATCTCAATTCTATAATAGAGACACAAAATTAAGGTAAAAACAGCTCGCCACGGGGAGCTGTTTTTTTATATTTGTCAATATGCAAAGTCCTTCATACAGCCCAGAAGAATACCATAAACTCCCGGATGTCCCCGGGATATACAAATATTATAACGCGGATCGCAAACTTATCTATGTAGGTAAGGCAAAAAGTCTTAAGAAAAGAGTAGCTAGCTACTTTATAAAAAGTGCAGGCCTAAACCTAAAGACCAAAAGAATGGTCAGGGAAATACAATTCATTGAATTTACCATGGTAAATTCAGAGTTTGACGCATTGCTTCTTGAAAACAACCTGATCAAAAAAGAACAACCAAAGTACAACATATTATTAAAGGACGATAAAACGTATCCTTATTTATTACTGACCAAGGAACATTTTCCGCAAATTTATCCCACACGAAAAGTGATCCCCTCGAAAGGGACTTATTACGGGCCATTTGCCAGTGTTAAGGCCATGAATAATGTACTGGACTTGATTCGTAGTCTATTTACAATCCGGACATGTAAACTTGATTTAAACCCCTACAAAATTGCTGAACAAAAATACAAGGTATGTTTGGAATACCACATTGGTAATTGCCTCGGACCATGTGAAGGGCTTCAGTCAGAATCGAGCTATCTAAAGGATATTGAGCAGGCAAAAAACATCCTTAAAGGAAACTTAGGAATACCAAAGGCCTATTTTAAAAGCAGGATGCAGGAAGCGGCAGAAAACCTAGCCTTCGAAATTGCGCACAAATACAAAGAAAAACTGGATTTATTGGAAAAATACCAAGCAAAATCCTTAGTTGCCAATCCACATATTTCCAACCTAGATGTTTTCACCATTGTTTCCGATGAGAAATTCGCATTTGTAAATTATCTCAAAATTAAAAATGGGGCCATCAATATAACCAAAACGGTTGAACTGAAGAAAAAGCTGGATGAATCCAATGAGGAACTTCTGCTCACAGCGATTTTCAGGCTTCAGGACCAGTTCCAAAGTGATGCCAAAGAGATTATAAGTAATATTGAGTTGGAAAACCCTATTGAAGGACTCCATCTCACAGTACCCAAGATCGGAGACAAGAGAAAAATAGTCGAGCTGTCCCTGAAAAATGCCATGTACTACAAAAAAGAAAAGGCATTGGCCAGTGGAAAAGCAAAGGAGAAAAAAAACCGAATATTACTTCAACTTCAAAAAGATCTTTCATTAAAGGAAATCCCCGATCACATTGAATGTTTTGACAATTCCAATATTCAGGGAGCATACCCGGTGGCAAGCATGGTTTGTTTTTTGGATGGGAAACCTGCAAAAAAAGAATACCGGCATTTTCATGTAAAAACCGTTGAGGGGCCGAATGATTTTGCCAGCATGACAGAGATTGTAGGTAGACGGTACGCTCGACTTCTTAAAGAACAAAAACAATTACCCAAGTTAATTGTCATCGACGGCGGTAAAGGGCAACTGTCAGCAGCTGTAGAGGCAATGAATACCTTAGGCATATATGGACAAGTGCCCATTATTGGCATAGCCAAAAAACTTGAGGAAATATACTTTCCCGAAGATTCCTTTCCGCTACACATTGACAAAAAATCCGAGTCCCTTCGCCTAATTCAACGTATCAGAGACGAAGCACATAGATTTGCCATCACCTTCCACCGGGATGTGCGGAGCAAAAATTCATTTAAGACGGTACTGGATCAGATTGAAGGAATAGGCCCCCAAACCACCAACAAGCTGCTCCAACATTATAAATCGGTTGCAAAAATAAGGGAAGCTTCAGAGGAAGAATTAGTGGATTTAATCGGAAATCATAAAGCTAAAATAGTAGCAAAGTATATAAAAACAGAAGGCAGGTAATTGATTACCTGCCTTCTGTTTTTATCTTTTTACCATTCCCATAAACCATTTTCAAATTCTAGCAGGTCATATTCAAATTTGAGACCATTCAGATAGGCTTGTAATTCAGGATTAGGGTTGTTAGGATCCACCAGGTCGGCGATCAAGGCGTCATCAGCATTGGAGAACTTACGAACCACGGACTTGAACAACCTTAGATCAAATGCCTGACTATAGGACAAATCTTTTGTGGTGTTTTTAAAGTTTATCCACCTTGCTTCAGGATGGTCCTTGAAATACTCATAAAAATCCTTAAATCGTATATAAGCAATTGTTTTTTGCCCAGCATTGGCATTAGTCTGAGAAGGCATCACCAATTCAATATATTTAACATCAAACTTTACTTGAGAATGGTGCTTATCGAAAATAAAGTCTTCTTTCAAATCCAGATAGTACAGATTTTTGACAAAAACACTGTCCCCATTTGCTGAAATCCAGAAATTAGTCTGAAAATCCGAAATTGAAAGTGGTTCTGTAAACTCTTCATCTGCAAATACCTCAAGAGCATTCTCCTCCACTACTGCTTTATAGATATTGTTAATGATACCATTTTGTTTGGTATCCCCAGAACCATAAAGCGGATGGTTAAATTTTTCCCTAAGGTCTATTCTTCTCCATACCCCTATTTGGTACATTTTGTCATCTTCCCTAATAGGATGGGCAGAAAACACCGTATCCACTTCAAACTGCCTATCACCATTACTTGAGGGGGCTACACTAGTAGCTCCACCTCCCTGCGCCAGGACATTGGCTCCAAGTGCAGTAATGACCAAGATAAGCAGTGGTCCAAAGATTTTTTTAAATAGTTTCATAACAATGTCTTTTATCTCCTCAGTCTACAGAGCCTACTCAATGCCTAGTACCTTTCGCTATTTTATAGGTATTCTAATTACATCGTTGTAGGTACTCCTGATTTTATTACCTCTAAAGTTCGTTCTCGTAACTTCCGATATTTGAATAACCAATGCATCTCCACTTTTAGCGGCCGCTAATAGGTTTCTTATTGGAACGTTCTCTCCACTAATATTCACCTCATCCCTTGGCACCTCATTTCTAAGTAGCTTCACTACGCCTCCCGTAACTTCAAACTTGGCGTCCTTAGGCATTGTCCTGCCAAAGGTCGGTTCCGGAATGGCTCTCACAAACAATTGTGACGGACCTGGTGCAGGATATGGATTTCTCTCATCTATTTCGCCCCTTGCATCAAAGGCCCTTACAGTAGGTGCAGGTACTGGCCGAATATCATATACTTTGGTACCAATTTTAGCCCCTCCACTGCTTACACCGATAGACACCTTTCCAGAATTACCAGGGATAATGGTTACATCACCAGGTTTACTTCCTTTGATCGCCTGACCATTGGTAATGGAAAACTCAGGTGCATAACTATTGCCTAAGGCTGGAACCTTAATACTCAGTTCATTCGCGCATTCTGCATAAAGCTGCTGAATGGCTTCTGCTGTTACTTCAATAGTTGGGTTGGCCACGAAATAGTCATAGCTATAAGGCATAATACTATCGGTACCATTAATATTTATCACTACCTCACCAGTAAGTGTTCTTTTTGCTAAGCCCCTATCATCGTACTTATCTGCAGGCCCAACTCTAAAATTGATCTGTCCGAAACCATTTTCCACATTAATTTCTTGACCATTAGCAGTCATTTTAGGCTGAATCGAAGAAGATGAAGAAGCAATAAATAAGCTACCTTCAAAGTTTGTTCCTGCAGCTACTATGTTAGAGTTAGCGGAAACCATTGGTTCAAATACATCTGACTTAAAATAAAACGATCCCAAAGAACTTGATATTGCTGAAAGTGCCTCACTTTCAATATTTAGTACTTCATTTTGGTATTGACTGATAATTGCTAAAACAGCACCAATTGGAGACTTGACAAAGTTCAAATTCACAAAATCCTTATAGCTAACATCAGGATCATTTTTAAATAAATCAATCTCACTAGCATCCTTTGCAATCTTGTCAAATGTCTCAGAAATTCCTAAACCATTCAAAATTGTTTCAATATCCTCAGGGTATTGATTAAGACGTTCTTGCATCTCATACCCCTTTTTGTTGTTATTGAAAATATTTCCCGCTATATCGGTATTCTTCAGGGCACTGCTCTTGAATTGCCCTTGGTCATTTAATGCATTGGACTGCGTGATCAGATCCTGTTTTAACTCTTCAAGGTATTGAAAAACCTCAGCTGTCTTTTCCCTTACCTCTCTAGAAGCAGCAATTTTAGGAACATCCCTAGGGTTATTGCCCTGCTGCTCAACGTTGTCCTGTATTGAACTTACCATAAACTCATTTTTTTGAATGTAGTTTTTAGAAGTTCTTTCCAAACCATCATTTAGCAAAATGAATTTTTGGAGTATTTGATTACTTACTTGTAACGCCAAAAGAGCGGTTAGAACGAGATACATCATCCCGATCATCTTCTGCCTTGGCGTTTCTTTAGCGTGGGCCATATATACTGTTAACTTAAAGTCCTACAATAAATTACTATTACCCTCTCATAGCGGTTAACATACCACCATAAACATTATTGAGCGAGCTTACATTTTTGTTCAGTTTGGCCAGTTCGGCTTTAAATGCTTCAGTTTCTTTTCCTGCTTCATTCAATCCTTCCATGGCGGCTGAAACATTAGAATAGAATTTATTTAGAACTTTCACATGGCTATTGGCATCCTGAAGTTCCATTTCATACACTGCATTTAATGCAGATAAATTCTTTGTAACGGAAACGATTTGCTCATGATAGGCTTTGGCATCTTGGGATGCGGTCGACATTTCAGTCAGGGCAGCGGCGGTTTTACCATACGATTGGTTAATGTCCACCAAGGTTTTAGAAGCGACCTTAACATTTTCGGCATATTCCGAAGTAGCCAAAGCTGCATCCGCAACAGATCCCATTTTTTCCGTAGATTTTGCTAAATTTTCCAATCCTTTCCCTAGGCTTTCCACCAACTCAGGACCAACTTTTGCATCTTCAAGCATCTTATCCAGCTTCTGAGAAACATGGTTGCTTGATCCATTTCTCCGGGGCGAAGCGGGTGCCGAGCTATCTTCCAGCTCAGGATAAACTTTACTCCAATCAAGTTCCTTTGCCTTAGGTTCAAAAGCAGATAAGAAGAAAATGATGGCTTCTGTAGTTAGACCTGCTCCGATCATCAATGAAGCAAAGGGCCAATCCAAAATTTTGAACATGGCTCCTAAAATCACTACTGAAGCACCGATACCATAAATTTTAGGCATAACTGAACCATAAAATTGATGGCTAAATGAATTTCCGTTATTATTTGACATAGATTAATAAAAGTATGGTTCGTAATATATAGTGTGTGTATGTGTATATAGGTGATTAATTATCTTGATCTTCTTCTAGAAGCCCTCACATCCATAGAACCTGATCGACCTATAAATGTCATCACAGTTCTAAACCCAATATGCGCAGTTTTGACATCTTGGTATTCATAAGTTCTGGTACTAGTTTCCAGATAATGGGCAATATCCTTCCACGACCCTCCCCTAACTACTTTTCTGGATTCGTTTTCATCCTCGTATTTCGGATCCAAATCCCAGCTCAGCGCACTTCCTGCAGGATTATAGGCATCCTCTACCCATTCAGAAACATTCCCGGCCATATTGTACAATCCAAAGCCATTGGGAGCGTATGTATCTACTGGTGCGGTATAAGGGAATCCGTCATCAATATAATTGCCCCTGCCAGGTTTGAAATTGGCCATCAAGCAGCCTCTTCTGTTTTTGAGATATGGACCTCCCCAAGGGTACTTGGCTATTTCCTTTCCACCCTTAGCAGCATATTCCCATTCTGCTTCGGAAGGCAGCCTAAATCGGGGCATATCATATTCCGACTTGTCATTTGCATTCATATGATAAGTCTTCCATTCACAGAATTTCTTTGCTTGTTCCCAGCTGATCCCTACCACAGGATAATCATCAAATGCAGGATGATCAAAATAATATTCCATGAGTGGATCGCCATAATGGTGCGTAAAGCTTTGTGACCAAACAGTAGTATCAGGTAGCAGCTCATCAATATTAAATTGAGGAGGATCCTTAAGGGTGGTAGGAGTAGACAATGCAAGTTCTCCCATTCTTACCGCTTCTAAAAACTGGCGATATTTATTATTAGAAACTTCATACTTATCCATATAAAATTCCGATATAGTCACCTGCCTGTTTAATGAGGATTTACTGACAGCGATATCCTCATCAGCTTGCCCCATCCAAAAAGTCCCCGCCTTCACGGGCACCATTTCATGTGGCAAAACCTGTTGCCACCCAGTCCGGTTAGGTACACCTGTAACTTC
>Ga0207773_100478_pt1 | contig 15537 bp, 15 predicted proteins | sample TtaePargueraPR_2_FD_187281 | JGI IMG/M metagenome (GOLD analysis project Ga0207773, IMG submission 187281) | Aerobic enrichment media microbial communities from Bioluminiscent Bay, La Parguera, Puerto Rico - Tt and M1 (3) (SPAdes) | ecosystem: Environmental > Aquatic > Marine > Unclassified ...
CCCGCCGGCACCTGGTCGAAGCCGGGCGCCTTCGGGCCGAAGCCTTCCAGGTACTTGGCCTGGCCGCCGGCGGCGATTGTCGCAATGGTGCGGCCGTGAAACGCCCCTTCGAAGGTCACGATGTGGAACCGTTCCGGATGGCCCTGGTCATAATGATAGCGCCGGGCGCATTTGATCGCCGCTTCCATGGCCTCGGCGCCGGAATTCACGAACAACACCTTGTCGGCAAAGGTCGCGTCACACAGGCGCTGCGCCAGCCGCTCGCCTTCCGGCATCTGGTGCAGGTTGGACGTGTGCCAGAGCTTGGCAGCCTGCTCCTGAAGCGTCTTGACCAGATGCGGATGGGCATGTCCGAGGGAATTGACCGCGATGCCGGAACCGCAATCGAGGAATCGTCGGCCGTCGGTGGTTACCAGCCAGGCGCCATCCCCATGATCGAAAGACAGGTTCGATCTTGCGTAATTCCCGAAAAGTGCAGTCGCGGACATAACCTCGTTTGTCTCCTTGAAATTGCCCTTCCCGACCCTGCGTCACCCCGACGCCGGATCGCCACCTTGAAAAGATGCCGAAGGGCCGAAACGCAACGTGCCGCCCCGATGAGGCGGCACGCAGCGGTTTCTTATACACTGCCGGTACCCGGCACTGTCAATGGAAATGGCGCACAGGAGATTTCAGGGGCCGCCAATGCCAGACTTTTCAAAACTCTCGATCATCTCGTTCGGGATCATCGAGACCTCGGGGCTGCCGGAACTCGGTTCGGGATCATGGCACGTTCGGGATTTCGGTCGCCGAAGAGGAGCCGGCCAGGAGGCCGACCAGTGGACAGACCGCGGTTGTGCCGCTCGCTCGAAGCGAATTGCACCTGACCGCCACCAAACTCAGAGCCTCAACCGCCCCTATGTTGGGGAAAAGTGCCTTCATCCCCAACTGGTTTGGGCCGAATGGTTGCCTGACAAATTAACGTTATTGTAACCTCTGGTTCATGAGACACGAGATCTCGTGAGGCAAATCCCTTAGAGGCACTAGATCTGCCAGCATTAGGCATGTGCTCGCATGCTTAACACGGGGTTAATGGCCGCGGAGCGGCTAAATAAAAGGGTGCGGCGATGAGTTGGACGAACGAACGGGTTGAGCTTCTGAAAAAGCTTTGGGGCGAAGGCTTGAGCGCCAGCCAGATTGCAGGCGAACTGGGCGGGGTTACCCGCAATGCCGTGATCGGCAAGGTGCACCGGCTGGGCTTGTCCGGCCGTGCCAAGTCGTCCACCACCAGCGCCAAGCCGCGGCGGGCCCGTCCGGCCACCGGAACGGCCGGCGCCGCACCGAAGAAGCCCTCCTCCCAGCCGCAATCCATCGGCGCTACGGCGCTCAAGGCGGATTACTCGCCTGCGCCAGCCGTCGAGGCCAGGCCGCGGGTCGAGCCGATTGCCGAGCTGGTGCCGATCTCCCAGCGTGCCACCATCCTCACCCTCACCGAGCGGACCTGCAAATGGCCGATCGGCGATCCGGCGACCGACGATTTCTATTTCTGCGGTCGCCAGTCCGATGCCGGCGTGCCTTACTGCGCCCATCACTGCAAAATCGCCTACCAGCCCGTCGCCGACCGCCGCCGCGACCGCAAGACGCTGGCCCAGGCAGGCTGAACGGCGCAACCGGTATCAGCTCACGAAAAAGCCCGCCAACCCGGCGGGCTTTCTTGCACTCACCTCTCGTCAGTCATGCCGGCTCGCGCTTCGCTTGGCCGGGATGACGCGGAAGGGGCTACGCAATCATCAACAAAAAAAAGCCCGCCTTTCCGCGGGCTCAATCATTTTGGAAGCTCAACGCCGTGTCAGGCGCCGGCCGTGAACTGGTCGTTGAAGGCGTAGCCCGCGCCGCGGACGGTGCGGATCGGATCCTTGGCCTTGCCTTTGTTCAGCGCCTTGCGCAAACGGCCGACATGTACGTCGACGGTGCGTTCGTCCACATAGACATCATGGCCCCAGACGCCGTCAAGAAGCTGCTCGCGCGAGAATACCCGGCCGGGCGACGTCATCAGGAATTCCAGCAGCCGGAACTCCGTTGGCCCCAGGTGAATTTCCTTGGTGCTGCGGCGGACACGGTGCGTCTCCCGGTCCAGCTCGATATCACCAGACCTCAGCATCGTCGACACCACTTCCGGGCTCGCCCGGCGCAGGATGGCACGCACGCGGGCCATCAGCTCGGGCACGGAGAAGGGCTTGACCACGTAGTCGTCGGCACCGGTCGACAGACCGCGAATGCGCTCGGCTTCCTCACCGCGCGCCGTCAGCATGATCACCGGCAGGCGTTCGGTGTCCTCGCGCGCCCTCAGGCGGCGGCACAGCTCGATGCCGGACAGCCCCGGCAGCATCCAGTCGAGCAGCAGAAGGTCCGGCACGCTTTCGCGCAGGCGGATCTCGGCCTCGTCGCCCCGGGCGCAGGATTCAACCGAGTATCCTTCCGCTTCCAGATTGTATCTCAATAGAAGGCTGAGCGGTTCTTCGTCTTCAACGATGAGCACCTTCGGCATACATCTCGCTCCAATTTACGCAGCCGGCACCACTGCGCCGGCTGTATCGCATTCAGTGGCAGACAAGAGCTCGCGGTCAGACGGCGCCGGTCTCGTCGACCTTGGCCCGGTCCTCCGGCAGGCGTTCGCCGGTGACCATGTAATAGACGTTCTCGGCTATGTTGGTCGCATGGTCGCCGATGCGCTCGATGTTCTTGGCGCAGAACAGGAGATGGACGCACTGGGTGATGACCCGCGGGTCCTCCATCATGTAGGTCAGCAGTTCGCGGAAGATGGAGGTGTAAATCGCATCCACCTCGGCGTCGGCCTCCTGCACGCGACGGGCGGCTTCCGCATCCTTGCGTGCATAGGCATCCAGCACCTGCTTCAGCTGCGACAGGGCGAGTTCGGTCATGTGCTCCACGCCGATCGCAAGCTTCTTGGATTTCAGATCGCTGTCGATCGCGATGACGCGCTTGGCGACGTTCTTGGCCAGGTCACCGACCCGTTCCAGGTCGTTGGCGATGCGGGTGGCCGCTGTGATCTCGCGCAGGTCCTGTCCCATCGGCTGACGTCGGACGATCAGCTCGATCAGCTTCGCCTCGACATCATGGTAAAGGGCATCCAGGCGCTCGTCGCTCTTGATGGTCGCGCGAGCAAGCTCCAGATCCTGCGAAACCAGCGCGGAAACCGCGTCCGCAAACGCCTTTTCCGCCAGGCCACCCATTTCTGCGATCCTGCCGGCCATGGCCGTCAGTTCCTCGTCATAAGCCGAGACTGTGTGTTCAGACATCCAGTGTCCCCTTCAGAAACCTTAAAAAATGCCTAGCCGAAGCGGCCGGTGATGTAGTCCTGCGTCCGCTTGTCCTTCGGATTGGTAAAGATATCCTCGGTCAGCCCTTCCTCGACCAGAATGCCGAGATGGAAAAACGCAGTGCGCTGGGACACGCGGGCGGCCTGCTGCATGGAGTGGGTCACGATCACGATGGTGAAGTTTTCCCGCAGCTCGTCGATCAGTTCCTCGACCTTGGCGGTCGCGATGGGATCGAGAGCCGAGCACGGCTCGTCCATCAGGATCACTTCCGGGCTGACGGCGATCGCGCGGGCAATGCACAAGCGCTGCTGCTGGCCGCCGGACATGCCGGTTCCCGGCTCGTCGAGACGGTTCTTCACCTCTTCCCAGAGCCCCGCTTTCTGCAGGCTGGAAGCCACGATCTCGTCCAGCTCGGCCTTGTTGCGGGCAAGCCCGTGAATGCGGGGGCCGTAGGCGATGTTGTCGTAGATCGATTTCGGGAACGGGTTCGGCTTCTGGAACACCATGCCGACCTTGGCGCGAAGCTGCACCGGGTCGACCTTCGGATCGTAGATGTCCTCGCCGTCGATCTTGATCGAGCCCTCGACGCGGCAGATGTCGATGGTATCGTTCATGCGGTTGAGGGTCCGCAGGAACGTCGACTTGCCGCAGCCGGAGGGACCGATGAAGGCGGTCACCGAACGCGGCTGGATTTCGATGTCCACGTCCTTGATGGCGTGGGTGTCGCCGTAATAGACCTGAACCTTGTTCGCGGAAATCTTGCTTTCGGTCATCGTGTTCGCCTGTTCGAAATTCGGCATATTGTTCATCGGGTCGGTCCCTACCAGCGGCGCTCGAACCTGCGGCGCAGGATGATCGCGATAATATTCATGGTCATGAGGAAGACCAAAAGCACGATGATCCCGCCCCATGCACGTTCGTAGAAGGCCGGATCGGCGCGCTTGGCCCATTCGTAAATCTGTGCGGGCATGGCCGAATTCGGCGCGAAGAAGCCGGCCGCAACACCGTCGGGGAAGTTCGAGGCAATGAAGCCGACCATCCCGATGAGCAGCAGCGGCGCGGTTTCGCCGAGCGCCTGGGCAAGACCGATGATCGTGCCGGTCAGAATCCCGGGCATCGCCAGCGGCAGCACATGGTGGAAGATCGACTGCATCTTGGAAGCGCCGACGCCGAGGGCGGCATCGCGGATGCTCGGCGGCACCGCTTTCAGCGACGCACGGGTCGAGATGATGATCGTAGGCAGCGTCATCAGCGTCAGCACCAGGCCGCCGACCAGCGGCGCGGACTGCGGCAGGTGCATGAACTGGATGAAGACGGCAAGACCCAGGATACCGAAGACGATGGAAGGAACCGCAGCAAGGTTGGAGATGTTCACCTCGATAAGGTCCGTGAACTTGTTCTGTGGTGCAAACTCCTCGAGGTAAATCGAGGCGGCTACGCCGATCGGCAGCGACAGGAACAGAACAACCAGCATCATGAACAGCGAGCCGATCATGGAAGCGCCGATGCCGGCCTGCTCAGGACGGCTGTCGGAGGCGTCGGTGCCGGTGATGAAGGACCAGTTGAAACGTTTTTCCAGAATGCCTGCTTCAGCCATCTGGTCTGCCAGATCCAGATGCGCGGCATCAAGGTTCTTGTCTTCCGCCAGGTCCTCGCGCTCGACGCGGCCCTTCAGGTAGCCGTCGACGCGGGAAGAGGCGATCAGGTCGAAGGTCACGGTGGTGCCAATCCTGTCCGGATTGGCCAGCGCAAAGTCTCTGACCGTTGCGGCAGCACCCGAGGAGAACAGCTTCTGCAGGTCCTTGTCGGACATGTCGGTCGCGATATTTACGCCCGCCAGTTCCTTCGCAAAGGCCTCGTCAATGATTGCGCGGTATTTCGAGGTCTTCACCACGGATTTTTCGGCATCATCGATCTGCGACTGGATCAGCGGAACGTCAACCTTGATGAAGGTCTGGCTGAAGGCGCCGAGACCGTTGGACAGGATCGCCCATAGCAATGCCACCAGGAAGAACAGACCAATGGAGATCGCGACGATGCCATAGAGCTTGAAGCGAGCTTCCGCGGCGTTGCGCCTTTTCGTCAGCGGGTCGAGCTCAAGGATCGACCGGATCCTGCGCGGAGCCGGAGCATTTGCATTGCCCGGCGGAGGCGTAAGGGTCGTGTCGGTCATTAGTCGTACTGCTCCCGGTATTTGCGCACGATGTAGAGCGCGACGATGTTAAGGCCGAGGGTGATGACGAAGAGCGTCATGCCGAGCGCGAAGGCAACCAGGGCTTCGGGAGAGGCGAAGTCGGCGTCACCGGTCAGCTGGCTGACGATCTTCGCGGTCACCGTGGTCATGGCTTCCAGCGGGTTCAGGCTCAGCCGGGCGGCGGCTCCTGCACCAAGCACCACGATCATGGTCTCGCCGATCGCGCGGGAGGCCGCCAGCAGGATGGCACCGACAATGCCCGGCAGCGCGGCCGGGAGGATGACCTGCTTCACCGTTTCCGAATGCGTCGCCCCGAGGCCGAGGGAGCCGTCGCGCATGGCCTGCGGCACCGCATTGATGATGTCGTCGGACAGTGAACTGACGAAGGGGATCAGCATGATGCCCATCACCACGCTTGCCGTGAAGACCGAGGAGGCACCGGACATCCAGTTCACACCCAGCGCACCGCCGGAGCCGAAGAAATTGACCAGCAGCGGCCCGACCGTGAGAAGCGCGAAGAGGCCGTAGACGATGGTCGGGATGCCGGCCAGGATCTCAAGCAGGGGCTTGGCAATCGCGCGAAGATGCGGGGTTGCGTATTCGGAAAGGTAGATTGCCGCGAACAGGCCGACCGGCACGGCAACGGCAAGGGCGATGAGCGAAATATACAGCGTCGCCCAGATCAGCGGCACGATGCCGAGTTCCGAACCGCCCCCGAAGCTTGGTGACCAGACGAGGCCGAAGAAGAATTCGGACGCGGGATAAAGGCGGAAGAATTCGACCGTGTTGAAGATAAGCGACAGGACGATGCCGACAGTCGTCAGAATTGCAATGGAAGCGGCGGCGATCAGTAGGTAGCGCACCGCCGTTTCAACCACATTGCGGGCGCGGAAATCCTTGTTGGTGCGCATGACGCCCAAAGCGAAACCGGCAATGGCGACCGCCAGGACCGCAATGGAGCGCAGCAGATAGCCGGTTGAGGAAATGCTTCGGTAGGTCTGGGCCGCCTGCAGCGTCTCAGACGTGACATCGGAGCCGAGCGCAACACCGACCTGGCCAAGGCGGTTGCGCACATCCGTCAGTTCGATGCGAAGGGAAGCTGCCATGTCAGAAGACATGGCCCCTTGGGATACCGCGACATCGAGACCTTCGGCAACGCGCACGACATCGCTCATGACAAGGTCAAGCGAGCTTGCGGCGATGGTCTCTTCGGAAATCCTGGAGGAAACCTGGCTGTTGAGGACGATCGGCTGCACGAACAGCCATGCCACCAGCAGCAGCAATGAGGGCGCAAGAGTGGAAACAACGACGTTCCACCCATAATAGCCCGGCAGGGAATGAAGCTCGCGGGCATCGCCTCCAGCCGAGCTGAGTGCTTTTCCGCGACCGACCATGTAACCGACGACAGCCAGCACCAGCAGAGCCAAAAGAATAAATGTAAGTGACATAGGTCGCCCCAACCGGCAAAAGACAAGAAAGGGCGGCCGCAGCCGCCCTTTGATGGATGTGCTTAGTTGCCCATCACTTCTTCAGCTTCGATCGAAGCCTGGGTAGCAGCCAGTTCCGGGTCGGAAACCAGGCCGTACTGAGCCAGCGGGCCTTCCGGGCCGGCGATTTCGTCAGAAACGAAGAACTGAGCGAATTCCTTCAGGCCCGGGATCACGCCGATATGTGCCTTCTTGATGTAGAAGAACAGCGGGCGGGAAACCGGATACTCGCCGGAAGCGATCGTCTCGGTGGACGGCGCGATGCCGGCCATGGTCGCGACCTTGAGCTTGTCTGTGTTGTTCTCGTAGAACGCCAGACCAAAGACGCCGATACCGTTCGGGTTGGAGTCGATGCGGGCCAGGGTCTCGGTGTAGTCGCCGTCGATGTCGACGGACTTGCCGTCGGTGCGCACTGCAATGCAGGCATCTTCAGCGTCGTCTTCGGACATGCCGCCGTCGATCATGGCTTTCAGGGCACCGGATTCTTCACAGCCGACAGCCAGAACCTTTTCTTCGAACACTTCACGGGTACCGTGCTTGGTGCCCGGAATGAAGGCGGCGATTTCGACGTCCGGCAGGGAAGCGTCAACTTCAGACCACTTGGTGTGCGGGTTGTCGACGATCTGACCGTCCTTCAGGACCTTCGGAGCCAGGGCGTTGAACCACTGAACCTGCGTGAAAGCGTCGAATGCCGGGCCGTCCTTCTGGGAAGCGAAAACGATGCCGTCATAGCCGATGCGGACTTCAATGATGTCCTTGACGCCGGCTTCAGCACAAGCTGCGATTTCCTTTTCGCGGATCGCGCGGGACGCGTTTGCGATGTCGATGGTGTTCTCGCCAACGCCGGTGCAGAACTTCTTCAGGCCAGCCGAAGAGCCGCCGGATTCAACGACCGGGGTCGGGAAATCGGTGTTTTCGCCGAAAGCTTCTGCAACGATGGAAGCGTAGGGAAGAACCGTGGAGGAACCAGCAATCTGCACCTGGTCGCGGGCCTGAGCCGAACCAACGAATGCAGTGGAAGCAACGGCAAGAGCAGTTGCGCTAACGAGGGTCGTAAATTTCACTTGACCACTCCCTTTGAATGTCAAGGTTTCTGGATGATCACCAGGCATTGGTATGCGCAAGCGATGCCGGGAACCTAGGCCCCGCGGATGAGAGTTCTATGACAGTTCTCTTGCAGTTTTATGACAATTTAAGTTATTGAAATTATTTACAAAAATCTTTCTCTTGAAAGTTTTGTGTCGCTGAATGCCGCGAAAGACGCGCCCCAGGACGCACTCTGTGCAGTTCCCGAGAGCTTCCGCAGGATAGGCAATGTTTGCAGTGGTCTGTTTTATGGGACCGCGACTCGATTTCCAGCGGTTCAGGCCGACAGCTTTTCCGAAATGCCGCCGGTATTTTCGAGTGCCGGCAGTTTGACCTTGAAGGTCGCCCCCTTGCCCGGCTCGCTCTCCACTTCCAGCCGGCCGCGGTGCCGGGTCAGGATGTGCTTGACGATGGCAAGTCCGAGACCGGTGCCCTTCATGGCCCGGCTGGAATCCACGTCGACCCGGTAGAAGCGCTCCGTGAGCCGCGGCAGATGTTCCGGCGGGATGCCCTCGCCGTAATCGCGCACCGAGAGCAGCCAGCTGGGCGCGCCCGGCGGCATTGGCTGGGCGCTGAGGCCGACATCGACGAACTGACCCTGATGGCCGTACTTTAGGGCGTTTTCGACCAGGTTTTCGGTGACCTGGATAAGCTCGTCCCGGTCGCCCCTGATGCGGACCGGCGTCTCCGGCAGATCCAGCCTGATCTTGACGCCGAGATCCGTGGCCAGCGGCGACAGCGCATCTGCGGTGTGGCGGACGATCTCGGCGAGGTCTACGACACTCGCCGGGCGGACATGCGCCTTCAGCTCGATGCGTGACAAGGACAGAATGTCGTCGATCAGCCGACGCATGCGGCCGGCCTGGTCAAGCATGATCGACAGGAAGCGTTCCTGTGCCTGCGGATCATTGCGGGCCGGACCCTGCAGGGTCTCGATGAAGCCGGTGAGCGAAGCGAGCGGTGTGCGCAGTTCGTGACTGGCATTGGCGACGAAGTCGGTCCGCATCCGTTCCAGGCGGCGGTTCTCGGTCAGATCCTGGATGACGACGAGAATGAAGTCCGGCAGACTTGGAATGCGGTCCTGGGTGCCGCTGCCCGGCATATAGATCGGCGCGATATGGGCCTCGTACCAGGTTTCGGTCGGCACTTTCTCGATCCAGCTGATGCGTTCGGCCTGACCGGTCGTGCAGACGCGGTCGAACGCCTCCAGCAACGAGGGCGCCCGGAGCGAAAAGGAGAGCGGGTCCCCCGGCTTCACGCCGGCATAGGCCGCAAGCGCCTGCTTATTGACGTATCGGGTGATGCCGCGGCCATCGGCAACGAAGCACGGCGTCGGCAGCGCATCCACCGTCACCTTCATACCGGTGCCCGGCCACATCCGGCGTATTTCGCGCTGCACGTTCAGCTTGACGCGGCGGCTGACGGACCGGCGCGGCACGAAGGCGGCTACGGCGCAGAGGAGTGCCACGGTCCCGGCAGCGGCCGCAAGCGGGACTTGGTACAGCACGACACCAGCCGCGGCAGCGGCAAGTGCCGTCAGCAGAATCCAACGCGCCTCGCCGAGCCTGGTCAGCGGAGAGGCGGCCGGCTGGGCGTCAGCAGGCTCTTCGAGTGGCGAAGGCGGTTGCGTCATGGGCGGTAAAACGAGTTCGTGCCAGCGGTTAGGGCCCCGGTTCGGTGCCACTATTTCGACGTCTCAGGAATTGTGCAAGGCCGGAATAGGGAAATCGGAGCGGGATCGGATCACTCCCCTAGCACGGAAAACATGTCAGCCGAGCGACAGAAACAGGTATGCCTTGAAGCGACCGGCGGCTGCAACACTTATCGCAGTCCCGAAGTGCGGGAGGCCTTTTCCAGATTCGCGACGATGCGCGGCCAGCCTTCGGGTTGCTGCATGCGGGACAGGTATTCGCCGCCCTTTTCACCGTGCCGCAGGAACTCGCTGTGCACGATTTCAAGGCGCGTCGCCTCGCCCAGCTGGCGGAAACTGACCATGACGCGGCTGGCTGTTGCCGGATCGGCGATTTCCCGGCCGTCCTGGCTGACCTGCCAGGCGAGACGGATATAGAGCGGGGCCTCGATGGACAGGACCGTGCCCCAGACCCGGTGCTGGCCGTTGGCGTCGATTTCGTAGCAGCTGCCGCCCGGATAGGGCTCGATGCTGCCGTCGACCGCCCCTTCCACGGCTTCGCTGAAGGGCGACGTCCACCACAGATCCAGCCGGTCGACAAAAAGCGAGAATGCCTTCTCGCGCGGGAGAGCAAGCAGCCCGTCGAAGCGGCAATCCGTGTCCTGCGCCATATCGTTCCGTCCAGCCTTTTCCAAAACAACCTGGAACACAATCTTCCACAGATGGGTCGGGGTTGGCAAAGTTGCGCTTCCCTACCCGATTCAAACGTCAGATACATGACGCGAAGGACTGCCCGCGGGCAAGCCCCGAAGACCACAACAGACGGACCTTGCATGAAACACGATCGTGACTTCGATCCCCGCCACGGCGAAGCGGTTGAACTCCTGCCGGGCGTGCGCCGCCTGACCGCAAACAATCCGGGCCCCTTCACCTTTCACGGCACCAACACATACCTTCTTGGCACCGGCAGCCTGATCTGCCTCGATCCGGGTCCGGTGCAGGAGCCGCATATCGAGGCGATCCTGCGCGCCACAGGCGGTGCCCGAATTGAAGCGATCCTGGTCAGCCACACTCATGTGGACCATTCTCCGGGAGCCCGCCTGTTGAAGGCCCGCACCGGTGCGCCGATCGTGGGCTGCGGCCCGCACAAGCCGGCGCGGCCCCTCGTCGAGGGCGAGACAAATCCGCTCGATGCCAGCGGCGACAAGGACCATGCGCCCGACAGGCTGCTGCAGGACGGCGAATTTTATACGGCGGCGGGTTTTCAGCTGCAAACGGTTGCCACCCCAGGGCACACGGCAAATCACCTGTGTTTCGCGCTTTGCGGCGAGGATATGCTTTTTTCGGCCGATCACGTGATGGCCTGGTCAACCTCCGTTGTCGCTCCGCCCGACGGCAGCATGCGGGACTACATGGCCTCGCTCGACAGGCTGCTTGACCGGCCCGAAGAACTTTACCTGCCGGGACATGGCGGTGTCGTGCGGGATGCACTCGCTTATGTTCGCGATCTGAAACAGCACCGCCTGGCCCGGGAGGCGGCCATATTGAACGAACTGGCGAAGGGCGTCCGGACGATCCCTGAAATCGTGGCAGTGCTCTACGCGGCCGTGGATCCGGCGCTGCATCCGGCAGCCGGAATGTCGGTCTTTGCGCATCTTGAGGATCTCACGGAACGTGGCGTGGTTACGGCCGAACCGGCCCTGGCGCTCACCTCGCGATTTGCGCTTGCAGGGTCACTCTAGTGTCACGCCCCGGAATCACACCCAGAGCCGCAATTAACCTTCCAGATCGGTCAGATCGTCGGCAACCGGGGCATCCTCGCCCTCGATATAAGGCTTGAAACCGGGAAGCGGGATCGTCTCTCGCGGTTCTTCCGCCGTGTCGCCCGTCAGCTCCTCCTCCTCCAACGCCGTCTCCTCGACGGAAAGCCGGGCCAGGTCGCCATAGGTTTCCAGGAGCACGCGGTCGATTTCGGCAAGGACAAGACGGATGCGGTCGGCCTCGTCGTTCAGATCCGGCAACGGTGCATGCGATCGGGAGCGGACATCCAGGAGCGCGCCGACCGGATCGGGCCGTATGCGCAGGACCATATCGTATTTCAGCCCAAGCACACTGGACGTGCCCTCTGCCTGGAGGTGCGTTTGTGCGTCCAGCAGATCAGGGGGCAGTTCGTCGACCACCCGCCAGTCCAGGGCTTCCAGCGCCTTGGCGCCGGCGGCGTGCAACTGCGCTGTGGAAATGCGGTACCGGCGCGGAACGATATCCGGGTCGGGCTGGCCACTTTGCGCTGCATGCCCATCCCTTCCGGCGAGCCTTGTCACCGCAGGCTTGATATACTCGTTCAGTGCAGTTTCGAACCAGTCGAGGAACGGCTCTTCACCCGCAACGGCTTGCCGTTTCAACGCCGGTGGATCGAAACGATCGGTGGACAGATCGCCAAGACCCGCATTCGTGATCAGAAGCCCGACCATCAGCCCTGGGGGCGCCAGCGCCAGCAATGCCAGAAAAGCTCCCGTCAGCGCTGCAGGGACGCCGGGTCCGCCATGGATCCAGATACGCCGCAGGCCGAACAAAGCAAGGACGAGGGCGATGAGCGCCACTGCGGCTGCGGCCACCAGCGACAGCACGAAGATATCGGAGGAGATCAGACCGAAGCGCATTGCGAGCGAGGCCACGACGGCCAGGGCGAGCGCGAGGGCGCCAGCCCTGCGGCTCGCCGGTGCTGACGCTGTTCGGTAGGCGGCGTAGCGCTTCATTCGATCCCAACTTGCAAGGTCCGGGCACTGAAACGGCAGCGCCCAGGTGATTGTTTCTCCGTTTACAGTCAAATTGTCAAAAATGAACTTCACTTCCGCAATCACGGCAGCCTAAATTCGCTCGAGGGCAGTCAGTCAGTTGATTTGGCATCAAGCCGTCAGGTCGAATTGGTTTGGAGCAGGACCGGCATGCAATACCGTCAGCCGGCGGAGGAATCAGGACAAGAGGCCAGAGGCGCAGAACGGGAGACGGGACTTGATCCCCGTTCGGTCTTCAGGGCGAGCGCGGCCAATATCTGCCTTTGCCATTGCCTTGTCATGGCTCTGATCCCCTCTCCCGTTGCGCTCGGATTTGCGATCGCCTTCGCTGAAGCCGACGGCCGCTGGCTGCGGTCGCATTACCATTATCTGCGCACGACCATCGCTCTCCTGGTGATCGGCATTTCCAGCGGCAGCCTGGTGATCCTTGCCGGGCTATCCCTGACTTCCATCTTGATGCTCGCGGGACTGGGGATCTGTGCGCTCACGGTTCTGCTGGTGCTGGCACGCTCCCTCAACGGCATTTTCTGCGCATTTCTCGGCGCTCCGCTCCGCAATCACAGAAGTTATTTTCTATAACCCCTCCCGAAAATTGCTAATGCGAGCAGAAGGGTACTTGGAATGGTAAAGAATTTGTTACCGAATTACTTCAATTCCATGCGGATTTCGTTACATCCTGTTATTGTTTTTGACTGGCCGAATTCCGCCGATAAGCGCATGCTTATTGTGTCCAAAGCGAAAAAACAGTGATCAGGAGCGGCTGTTTGCCCTCCGTTTGCCGCAATTGGACATCAAATGCACATCGCCCGCGAAACCGCACAAACCAGAGTGGGCACTGGAATGACAAAACGGAAAAAACCGATGCCTGAGCAAGCCCCCCGCCCGGCCGCAACACAGACCGCCGGCGCGAAACTCGTGAACCTCTACAAGCCGGTCGGAATCGCCGCGCTCAATGCAGCCGCGCTTTGCAAGAATTCCGGCACGCTGAACAAGAAATCCAAGTAAACCGCCCTTCAATCGCAGGCGTTTACTGACAAGCCGCGGGAGCCGGTTCCATCTAGGTTTTCCTGCTGCGCCGACGCTTTCGATCGAAGGTTGCCGAGACAAAGTCTCTTGGGCAAACTGCCGCCGTTCAGGGCACGCTTCCCGTGTCCCCGCGGAGAGCCCCAGATGATCATTGCCTATTGCCCGTCGGTCAAAGGTCTGGAACGGATCGAGTTGTCGCCGGAGGCCAGTTTGCCGGCGACCTCGATCTGGATCGATCTCGTTTCACCGACACACGAGGAGCAACTGGCAGCGGAAAAGCTGATGGGCGCGGAAATCCCCACGCGGGAAGAAATCGCCTCCATCGAGACCTCCGAACGGCTTTACCTGGAACCTGGCGCAGTGGTGATGACCGCGCAGATGCCGATCGCCACGCGAACGATCGACCCGGCGCTTTCCTCGGTGACCTTTGTACTGAATTCCAAGCGGCTGGTGACGGTGCGCTACGGCGAGCCGAAATCGATCGCCATCCTGTCCCGAAAGGTACAGGCCGATGCCAGCATCGCCCATCGGGGACCGGCCGTATTATTTGCCATGCTCGACATCATCGTCGACCGTTGCGCCGACGAGATGGAAAGCGCCTCCGCACGCTATGACGAACTCGCCGTCGAGGTTTTTGGCCAAGGGCTCAACACGCGCAAGACCGCAAGCTATCAGGTCGCCATAAAGCGGCTCGGACAGATCGGCCTGCAGGTTGCGAAGATGCATGACGTTTGCACCAGCCTTGCAAGAATGCTGCTCTACCTCAACACGCACGCCAGACGGCTGAACCTCACCGAGGACCAGGCAAACGAATGCAAGACCTTCAGCCGTGATATCCATTCCATCAAGGAACACGGCGATGCGCTGGACAACAAGCTGAACTTCCTGCTCGATGCGACCGTCGGCCTGGTGACTCTGGAGCAGAACCAGATCACGAAACTCTTCACCGTGCTCGGCGTGATTTTCCTGCCGCCGACGCTGATCGCCTCGATCTACGGCATGAATTTCCGGAACATGCCCGAACTCGAATGGCAGCAGGGCTTTCTGTTTTCCATCGGCCTCATGCTGTTTTCCGTGGTCGCGACCTTTCTGTTCTTCCGCTGGAAGCGGCTGCTTTAGGGTCAGTCACTGATCAGAGCGCTTTAGGGATAAAGCCGCAGTTTCGACCAGGCCGCGTCCGGCTCCGTGCGAGTGAACTGGACACGATCATGCAGCCGGAAGGGACGGTCGTGCCAGAACTCGATTGACTTCGGCACCAGACGGAAGCCCGACCAGTGTTCAGGGCGCGGGATTTCGCCGATGCCGAATTTCGCCGTGTATCTGGCGACTTCCTTTTCCAGCGCGAAACGGCTTTCCAGAGGACGCGACTGTTTCGAAGCCCAGGCGCCGATACGACTGCCGCGCGGACGCGAGTGGTAGTATTCATCCGCTTCAGCGGCACTCACGACTTCGACGGGACCACGGATGCGGATCTGTCGCCGCAGAGACTTCCAGTGGAAGCACATGGCGGCTTTGCCGGCAGTCAGGAGTTCCCGTCCCTTGGCGCTTTCAAAATTTGTATAGAAGACGAACCCGCGCTCGTCGAAATCCTTCAGGAGGACCATGCGCACGTTGGGCAGGCCCGTTTCGTCCACGGTTGCAAGTGCGAGGGCATTGGGGTCGTTCGGCTCGGATGCCCTCGCATCCTCAAGCCATTCAGCGAAAAGCTCAAACGGTTTCACTACCTCGGTGAAGTCACCTTTTGTTAACTCTTCGGGAGGATCTTTAAGGTCAGTCATCGTCACCCTGTCGAAGGAAGCGGCGGCCTGGAAGAACGGCATTGAACCGCCGGACCGGAGGCCTGTCTGAAGATGTATCGTATGCGTTCATATACTGCCGGACACATCAAGATCCACCCTTTCGTGGCGATCCTCCTGGCCCTCGGCATCTCCCTGGGCGGCTGCAGCCAGGTGACCATGGAGATGGGCAGCAACAATCTCGATTCACCCACCGTCCTGAC
>Ga0207773_100479_pt1 | contig 15489 bp, 11 predicted proteins | sample TtaePargueraPR_2_FD_187281 | JGI IMG/M metagenome (GOLD analysis project Ga0207773, IMG submission 187281) | Aerobic enrichment media microbial communities from Bioluminiscent Bay, La Parguera, Puerto Rico - Tt and M1 (3) (SPAdes) | ecosystem: Environmental > Aquatic > Marine > Unclassified ...
GCCGGCCCAGAAGAACGTCGACTGGAACTTCGAGATGGCGTCTTCGAAGGGCTTCGGCGAGGCCCACGCCAAGATGCTTGCCGAGGCGATGGGCGGCAAGGGGTCCTATGCCGTCTATGTCGGCTCGCTCACGGTGCCGCTCCACAATGAATGGGCTGACTACGCCATCGCCTACCTCAACGAGAACTATCCCGACATGAAGCTGATCGGCGACCGCTACGGCGTTGCCGAGAACGTCGACGACAGCCGCAAGACCGCCCTCGACCTCATCGCCGCCAATCCCGACCTCACCGGCTTCCTCGCCTTCGGCAGCCAGGGCCCGATCGGCATCGGGCGCGCGCTCGAGGAGACCCGCAAGGTCGGCGAGATCGCGGTCTACGGTCCGTTCTCCCCCGGCCAGGGGCGTCAGCTGGTCAAGGAAGGTGCGATCAGCGGTGGCTTCATGTGGAACCCGATGGAAGCCGGCCGGGTCTTCGTTCGCATCGGCGACATGCTGGTGAAGGGTGAGGAGATCACCGACGGCACCACCATCGAGGGCCTCGGCGAGGTGAACCCCGACGGCACCAACATCATCGTCGACGCGCTGATCCCGATCAACAAGGACAGCGTTGACGAACTGGCCGACCTCGGTCTCTAGGTTGAACCGTTGGCGGGCCGCGTCGTTGCGGCCCGCCATGGTTCGCTCTCGATCCGCCCGCGGCCTTCGCCGGCCGCGGTCGCGGCACACACCATGACAGTTCCGGCCGGAGGCTTCCCGTCATGACCAACCTCTACCAGGGCGCGCTCGCCGAACTCTCGGGCGTCTTCGACCGGATCGACGATGCCGCGGTCGACTCCGCCGTGCGCTTGATCGCCGAGGCCCGCACGGTGGTGGTCTTCGGTGGCGGCCGCGAGCGCCTGCAGATCATGGGCTTCGCCATGCGCCTGTTCCATCTCGGCCGCTCGGTGGCAGTGGTGGGCGACATGACGACGCCGGCCATCGGCAAGGGCGACCTCTTCGTCGTCACCTGCGGCCCGGGCGAGATATCCACGGCGTTGGCGCTGCTCGACGTGGCCAAGAAGGCCGGGGCGAAGATCCTCCTCATCACCGCGCAGCCCAAGGGCCGGGCCGCGGCCTATGCCGATTTTGTCCTCACCGTGCCGGCCCAGACCATGGCCGACGACCAGGGCCAGAACACATCGATCCTGCCAATGGGGTCGCTCTATGAAGGCGCCCTGTTCGTGCTCTTCGAGGTGATGATCCTGAAGCTGCGCGCCGTGGTGGAGGTCGATCCGGCGGTCATGCGCGCCAACCACACCAATCTCGAATAGGCGCCGGCGTTCTCGGGTCGTCATGATAGCGGGGGCGGAGGACAGCGTGTCGGCACTGGGGGCGGCGGAACCCGCGCTGAGTCTCGCGCACATATCCAAGGCCTTCGGCGGCGTCCAGGCGCTCGACGACGTCTCTTTCGAGGTGCTGCCGGGCGAGGTCCATTGCCTTGCCGGCGAGAACGGCTCCGGCAAGAGCACGCTCATCAAGATCATCACCGGCGTCTACCAGCCCGACCCGGGTGCCGAGATGTCCTACTTCGGCCGTCGGGTCGATTCGGTCACGCCGGTCGCCGCTCGCGGCCTCGGCATCGATGTCATCTGGCAGGACCTTGCGCTCTTCCCGCAGATGACGGTGGCCGAGAACATCGCCTTCAGCGACATTCTCGGCGCCCGCCCGCGCCTCGTGCACCGCCGCGAAATGCGGGCGAAGGCGGCGCGCGTGCTCGATCGTCTCGGCGTCTCGCTCGATCTCGACGTCCAACTCGATACGCTCTCGATCGCCGAGCGCCAGATCGTCGCCATCTGCCGCACGCTGGTGGGCGATGCGCGGCTCGTGTTCATGGACGAGCCCACCGCGTCGCTGACCCATTCCGAGACCGAGAGCCTGCTTGCCATCGTCCGCAAGCTCTCCGCCGACGGCGTCTCGATCGTCTTCGTCAGCCACCGACTTGCCGAAGTGCTGGAGATCTCCTCGCGCGTCACCGTACTCCGCGACGGCCGCAAGGTCGGCGTCTACCAGACCGCGGGCATGACTCAGTCGCGGCTCACCGAGCTGATGACCGGCAAGACCTTCGACGCCGAGGTGATCAGCGGCGACCGCTCGGGTGGGCAGGCCGTGCTTGAAGTCTCCGGCCTTTGCCGCAGGGGCGAGTACGAGGATGTCGACCTCACCATCCGCGCCGGCGAGGTGGTCGGCCTGACCGGGCTGATCGGCGCCGGCCGCACCGAGCTCGGTCTCAGCCTGTTCGGCATGACCCGGCCCGAGCGCGGCACGATCCGCCTCAATGGCACGCCGGTCTCGTTCCGCTCAAACCGCGACGCCATCGCCGCCGGCGTCGCCTACGTCTCGGAGGACCGGCTCACCCTCGGCCTGGTCCAGCCGCAATCGATCGCCGACAATGTCGTGCTGCCGGTGCTCGGCAAGATCGTCAACGGGCTCGACCTGATCTCGACCCGCAGGAAGTCCGACCTCGTCTCGCGCTGGATTCGCGATCTCAACGTCAAGGTCGGCAAGCCGGACGATCCGGTCTCGACGCTGTCGGGTGGCAACCAGCAGCGCATCGTGCTGGCCAAGTGGCTTGCCACCGAGCCGAAGCTGCTGATCCTCGATTCGCCGACCGTGGGCGTCGATGTCGGCGCCCGCGCCGGCCTCTTCGCCATCGTCCGCCGGCTGGCCGCCGAGGGCCTCGCCATCCTGCTCATCTCCGACGAGGTCACCGAGGTCTACTTCAACGCCGATCGCATCATCCACATGGCGGGCGGCCGCTTCATCGCCAGCTACGATCCCGGCGCCCTGTCGCTCGCTGAGGTGGAGAAGGCGGTCTATGCCTAGGCTTCTCGCCTCGACCGAGGGACGGCTCGCCATCGTGCTGGTTGTCGTCTGCGCTCTGCTTTCGGTGGCCTCGGACCAGTTCCTCACCTTCGCCAATTTCTCCAATCTTCTTGCTGCGAGCGCCGTCAACCTCATCTTCGCCGTCGGCCTCGTCGTCGTGCTCATCGCCGGCGGCATCGATATTTCCTTCGCCGTCGCCGCCTCGGTGGTCCAGTACCTCACTGTCTTTGCCCTGCAGGCGGTCGGCGGCGGCAACTGGGCGTTCGGCTTCCTCTTCGCCGGCGTCATCGGCATCGGCCTCGGCGCCATCAACGCCGCGCTGATCTACTACTTCCGCATCATCTCGATCGTCGTCACCATCGCCACCTTCAACGCCTTCTTCGGCCTGCTGATGTTCTTCACCGGCGGCAAGTACATCTATGACCTGCCGGACTGGTGGACGCATCGCATCGTCTTCTTCGAGATGAAGACTCCCAGCGGCTGGGCCGAGCTGACGCTGCCCGGCGTGGTGATGATCGTCGCCGCCCTCGCCACCTGGCTGCTCATCAACCGCACCACCACCGGCCGCCAGCTTTACGCCTATGGCGACAATCCCGAAGGGGCGCGGCGCGAGGGCATCAGCGTCGGCGCCATGACCTTCATCGCCTTCTGCTGGATGGGTCTGATGGCGGGCATCGCCGGGCTCATGCAGGTTAACTTCGTCAAGGAGGTGGTCCCGAGCGCGCTGCTCGGCCGCGAGCTCGACGTGCTTGCCGCCGTCGTGCTTGGCGGCGCCCGCCTCGGCGGTGGCCGCGGCTCGGTGCTCGGCTGCGTGCTCGGCGTGCTTCTCGTCGCCATCATCCAGAACGGTCTCAACCTGCTGGGCGTCTCGCCCTACGCCTTCAAGATGGTGATCGGCGCCTTCATCCTCTTCGCCATTTCGACCTCCAACATTTCCTTCAGGAAGCTCTTCGGAACCGCGGGGAACGGGCGGCGGGCATGATCGAAGCCTATCGCCGGATACGGGATCTCGTCGGCGCCGAGGTGCTCGGCCTGCTTGCCTTCCTCGTCGTCGTCGTCGCCGCCTTCAGCCTCGCCACGCCGCGCTTCCTGACCGGGGAGAACTTCGGCTCGATCGCGTTCCAGCTGCCCGAGCTCGGGCTGCTCACCCTCGCCATGCTGGTGCCGATCCTGTCCGGCGGTCTCAACCTCGCCATCACCTACACGGCGAACTTCTGCGGCCTTACCCTGGCCTGGATTCTCCAGGTCCATGGCGGCGTCGATGCCGGCATCGGCGCCTTCCTGCTCGGCTGTGGCGCAGCACTCGCCGTCGGCGCGGCGGTCGGTCTGGTCATGGGTCTGGTTATCGCCTATGTCGGGGCGCATCCCATTCTCGTCTCGCTGGCGATGATGATCTTCATTCGCGGTCTCGGCGAGTTCCTCACCCGCGGCGGCGATATCTCCGGCTTCCCCACCTTCATCCAGCCGATCGGCCACGGCAGCGTCCTCGGTCTCCCGATCCCGCTTCTCATCTTCCTCGCCGCCGCCGCCATCTGGTACGTCATGCTGCAGCGGACACGGCACGGCTTCTCCACCTACATGCTCGGCTCCAACCTCGAGGCGACGCGCTATTCGGGCATTCCCACCAGGCGCACCATCACCCTCATCTACACGCTGTCCGGCCTGATGTGCGCCGTCGCCGGCATCGTCATGCTCGCCCGGTTCAATTCCGTCCGCGTCGGCCATGGCGACGCCTACCTGCTCATCACCGTGCTCGCCTGCTTCCTCGGCGGTGTCGATCCGTTCGGCGGCTTCGGCCGGGTGGCGCCGGTGGCGATCGCCCTGCTGATCCTCCAGGTACTGTCTTCGGGATTGAATCTTGTCGGCGCCAACCAGCACCTGTCGACTGCGGTCTGGGGCCTGTTCCTGATCGCGGTCATGGTCATCCGCTTCGGATGGCATCGTTTCGGCTTTGGGCGATGACGGGCGCGCCGTGACGAACGCAGAAAGAGCTGGAGATCCATCGTGAGTGCCGTCGCCGTCCTCGACGTGGGCAAGACCAACGTCAAGCTCACCGTGGCCAGCCGCGCGGGCGACCTGCTCGAGACGGCTTCGCTGGCCAACGCGCCGGCCGCGGCACCGCCCTATCTCCATATCGACACGGGGCGCATCGAGCCCTGGGTGCTGTCGGAACTCGCCGCCCTCTGTCGCCGCCATGATGTCGGCGCCTTCGTCGCCATGACCCACGGATCGGCCGGCGGTCTGGTCGACGATCGGCGCCTTCTGATGCCGATGATCGACTACGAGGCCGACGTGCCCCGGGCGGTCACCGAGGCCTATGTCGCGGCCGCCGGACCGTTGCCTCCGCTCGGCAGCCCGCTGATGCCGGGCGCCGCCCACATGGCGCGTCAGCTGCTGTGGCTCGAGACGGCCTGGCCCGAGGCCGTGGCCGGTGCGCGCTGGTATCTCGGCGGCCCGCAATACTGGGCGTGGCGTCTGTCGGGCGGCGGCGCGAGCGAGCTCACCTATCTCGCCGCGCAGACCCACTTCTGGAATTTCGAGACCGCCGGCCTCTCGCGGATCGTCCGCGAGCGCGGTTGGGAGCGGCTGATCGCGCCGCTGACGCCGGCCTGGCGCCCGGTGGGCAGGATCCGACCGGAGCTCGCCGCGCGTCACGGCATCCCGGGCGACCTCGAGATCCTCTGCGGCATCCACGATTCCAGCGCCAATTTCTACCGCTTCCAGCAGGCCGGCCACCACGACCTGACGCTGATCTCGACCGGCACCTGGATCGTCGGGTTGAGCGATGAAGTGGCGCATGATTCGGCCGTGGCGCGCGGCTTCGTCACCCGCAATCTCGACGTTACCGGCCGTCCGCTCTCGGGCATCCTCGCCATGGGCGGGCGTGAGTTTGCGATCCTTGCCGGTGACGGGCCGGATGTGGCGGTCGATCCGGACGAGGTCGCCGCGCTGGTTGCGGCCGGCACGATGGCGCTGCCCTCGCTGGTCGAGCAGGACGGCGTCTTCCCCGGCAGCGCCGGAAAGGGACGGATCGTCGGCCCGCCGCCGGCCACGCCCGCAGCGCGCCGGGCGCTGGCGCTCCTTTATGTCGCGCTGCTCACCGGGGTCTGCCTCGAGCGGCTGGGTGCCAAGGGCACCATCGTCCTCGACGGCAGCTTCACCAAGGATCCGCTCTATGCCGGGCTGGTCCATGCGTTCCACGGCGACGGCACCGTCCTCTACAACACCGACGCCTATGGTGCCGCCTCGGGTGCGGCGTTGCTCGCCGACCATGAGCGGCGGACCGCCCCCGCCCCGGTCAAGGTCACCCCGGCGCCGCCGGTCGCCGTCACTGGCCTCGCCGCCTATCGCGACCTCTGGCGCAGCCGCGCCGAGGCGCTCACCGCCGACTGATCTTCACTCCAGACATTGGGAACACGATCCATGACAGAGCTCACCAACCGCCCCCTCCGCCAGGAGATGGTCGACATCTGCCGCCGCATGAACGCCAGCGGCATCAACCAGGGCACCTCCGGCAATCTCTCGGCCCGCATCGACGGCGGCTTCCTGATCACGCCGACCTCGCTCCCCTACGAGCGCATGGAGGCCGAGGATATCGTCGAGATGGGCTACGACGGCACTTTCGTCGGCAAGCACCGGCCGTCGTCGGAGTGGCGCTTTCACCGCGACATCATGAAGGCGCGGACCGACATCAACGCCATTCTCCACTGCCACTCGATCTACGCCACCACGCTCGCCTGCCAGTACAGGCCGATTCCGGCCTTCCACTACATGGTTGGCGTCGCCGGCGGCACCACCATCCGCGTTGCGCCCTATGCGACCTTCGGCACGCAGCAGCTTTCCGACAATGCCATCGAGGCGCTCGACGGCCGGCTCGCCTGCCTGCTCGGCCAGCACGGGCAGATCTCGCTCGGCAAGAACCTCGAGGCCTCGCTGTGGCTGGCGACCGAGGTCGAGACGCTGGCCCGGCTCTACGTGCAGGCCCTTTCGCTCGGTGATCCGCCGATCCTCTCCGACGAGGAGATGGCTCGCGTCATCGAGCAGATGCGCAAGATGAGCTACGGCCAGGCGCCGGACGCGGAAGGGATCAACGACGTCGCCCGTCCCCGCGCCGGCTGAGCGCGCCTGCCGCTGGTCCGCCACCTCACGTCGTGGCGGGCTGCGCCTCCGCTTTCTTCGGCATCGGCAGCGGCGCTTCCGCGGGGGCCTTCATCTCCTTGCGGGAAATGAAGGTGTAGAACATCGGCACCACGAACAGGGTGAACGACGTGCCGATCAGGATGCCGGTGAAGATCACCAGGCCCATCGAGTAGCGGGCGGCGGCGCCGGCGCCGGCGGCGATGATCAGCGGCACCACGCCCAAAGACATTGCCGCCGTCGTCATCAGGATCGGACGAAGCCGCACCTTGGCCGAGGCGATGATCGCTTCGTGCCGCGACAGGCCGTGCTCGCGGCGTTGCTGGTTGGCGAACTCGACCAGGAGGATGCCGTGCTTGGTGATCAGGCCGATCAGCGTGATCAGTCCGACCTGGGTGTAGATGTTGAGGGTGCCGAGGCCGAGGTTGAGCGGCACGATCGCGCCGAAGATCGACAGCGGCACCGACATCATGATGATGAACGGATCGCGGAAGCTCTCGAACTGTGCGGCGAGCACGAGGTAGATGACGATGATCGCGAGGGCGAAGGCGATGGCGATCGTGTTGCCCTCCTCGACCTCGAGCCGGGACTGGCCGGAATAGTCGATGAAGAAGCCGTCCGGCAGCAGCGGCCGGGCGATGTCGACGATGGTGGCAAGGCCATCGCCGGTGGTGACGCCGGGCAGCGGCAGGGCCGTGATTGTCGCCGAGTTCAGCTGGTTGAACTGCTCGATCGCCGACGGCGCGACCTCGGTCGACACGTTCACCACCGCGGACAGCGGCACCATTTCGCCGGTGACGCTGCGGATGAAGAAATTGCCGAGCTGCTCGGGGTTCGACCGGTACTCCTTGGGCACCTGCATGATGATGTCGTAGCTGTTCGAGTCGCGGTCGAACTGGGCGATCGAACCGCCGCCGACCAGCAGCGCTAGCGTCGTGCCGAGGTCGCGAACCGGCAGGTTGAGGGCGGCGGCGCGGTCGCGATCGACCGTGATCGTCACCTGTTGGGCGTCAAAGGCGAGCGAGTTCTGCACGATGATGAACTTGCCCGAGGCCTGCGCCTGTTGCTTGACCTGCTCGGCCACTTCGTAGACCTGGCTGGGGTCGCCGGTGGTCTGGATCACCATCGAGATCGGCAGGCCGCCACCGGTTCCCGGCAGCGAGGGCGGCGCGAAGACGAACGCCTGGACACCGGCGACGGCGCTCAGCCGCCCCTGCAGGTCTTGCTGGATCGCGCTCTGCGAGCGATCCCGGTCCGCCCAGTCCTTGAGCGCCCACACCACGAAGGCGGAGTTGGTCTCCCCGCCCAGCCCGACCACCGAGAAGGTCGCCTTTAGCTCGGGCAGGTCCTTGGTTAGGTCGCGGATCTGGTCGATATAGGTCTGGGTGTAGTTGCTGGTCGCGTAGGGCGGCGCCGTCACCAGCGCGAACAGGGCCCCGGAATCCTCCTCCGGCGCCAGTTCGGACGAGGTCTTGGTGAACAGGTAGCCGGTCAGCGCCACCAGCACGATCACGATCATGAGCAACAGCGGACGATATCTCAGCGAGCCGCGCACCATCTTCTCGTAGCGGCTGGAAACCCGCTCGAAGGTACGGTCGATCGCCGCGGCGAAGCCTCCCTGATGTCCGCTCTTGAGGAGTCGCGCCGACATCATCGGCGTGATCGTCAGGGCGACGATGCCCGAGATGACGACAGCCCCTGCCAGCGTCAGCGCGAACTCCCTGAACAGCGCGCCGGTGAGGCCGCCGGTGAAGGCCAGCGGCGCGAACACCGCCGCGAGCGTGATCGTCATCGCCACGATCGCGCCGGAGATTTCCTGCATGCCGCGGAAGGCGGCCTGCATCGGCGACATCCCCTCCTCGATGTGGCGGTGGATGTTCTCGACCACGACGATGGCGTCGTCGACGACCAGGCCGATGGCGAGCACCATGGCGAGCAGGGTCAGGAGGTTGATCGAGTAGCCGAGCAGGAACAGCAGGAAGCACACGCCGATCAGCGACAGCGGAATCGTCACCACCGGCATCGCTACCGAGCGGAACGAGCCGAGGAAGAGCAGGATGACGAAGACGACGATCACCACCGCCTCGGCGATGGTGGTGAACACCTCCTCGATCGAGGCGCTGATCGCCTCGGTCGAATCGTACATCAGCGTCATCGTCATGCCCGAAGGCAGGCTGGCCTGAATCGCGGGCAGCTCCTCGAGGACGGCCGAGGCCGTGTCGAGCGGATTGGCAGAGGGAGTCGGGAACACGCCGATGAAGGTGCCCGGCTGGCCGTTGAAGTTGACGATCGTATCGTTGCTTTCGGCGCCAAGTTCGACCGTCGCGACATCGCTCAGCCGCACCACCTCGTCGCCGTCGGCCTTGAGCGGCAGCTGGCCGAAGGCCTCCGGCGTCTGCAGTGTCGATTCCATTGCGACCGAGTAGGCGACGTATTCGTTCTGGGTCTTGCCCGCCGCCGACAGGAAGTTGGCGGCGTTGATGCCGGCGAGCACCTCCGCCGCGGTGAGCCCGCGGGCCGCAAGCTTGATCGGGTCGATCCAGATCCGCATCGAATAGCTGGCCGCACCGATAACCTGCGCCTGCGCGACGCCGGGAATGGTCGACATCCGCGGCTGGATGACCCGTTCGATATATTCGGTCACCTGCTCGGCGGTCATGTTGGGGTTCTGGAGGGCGAAATACATCAGGGCGAATTGGAATCCGGTGCCCTTGACGACGGTCGGATCATCGGCGTCCTCCGGCAGCTGGCTCCGCACCTGCTGCACCTTCGACATCACCTCCGTCAGCGCCGCATCGGGATCCGACCCCAGGCGCATGTTCACGCTCAGGACGCTGGTCGAGGACCGGCTCTGCGAGGTGACGTAGTTGACGTTTTCGGTCGTCGCGATCGCCGCCGAAAGCGGTGCCGTGATGAATCCCTGGATCAGGTCGGCGCTGGCGCCCGGGTAGATGGTGGTGACGGTGATCACCGTCTCCTCGACCTCGGGGTATTCGCGCACGCTGAGGCTGAGCAGGCCCTGAAAGCCGAGGAGCAGGATGAGGAAGGCGAAGACCGTCGACAGGACCGGCCGCTGGATGAAGGTCTTGGAGATCATCGCGCGTCAGCCTGCACCTGGTGGGCCGAAGGATCGACGGAGTTGTCGATCTTCACCGGCATGCCGTTGAACAGGCGGTTCTGCCCGGCGGTCACCACCTGGTCTCCGGCCGAGACGCCGTCGCGGATCTCGACGCGGCCCGCCGCGCGCCGCCCGACCTTGACGAACACCTGCTTGACCACCAGCGTCTCGGCCGCGGGTTCCGCCGGCGTTTCCGCGGCGGCTGCGGCGCCACCGTCTCCGGCCGGCTGCCCTTCGGCCGGCGGCGCCGTCTCTGCTGCGGGCGGCTCGGCGGTCTCCACCCGATAGACGTAGTCGCCATAAAGGCTGGTGACGACGGCGGTCTGCGGCAGGACGATGACGTTGTTCTCGACCGGCATCTCGATCTGGACCTGAACGAACTGCCCGGGCGTGAGCCGGCCACCGGGGTTGTCGATCAGCGCCTGGACCGCGACCAATCGGCTCGAGGAGTCGACCTTGGGGTCGATGCCGGTGATCTTGCCGGTGAAGGGCAGATCGTCGGCGGTGACGCCGAAGCGCACCGGCTGGCCGATATGGATCTGGTCGAGCCGCTGCTCCGGCACCGAGAAGTTGGCGCGCAGCGTGTCGATGTCCTGGAGCGTGGCAACGCTCGTTCCCGGCGTCAGGTACTGGCCCTTGTCGATCCGCGGAATGCCGATGGTTCCGGTGAAGGGCGCGCGAAGCCTCTTCTGGCGAAGCTGTGCTTCGAGCTTGTCGACCTGCGCCGCCGAGGCGGAGGCTGCGGCCTGCGCCGCGTCGAGGTCGGCCTTGGTGCCGACCCCGCGCTTGTCGAGTTCGACAGCGCGTTCGAGCTTCTGCTGGTCGAGCGCGGCCTGGGTCTTGGCGGCGGCCAGGTCGGCCTGCTCGATCGCGTCGTCGAGTTGGACGAGAGTCTGGCCTTCCTTGACCCGCTGGTTGGCCGTGAACTGGATGCTCTGCACGATTCCGGTGGTTTGGACGGTAAGGTCGACGCCCTGCGCGGCCGTAACCGTGCCGATGGTGTCGATCACCGGCGTCCATGTCGTCGGCTCCACCGTCACGGTCGAAACCGTGGTCGCCGCCACCGGCATGTTCGCGAAGAAGTCCTGGATCATCCTGTCGCGAAACATGTTGAACCAGACCAGGCCGCCTGCCACCGCCAGTACGAGGATGACGACCAGGGCGATCATGAAGCGCTTGAGCATTTGGGACTTCCGGCGGGCGGCACAAACAAACCATCGCGATGGGGACGGCGCCCGTGCCTGCCCCAGCCTCGAACTTCTCCTTGCAAATTACGGAATTAGCTGTACCGTCCGGACGGTCATGTCAAGCGTATCCGTGATCGAAAAAACGCCTCTGCCGCCGCCAAAACGGGCGCGGGAGCGGATTCTGCATGCTGCAGAAGAACTTGCGCGCAGCGAAGGCGCCGGTAACATTTCACTGGACGCGGTTGCCGCCAGGGCGGGCGTGTCGAAGGGAGGCCTACTCTATCACTTTCCCACCAAGGCAAAATTACTCGAAGCCCTGGTCGAGCAGTTTCTTGCCACCCTCAACAGCGAACTGAACGATCGCGAGCGGCAGAGCGGCGGTATTCCCAACGCAACGGCGCGCGCCTATCTCGAGATCATGATCGACGAGCAGGTCTGCCGCCAGCCGCCGCCGTCGGGCCTCCTTGCCGCTCTCGCCGAGAATCCCGACTTTCTCAATCCGGTTCGCCGCTTCGACCGTCAGCTGCTCGACCGCATGAAGGCCAACGCCTCCGATCCCGCGCTGGCGGTCCTTGTCTTTCTGGTCATGCAAGGCATCAAGAGCGGCCAGCTCCTCAACGTCGAGACCATTGACGCGGGGGAATTCAACGCGGTCATAACCCGGCTGCGGGAGATGCTCGGGACCTCAGGCGACCGCGACTAGTGAGCGAATTTGACGTTTGATACCGCCTGGATCGAACTTGCGGTCACGCGTCAAAGTCTAAAGGTCCTTTAGAATCAATAGCTAGCCCGCTACCTGGATCAGGAACGGCGGCCGCCGCTCCTCGGGCAACGGGCCGAGATTGCGAACGATGTCGATGTTCTGGGCCAGCGAGCGGGACAGGTGCGCTTCCAGTGCCTTCATCGCCTTCACGCGCCGGCCGGCGAGGGCATGGTCGAGAATGGCGATGTGCTCTCCCACCATCAGCGAGATCATCGCCGAGTCGCGGTAGAGATCGAAGGCGTTGTGGATCGCCACGATCACCAGCTGGCTGCGTCGGATCGTCTCCCGCAGCTGGTGGTTTTCACAGCGCAGCACGATGTCGACATGGAGATCGCGTTCGAGCCGCTCGATGCGCTCCAGCGTATGGCGGAGCGTGGCGGCTTTCTCGGCCCGGTCGAGCCGCTCCCGCAGTTCCTCCCGCGGCACTGTGCCCATCACCTGGCCGAGCGCGGTGGGTTCCAGCAGGCACCGCATCTCGAAATGGTCGTGCAGGCCGGCCTCGGTCAGCCGGCCGGCATACCAGCGCTGGTTGACGTCCTGGGTGATGAGGCCGGTCCGCTCGAGTCTGGTCAGCACCTCGTGCGCCACCGTGCGGCTGACATTGTGGTGCTCCGCAAGGGCGCTCTCGTTCACCTGGAAGCGGCCGAAGGGCAGCACGCTCGCGATCGCGTGCTCCACCGCCGGATAGATCCGTTCATGGCGGTTGCGGGACTTGAGGCCGGTCGCCACGTCCGCCGGCAACCGCAGTCCCGCCGCCTGCAGTTCCAGTCGCACCGGGCTGGCGCCCTGATCTCCGGTCAGGTAGCCGCGCCCTTCGTAGTCGCGCAACAGGCCTTCCTCATGGAGGCGCCTGAGCGCGGCGGCCGCCGGCACCCGGCTGGCGTGGAAGGCCCGGGCAACGATCGATTCGCCGAGCACCAGTCCGGGCGGGAAGCTCCCGTCCTCGATGTGCTCGCGGAGCACCGTATAGATCACCTTGTAGAGCGGGGTTGCGGCGACCCTGTCCCTTCCCTTGGATGATGCCGGCGTTCCCCCGGTCATGGCGATTGGCCGGAGTCTACTGGCGGATAATGCGGGTGCAGCCGTCGACCCGCTTGCCGTCGATCGCCTCCCAATCCCAGGCGATGCCGAGGCCAGGCTGGTCCGACGGCACCGCCCGGCCGTCGACGATCTTCATGGTCTCGGTGGTCAGGCTGTCGAGCTGGGGGATGTACTCGACCCAGCGGCCGTTCGGCACCGCCGCGGTCAGCGCTACATGCAGTTCCATGAGGAAATGCGGGCAGACCGCCATGTTGAACGATTCGGCGAGGTGCGCCACTTTCAGCCACGGCGTGATGCCGCCGATCCGCGCCACGTCGACCTGGACCACGCTCGCCGCCTCGCGCTGCAGGTACTCGCGGAAATGCTGGAGGCTGTAGATCGATTCGCCGACGGCGATCGGCAGCGATGTCGAGGCAGACAGCCGGATGTGGCCGCCGAGATCCTCCGCCGGTAGCGGCTCCTCGTACCAGCCGAGATCGAACGGCTCGTAGAGCCGGGCCCGGCGGATCGCCTCGTCGACCGCGGCACCCTGGTTGCCGTCGACCATGATCTCGAAGTCCTCGCCGACGGCCTGCCGCACCGCCTCGAGCCGCCGGGCGTCCTCCATCGGGGGGCGCCCGACCTTGATCTTGGAGCCGCCGAAGCCGGCGGCCTTGGCGCGGAGCGCATCCTCGACCAGTGCCTCGACCGGAAGCTGCAGCCAGCCGCCCTCGGTGGTGTAGAGCGGGACAGACTGCTGCGCGCCGCCCGCCTCGATGTGGAGAGGCTTGCCCGAGCGGCGAGAGCGCATGTCCCACAGCGCGGTGTCGATCGCCGCCAGCGCCAGCGAGGTGATGGCGCCGACCGCCGTGGCGTGGGTGTGAAAGAACAGTGCCTTCCAGATGGCCTCGATCTCCGCCGGATCGCGGCCGATCAGCTGTGGCGCGAGGTTGCGGGCGATCAGCTCGACGACGGCGTGGCCGCCGGTGCCGATGGTGTAGGTGTAGCCGGTGCCGACCGCGCCGTCGTCGGCGGTGATGCGCACGAACGGCGTCTCCTGGCTGACGAAGGACTGGATCGCGTCAACCCGCTTCACCTTGGGCACGAGGTCGACCATGAACACTTCGACCTGCTCGATCTTGGCCATGCATCGTCTCCCTTGCGCGGGTCAGGGATCGCCGCGCCCTATGTCGCCGCCGCGGTCTCGGCGTCCTCCACCGCGTGGATGCGGCTCATGATTGCCTTGCTGGTGGTGTCGTAACGGTGGTCGTTGTCGACTTCGCCAACGATCCGGAAATCATGGACGATGAGGATGCGGTCGGCGACGGCGATCATCTCCGGCATGTCGCTCGAGATCAGCAGCACCGAGACGCCGCCCGCGGCGATGTCGCCGATCAGCTCGTGCAGGTAGGTCTTGGTCTTGATGTCGATGCCGACCGTCGGCTCGTCGATGATCAGGATGTCGGTATTGGCGGCCAGCCACTTGGCAATCGACACCTTCTGCTGGTTGCCGCCGGAGAGGTTGCTCACCGCCTGGTTCAGCGACGGCGTGCGGACCTCGAGCCGGTCGACGAAGGGCTGCACCGCCCGCGTCTCGGCACCGGGCGGGATCAGGCCGAGGAAGCCCGCGATCCGCTGCCAGATGGTGATCGCCACGTTCTCCTTGACCGAGTGGATGAGGACGAGGCCCTCGCCCTTGCGGTCCTCGCTGACATAGCCGATGCGGTAGGAACGGAGCGCTTCGTGCATGTTGCGCATGCGCGCCGGCTTGCCGCGGACGATCAGTTCGCCCCCGGTCACGCCGCCGCCGAGCATCGCCTTCATCAGTTCGCTCCGGCCCGCGCCGACCAGCCCGTAGAAGCCGAGGATCTCGCCGCGGCGCAGGCTGAACGAGATGTCGCGGTGACCAAGCGAGGTCGACAGTCCGCGCGCCTCGAGCACCACGTCGGACGCATCGATCGTGCGGGGGCGGATCTCGGCGACACGCTCATCGCGGCCGATCATCAGCGACACCAGCCGCTGCCGCGTCATCTCGGTGATCGGCACGCCCTCGGCGGCGTTCTTGCCGTCGCGCAGTACCGTGACCCGGTCGGCGATGGCGAACACCTCCTCGAGCTTGTGGCTGACGAACAGCATCGCGACGCCTTCATCGCGGAGGCGCCGCAGCAGCGTGAACAGCGCCGCGGTCTCGTGCTCGGTGATCGAGGCGGTCGGCTCGTCGAGGAGCAGCATCCTGGCCTCCAGCGACAGCGCCTTGGCGATCTCGACGATCTGCATCTGCGCCACCGACAGCGTGCGCACCTCGGCACGGGTGTCGATGCTGCGGTCGAGAAGGTCGAGATAGCGTCGCGCCTCGCGGTCGACCGCGTCGTAGTCGATCAGGCCATGCCGGGTCGGCAGG
>Ga0207773_100480_pt1 | contig 15455 bp, 7 predicted proteins | sample TtaePargueraPR_2_FD_187281 | JGI IMG/M metagenome (GOLD analysis project Ga0207773, IMG submission 187281) | Aerobic enrichment media microbial communities from Bioluminiscent Bay, La Parguera, Puerto Rico - Tt and M1 (3) (SPAdes) | ecosystem: Environmental > Aquatic > Marine > Unclassified ...
AGGGAGTCTCTAGATGAAAGTGCCAAAACTGCATTCGTAAAAAAAGGAGATACAGGATGGAGAATTGGTGGCTTTGGAGCCCGTACGACTACTGGTGGTTCAATGGGCTATACGGATGGAAACAGGTATACATGGAATAATACCTGGTTTAGATTGGATCGGGTTGGCGACACCTTTACAGGGTACCAATCCGCAGATGGTGTGGAGTGGCATGAAGTAAATAGTGTGACCATGTCTATGGATAGCACTTATTATATTGGCCTTGCTTCCTGTTCAGGAGAGTACGACCAGTTGAGTGAGGTCACTTTTGATAATGTTACGATCACTGATCCATCCAATTTAATCGCACCTAATGCACCAACTGGTCTCGATGCAAAAGGAGGAAACACCCAGGACACCCTTAGCTGGAACTCAGTGGCGGGTGCCAGGTCTTACACCGTGAAACGGGCCACTACCAGTGGCGGTCCATATAATGTTGTGGCTTCGGGATTAAACAATACTACATTTGTTGATACTGGCTTGGATAATGGAACTACCTACTATTACGTGGTGACTGCATCCGGCTTTGGAGGAGAGGGTAGTAATTCGACGGAAATAAATGCCACCCCTGAATTATCAGTACCTTCGGCACCGAATAACTTATTCGCTACGGCTTTGTCAGGACAGCAAATTGATCTGGCATGGAGTGCAAGTCCTACTGCTGAAACCTACCAAGTCAAACGAGCTTCCCTAATTGGAGAGCCCTATACCACTATTGGTAGTCCGTCGACTACCTTCTTCAGCGATACAAATGTAAGTTCTTCTGAGACTTATTATTATGTAGTTACAGCAGGCAATTCATTGGGGGAATCCCCTAACTCCGAAGAAATAAGCATTACACCAGGAAGACTGGGCTACTTGAAGTTTGATGAGTCAAGCGGCACAGTAGCCGTTGATTCCTGGTCAAACAACCACGGAACAGTTCACAGCGGAGCAAGCTGGACTTCCGGTAGGGTAAATAATGGTATTCATCTGGATGGGAGCAGTGAAGGGTATGTGGACCTTCCTAATGGTTTGATGAGTACTACTAATGATTTTACCATTGCTACCTGGGTGAAATTGGAAGCTGTTTCTACTTGGTCAAGAATATTTGACTTTGGTTCGGAGAACAACAACTCCATGTTCCTTGTCCCGCAGACATCAACTTCAGGTGAAGGGATCAGGTTTGCCATTAAGACCACAAGCGGATATCCGCAATTATCCTATAACTACACCTGGTCACTGGATACCTGGACACACATTGCAGTGACCCTGAGTGGGGATACAGCCACCATGTACATCAACGGGGATCCGGTAGCATCAAACACAGGTTTCACCAAGAGACCTTCAGACCTGGGCAATACTCCCAATAATTTTATAGGAAGAGGGCAGAAAACGGATGACCCGATGTTGCAGGGTGCAATCGATGAGTTTATGATCTACGCCAGGGCTTTGAGCGCTTCTGAAATTTCAAACATGGCCAACAACCCGGTTTCTCCTGCAACGCCAACTGTTCTTTCTATTACAGGAAAGAATGATCAGGTTTCCCTTACCTGGGCTGCCGTATCAGGTGCAACCAGCTATGATGTAAAACGTGCCGTTGCGAGCGGTGGCCCTTATAAGAGCATTGCCACCCTTTCTGATACAACCTTTAGTGATACAAACCTTAGCAACGATGAGGTCCATTATTATGTTGTTTCTGCCGTGAACGAATATGGAGGGTCAGAAAATTCTTCTGAAGTGAAAAGCTCAGTGTCCGGCAAAATGAATTACTGGAAATTTGATGAAACTAGTGGTGCCCTGGCCGTGGACTCTTGGGCAAATGATGATGGAACACTCCACAGCGGTGCAAGCTGGATTTCTGGTAAAGTTAATAATGGCATTCAACTAGATGGAAGCAGTGCTGGATATGTTGACTTTCCTGATGGTTTGATGAGTACAATCAATGATTTCACCATTGCCACTTGGGTAAAATTAGATACTGTCTTAACCTGGGCGCGGATATTTGACTTTGGTACTGAGAATAGCAACTCCATGTTTTTGGTCCCACAAACCTCTACCTCCGGAGAAGGAACCCGGTTTGCCATTAAGACTACAAGTGGATATCCGAAATTATCCTATAACTATACCTGGCCACTGGATACCTGGACGCATATAGCTGTGACCCTTAGCGGAGATACAGCAACGATGTATATCAATGGGAATGTGGTAGCTTCCAGTACAGATTTCACCAAGCGGCCTTCAGACCTAGGCATTACCAACAATAATTATCTGGGGAATGGACAGAATTCAGACCCGATGCTTCAGGGGGCTATCGATGAGTTCAGGATTTACAATAGGGCATTGAGCGCCTCGGAAATAGCTGCCATCACAAATGAAACCAATGAAACATATTACAATATCATCAACAGAGGTAGCAATAAATGCATCAGGGTTGAAAATGGTAGCAGCGCTGACAGTACCAACATTATTCAAGAGACATGTAATAGCGGTAATTGGAGTCAGCAATTTTCATTGAAGGATCTTGGTAATGGTTACTATCATATCAAGGCTAGAAGTAGCAATAAATGTCTGAGGGATGTGGGGGGGAATATTGTACAATATACCTGTGATGATGAATGGTGGAGTGAGCAGTTCCAATTGATCAGCCAGGGAAGTTTCTTTCAGCTTAGCAACCGAAATACCGGAAATTGTATTCAAGTAGTTGATGGATCATCTTCAGATGGTGCCAATATTGAAAGTGCCACCTGCAATAGCAATTGGTGGCGACAACAATTTTCACTTGTTCCGATAGATAATAGCGCAGCGCGTATTATGGGATCGGCTTCTTCAGAACCAGAAGGTACTTTTTCTACTGAGTCTCCTTTGGAATCGGTATTAAACAATTCTCCGGAGAACCATATAGATGACACTAGCTTTAGGATTTATCCAAATCCTGTATCGTCAATTCTCAAAATAGATTTACCTAAGGGTTTCGAAGAGGCTGAAGCAAAAATATTTGATTTGAATGGTAAGCTAGTAGTTAGCGCGTGGGTTGAAGAAGAAAAGGCTGAAATTGATGTATCACATTTGAAACAAGGAGTTTACCTGCTGCAAATTTCAAATAATTTCTTAATCGTCAGTGCGAAGTTTGTAAAATCAAATGAGTGACCTGGCTAGGGGGGAGAAAAGGAACTGCAAGAAGCAGCTCCTTTTCCCTTCATTCCATGTCAACAATTGATTAAAAGGGAATAAAAAGTATCCCATAAGTAAAAGGATTTAAATGTTTATTGAGTCAAACAATTAATTAAAACCAAAATAATAAATGATGAAGAAAATTACCCTACTATTGTACGGCTTGCTATTTAGTTACCTGGCAGCCGCTCAGAACTTTGTGCACCCTGGAGGCCTGCATACCCTGGAAGACCTCAACCGTATGAAAGAGAAAGTCGCCGCTGGGGAAAGCCCCTGGATTGAAGGCTGGAATGCGCTGATTTCCGACTGGAAATCTAGTGCCTCTTATGGCATGACCAACGGTGCCATGGAAAATGCGAACTTGCGCCAGAACATGAACAGGGACGCACAGGCAGCTTACCTGAATGCTCTCCGCTGGTATATCTCCGGGGATGTAGCCCATGCAGAGAAGGCTATAAGCATATACAATGCCTACGCCAGTAAAGTAAACCAGGTACCCTCCGGAGGAAACACGGACATACTCGGACTGGGAGGAATAGGTTTTACAGCAATGGCCGTGGGGGCGGAGATCATGAGACTTTATGAGGGCTGGGCTCCGGAGGACTTTGAGAAATTCAAGTTTATGATGAAGGAGTATTTCTATCCTGTTAGCCACGACTTCCTGACCAATCATAAAGGAACCTGCCCCACATATTATTGGGCAAACTGGGACCTGAACAATATTTCTGCACTGATTGCCATCGGTATTCTCGTGGATGATCAGGATATTTTCAACGAAGGCATAGAGTATTTCAAGAATGGGGTAGGGGCCGGAAATATCCATAATGCTGTCCCTTTTGTACAAGGAAACTTCGGCCAATGGCAGGAATCCGGAAGGGATCAGTCACATGCTTTGCTGGGTATCGGGTTGATGGCCAATTCATGCCAAATGGCCTGGAACCAGGGAGTGGACCTGTATGGCTATGAGGACAACCTCTTTTTAAAAGGTGCGGAATATGTAGCCCGTACAGGTGCTCTTTCACTTGAAGCGCCATTTTTTGAAGAATACAATAGCTGTGCTAACCGCGGGCACCACTGGATATCCAGCAATGCCCTGGGGAGATATTTTGACCAGCCTGTTTGGGAAATCGTTTATAACCATTATGTGGTGAAACAGGGGCTGGAAGCGCCCCATGTTGAGGCCATGGCACAAATCATGCGATTTGCGGGCAGTACAAATGACCAGTTGGGTCATGGTACGCTTACGTATACCCTGGACAGCAATCAATCGCCACTGGCCTTTACAGCACCTCCCGGACAATTGGATGGGCTCATCGCAAATGAAGGCATCGGCAGAGTAGAACTGCGTTGGAATGCACTCGAAAGCATGGACGCCAGGGGATATGTTGTGAAGCGATCCACTACCCCTGGCGGACCTTATGAAGAATTATCAAGAGGAAGTGGAAGCACCAACCCAACATATACTGATCGCAATGTGGAGAACGGCACCACCTACTATTATGTGGTAGCTGCTCATAATAAGAAAGGGGACGGTCCTGATTCAGAAGAGATTGCCGCTACTCCTGTAGAAGAAGGAGAAACACTGCCTGTGGGATGGACCCGGACAGACATTGGAGAATTGCAAATCGAAGGAGAGGCTGTTTATGCCAAGGTCAATACCGGACACACCTTTATCACCAAGGGAGCAGGTAGGATAGGTGGGACTTCCGATGCCCTGGGATTCACCTATGGGATCGCTTCTGGTGATGTAACGCTCACCGCGAGAGTAGCAGATTTTGGAGGCGTGCAAAAAACAGGGATCATGATCCGTGAATCGCTGGATCCCGATGCCAAGACCGTACTGATGAAAATAGGTGATGCAGGTTGGCGAATCGCAGGAATGGGCTCACGTACCGAGACAGGAGCAAACATGGAATGGATAGACGGAAACCGCTACACCTGGCGACCCAATATCTGGTTCAGGATTTCCCGGACAGGAAATACTTTTACCGTATATGAGTCCAACAACAAGGATGTGTGGTTTGAAGTAGGCAGCCGTACCATAGAAATGACGGAGGATGTGTACGTGGGACTCTTTAATAGTTCCGGGAATACTACTTCATTGAATACTACTCGTTATGATCACGTAACTGTCACAGGGCTTAACAATAATGCACCTGAGGTACCTGCTAACTTTACGGCATCATCCGGCAATACCCAGATCATGCTGGATTGGGATGAGGTAATCGGTGCTTCAAGTTATACACTAAAGCGCTCTACAACTAGTGGAGGCCCCTATGAAGTGCTGGCTACCAACCTGAATGTTACCCAATATTCAGATAGTGGTTTGGAGAACGGGACTACCTACTATTATGTGGTATCTGCTGCCAACCTTTCGGGGGAGAGTGCCAATTCTTTGGAGGTAAGCGCTGCGCCTGAATTAGCCATTGCATTGGCACCTGAAGAAGTAGTAGCTCAGCCGGTATCCGGACAACAAATCAACCTTTCCTGGAATGAAAGCTTAAGTGCGACAAGTTATAATGTAAAGAGGGCGACAATAAGCGGTGGTCCATATACAATTATTGCCAGTCCGGACACCATTTCATTTAGTGATAACAGCGTAGATTATCTTACTACTTACTACTACGTGGTATCTGCTATAAACGAACTTGGGGAATCAGAAGATTCTGAGGAAGTAAGTGCAACTCCCGGACGGTTAGGTTTCTGGAAATTTGATGAAAGCACTGGTACTTCTGCTGAAGATACATGGGGCATGAATGACGGTACTCTCCACAGCGGCGCAAGCTGGACTTCCGGTGTAGTCAATAATGCAGTTCAACTGGATGGAAGCAGCAGTGGGTATGTAGACCTCCCGGACGGCATTATGAGTGAGGTAAGCGGTGATTTCACCATAGCCACCTGGGTTCGGTTAGACGAAGTGGCTACATGGGCCCGCATTCTTGATTTTGGTACTAATAATGACAACTCCATGTTTTTGGTGCCAAAGACCTCAACTTCAGGCGAAGGGATCCGGTTTGCCATTAAGACCACAAGCGGATATCCAAAGCTATCCTATAACTATACCTGGCCAGAGGGCACCTGGACGCATATAGCCGTGACCCTGAGTGGAGATACAGCAACGATGTACCTCAATGGGGAGCCGGTAGCTTCAAGTACGGGTTTTAATAAGCGACCTTCAGATTTGGGTATCACCAATAATAACTTCCTTGGTAAAGGGCAGAAGTCCGATGATCCGATGCTGAGAGGAACTATTGATGACTTCAGGATCTATAATGCGGCGTTGAGTGACGCGGAAATTTCAGAAATGGTAGGCGATCTGGTACCACCAACTCCAACGACCATTACTTCTGTTACTGGTGATGGACAACAGGTATCCTTAAACTGGGCAGAATCATTAAAAGTGACCAGTTACAATGTAAAACGTTCGGCTGTAAGTGATGGACCATATACGACCATAGGTAGCGTTACAGGCACATCATTTAGTGATACCACACTTACAGATGATGAAGTTTACTACTATGTTGTTTCTTCCGTGAACGATAATGGAGAGTCAGCTAATTCGAATGAGGTAAAAAGCTCAGTTTCGGGTAAATCAGGTCTCTGGAAGATGGATGAAACGAGTGGCACGGTAGCTGCTGATTCGTGGGCTGATGGTGATGGAACACTCCATGGAGATGCTACGTGGTCTGATGGCATAGCGGATAACAGTGTGCTTCTGGATGGTAGTAGTGACTATGTCGCCCTTCCTATAGGTTTGATGAAAAACATCGATGACTTTACCATAGCCACTTGGGTGCGGTTGGACGAGGTGTCAACATGGTCCCGTATTTTTGACTTTGGTACCGAGAACAACAATTCCATGTTCCTGACCCCGAGGACCTCTACTTCCGGTGAAGGAATACGGTTTGCCATCAAGACCACAAGTGGATACCCGAAGCTTTCCTATAACTATGCCTGGACACCGGATACTTGGACGCATATAGCGGTGACGCTTAGTGACAATACGGCAACAATGTATATCAATGGTGAGGCGGTGGCTTCCAGTACGGAATTCACTAAGCGACCTTCGGATCTGGGGAACACCACCAACAACTATCTGGGTAAAGGCCAGAATGCCCCTGACCCTTATTTGAAAGGTTCTATTGATGAGTTTAAGATCTATAACAGAGCCTTAAGCGGAACAGAGATCTCAGATATGGTCGGGGACCTATTGCCACCAACTCCAACAACTATTACCTCTGTTACAGGCGATACACAAAAGGTGTCCTTAACCTGGGGCGAATCATTAAAAGTGGCAAGCTACAATGTAAAACGTGCGGCAGTAAGCGGTGGCCCCTATACGACTATCGGAAGTACCACAGATACATCATTTAATGACACCACACTAACAGATGATGAGGTTTATTACTACGTGGTTTCGGCAGTGAATGACAATGGCGAGTCAGGCAATTCTGCCGAAGTGAAAAGTTCTGTGTCAGGTAAAACAGCTTATTTGATGATGGATGAAACGAGTGGTACAACAGCAGCCGATTCGTGGGCTGATGTTGATGGAACTTTGAGTTCAGGCGCTACATTCACTGAAGGTCTCATGAACAATGCAGTTAGTTTGGATGGAACTAGTAGTGGGTATGTATCCTTGAAAGCGATGGATATGAATGCTATAAATGATATCACCATTGCAGGATGGGTTCGTTTTGATGAAAAACCGGCACAATGGGCACGTATGTTTGACATTGGTTCAGGGAGCAACCTCAGCAATACCATGTATTTGGTTCCGAATACAGGTGAGACCGCCGGTGGAAAACAGACAATCCGGTTTGCTATTTATAGCAATGGTTCCACTAATTCGAAATTAGCATACGATTATGCATGGCAGATGAATACCTGGACACATATAGCTGTGACCCAACATGGGAGTACGGCAAAAATGTACATAAACGGGACCTTCGTAGCTGAAACAACCTTTGACCGTAGCCCTTCGAATCTTGGTAATACTACCAACAATAACTTGGGTAGGTCACAGAGAGGCACAAAAGACCCTTTTCTGAAAGCTGATATTGATGAGTTCAAGATCTATAACAGGGCCCTGAGCGCTGAAGAGGTGGCGGAAGCCATGAAAATAGAGCAAATAATCAGCTTTGATCCTTTGCAAGAAAAATTGATTGGTGATCCGGGTTTTGCCATAGAAGCAAACGCATCATCTGATTTACCGGTACGCTTTGTTTCTGCTGATACCACTGTGGCTAAAGTTGTTGGGGATACAGTCCATATTACTGGCGTTGGTACCACTGAAATTATTGCCCACCAGGATGGGGACAGCCTTTACCTACCTGCTGAACCGGTTGCCCAACCCTTTACGGTATTGCCATTGGATCTTAAAGTCTTGTATAAAGATGGGGACAATGGAAATGTGTCCAATAATATCATTAAACCTCATTTGGATATTGCCAATGAAAGTGAATTCAATATAGCGTATAAAGAGCTAACGGCACGTTATTGGATAACTCCTGAAAATTTTGTCGGGATCGACACTTGGGTGGATTATGCAGAAATGGGCACAGACAATGTGACCATGGAATATGTTGCCCTTGAACAGCCCCATAATGGTTCCTTTGGTTATGTTGAATATAGTTTTGAGGCATCAGTGGACACCTTGTTTGTAGGAGAAGATTCTAGTATTATTCAGTCCCGCCTGAATAATCAAGATTGGACAGGTTTGGAAGAAACGAATGACTATTCTTTCCAAGCAGGCTCTGCATTTGCGGCCAATGAACAAATTACCCTCTACAGAAATGGACATTTGATTTGGGGAAATGAACCTAATACTGTAGAGCCGGTAACTGATCTAAAAGTTTATGCTTTCAATAAGAAGAGCAATAACCAGATCGAGTTGGCTTTGGAAATTTTAAATGAAGGTAATATTCCGGTCAACTATGAGGACTTGAAAGTCAGGTATTGGTTCACCAAAGAAGGCTCAGGAAATATGGTGGACGTAATGGACTATGCCAAGCTGGGCCTAAATAACCTAAATGGCCAGTTTGTAGCAATGGAACCAACGGCCTATCAAGCCGATCACTATTACGAGTTGGGCTTTGATGCCGTTTTAGGTGACTTGTACCCATTGAGCAATACAGGGGAAATCCAACTGAGATTGCACGATAGCAACTGGTCAAAACTGGATCAAAATAATGATCATTCCTATCTGGAAAATTCACAAATAACGGTCAATGATCATATTACGGTTTATTACCAAGGGCAACTTGTTTTCGGAACAGAGCCTGAGAATGGACAGGTGACTTCTCCTGAAAGCACGGAGTTTTCTTCCTCTCAGGAAGAATCATTGGAGATCGTTTTCTATCCTAACCCTACTGAAGGCATGCTTCATTATAAGGCTAATTTTATCGGCGAAAATGGAGCAGAGTTGTCCGTGATCAATGACAAAGGAAAGCTAATGATCAAAAAGCAAATAAATTCCAATGAAGGAAGTGTGGACTTGTCTTTCCTTAAAAGCGGAATTTATGTGGTCCAGATCTTTGATGGGGTAAATTTGGTAAGAGAGAAGATTATCAAAAAGTAGTTTTAGAGAATACCTGCTAGGTTGCTCTGGTGATCTGGCAGGTTGTTTTCTGGAAAAGAACAACTAATAGTAATTTGAATTTTAACAAGATAGCAGGTTGGTATTGAAGTGCTTACCTGTTATTTTGTTTTATTTTAATTGTATCATACTACTTAAAATCGCCTATTAAATAAATAATTAAATTACTAGTATTTTCCTCCTGTAATTAAATAATAACATGGTAAAAAATCACAAGGTTGAAATATTGCTTAACTATTTCGAAAACCTAATTCCGTTAACGAAAGAGGAACAGCAGCTGGTAAAGCAAAAATTCCAATATAGGCTTTATCGCAGAAGACAGTATGTGTTACAGGATGGTGATATTTGTAAGCAATATATTTTTGTGGTAAAGGGCTGTCTGCGTATGTTCAAAGTGGATGAACAGGGAAATGACCATATCCTTAAGTTTGCGACAGAAAATGATTGGGTTACGGACATTGACAGCTTTTATAATGAAAAAAAAGCCACCCTTAATATCGATGCCTTGGAAAATACTGAAGTTTTGCAAATCGAAAGAGAGGAATTGATTTCCCTCTATCTGGAGGCACCTAAGTTTGACCGTATTTTTAGAATTTTGACGGAAAATGGATTCTGTAAATTACAGCAAAGGCATCTACAGAGCATAAGTGTTTCGGCAGAAGAACGTTATAAGTCATTTGTGGAGATTTATCCGCATTTGTTGAACCGTATTTCACAGGTTCAGATTGCTGCATTTTTAGGAATCACTCCTGAATTTTTAAGCCGGTTACGAAACAGGCAAGCCAAAAACCCATTGGCAAAGTCCTGAACTTGATAGATGGTGTTTCTGAATTTAATCCATCTATCCTTTAATCCCATGGTGTAAAAAACCGATTTTAAAAAAAATGATTCTTTTTTGGTTCCGGTGTATTTGTCGAATTGAATAACTGTCGAATTGTGCAACAGTTGAATCGTTGGATCGGAGGGTACACAAAACCCATGGCCAATGAGATATTTAAAAATGATGAATGCTGAATTATTCATTCATCATTCTAAATTCTCCATTTTCATTTTTTAATTAAGCAATACTCTTAAACTAGATCAATACTTTTTCTTGATCTAGTTCATAGGTCGGATTTAACATGTCAGCCTACCTTTGTCCATTATGATTGTAACATTATATGCCATGGAAAAGGGAAGAAATATCGGGGCTTGGTTTGAGGTCTACGTGGATGAGATGTACCGTGCCAGGGATTTTTACCAATATGTTTTTTCAGGTTGATCGGTTTATAGATCTGTCCAAGAAAACTTACCAAATGCTTGCTTTTGAATGGGATGACCAAGCAGAAGGAGCTGGTGGTGCTTTGGTGAAAATGGATTTTAACCAACCATCCAGAAACGGTTCCATTATCTATTTTAATTGTGAGGATTGTGCAGAGGTAGAAAAAAGGGCAAAAGAAAAAGGTGCCGAGATCATTGTGCCTAAAACAAGCTTGGAACAATTTGGCTTTTCAGCAATCATAAGGGATAGTGAGGGGAATTTGATTGGGCTGTACTCCCTCCATTAGAAATCAATTCCAATTTATTTAATCAGAAAAAAACATGGAAATCAATCAAATCAGAAATGCAACCATTATAGTTAAATATGCAGGAAAAAAAATCCTTGTTGATCCAATGTTGGCCGATAAAGGTACTTTACCCACCACGCCTATACCTGCAAAAACATGGAATTTTAAAAAGAATCCTCTCCACGAACTTCCGGTTGCCAAGGAGGAAATTGTCAAGGATGTAGACTTTGTTTTTTTGAGCCACCTTCACTTTGACCATTGGGACAATGCAGCCAAAGATGCCCTGCCAAAAGACATTAAAATATTTGTTCAGGATGAAGCGGATAAAAAAAAGATAGAAAAGGCAGGATTTACCAATGTAGAAATACTTACGGAAAACTCCTCTTTTGGAGATATTCAGCTATTTAGGACCAAGGCGCAACATGGCAAAGGGTATATGTTGAAATTGGCCGGTCATGTATGCGGACTGGTACTAAAACACCCTTCGGAGAAAACACTCTATATCGTAGCCGACACTGTTTGGTACGAAGGAGTACAGGAGGCCATAGACAAATATCGGCCTGAAATTATGGTGGTAAATGGGGGTGATAACCAGTTTTTCTTCGGCGGACCGGTGATCATGGGCAAAAACGATATCTACAAAGTCCATAAGGCTTCCCCAAATGCAACCATAGTGGTTAGCCATATGGAAGGAGTCAACCATAATACCCTTACCAGAACAGCTCTAAAAGAATTTATAAACGAAAAAAATATTAAAGATAAGGTGTTGGTTCCCGATGATGGGGAATCTTACACTTTTTAATAATTACCTAATTAAACTTGATAAAAATGAAAGTATTGGTTTTTGGAGCCACGGGCTCACAACAGTTTCATGTAATTGGTGAGGCAAAAAATAAAGGAGCGGAAGTGTTTGCTGTTACCAGTTCGGAAAAGAATTTTCCTAGATTGACCGAGGCTGGTGCCAATCCCATCAAAGCAGATCTGGCAGATGCAGATAGGTTAAAAGAAATCACTAAAGGGATTGACGCCATTTCCTTTTTGATTCCCTTCTCCCTACCCAATCCAATGGACGGCCTTCAATATGCCAAAAATGTAATTGATGCAGCTAAGGAAAATGGGGTAAAGATGGTTGTTTGGAATACCAGTGGATACCTTTTACCATCTAAGGTTGAGATTCCCGGTGAGGATCTGAAATTGGATGTTAAAGCCTATTTTCAGCAGAGTGGGGTTCCTTATGTCATTATCGAGCCGCCAATTTATGCAGAAAATTTATTGGCCCCTTATACCACAGAATATGTGAAGAATGAGCAAAAGGTGGCTTACCCAACACCGGAACAAATGCCTATTGGATGGATAGCTTCCAGAGATGTAGGAGCAATAGTGGCAGAAGCCCTTTATAGACCAGAACTTTCCGGCTGCTCTTTTCAGATAAGTGGCCTGGAAAACTTAAAAGGCAATGACCTGGCCGAGAAATTTTCTATAGGACTGGGCAAAGACATTAGTTATTATGCCATGCCACCCCAGGAATTTGGGGATATCCTAAGAAATTTCTTGGATAAGGAAGCTGTTAATGGCATTCAGCAATATTACCAAAGCCTTGCCGATGCGAATGAGTATCCACCAAAGTTTGTTCCTAATATGAAAGAAGTTTTGGAAAAACTCCCAGTGAAAATGACATCAATGGAAGAATGGGTAAAAATGCACAAGGAAGTTTTTTTGGTCGATTAAAAATACCAGTTTTGAAAAGTTTAGCATTATTACATTTCAAATTTTAAAAACTGAAATGAGCCGATTTTCGCCAAAAAGGGCCGGTCTACCATGATCGGCCCCGTTTTTTTGACCTGCAGCTTAGGATAAGTCCAGCTCCCCTCAGTCGGTTATCCTAATTCAAGGTTCTAAGTTCCCTGTTAAACTTCAAAAGTTAGGGTGAAGGCTGTTTGTTTATCCGGAACGGAATTTACCTGTAGGCTGCCACGGTGCATATTCATAATTTGCCTTGAGATGGCCAGTCCAATGCCACTACCATGGGGTTTGGTCGTGAAAAATGGCACAAAAATGTTTTCCAAGGAAGCTGGTTGGATGCCAGGTCCAAAGTCAATGACTTTAATAAAGGGTTGGTTGGTCATGGTTCTGCCCGCTGTTAGCTGAATGACCTTATTGTCCGATTTTTCTATAGCTTCTTTAGCATTTTTGATCAGGTTGATCAGGATCATCTGAATTTGCTCGCGATCCGCATTGATGGCTAAATCCTCCGGGTTAATTTCTCTGACCAGACGGATTTTATTTTGTTCAAGATCCTCCCTGAGAAGGGTACAGATGTCCTCAAAAAGTCCCTTTATTTTAAAAAGTGATTTCTCCGGCTTGGGAATGCTGGTATAGTCCCGGTAGGCATTGACGAATCCCAGCAAGCCCCTGCTTCGGCCTGAAATGGTTTGAAGGCCTTCCTGAAGATCCTCAAACCCATCCTCAAGGATAATATGTTTACCATCTTTTACATACACGTCTTCCTCCAGAATGGTCTGAAGGGAATTGACCAAAGTGGCAATAGGGGTAATGGAGTTCATGATTTCATGCCTTAGCACCCGTGTAAGGTTCTGCCAGGCATCCAATTCCTGCTGTTTTAATGCTGCACTGATATCCTGAAAGGAAAGTAAAAACCATTGTTTCCCTCCCATTTTAAGCGCTGTGCATCGAACATTAAGGTGTAGGGAACTGCTGATTTTGAAGGATAGATCCTCACCGCTTTTCAAGGAGAGTATTTGGTGTAAAAACTCAGGAGATATTCTTTTCAGGTCATGGATGTCTTTAAATTGGGTTATTTGTAATAGGTGTTTGGCTGCATTATTGACCAAACCGATTTTGCCTGCTGTATTGTAGGAGATGATTCCAATATTGATGTGCTGGATGATAATACGGAGAAAAAGCACCTGTTCTTCCTTTTCTGCCCGGGTCTTTTTAAACTCCTCCATTACCCTGTTAAAGGCTTGATTTAACCGTTTGTAGGACCCCCCTAGCCGACTGTCATGGGTAAAGGAAGAAGTGAAGTCAGCATACTGGATGGATTCCAAAAAACGGGCGATTTTTTCATTGGTCCTTTGGTTGTATTTTATCAATTCATAAACTTGGAGGGACAGGATGCCCAAAAGAATTACCGGACCCAAAATCATATGGAGCGAAAAGCAAAGGTACGCCCCTACCATAATGGTAAGGATGATTAGCAATACTCTGACAATGATATGTGCAGTGGCCGATTTATAAACCATACTTTTCTAATCTTCGGTAAAGGGATGAGCGGGTAAGTCCCAATTCCTGGGCTGCCTTAGTAATATGGCCATTGTGTTTCTGCAAGGCTTTTCGGATCAATATTCTCTCCACATCTTCTATGTTAAGGTGGTCGAGGCTGACGGTTTCTCCGGATCTGTCCATATCACCATGGGCTTGGAAAAATAGGTCCTCAGGTTGCAAAACATGTTTGTTGCTCATGATCACCGCCCTCTCGATGCCATGTTGCAGTTCCCTGATATTTCCGGGCCACTGGTATATTTGCATGCGTTTGACCAAGGAGTCACTGGCTTTTCGGATGTCCTTGTTATACTTCTTGGAATAAAAGCCGATAAAATGATCGGCAAGCAAAGGAATGTCTTCTATTCGTTCCCTGAGCGGAGGCAGATTGATTTCAATGGTATTGAGGCGGTACAGCAAATCCTGTCTGAAAGTGTTTTCCCGGATCATTTCTGCTAAGGGCATATTGGTGGCAGAAATGAGGCGGATATTGATTTCCTTTTGCTGGTTGCTGCCTACTTTGGTGACGATTCGGTTTTGCAAAACGGCCAGGAGTTTGGCTTGAGAGGCCATTGGGATATTGCCAATTTCATCCAGAAAGAGGGTTCCTTTATCAGCCTGCTCAAAACGGCCGATCCGATCTTCCCGGGCATCTGTGAATGCGCCCTTTTTGTGACCAAATAGCTCGCTCTCAAATAAGGAGGGGGCAATGGCTCCCAAATCTACTCCTACAAAAGCTTCCTTGGATCTTTTGGAATGACGGTGGATGGCCCTTGCGATCAGCTCCTTTCCTGTGCCGTTTTCACCGAGGATCATGACATTGGCATCCGTTCCGGCCA
>Ga0207773_100481_pt1 | contig 15453 bp, 11 predicted proteins | sample TtaePargueraPR_2_FD_187281 | JGI IMG/M metagenome (GOLD analysis project Ga0207773, IMG submission 187281) | Aerobic enrichment media microbial communities from Bioluminiscent Bay, La Parguera, Puerto Rico - Tt and M1 (3) (SPAdes) | ecosystem: Environmental > Aquatic > Marine > Unclassified ...
GGGCGCCCGGGCCTATAGTCGGCACGTCAACGGCCCCCGCGGGGGCGGAGTCGGCTAGCAGCCGGGACAGTCGGGGGCGCGCCGCAGCGGCGCCTGCCCCCTCGGGGATGCGAAGGAACATGAGCGAGTCTCGAACGAACCGCCGCGGGCCCGCCCGCCTCAGCGGCTTGGCCGTGGCGGCCCTGCTGACCCTGGGCATCGCCAGCTGTGGCGGCGACGACAAGCCGGTCTACGTCGAGAAGCCGGTCGAGGAGCTCTACAACGGCGCCATGAACGCCATGCAAGCGGGCGACTACGAGGAGGCGGCGCGCCTCTTCGACGAGGTCGAGCGCCAGCACCCCTACTCCGAATGGGCCGCCAAGGCGCAGCTCATGGCTGCCTACGCCTTCTATCAGGAGAACTCCTACGACGAGGCGATCAACGCCCTTGATCGTTTCATCGAGCTGCACCCCGGCAGCCCCGACGCACCCTATGCCTATTACCTGAAGGCGATCTCCTACTACGAGCAGATCGTCGACGTGCGCCGCGACCAGAAAGCGACCTCCGACGCGCTCAACGCGCTGGAGGAGCTGGTGCGCCGCTACCCGGACAGCAAGTACGCGCGCGACGCCGAGCTGAAGATCGACCTCGCCCTCGACCACCTGGCCGGCAAGCACATGGACATCGGCCGCTTCTACCAGAGCCGCAGCGAGTATCTCGCCGCCATCAACCGCTTCCGCACGGTGGTCGAGCGCTACCAGACCACCACCCACGTGCCGGAGGCGCTGCATCGGCTGGTGGAGTGCTACCTCGCCATGGGCATCGTCGACGAGGCCCAGGCGACGGCGGCGGTGCTGGGCCACAACTTCCCGGGCAGCGAGTGGTACATCGACAGCTATGCCCTGCTGACCGGCGAGAATCTCTATCCCGAAGAGAGCGAAGGCTCCTGGATCTCGTCCCTCTTCTAGCCTCGGCACAGGATCGGTGAATGCTGGTCAGCCTGTCGATCCGCAACATCGTCATCATCGAGAAGCTCGACCTTACCTTCGACCGCGGCCTTGGCGTGCTGACCGGCGAAACCGGCGCCGGCAAGTCGATCCTGCTCGACTCGCTGGGCTTCGCCCTCGGCAACCGCGCCGACGCGCGGCTGCTGCGTCCCGGCGCCGAGCAGGCGAGCGTGGCCGCGGCCTTCGACATCGCGGCTGACCACCCGGCGCGCGCGCTGCTCTCCGAGCAGGGCATGGAGGGCGAGGACCTGCTGGTGCTGCGCCGCGTGCTGACCGGCGACGGCCGCAGCCGCGCCTATGTGAACGACCAGCCCGCCTCTGCGGGGCTGCTGCGTCAGCTCGCCGACCTGCTGATCGAGATCCAGGGTCAGTTCGACCAGCGCGGCCTGCTCGACCCGGCGACCCATCGCGAGCTGCTCGATGCCTACGGCCGTCTGAAGGCGGAAGCGCGCACGCTGCGCGATCTCTGGCGCGCCTGGCAGGACGCCCTGGAGGCGCGCGAGGCGGCGGCACAGCGGCTCGCCGAGGCGCAGCGCGACGAAGCCTTCCTGCGCCACGCGGTGGAGGAGCTCGACGCGCTCGACCCCCGCCCCGGCGAGGAGGCCGAGCTGGCCGACAAGCGCAACCGCCTCATGCACCGGGAGAAGCTGGTCGAGGGAGTCAACGGCGCGCTGGCCGAGATCGACGGCAAAGCCGAGCCGGCACTCGGCCGCGCCCTGCGCGCACTCGAGCGCATCGCGCCGACCGCCGGCCAGGCACTGGCCCCTGCGCTGGAGGCGCTGCAGCGCGCCGGCCTGGAGGCCGAAGAGGCACTGGCACAACTCAACTCCTTCGCCGGCGCCATGGAGCTCGACGCCGACAGTCTGGAGTCCGTCGAGGAGCGCTACTTCGCCCTGCAGGACATGGCGCGCAAGCACCACCGAGCGGTCGACGCCCTGCCCGCCCTGCGCGACGAGCTGGCCCAGCGCCTCGCCGCCATCGACGGCGGCGAGGCGACGCTGACGAAGCTGGCCGAGGCGGCCGCCGCGGCGCGGCGGCGCTATGTGGAGGCCGCCGAGGCGTTGTCGAAGAAGCGCGCCAAGGCGGCAGGCGCCCTCGACAAGGCGGTGATGGCAGAGCTGCCGCCGCTGAAGCTGGAGCGTGCCCTCTTCCGCACCGCCGTCGAGCGCCTCGAGGAGAAGGACTGGTCGTCGCAGGGCCTTGACCGCATCGCCTTCGAGGTGGCGACCAATCCGGGCAGCGCGCCGGGGCCGCTCGGCAAGATCGCCTCCGGCGGCGAGTTGGCGCGCTTCCTGCTGGCGCTGAAGGTCGTACTGGCGAGCGTCAACCCGGAGCGCAGCCTAGTGTTCGACGAGGTCGACAGCGGCGTCGGCGGCGCCACCGCCCACGCGGTCGGCGAGCGCCTGGAGCGCCTGGCGCGGGACCGCCAGGTTCTCGTCATCACCCACAGCCCGCAGGTCGCTGCGCGCGGCACCCATCACTGGCAGGTGCTGAAGCGGGCGACCGGCCAGCGGGTCGCCACCCAGGTCAGCCAGTTGAGCGACGGCGACCGCCGCGAGGAGATCGCCCGCATGCTGTCGGGCGCCGAGATCACCGAGGAGGCGCGCGCCGCCGCCGAACGCCTGATCGGCACCAGCTGATCGAACCTTCCGCCGCAGGACGCGTTGCCCCCCGATGCCGAAGAAGCCTTCCCCCAAGACCCGTGCCGGCGATTCCTCCGCAGAGGTTCCGGCCGACAAGCTGACCGCCGAGCAGGCAGCGTCGGAGCTGGAGCGGCTCGCCGCCGCCATTGCCCACCACGACCGGCTCTACCACGAGCAGGACGCGCCAGAGATCAGCGACGCCGACTACGATGCGCTGCGCCGCCGCAACGAGGCGATCGAGGCGATCTTCCCGGAGCTGATCCGCGCCGACAGCCCGTCCCAGCGGGTCGGCGCCGAACCGGCGGCCGGCTTCGGCAAGGTGAAGCACAAGGTGCCGATGCTCTCGCTCGGCAACGCCTTCGAGACGGAGGACGTCGCCGAGTTCCTCGCGCGCATCGCCCGCTTCCTCGGCCTGAAGCAGGAAGAGTCCGTGGAGATCATGGCCGAGCCGAAGATCGACGGCCTGTCCTGCGCGCTGCGCTACGAGAAGGGCCGGCTGGTGCAGGGGGCGACGCGTGGCGACGGCGCCACCGGCGAGGACATCACCGCCAACGTGCGCACCATCCGGGACCTACCCAACGAGCTGAAGGGCAAGGGCTGGCCCGGTCTGCTGGAGGTGCGCGGCGAGGTCTACATGTCCAGGCGTGCCTTCATGGAGCTGAACGAGCGCCAGGCCAAGGCGGGCGACAAGATCTTCGCCAATCCGCGCAACGCCGCCGCCGGCTCGCTGCGCCAGCTCGACCCGCAGATCACCGCGTCGCGGCCGCTGCATTTCTTCGCCTACTCCTGGGGCGAGCTGTCGCAGGAGGCGCCGAAGTCGCTCGGGCCCAGCATGCAGGCGGTGCGCGAGAGCTTCCACCGCTGGGGCTTCACGCTGAACGAGCCGGCGCGCCTCTGCCGCGGACTCGACGAGCTGCTCGGTTACTACAACGAGATCATGGCCGAGCGTCCGGAGCTGCCCTTCGACATCGACGGCGTTGTCTACAAGGTGAACCGCCTCGACCTGCAGAACCGCCTCGGCTTCGTCAGCCGCGCGCCGCGCTGGGCCATCGCGCACAAGTTCCCGGCCGAGCAGGCGCAGACCATCCTGCACAAGATCACCATCCAGGTCGGCCGCACCGGCGCGCTGACGCCGGTCGCCAACCTGGAGCCCATCTCCGTCGGCGGCGTGGTCGTGGCACGCGCCACCCTGCACAACGAGGACGAGATCGAGCGCAAGGACATCCGCGAGGGCGACCACGTGGTGATCCAGCGCGCCGGCGACGTCATCCCCCAGGTGGTCGAGGTGGTGAAGGCCAAACGCCCGAAAGGCAGCAGGCCTTACAAGTTCCCCGACCACTGCCCGGTCTGCGGCAGCAAGGCCGAGCGCGAGGAGGGCGAGGCGGTGCGCCGCTGCACCGGCGGCCTCATCTGCAAGGCGCAGAACTACGAGCGCCTGCGCCACTTCGTGTCGCGCGACGCTTTCGATATCGAGGGCCTCGGCGGCAAGCACATCCAGGCCTTCCTCGACGACGGCCTCATCGCCACGCCCGGCGACATCTTCCGCCTGCACCGCCGGGAAGAGGAAATCAGCGAGCGCGAGGGCTGGGGCGAGCAGTCGGCCGCCAAGCTGGTGAAAGCCATCGAGGCGCGCCGCACCATCGGCCTCGACCGTTTCATCTACGCCCTCGGCATCCGCCAGGTCGGCCAGGCGACGGCCAAGCTGCTGGCCCGCAGCTACGGCGACTTCGACGCCTGGCGTGAGGCGATGCGCGCCGCCTACCGCGAGCGCGACAAGGCGCCCGAGGCACGCAAGCCCGCCGAGGTCGGCGACCACTTCGCCGAGCTGTGCAACATAGAAGGCATCGGCATGAGCGTCGCCGACGACCTCGTCTATTTCTTCGGCGAAAAGCACAACCTCGAGATCCTCGCCGACCTCGAGAAGGAGCTCACCCTCGAGGCTGTCGAGGCGCCGGCGACAAGCGGCTCGCCGGTCGCCGGCAAGACCGTGGTGTTCACGGGCACCCTGGAGACCATGACGCGCAGCGAGGCCAAGGCGCGCGCCGAATCGCTGGGCGCCAAGGTGGCCGGCTCGGTCTCCGCCAAGACCGATTACGTGGTGGTCGGCGCCGACGCCGGCTCCAAGGCCAAGAAGGCCGCCGAACTCGGCGTGGCGACGCTGACCGAGCAGGCGTGGCGGGAACTGATCGGCGGCTAGAAGGCAGCCGCCGGAGGCTGCGGCAGACGGCCGCTACGGTCCGCCTGGACCCACGCCCGGAGATGGCATAGCGTCCGCCGATGTTGCTTCGTCGGACAGCTCCTGCGATCTCCGCCCCGCGCCGGCACGCCGTGCTGCTGCTGATCGCCGTGCTGGCCTTCAACCTGGCGTTCGGCGCCTGGAGCCAGCCGGCTGCGGCAGTGGGCGATGCGCTCGACCTGCCGCCCGAGGCCGTCGCGATCTGCTCCGCCAAAGGCGGCATTCGCTATATCCTGCCAGACGGGACCGAGCTGCCGGCCGGGCAGCCGGATGACGGCAGCCCGAGCTGCCCCTGCTGCTTCGTCTGCGTCACAACCTGCGGCGCCATCCAGGGCCTGCCCACCGGGCTGAACGTCCTGGCTCTGCCCTCTAACGAGGGCGCCACCGGCCTTGCATGGCTTGCCGCCGCAACGGGCCCCTCGCCCAAGGGGACCTTTCCAGCCCGTCCGCCCGGCCAGGCCCCTCCCCTGAAAGGCTGATCCTTCGTGGCGCGTCGTCGGCACGCGCACCGTATTCGCATCCGAACGCCCGCCGGCTGCCGCGAGCAGCGCCGTCGCGTCCGGACGCCCGATCGCTATCTTTCAGGGGTTTTCCCATGACCACCCGGTCCCTTGCCGAACCGATCGCGGAAGCCGCGTCGGCCTCGGCCCTCTATCGCGCCGTCTGGCGCTGGCATTTCTACGCCGGCCTGCTCTGCCTGCCCTTCATGATCCTGCTCGCCGTCACCGGTGGCCTCTACCTCTACAAGGACGAGGTGAACAGCCTCCTTTACGGAGACTACCTGCACGTCGAGCCCCGTTCCGCCACCGCCCTGCCGGCATCGGATGTCATCGCGCGGGCGCTCGAGGCCCTCCCCGGCACGGTCGGCAGCTATCTGCCGCCGGCAGCGCCGGACGAGTCCGCCACCGTCGCCGTGACGAGCGAGACGCTCGGCCAGCAACGCGTCTATGTCGACCCCTATAGCGGCGCGGTGCTCGGCCACCTGGCCGACGGTGGTGCTGCGCGCTCACCCTTCATGCTCGTCCTGCGCAAGATACACAGCCTCGACTACTTCGGCTGGATCGCCAATCGGGTGATCGAGCTGGTGGCCGGCTGGGCGGTGGTGCTGGTCGTCACCGGCCTCTATCTGTGGTGGCCGCGCCAGCGCGCGGCAGGCTTGCTGAAGATCCGCTCCGGCGTGACGAAGCGCGCGTGGTGGCGCGACCTCCATGCGGTAACGGGCTTCTATGTCGCGCTCTTCATCCTGTTCCTCGCGCTGACCGGCCTGCCGTGGTCCGGCTTCTGGGGAAAGAACGTGAACCTCTATGCCGACCAGGTTGGCCTCGGCTATCCGCCGGAGTTCTGGAACGAAGTGCCGAAATCGGCCGTGCCGATGCAGGAAGCGATGACGCAGACCTCGTGGAGCCTGGAGAACGCGCCTATGCCGCTGTCGACGCCGACCGGCGCCGCGCCGATCGGGATCGACAGGGCGGTCGCCCTTTTCGATGCGCTCGGCGTTCACAAAGGCTATACGGTCGATCTGCCCCAGGGCGAGGACGGCGTCTATTCGGCCTCCGTATTTCCAGACGACGTTGCCTTCGAGCGCATCGTCCACCTGGACCAGTATTCCGGCCAGGTACTGTTCGACGGCGGCTTCGGCGAGCTGGGCGCGGTCGGCAAGGCGATCGAGTGGGGCATCAGCGTCCACATGGGCCAGGAGTTCGGGCTGCTCAACCAGCTCGTCCTGACGGCCGCCTGCTTCGCGATTGTGGCGATGGCGGTCTCGGGCGCCGTCATGTGGTGGAAGCGCCGCCCCGCCGGCCGGCTGGGGGCACCGCCGATTCCGAGCCACTGGGGCACGCTGCGCAACGTACTGCTGCTGGTGCTGCCGCTGGCGGTGATCTTTCCACTGGTGGGCGCATCGCTCATCGTGGTGCTGCTGCTCGACCTGCTGGTGGTGCAGCGCATCGCCCCATTGAGAAACGCGCTATCATAGTCGGCGGACGGGACTGCGGGGGAACTTCTCGGCGCCTGGAGCGTCGAATCGTCAAGCGATTGTCATGTCCGCCGAAGCGGAGGTTACATGTCTGACGAAGCCGGTTCTCCCGAAACCCGTACCGAAGCCGTCGCGGTCTTCGAGGACGGCGAGCACCTGCAGGCAGCCATCGACGACCTGCTGCAGCAGGGGTTCGGCCAGCCGGAAATCAGCCTGCTGGCGAGCGACAAGGCGGTCGAGGACAAGCTGGGCCATCTCTACGAGCGGGTCCAGCAGCTCGAGGATTCGGAGGAAGTGCCGCGCAAGGCATACGTGTCGACCGAGGAGCGCGGTAACGCTCAGGGCGGTCTCATCGGCGGCCTGATGTACGTCGGCGCGTTGGCCGCAGCCGGTGCGGTCTTCGCCTCCGGCGGCACCCTCGGCGTGGCGCTGGCCGGCGCGGCGGCAGCCGGCGGGGCCGGCGGCGCTGCCGGCGCCGTGCTCGCGAAATTCATCGGTGATCGCCACGCCGATGAACTCCAGACGCAGCTCGATCGCGGCGGTCTGCTGCTGTGGGTGCGCACCCGCGACCGCGAAATGGAGCAGCGCGCCCAGGAGATCCTGCGCCGGCACGCCGGCCGGGACGTCCATCTTCACGAGATGCCCGATCCACAGACGGCGTGACGGTCGCTGCTGCGCATTCTCAGTCCAGCAGCGGCTCGACCTGCTCCTTCATGCAGGTCGGGCAGATGCCGTGGCTGATGCGCACCTCGCTGGTGCCGCCGCGCTGGTAATAGCGCTCCGCCGGGATCCATTCCGGCGTTTCGCTGCCCATGCTGACCCGCTGGCAATAGCTGCAGAGATGAAGAAAGGGCCAGTCCTTCCGCTTGGCCAGAATGCCGGTGATCACTTCCGGGTCAAAGAGGCTGATGGGCGGACGGGAGTGCTCTTCCAGCAGCAGCGACTGGAAGAGAAAGCCCGCCAGACGCTCCCCCTCGGCGACGGCAGAGATGCTCATGCGCATGCGCCGCGCCATCGCCGGCGCGTCGCAGCTGAATTCGAAGCTGAGGCAGCGGGCCGCATCGTGGCGCAGCGTTGTGAGGAAGCCCTCGTAGGCCTGCCGCACCGCTTCGCCCTGCACCAGGTCGAGCAGTGGACGACCGACGACGGCGGTCGCGTCGGCAAGGTCGGGCGCATCGTTCAGTTCCGCGAAAGACCGCCAGCCGCGTTCACCTACTGCGATGATGACCGCCTCCGGATCGACCAGATAGACGACGCCTTCCATGGCGTTCAGCAGGCTTTCGGTGGTCTTTCGGTCCATGGCGCTATCGCCGGCTTTCCTCCTCCCCGCATCGGACGGCGGGCTTTGCCGGAGTCTACCCGAAAAGACCGTTCGCGCATCATCCCGCTTAAAAAAGAAGCCCCTCCCCGGCGGGTTCGCCGGGGAGGGGTGCGGCAGCAGCACCAGGCCGGGGGGAAGCCTAGGCTGCGCTCAAGCCGTGCTGGGAGAACGGCAGGGAGCGAATGCGCCTGCCGGTCGCCTTGTAGACCGCGTTGGCCACCGCCGGTCCAATGGGCGGCACCCCGGGCTCGCCGACGCCCGTCGGCGCCGCGGACGATTCGACGACATAGACCTCGACCTCCGGCATCTCGTTGATGCGCAGCGGCAGATAGTCGTGGAAGTTGGACTGCTCGACGCGGCCCTCCTTCAGCGTCACGGCATCGTGCAGCACGGCGCCGAGGCCGTAGCCGATGCCGCCCTCCATCTGCGCCTTCACCTGGTCGGGATTGACCGCCACGCCGCAGTCGACGGCGCAGACCACTTTCTCCACCTTGATGGTGCCGTCGTCGGCGACCGAGACCTCCGCCACCTCCGCGACGAAGGTGTTGAAGGACTCGTGCACCGCGATGCCGCGCGCGCGTCCCGCCGGCAGCGGCTTGTCCCAGCCCGCCTTCTCGGCCGCCAGCTTCAGCACGCCGGCGTGACGCGCGTGCCCGGCCAGCAGCTCGAGGCGGAACTCGACCGGATCCTTGCCGGCCGCTTCCGCGAGCTCGTCGATGAAGGCTTCCGTCGAGTAAGCCGTGTGGGTGCTGCCGACCGCGCGCCACCACAGGACAGGCACCTGCACGTCAGTGGTGTGCAGGTCGACGGTGATGTTAGGCACGTGGTAGGGCAGGTTGTTGGCCCCCTCGACCGACGTCTGGTCGATGCCGTTCTTGATAAGGGCACCGGCAAAGGGCGTGCCGCGCACGATTGACTGCCCGACGATACGATGCTGCCAGCCGACCAGCTTGCCCTCGGCGTCGAGCCCGGCACGCAGTCGGTGGAAATACATCGGCCGATAGCGGCCGCCCTGGATGTCATCCTCGCGCGTCCACATCAGCTTCACCGGCGCGCGGCCGCCGATCGCCTTGGCGATGCTCACCGCCTCCGACACCATGTCGGCGTTGGGCGTCGCGCGGCGACCGAAGCTGCCGCCGGCGAAGAGCGTATGGATGCGCACCTGCTCGGGCTTCACGCCGAGGATGGCAGCCGCGGCGCCCTGGTCGACCGTCGGGATCTGCGATCCGGTCCAGATGTCGCAGCCATCACTGCCGAACTGGACGACGCAGTCGAGCGGCTCCATCGGCGCATGCGCGAGATAGGGGAACTCGTAGTCCGCCTCCAGCACCTTGGCGGCGCCGGCTATGGCGGCGGCGGCATCGCCCTCCTGCCGTGCGATGTCGCCCGCGCCGTCGGCGAGCTTCCGGTACTCGGCCATGATCTCGGCACTGCCGCGAGTCTCGCCGGTTGATTCGTCCCAGGTCACCTGCAAGGCGTCGCGGCCCTGCTTGGCGGCCCAGAAGCCGTGGCCGAGCACCGCCACGCCCTGCGGCACCTGCACCACGTCGACCACGCCCTTCACCTGGCGGGCGGCCGCGTCGTCGAAGGAGACGAGCGTGGCACCGAACACCGGCGGGCGCGCGATCAGCGCCGTCAGCATGCCGGGCAGGGTCTTGTCGATGGTGTACTGCGCCTCGCCGCGACTCTTCACCCGGCTGTCGAGGCGCGGCACCGTGGTACCGATGAGGGTGAAGTCGGCCGGATCCTTCAGCGTCACCTCTGCCGGCGGCTGCAGCGTCGCCGCCCGCTCGGCAAGGTCGCCGAAGCGGGCCTGGCGACCGCTGGCGGCGTGCATCACCACACCGTGGGTCGCGGTCACCTCGCTCGCGGGCACGCCCCAGGCCTCCGCCGCCGCCTGCACCAGCAGGGCGCGGGCGGTGGCACCGGCGCGGCGCAGCTGCTCGTAGGAGTTGGCGATGCTGGAACTGCCGCCGGTGCCCTGCACCGGTCCCCAGCTCAGGTTGTTGTAGAGGGCGGCGTCAGCCGGCGCGTGCTCGGCGCGGATCTGGCTCCAGTCGGCGTCCATCTCCTCGGCCACCAGGGTGGCGAGGCCGGTGAAAGTGCCCTGGCCAAATTCGATGTGCTTGATGAGCACGGTGACGGTGTTGTCGGGGGCGACGCGCACGAAAGCGTTGGGCGCGAAGCCGCCCTCAGCCGTTGCGCCCTCGGCCGCCCGGGCGAGCTTGTTGCCGCCTGCGAAGCTGAAGCCGATGACGAGGCCGACGCCGGCCGCCGCCGAGGCCTTGAGGAACTGCCGCCGGCTGGCGGGAACCGCCGCGGCGCGGGCGGTGGGCGCGAGAAGCTGCGGGTTCGCGCTGTCGAGGTGTCGTGCCAGCATGGGCTCAGGCCTCCATCAGCTTGGCCGCCTCGTGGATGGCGGCCCGGATGCGGACATAGGTTGCACAGCGGCAGACGTTGCCGCTCATGGCGTCGTCGATGTCCTGGTCAGTGGGCTTGGGATTCTCGCTGAGCAGCGCGACGGCCGACATCACCTGCCCCGACTGGCAGTAGCCGCACTGCACCACGTCGAGCTTCTCCCAGGCGGTCTGCACCGCGTTGGCGGCCTTGCCGGCGATGGCCTCGATGGTGGTGACCTGGCTGCCGGCGACGTCGCCGACCGCGGTGACGCAGGAGCGCGTGGCGATGCCGTCGACATGCACCGTGCAGGCGCCGCACATCGCCATGCCGCAGCCGAACTTGGTGCCGGTCAGGCCCAGCTCATCGCGGATGGCCCAGAGCAGCGGCGTGTCGTCGGCAACGTCGAGCTCGCGCTCCTCGCCGTTGATCGAAAGCTTTACCATGTAAACGACTCCCTGTTCCAAGAGGGTAGGCGTCCCCATACGCCCGTGTGACCATCGCGCCGCGAAACGGCGCGGCCGGTCGGAAACAAGAGGGATTCGACGAGAGGTATACTACCCGGTTTACCTATCTGGGGTCCGTCGGCCGTCCGGCAAGACCGGGCGCACAAAAAATTTTGGCCGCCGCCGCGGCCGCAAATTCGTTGGAAGACGAACGGCTTAGCTAACGGCCGGCGCGGCCGCCGCCGAGGCGCGGCTCGTCCCGCTCCACCGGCGGAAGGGCGGAGGCCGCCTCGACCCGCGCCCGGGGGAAGGCGACGATGGCGGTGGTGCCCTTGCCGGGCGCGCTCTCGAGGCGGATGGTTCCGCCGTGCAGCGCCACGAACTGGCGGACGAGGGCAAGGCCGAGGCCGGTGCCTTCATGCGCCCGGTCGGCGCCCGTGCGGAGCTGGACGAAGGGTTCGAAGACCTGCTCCACCAGCTCCGGCGCCATGCCGATGCCGTGGTCGATCACCTCCAGGGTGACGTGCCCGGCGTCGCCACCGAGCCGGACGAAGACGCTGGACTCGCGGTGCGAGAACTTTACGGCGTTGCCGACCAGGTTGAGCAGGATCTGCCGCAGGCGCCGCGGGTCGGCGAGCAGGCGCTGCGCATCCGCCGGCACCTCGTTCACGAGGGTGACGCCGGCCGACCGGGCGGCCTGGCCCAACAGTTCCAGGCACGACTGCGTCACGTCGTACAGGTCGACCGGTGCCGGCTCCAGCACCAGCTTGCCCGCCTCGACGGAGGAGATGTCGAGGATGTCGTTGATCAGCGCCAGCAGGTGGTCGCCGCTCTTGTGGATGTCGCGGGCATACTCCACATAGCGCCCCTCCAGCGGCCCCATCATCCGGCGCGCGATGATATCGGAGAAGCCGAGGATCGCGTTCAGCGGCGTGCGCAGCTCGTGGCTCATGTTCGCGAGGAACTGGCTCTTCGCCTGGTTCGCCACCTCGGCCGCCTCCTTGGCGAGCATGAGGCTGCGCTCGGCCTCCTTGCGCTCGGTGATGTCGCGGATGAAGGCGTTGAACAGCAGGCGGCCACCGGCGCGCTGGGCACTGATCGTCAGCTCGATGAGGAACTCCTCGCCGCTGCGCCGCAGCGCGGGCAGCTCGATGCGGCGGCCCTCCAGCCGGCCGCGGCCGGTTTCCACAAGGCGTCGCAGGCCGGCGAGATGCTGCTCCCTGTAGCGCTCCGGCATCACGAGATCGGCGAGATTGCGGCCCAGGGCCTCCTGCTGCGTCCAGCCGAAAATCTCCACCGCCGCCGGATTCCAATCGATGATCATGCCTTGCGCATTGATGCTGATGTAGGCGTCGAGAGCGCGGTCGATCACCTCGCGCAGGCGGTGCTCGCTTTCCTGCAGCGCCGCCTCGGCCTTTCGCTCAGCAGTCACGTCGCGGAAGGTGGTCACCGAGCCTCCCGAGGGCAGCGGCTGGCCGCGTACAGCCAGCAGCGTGCCGTCCGGGCGGCGGTGCTCGAAGGCGAAGGGATGGAAGCTGCCGGCCAGCGCGAGGCGTTTGCGAATCGCGCGCTCGACATCCTCCTCCCCGTATTCGCCGCGCCCGGCGTGGAAGCGCAGCAGGCTTTCCAGCGAGCAGCCCGACCGGATTGCGCCCTCCGGGATGCCAAAGAGCTCGAGAAAGCGGTGGTTGAAGGCGACGACGTTCAACTTCTCGTCGACCACACTGACGCCCTGCCCGAGGTTTTCGAAGATGGTTTCCAGCAGCTCGCGCTTCTGCTCCGCCTCGCGCCGTGCCGCCACCTCGGCGGTCACATCGGTGCCGGTGCCGCGATAGCCGAGGAAGCCGCCGTCCTTGTCGAAGATCGGCTTGCCGTTGATGCGATAGGTGCGGCGTGCGCCAAAGGCATCGTCGGCGGAGTATTCGAAGTCCTCCAGGACCTCGTGGCGCTCGACGGCGGCGATGTGGGGCTGCCAGCCCTGGGGGCCGGGGTCGGAGGGCAGCTCCCAGCGCCGCCGCCCGATGAAGCGCTCCTTCGGAAAGCCGGTGATCTCGGCGATGCGGTCGGAGACGTAGGTGATGCTGAGATCCGCGCCGGTCTCCCAGATCCAGTCGACCGCCACCTCGGCGACGTCGCGAAAGCGGCCCTCGCGTTCCTGAATCAGGCGCGTGGCGGCGCCCATGCGGCGGAAGGCGTAGAAAGCAAAGGCTCCGGCGATGCCGGCCAGCAGGGCCCCCAGAGCGACAATGCCGCCCAGGAGCATCCGGGTGACCGTGCGGGCCGCATCTCCCATGGCGCGTGAGAAGCCGGCCTCCAGCCGTGACAACTCGTCGTCGATCGCCGAGATGCGCCAGATGTAAGGCTCCAGGGCGGCGGCGGTGGGGCCGCCCAGCCGCACCGCCTCGTGCAGCTCGCGCGCGGCTGCGTCCAGCTTGGCCACCTGCGCATCGGCCGCGCGCCAGATGTCGATCGCCGGAGCGAACAGCCAGGTGTCGCCAAAGGTCCGGAACAGCCAGGCGAGGCCGGCCACGTCGTCGGGATGGTTCCCGCCGCCGATCAGGTAGGGATAGCTGTCGCTGCGTGGGCGTCGGCTATCCTCAAGGATCGCGCGGGCCCGGGCGTCGTTGCGCGGCACCTCGATGAGGCTGCGGTATTCGGCATAGGCCGCGGGATTGCGGGTCTGCACGTAGCGGTGCAGCGCCAGCACGGCCCGCTTCTGGGCCTTGGAATAGAGCGCCTCGCCGGCGGTGTAACCCCTGAGGGCATCAACCAGGGCGATCCCGCCCACTCCTGCCGCAACGACAGTCATCAGCACGAGGGCGAAGACCACGACGAGCGAGGCGACGAGACGGCTGTTTTGCGCAGGCACGGGTTTGGCGGCTGAAATGTCGTGTCCCCTACGCAACTCTTAATTCATATTGGTTAACAATTTCACAAAGCAGGAGGTGGAAAGGACGATATGTTTATATCTCTTCCGGGGTAGGCAGCCAAACACAGCACTGAAGCCACTGCCAGCTGTCGTCGAGCGGCCGCCCCCCTAAACAGAGTCTTTACGGCTTTCCGCTAGCTTCGCCGCACCTTTAGTAAGAGCGGGCGGAACTATGCTCACGGCCGACGAAAGCCTCGAATTCATTCTGGATCAGGTGCAAGACCTGGGACGCGGCAGCAAGGCGCACGAGAAGGCGGCGTACCGTGCCCTGATCCACATGACGCAGCGCTGGGCCGAGCCGACCGACCTTTATATCAGCCAGGATCTGGAGATGGCCGAGCGCATCGGCCAGGACCTGGCCGACATCGCGCGGCACATCCAGGACATCCAGCACGCCTACATGAAGGCGCTGTTCGAAACCCGGGCCGAGCAGAAGATCTGAGGCCCCTTCCCGCCCCGGTCTTCAAGACCCGATAGGCGCCGTCGCGGCCTCCAGCCACTGCCGCGCCGCGCCATCGAGCTGCGGGGCGACCGCCTCGCGCACCCGCGCGTGGTAGTGGTCGAGCCATGCCGCCTCCTCGGCGCTGAGCAGGCCCGGCTCGACCAGGCGCCGGTCGATCGGCGCCAGGGTCAGCGTCTCAAAAGCCAGCATCTCGCGCTCCTCGCCCGCGGCCTTCGGGCTCTCCGTCACCGCCACCAGGTTCTCGATGCGGATGCCGTAGGCGCCGGTCTTGTAGTAGCCCGGCTCGTTGGAGACGATCATGCCGGGCTGCAGCGCCACCGAGTTCGGCAGCTTGGAGATGCGCTGCGGGCCCTCGTGCACATTCAGGTAGCTGCCGACGCCGTGACCGGTGCCGTGGTCGTAGTCGAGCCCTTCCTGCCAGAGCGCGTAGCGCGCGAGGCTGTCGAGCTGGCTGCCGGTCGTCCCCTTGGGAAAGCGCGCGCGTGCCAGCGCGATGTGGCCCTTCAGCACCAGCGTGAAGCGCCGGCGCATCTCGGCGCTCGGCTGGCCGATGGCGATAGTGCGGGTGACATCGGTGGTGCCGTCAGGATACTGGCCCCCGGAATCCAGCAGGAACAGCTCGCCCGGCTGCAGTGCGCGGTTGCTCGCCTCGCTCACCCGGTAGTGCACGATGGCGCCGTTGGGGCCCGCGCCGGCGATGGTGTCGAAGGAGAGGTCACGCAGCTCCCCGGTCTCGGCACGGAACGCGGTCAGGCGCTCGGCGGCTTCCATTTCGGTGAGCGGAGTCTTGCCGGCCGCCGTGTCGTCCAGCCAGTGCAGAAAACGGCTGAGCGCCGCACCGTCGCGCCGGTGGGCGCGGCGCATGCCGTCCAGCTCGGCGGTATTCTTGCACGCCTTGGGCAGCAGGCAGGGATCGGCGCCGTTCACCACCTCGGCACCCGCCGCGCGCAGGCGGTCGAACACCCAGCGCGCCGCCGTCGTCGGATCGGCCATGACCTTGGCGCCGGCTTTGCCGAGGCGGTCGAGGCCGTCGGCCAGGCGCGCCGGCGGCTCGATC
>Ga0207773_100482_pt1 | contig 15443 bp, 12 predicted proteins | sample TtaePargueraPR_2_FD_187281 | JGI IMG/M metagenome (GOLD analysis project Ga0207773, IMG submission 187281) | Aerobic enrichment media microbial communities from Bioluminiscent Bay, La Parguera, Puerto Rico - Tt and M1 (3) (SPAdes) | ecosystem: Environmental > Aquatic > Marine > Unclassified ...
TGCCGTCCTGTCTATTGCGCCGGCAGGGTTTGATTTATCGGTTTATGACTATTTCGGTGTCCTCGGTGCAGGCGGCCGTTTGGTGTTCCTGGCCGCAGATGCTCAAAACGATCCCAAAATCTGGTGTGAGACGCTGATTCATCACGACATCACCATCTGGAATAGCGTGCCTGCACCGGTCAAAGTCATGGTGGATCGGGCCAGTGAACTGCTTGCCAGCAGCAAATTGCGACTGATTTTAATGAGCGGCGACTGGATTCCGGTGGATTTGCCGGATGCGATCCGTAAGGCACTGCCGGATGTTCAGGTCATCAGTCTGGGCGGTGCCACGGAAGGCTCTATCTGGTCGATCTGTTATCCCATTGCGCATGTGGAGAAAGACTGGGTCAGTATTCCTTATGGCAAACCCCTGGCGAACCAGCGCTTTCATGTACTCAACGAGTGGCTGGAAGACTGTCCCAAATGGGGGATCGGTGAGTTGTATATCGCGGGGGACGGGGTTGCTCAAGGTTACTGGGCCGATCCGGAAAAAACGGCGCAGCGATTTTTCACTCACCCGAAAACCGGTGAACGTCTGTATAAGACTGGGGATTTAGGGCGGTATATCCAAAATGGCTTGATAGAAATTCTGGGCAGGGAAGATAACCAGGTCAAAATCAATGGCTACCGTGTGGAGTTGGGTGAAGTGGAATTTGCTTTGCTGAGTCTGCAAGCCGTGAATCATGTTGTGATAGATGCGCCGGTTCACCCTAAATCGGGACAAAGGCAACTGGTGGCCTATCTGGTACTGCACGAGAACGCTGATTGTGATCATGAAACCCTGAAACAGCGCTGCCGGGAGCAGGCACAAAGCACTTTGCCACCTTATATGGTGCCCACTTACTTCGTTATTTTGCCTTACATGCCACTTACCGCAAACGGCAAGATCGATCGAAAAGCATTACCGGCACCCTGGCCGGAAGAGCAGACGCAAACAGCAGAGACCAAACCTGTTTCTGCCACGGAAAGCCGGCTACTCAATCTCTGGCGGGAGCTGTTACAACACGATGATCTGGATGTGAATGCCGGGTTCTTTGATGTTGGCGGCGACTCGCTGATTGCTGTGGCACTGCTGAGCACACTGCGTGAAGAATTCAAGGTCACGGCTGTTCAGGAACAGGATCTGATCGAAGGTCTCTTCATGAATACCAGCATCCGTCAGTTTGCCCAGATCATTGAATCGATGAAACAACTGGATGGAGTTAGCCTGGGATGAGTGCGCTAGCCGAAGAACCACTGGCTCAGAGCCAGTTTGATTTCATCATTGTCGGTGGCGGGTCTGCGGGCTGTGTGCTCGCGGCCCGCCTGTCGGAAGACAGTCACATACGGGTGTTGTTGCTCGAAGCCGGGCCCGAGTCAGATGCCCACCTTGCTGACAGTCCGCTTGCTGATGCATCCCGTTTGGTACTGGAAGGTTATAACTGGTCGTATCAGGCGCAGTTAAGAGGCAGCCTTAGCCCGGCCAGTGACCAGGTTCGTCAGTTGTTTGCGAATCAACCGAAGGATAAACATCCGCCTCCCTTTGATTACCGAGTGGGGAAAGTGCTGGGCGGCTCATCCGCCGTGAATGGCGCCGTTGCACTGCGGACTTTTCCCCGGGACTTTGCGCGTTGGGCTGAGATGGGGTGTCCGCAGTGGTCGTGGCAACACGTCCTGCCCTGGTATCGCCGTCTGGAAACCGATACGGATTTTCCGGGCGATGACTTGCACGGCGATCAGGGGCCTATGGTGTTGCGTCGTCCTGATGCTGACAGTCTGCATCCGTTAGATCAGGCTTTCTCTGCCGCCTGCCAGAAACAAGGGATTCCATATACCGAAGATCTGAATGCCGGAGAAGCACCCGGTGTCGGCCCTGTACCTTCCAATGTCAAACAGCACGCCCGGCGTCTGGATGTCTATCAGGCGTATCTGGCACCGGTTCAGGACAGGTCGAACTTAACGGTACTGACCGACGTTCTTGTCTCCGCCATCACATTCAGCGGGACGACGGTCTCAGGCATTGAAGCCATTTATCAGGGGCGCTTTCATCGCTTTGAAGCCGGTGAAGTGGTCCTGGCGGCAGGCGCCATCGGCACCCCGGCTTTGTTACAGCGCTCCGGGATTGGCGATCCGGCGCATTTGCAGTCTCTGGATATTCCTGTACGGGTCGACCGGCCAGCCGTTGGCCGCAATCTGCAGGATCATGCCTCGCTGGTGATCTGGGCGCTTCCCAAAGCCGGTGTCTGTCGTCGCGGCTTGCCGTGGCGCCAGATTGCAGCCCGAATTTGCAGTGGTGCAAGCAAGGAAACCGATGTCCAGATTGGCCTGCTCAATAATGTCGAAAGTCATACCGTGCCCAAATTCAGGCACAGGCTTGAGTATCCCATGATCGTTGGCGCGTCTGCCATGCTGATGCAGCCCGCTGCGCGGGGTCAGGTTTTTATCACCAGTCGCGAGGCCGAAGTGCTGCCATCCATACAGCTTCCCTTACGTGAAAACGAGCAGGACGTTCACCGCATGGTCGGGGCGGTACGGCAAATGTGGCGCGCACTGCATGACCCGGCGGTTGCCTGCTTTCTGGATGGGATTCAGTTCTGGTCTGAGGCCATGATCAACAGTGATCGGGTGATGTACAGCGCGGTCAAAAACATGCTCAACCCGGGCTGGCATGCATCCGGAACCGTCCGGATGGGACCTGAACACAACCCGGATTGCGCGGCAGATCAGAACGGCAGGGTGTACGGGGTCAGCGGCCTGACCGTTGCCGATGCTTCACTGTTTCCTGTGATTCCCTCCATGCCGACCAATTTAACCACCATCATGCTGGCAGAGCGTATCTCGCACGCATTGAGAACAGGAGATCTGGATGTCAGCGAATAAAAATCTGGTTGTGTATGCCTTCCCGCATGCCGGCGCCAGTGCCAATGTCTATCGCCCTTTCTGCAAGCTTCATCAGGACAAGGGGACGGCACTTTTGCATCCGGTTGAAATCCCTGGACGGGGCGCGTTAGGTCGTGAACCTGAGGTGACCTGCCTGCAGACGCTGGCGGAAAAACTGGCAGATACCCTCTATCGCGATTTTCGGCAAAAGCAGCAGCAGGGAATTCAGCGCTGGGCGACATTTGGTCACAGCTTCGGCGGTGTGCTCAGTGTGGCCGTCACAGACGTCATGCATACAAAGTACGGGCTCAAGCCTGCGTACAGTATGGTGTCGGGATCCGTGCCGCCCAGTGAGCAAGAGATGGATGATTTGCACTTATGGTCGGACGAATCCCTGCTGCAAAAAATGCGTGAGGATCAGGGAACACCGAATACGGTGCTGAATGAACCGGCGCTTGCCAGACGCTATGTGGCTCAGTTACGTAGTGATTTTCTGGTGCGCAGCCAGTTTCCTTTACTCAGGAATCTGCGCGTTTTGCAGCCCCTGCTGCTGGTGGCCGCATCGGACGATCCGCATGTCACTGAGGAACAGCTTCAGCAATGGCGGCGGCACACTGTGGATCGGATAAGCATGATCCGGGTGAATGGCGATCATTTTGCGGTTTACCGGCACTGGTCTGTGATTCATCAGGCAATGGATAGCGAAGCCTCGTTCAGGCTTGCGGAGACAAACAAAATGGACAGTTGGAGTGTGTTTCAGTGAATACAACCACAGATGAGATAAAGGAATTCCGGCTGTCTTGCCGGGAATGTTTTGACCATTACGCGAAGCCCCATCTTGAAAAATGGGAGGAGCAAGGTCTGGTGGATCGTGATTTCTGGCAGACCATGGGAGCGCATGGCTTGCTGGGGATGGGCGTCAGCCAGGCCCTGGGTGGACAAGATAAATCGGATTACCGCTTTGCGCTGGCGCTCACGGAAGAAATGCTGGCAGTGGGTATGACAGCGCCAATCGTGATTTCCCACAACGATGTCATTGCCAGTTATCTCAATCAGTTTGCTTCCGAAGCGCAGAAACAGCGCTGGTTACCGGACTTGTGCAGTGGCCGGCGGATAGCCGCTATAGCCATTACAGAACCAGGCGGAGGGTCAGATTCGGCCGGGATGAGCACGCAAGCGACAGCAGACGGCGAAAACTATGTGCTCAATGGCCGGAAAGCATTTATCACCAATGGGGTGAATGCGGATCTGTTTATCGTCGCGGTGAAGACTGACGCCGGGCCACGGGGGCAGGGAATCAGCCTGATAGTGGTGGAAAAAGGCATGGCTGGCTTTTCTCAGGGCGAAGCGCTGAAAAAGCTGGGATGGCATGCCAGCGATACGGCGAATTTAACGTTTGATCAGTGTGTTGTGCCCAAAAGTAATCTGCTTGGGCGCGAAAATCTTGGCAGCTATTACTTTATGACAGGAATGACACGTGAACGCTTAAGTATCAGTACCGTGGCTGTGGTGAGCGCTGAAATCATGATGGCAGAGACGCTGGCTTACGTGAAACAGCGTAAGGCGTTTGGTCAGCCGATCGGGGCGTTTCAGTACAACCGCTTTTTGCTGGCGCAACTGGACACCCAGATCAAAGTGACCCGCAGTTATCTCAATGACGCCATTGAGCGCTTTAATGCCGGCTCACTCAGTCTGGAAGATGCGGCGCGGCTGAAATGGTGGGCAACAGAAGTACAGAACAAAGTGGCGGATGAATGTCTGCAACTGCATGGTGGCAGTGCTTATATGAGCGATTCGTCGATCGGCAAATTGTGGGTCAACAGCCGGGTTCAGAAAATTTATGGCGGCACCAGTGAAATCATGCTGGAAGTCGTCAGTAAATCCATGGGGCTTTAGAGAGGAAATGATGGATATCGTCAAAAACAAAATGGAAACATCAAACAGCGTCTGGCGTGTTGAATCCGCGAATCTGGCGGAGTGGCAAGCGGTGATTGCGTGGGCAAAAGATGAAGGCTGGGACATGGGCATCGGTGATGCGAATGCCTTTTTTGAGGTGGATGATCAGGGCTTCTTTATCGGTTATCTGGGTAAAGAGCCTGTTGCTGCGATGTCAGTCGTGAATTATTCGTCCTGCTTTAGTTTCCTCGGGCACTATTTGGTTTCCCCGGCGTACCGTGGACAAGGCTATGGCCTGAAGTTATGTCAAAGTGCGTTCTACCACGGTGGGGATCGTTGCATGGGACTGGATGGCATGCCGGCCCAGGTTGATAACTATGCAAAATGGGGGTTTGCCGGGGACAGATATAATCTGCGCATGGTGGGCCAGGTACAACAGGATTACCACTGCCCCGATCATATTGCGTTGGTACAGGCTGCGGATATCGACGCTCTCATCGCATACGATCAAAGCTGTACGGGTATCGACCGCAGTGCCTTACTGAAACACTGGTTTATCGGGGAAAAACGTTATGGCTTCATTTGCCGGAGTGGTCAGGAAGTGACTGGCATTATCGGCGTTCGTCAGTCGCAAGAGGGTTACCGGGTTGGTCCGTTGTTCGCCAATTCCCCAGACCTGGTGGAACCTCTGTTTATCGCGGCATTATCCGCTGTGCCACAGGGGGGAAAAGTCACCTTGGATGTCCCTGAAAAGACAGATCGCACTTTGATCAGTCTGGCCGAAACCCATGGATTTGAATCCATCTTCCAGACACTTCGCATGTATCGCGGTGAACCACCGAAAGAGCAGGAACACAAGGTTTGGTGCATTGCGTCATTGGAGCTTGGCTAATCATGAGTGAAAACACGATGACAGAAACGATGACAGAAACCATGACTGAGAACGTCGAGAAAGTTGAAAAAGGCCAGGCGACGAGTCCATCAACACCCACATTACTGGAGTGGATGGGGGGACGCGATGCGATCCGCCATTTGCTGCAGGTATTTTACGCCAAAGTCGAAAAAGATGACTTACTTCAGCCTCTTTTTCAGCATATGCCGCCAGATCACCATGTCCATGTGGCGATGTGGTTTGAAGAGGTCTTCGGTGGTGAGCCTCTGTATACCAATGACAGAGGCGGATTCAAAAATATGATCCGTAAGCACAGAGGACGTTCGATTCAGGCGGAGCAGCGAGAACGCTGGGTCTCTTTGATGATGCAAAGTGCCGATGAAATTGAATTACCCAGCGACCCGGAATTTCGTTCCGCGTTTACGGCATACATAGAGTGGGGATCGCGCAGAGCCATGGCCAATTCACAACCGGATGCTAAGCCTTCCAAGCGGGATACTGTGCCCAGATGGGGCTGGGGAGAAGCGCCTCCGGGAACACTTTAGGAGACAAACCATGTTGGTGGCTGTCAGTGATTTGCATGTCTCTCACCCGGAAAACCGACGGGCAGTTGAGGCAATGTGTACGCAATACCACAGTGATTGGCTGATTCTGGGTGGTGATGTGGCTGATGATCTGAACGATTTCGAGTGGGTTATCCGAACAGTGGCTGCGCAGTTTTACCGGGTCATCTGGGTACCCGGTAATCATGAGCTCTGGTGTACGCCCAAAGAGCCAATGGCATTGCCGGGTGAGATGCGGTATCGACAGCTTATCGAAATTTGCCACCAATATGGCGTCCTGACCCCGGAGGATGAATATCCGGTGTATACCGCTGAAAACGGGCAATCATTTTTGCTTGCCCCGCTTTTTACACTGTATGACTACTCGTTTCGACACCCTTCTGATTTCACAGCGCAACAGGGGTTGGAAAGAGCAAGACGGGCCGGTGCGGTGTGCTCAGACGAGTTTTTTCTGAAAACGTATCCCTATCCGGATATCCGAAGCTGGTGTAGTGAACGTGTTCAGTACACGGAAGCCCGGCTGAATGCCGTCTCAGCACAGCTTCCTATGATATTGATTAACCATTTTCCCATGCTGCAGACCCTGACTGAATCGGTGCAACCGCAGGAGTTTTCAATCTGGTGTGGTACACGGCAGGTTGAGACCTGGTTCAGCCGTTTTCCGGTTTGTCTGGTTGTGTACGGACATCTTCACAGGCATGGGCACAGTGTATTAGACGGAATACCGCACGTTGAAGTGTCTTTGGGCTACCCAAAAGACAGGCAAGGCCGCGATGCGTACTGCATGTTGACGGTGCTCGATACGCTTTTGATGTAGCGTTCCGGCTCAGGTCGTGTCGGCTGGTTCATGGCGCTGTGCCAGGGGAAAATTTAGTGACTGATAAGGAAATTCAATATGGAAAAGGTTCTTCGGCAACAAACGGTTCAACCAAAGATACTGATCGGCGCATCAGGTTCTGTGGATATCATGCTGCTGCCAAAATATTTACAGGCAATAAAAGGGGGGATCAACTGTGAGCTGACCGTTCTGATGACGCCGACGGCAGAAACATTCATACCGGCATCCAGTATGGCACTGTATTGTGACCGGGTGATTGCGGGTGAGCAGCCCCGGGACTGGCCGACAGATAAACCGTCCCGGATCGTTGCCGATCATGATGTGTTGTTTGTGATGCCGGCGACAGCAAACACCCTCGCGACTGCAGCACAGGGTGGTGCGACCAACCGGCTCACCACTGTAATTCTGACGGCAGATTTCCCAGTGTACTTTTTGCCTGTGATGGGCGCTGTAATGTGGAAAAAGCCAGCAGTGCAACGCAATGTCCAGCAACTGCGTGAAGATGGTTATGATGTCGTTGAGCCAGTCTGGCACGAGAACTTTGATGCGTCGCTCAATCGTATGGTTGGCCATCCTTCGTTACCGGCACCTGAAGCGGTGGTTGGCCTGTTACAGGCGGCGCTGGAAAAATAACCGGTATTTAGCCGTGCAGGCAGAGGCAGAGATCCCAAACGCATTTGACGTACATTTGTTCGCTGCCTTCACGCTTCTTTGATGATCAGATCGGCAGGCCGGGTCTGCTTAAATGTTTCTGCCTGCCGGCGAATCCAATCGCTGAATAACCTGACTTTTTCACGTTTAAAGAAACCTTCCGGCGCACACAGGTAATAACTGTAATCGGGTCGAACCGCAATGTTACCGATACGTACCAGGGTGCCATCTTCGACAAATCTGTGAGCCAGGCTGTGCCGGGCCAGTGCGACCCCTTGTACTGCCAACGCTCCTTCAAGCACATAGTTGGCGCCATCGTAAACCAATGAGGTGGAACCGCCTTTAACGCCAACAATCGACATCCAGCGCTCCCAGTCCATATCCGGCAGAAGGTCACCTATCAGATGAGCACCCTGTAAGTCCTCAAGGGTAAAAATCTGGTGTTCTTTCTGATAAATAGGGTGGCAAACAGGATAGAGCAAGTCATCCATCAGCCACTGGCTGGTTAAATTCGGATAGTCACCTGCACCGTATCGAATGCAGAGATCTAACGAAGACTGCTCAAAATCCACCAGTTCATTTTTCGACTCGACCAATACAGAGATGTCAGGGTGGGCCGAACGAAATGCTGTCATACGTGGGACCAACCAATGCACAGAAAATGAAGGCAGAGTCGACAGCGATAAACGCTGGGGTTCCGGGTCATTGTGAATCAGCCAAACGCCATTCTGAATGTGTTTGAAGCCTTTCTGGCTGTGCTCAAATAAAGTCTGCCCTTCCGGAGTCAGCACCACTCGCCGGTGCTGGCGGTAAAACAAGGCGGTACCAAACCAGTCTTCTAATAACCGGATCTGCTGGCTGATAGCAGCCGCAGTGACATGCAGGTGTTCGGCTGCGGCTTTAAAACTGCCGTAATGTGCTGCCTGATAAAAATAATATAAGCCCTGCAGTGGCGGCATGCGGTGTCTGAGTTCATTTGGTAATGACATTAGTTTTCCTTAACTGACTGTCAGGAACTATCGTTTGAGCACTTACAGCATCTGAACGAACATAAACCTGTACTTTGGTGATAATAGGTGGCTGGCATGGGGATAACAACATATAACTTTGTGTTTACCGGAAGCACAAAAGTCATGGGTATGATTAAGTCTGGCTTTTCTGCCTATCGACGCTGGCGGCAGCGTGAGCGTGACTTGCGTCATTTGAGTGAGTTGCCAGACTACTTGCTGGATGATATCGGGCTGGATAGGCACATTGTTGAAGCAGAACTGCGAAAAGCGTTGGCTGATGGTAAATAGATGGAGCAAATAGATGCAGCGCATACTGACAGCGAATTGAAACGGAGTCTGTTTTCAGACGCAGTGACGGGAGATACCCATAAACAAAAAGCCAGTCTTGCGACTGGCTTTGGGGGTTTGCCTGTTTTGGGCTTATGCCAGCAGCTCTTTCGCTGTGCTGACCACATTTTCAGTGGTGAAGCCAAACAGCTTGAACAGCTCGCCAGCCGGTGCAGATTCACCGAAGCTGGTCATGCCGATGATGCGGCCGTCAAAGCCCACGTACTTGTACCAGAAGTCGGCGATACCGGCTTCAATCGCGATACGGGCCGTCACATCTGATGGCAGTACAGACTCGCGGTAAGCCGCATCTTGCTTGTCGAATGCATCGGTCGATGGCATAGACACCACACGCACCTGTTTGCCTTCGGCGCTCAGTTCAGCGGCAGCGTTGACCGCCAGCTCCACTTCAGAACCGGTGGCAATCAGGATCAGCTCAGGCTTGCCTGCGCAGTCTTTCAGGATGTAACCACCCTTGGCGATATCTGCAACCTGCGCGTCGTTACGCTCCTGCTGAGCCAGGTTCTGACGCGAGAAGATCAGCGCGGTTGGCGCGTCTTTGCGCTCAATCGCCAGTTTCCAGGCCACCGCAGACTCAACCTGGTCACACGGACGCCAGGTGCTCATGTTTGGCGTCAGGCGCAGAGACGCCATTTGCTCAACTGGCTGGTGCGTCGGACCGTCTTCACCCAGACCGATAGAGTCATGGGTGTAAACCTGGATGTTCTGCACTTTCATCAGCGCAGCCATACGCATGGCGTTACGGGCGTATTCCATGAACATCAGAAAGGTGGCGCCGTAAGGGACGAAACCGCCGTGCAGGGCGATACCGTTGATGATGGCCGTCATGCCGAATTCACGCACACCGTAGTGGATGTAGTTGCCGGATGCATCATCCGCGGTCAGCGACTTGGAGCCAGACCACATGGTCAGGTTCGAAGGGGCCAGGTCCGCAGAGCCGCCCATGAATTCAGGCAGGATCTTGCCGAAAGCTTCCAGCGCGTTCTGAGAGGCTTTACGGGAAGCGATGTTGGCCGGGTTGGCCTGCAGATCAGCGATGATCTGGCTGGTGGCTGCTTCCCACTGGGCAGGCAGTTCACCGTTCACACGGCGTTTGAACTCGGCAGCCAGCTCCGGATGTGCAGCTTCATAAGCGGCCAGTTTTTCATTCCAGGCGGCTTCTTTGGCGGCGCCCGCTTCTTTGGCATCCCACTGCGCATAAACGTCGGCAGGAACTTCGAACGGACCGTGCTGCCAGCCCAGGAATTCACGGGCGGCGGCGATTTCATCGTGACCCAGCGGGGCACCGTGGCAGTCGTGAGAGCCGGCTTTATTCGGCGAACCGAAACCAATGATGGTTTTGGTACAAATCAGGGTTGGGCGAGGATCCGCTTTCGCCGCTTCAATCGCCGCGTTGATGGCAGCCGCGTCGTGGCCGTCAACCGCAGGGATCACGTGCCAGCCGTAGGCTTCAAAACGTTTTGGCGTGTCGTCAGAGAACCAGCCTTCCACGTGACCGTCGATGGAGATGCCGTTGTCATCCCAGAAGGCGATCAGTTTGCCCAGACCCAGGGTACCGGCCAGGGAGCAGGCTTCGTGAGAAATCCCTTCCATCAGGCAGCCGTCGCCCAGGAATGTATAGGTGTAGTGGTCAACGATGTCGTGGCCGTCACGGTTAAATTGAGCAGCCAGAGACTTCTCAGCAATCGCCATACCCACCGCATTGGTGATGCCCTGACCCAGCGGGCCTGTGGTGGTTTCGATGCCCGGCGCGTAGCCGTACTCCGGGTGACCCGGGGTTTTGGAGTGCAGCTGACGGAAGTTTTTCAGATCGTCAATCGCCAGGTCGTAGCCAGACAGATGCAGCAGGGAGTAAATCAGCATGGAGCCGTGACCGTTGGACAGCACGAAGCGGTCGCGGTCAGCCCAGTTCGGGTTTTGCGGGTTGTGGTTCAGGTGGTCACGCCACAGCACTTCTGCGATGTCTGCCATCCCCATCGGGGCGCCCGGGTGGCCGGAGTTGGCCTGTTGTACACCGTCCATGCTCAGGGCACGGATAGCATTGGCTAATACTTTACGATCCATAATTAATTCTTCTTACTCAATACAGGTTGGACATAAAACGAGTGAGAGCAGCGTTGTGCTGCTCTCAAATTGAAACGGGATTACAGACGCGCTTCGATCATGGTTTCCAGCTTACCCTGGTCGATGGCGAAGTTACGGATCCCTTCCGCCAGCTTCTCAATCGCCATAGGATCCTGGTTGTGCTCCCACAGGAACTCAGCGTGAGTCATCGGTGCCGGACGCTCTTCAGACGCCACGTCAGCAGAGAGTTTCTGCACCACGTCGCCTTGTGCTTCAGACAGCTCCTGCAGCAACTGCGGGCTGATGGTCAGACGGTCACAGCCGGCCAGCTCCAGGATTTCACCTGTGTTACGGAAGCTGGCACCCATGACCACAGTGTTGTAGCCCAGGGCTTTGTAGTAGTTGTAAATCTTGGTGACAGAAATCACGCCCGGATCTTCAGACGCTTCAAAGTCGCGGCCTTCTTTGGCTTTGTACCAGTCCATGATGCGGCCCACGAACGGAGAAATCAGGAATACACCGGCTTCAGCACAGGCACGGGCCTGAGCGAATGAGAACAGCAGAGTCAGGTTACAGTTGATGCCTTCTTTTTCCAGCACTTCAGCCGCGCGGATCCCTTCCCAGGTCGAGGCCAGTTTGATCAGGATACGGTCGTTGCTGATGCCGGCATCGTTGTACATTTTGATCAGCTTGCGGGCTTTGGCCACGCTGGCTTGGGTATCGTAGGACAGACGTGCGTCCACTTCAGTGGAGATACGGCCCGGTACCACATTCAGGATTTCTTTACCGATGTTGACGGCCAGCTTGTCGCCTGCGTCCTGGATTTGTTGTGCTTTATCGTTGCTTTGTGCTTTGGCATACGCAATGGCATCGTCGATGAGCGGCGCATACTGTTCAATTTCAGCAGCTTTCAGGATCAGGGAAGGGTTGGTGGTGGCATCTTGCGGTTGATACTTCTTAATCGCTTCGATGTCGCCGGTGTCGGCAACAACAGTAGTAAGTGCGCGCAGCTGTTCCAGTTTGGTGCTCATATCTCTTGTCCTTTGCTGTGTTTGTGCAAACCTTAAGTTTGGTCTGTTGACTGTTCTTTTGGAGCCATGTCCGATGCTCTGAACATATGGATCGAAGCAAAATATTTGATGTCCCGATAATTAAATTTTTCTGTGTCGATGTCAATCGCCAAGCCCAATTCGAGCGGTTTTGTCAAACAATCTTTCGGCACTGAGCAAAGGACAAAACAGGTGCTGGAAAGCGCGTTATGGTTTGAGTGATCATTCAGGCTGAGATCGTAGGGTTTGATCAGCCTGAATGGATTACCCAATATTGACCGTTTGCTGCTGACTGCGAATTTCGTGACAAAGTGCTGATAAGGCTTTTGAAACCTCATCCAGTTCAGATTCCGACGGGCGCTCTTTGGCCTTGAGCTTTTGTTCTACTGTCGTTGCGTGCAGACTGAGCCGCTTGGCACAAAGACTTGCTGACGCCCCTTTCAGGGTATGACTGAGCAGCATTGCCTGATCTAAATCGTTTTCCTGGATGGCATGACGGATTTTTTGGTCGTAATCATGGTGATCATCCGCAAAAATGTTGAGGAAGTACGCAATCATATCCTTGTCCTGATCCAGCATTTCCAGCAGCTCATCTGTGTCTATCTGTGTGATCTGATTCAAATCAAATATTGTCTGGTTTGACGGTAGCTCTATGTTGTTGAGGGGCGTTAAATCGTCGTTCAAAACAGATTGTTCTCTAAAGTCGGGCTGCTTGAATGTCCGCTGGTGAAGAGATGCCATGTAGTCGATACGGTGGCGAAAGCGTTGTAGCGCATCCAGTAACTTCCGTTCGTCGAGCGGCTTGGTGATGACACAATCAACTCCAGCACTCATCATACTTTTTTGGGTATCTTCAAATGCGTCCGCCGTACAGGCAAAAATCGGTATGATACAGTTTGGCTCCGGCATAGTACGTATGCGTCGGGTTGATTCAAGGCCGTCCATCACAGGCATATGATTGTCCATCAGGATCAAATCGTAAGGTTGGAGCTGCATCATGTCTAATGCTTGCAGACCGTTTTCCGCGGTATGGGTGTGAAATCCCCATTGCTGAAGAAAGCTTTCCATAATCAGGATATTGAGATGGTTATCTTCGACAACCAGGACGTGCAGCCCGGCGAAGGCTTCCCTGTTGATCTCAAGGTTTTCGACCAGCTCTTCCTGAGGGGTGCCGGTATCCAGGCAAAGGTTGACGGTCACAGATGTCCCAACGCCAGGCTCACTGGTGAGCTCGACATTGCCGCCCATTAATTCCGCCAGCTGTTTGACAATACTCAACCCGAGCCCGGTGCCGCCATAGCGCCGGCTGGTCGAGGCTTCTGCCTGCGCGAAAGGGTCGAAAACAAGGGCGGCTCGCTCCGGTGCGATGCCGATGCCGGTATCTTCGGTCACAATCGTCAGTTGCTGTTGTTGCCCGCCCGTGAGCAGCGCCCGTCTCATACGCACTCTGACATGGCCTTTGTCGGTGAATTTAATGGCGTTGCTGATCAGGTTAAACAGAATCTGACGGATTCGGGATTTATCAGCGTAGAACCAGGTTCCCTGGTCAAAGCCACAATCAATATTGAAAGTCAGCCCTTTTTCTTTGGCCAATGAGTAATAGGTGCTTTCAATGGTGCCGATCAGGTCAGTAAAGCAAAAATGAGTTTTATCCAGTTTGAGCTTGCCTTGCTCAATTTTAGAAAAATCCAGAATATCGTTCAGTAATGACATCATGTGCTTTCCCGAATCAAGCAGGGTGTTCAGGTGATGTTCTTGCTCTGACGTTAATTTGGTTTTCAATAACAATTGCGATAAACCCAGCATTCCGTTCATCGGTGTGCGTATTTCATGGGACAGGTTTGCCAGAAAGGCTGATTTGGCTTTATCTGCTGATTTGGCTTTTTCCAGCGCCTGATTGAGCCGCTTGGTGTCTGCCGAAATTTTATCGGCTCCCTGATTGAGCGCGTCATTGAGTAACTGAAACTCATACGGTCCTTCAAAGGAGGGATTGGGCTGATAATCCCCCAAACGGAACTGGGAGGCGAAACGGGTCAGCTTGGCAATTGGGCCGGTAATTCGCTTGGTGAGAGCAATGGCAAGTAAGAGGATGAACACACTGATCATTGCCAGCGCCAGCAGGAAGAAATGGTGTAATTCGTCAATAATGCTGATCGCGCTGTCTTGCGAGGTAATTGTGATCAGTGACCAGACGGGCATGCCTTCCGCGTCTTTGACCTGTGAGGGGACGACCGCTGCGATCATCGCTTCGTCGTCGTCATCGCTGTAGTTGTTGATGCCGGGTTTGAAGGGAAAAAATGAGGACATTGCCCCTGATCCTGGGATCAGATTGGCTTTGTAAAATTGCCTGAAGTGATGCAGCGACTGCTCTGTGGCATGGCTGCTCAGCAGCAGCTTGCCGTCAATATCAGTCAGATACACATTGTCGCTGGGGGCGACTTCACTCCCCAATTGATTCAGCTGCTGTTTGATGTCATCCATTTTGTATTCAATCAGCAAAAAACCATCAGGCTGTTGTTTTATTTTTTTTGCGAGAAATACTGTAAGTTCGCCATTTTTGATCCAGGGATGGGAGATATAGGTGCTTTCTCGGGCCAGTGTTTTGTTAATCGTCTCTAAATCCGGGGCGCCAATTTCATCAATGGTGAGCCCTTGGCTTGAGGTCGCATTCAGATAATAGCCATCGTTTTTCTCGCGCACCTGATGCATCGCGGCAAAGGAGGAGTCAGTTTGCCCGAAGTTATAAAAAAACTGGCCAATTTCTTCAGGCGGGCGGGAAAAAACAGGGGAGTGGCTAAGTAAATCCAGGTTTTTCAATCGCAATCTGTGCGTCTGGTCTAGGCTCTGGGCCACGATATTATTGCGGGCGTTAATGCCATCTGCAATTCTGTCCAACGCGACGTCATTCAGTTTCTCGCTGCTGATCCAGCCATAGATATAGGCAGGGAGAATGCCTACCGCAAGCATGCTCACCAGTAAAATCGGTTTGATTCGATTGGGGACAATCCGTATCACCACATCACCTCAGAATTTTGTGTAACTCATCAATAAAGATTACGCACTGAAGATTATATGCCAAAGTGTGATAGGTGAGTGACGCTGAGCTAACAAAAATGCCTTTTTGCGTGATGTGTTATGCCTTGAAAAAAACGAGGCTGCTGAATTAGTTCAGTAACTGTTCCAATGTGAATGGCGAGCTCATTATTCCCAATTGCTGGGCGGGTGTTAAGCCAT
>Ga0207773_100483_pt1 | contig 15434 bp, 9 predicted proteins | sample TtaePargueraPR_2_FD_187281 | JGI IMG/M metagenome (GOLD analysis project Ga0207773, IMG submission 187281) | Aerobic enrichment media microbial communities from Bioluminiscent Bay, La Parguera, Puerto Rico - Tt and M1 (3) (SPAdes) | ecosystem: Environmental > Aquatic > Marine > Unclassified ...
TCTTACTCACCAGAAAGGTGCACCTGATTCCATCATGGATATGATCTAGACACTCACATCCTTACAGGTCAGGTGCACCTTTCACTTACCGGCCTCGATGACCTAATTCCCCACAGACTGGGGGAGGTCAGCGGGCGAGCCGCCTACGCCGGTGGATCGCGGGCCTGACGGTGGTGCCCGTGGCGGCGTCGCTGCTGGTCGGAGGACCGGCTCAGGCCGCCGCACCGGCGGTAGAGCCGGCGCCGCCCCAGGCGGAGAAGCTGGACTCGCATGGCGGTCCGGTCACCGGGCGGGCGTGGACACAGAAGCCGGTACGGGAATCGCCGGTTCCCAAGCCGCTGTGGCCGGCGGCCGGCACCACTCGGGTGGAACTCGACTCGCCGAACCCGGCTGGCCGGGGCACCAGGGCGGGTACGTTGCCGGTGTGGGTCACCCCCGGCGACGGTCCGGGTGGCATCCGGGCCACCAGCGTGAACGTACAGGTGGTGGACCGGGAATCGCTGCCGGCAAGCTGGCGTGACGGTCTGGTGCTCAAGGTCGCGGCACCGGCCGGAGCCGCAGCCGGCACGGCAAAGGTGACGGTGGATTACAGCTCGTTCCGGTACGCCGTGGGCGGGTCCTGGGCATCGCGGCTGCGCCTCTGGCAAGTCCCGGCCTGCATGCTGTCCACACACGAGATACCAGCCTGCCGATCGGTGCCACTTTCCACGACGAACGATCTCGGCGCGGGAGTGGTCACCGCCGAGGTGCCCGTCGCCGCCACGACCGCAGCGCTGCCCGAGCGGGGTCGGCAGCCGGGCGATGTGGCGGCTCGGTCCAGCGGCTCCTACCTCGTCCTGGCGGCTGCCGGTTCGGGTGCGGACGGCGACTTCACCGCGACCACGCTGGCCCCGTCGTCGACCTGGACGGCAGGCGGCTCCTCGGGTGACTTCTCGTGGAGCTATCCGCTGCGGACCCCGCCAGCTGCCGGTCCGGAGCCTTCGATCGGCCTCGCCTACTCCTCGTCCTCCGTCGACGGCCGGTCGGAGGTGACGAACAACCAACCGTCGTGGATCGGGGAAGGCTTCGACTACTCGCCCGGCTTCATCGAGCGCCGGTACGTGCCGTGTGCCGAGGACCGAAAGGTCGCCGGCGCGAACAACGCCCAGGACAGCGGCGACCAGTGCTGGCGCTCGGACAACGCGACGATGAGCCTCAACGGCCGTAGCACCGAGCTTGTGTTCGAAAACGGAAAGGGCTGGCACCCGCGTTCCGAAGACGGTTCCAAGATCGAGAAGCTGACCGGTGCGACGGGTAACGGTGACGACAACGGCGAGCACTGGAAGGTGACGACCAGCGACGGCACGCAGTACTTCTTCGGCTTGCACTCGTTGCCGGGCCACACCTCGAAGACCAACTCGACGTTGGCCGTACCGGTGTTCGGCAACCACGCCAACGAGCCCTGCCACGCCACGACGTTCGCCAACTCCGACTGCCACCAGGCGTGGCGGTGGAACCTCGACTACATCGTCGACGTGCGCGGCAACACCATGTCGCTGTGGTACGGCAAGGAGACCAACAAGTACGCCCGCAACGACACCGACTCCGACGACGTCTCCTACGATCGTGGGGGATACCTGACCCGGATCGACTACGGCACCTACGACCGTACGTTGGCGACGCACGGCGTCGCCGAGCGCAGCGTCAACCCGTACGCGCAGGTGGTGTTCGAGACGGACATGCGGTGCTTCTCGAACTGCGGCACCGAGTCCAATCCGGTCGAGGAGTCGTGGAAGGACACTCCCTGGGACCAGGAGTGCGAGGCGTCGGCCACATCGTGTCCGCAGCAGTATTCGCCCACGTTCTGGACGACGAAGCGGTTGAAGAAGATCACCACCAGGGTGTGGGACACCACCAAGACCACCCCGGCCTGGCAGGACGTCGAGTCGTGGACCCTGTCGCACACGTTCGCGGCGACGGCGGACTCCACCCACACCGGTCTGTGGTTGAACAGGATCGACCACGCAGGGCACGTCGGCGGCACCGTCAGCCTGCCGCCGGTGACGTTCGAGGCCGTGTCGCTGCCCAACCGGGTGTTGACCGAGCACGGCACGACCGACAACTGGCTGCGGATCTCCAGCATCGTGACGGAGACCGGATCCCGGATCAAGGTGGACTACGCGGAGCCGGAGTGCACCGAGGCGATGGTCCAGAACCTGAACCCGCACACGAACACGAAACGGTGTTACCCGGTACGGGTGCCGGACCCGGCCGACCCGACCGGCCAGCAGCTAATCACCGAATGGTGGCACAAACACCGGGTTGAGCACGTGGCCGAGGACGACGTGCAACTCACCGACGGACACCAGGCACCGTCGAAGCACACCTGGTACGAGTACGTGGGCACGCCGTCGTGGCACTACGCCGACGACGACGGTCTGACCCGGCCCGAACGCAAGACGTGGTCCCAGTGGCGTGGCTACGCCCAGGTCAAAACCCGGGTCGGTGACGACTCGGCGACCCGGACCCTCGCGGTCACCACCTTCATGCGGGGGATGCACGGCGACAAGGCCAGCCCGAGCGGAGGCACCCGCAGCGTGACGGTCCCGGCCTCGTTGGGCTCCGAGACGGTCTACGACCAGGACCAGTTCGCCGGCCAGGTGCGGGAGCAGGTCGTCTACAACGGGGTGGACACCAAACCGGTGTCGAAGACGGTCAACGTACCGTGGCGATCGAATCCGACCGCGAGTCGGACGATCAACGGTGACACCGTCGACGCCCGGTTCGTCGAGACCCAGGCCACCTATACGGCGACTGCTCTGGGCGTCGACGGCAGCCGCGGCTGGCGGACCTCGCGGGGCAGGAAGAACCTGGATCACACGTACGGCACGGTCAACTGGTCGCAGGACGACGGCGACATCAGCGTCCCCGGCGACGAGAAGTGCATCACCTACCAGTACAACCGCAACACCGTCAAGAACCTCACGACCACGGTGAAGCGGACCACCACCACCGCGCTGGCCTGCGGCACGAACCCGTCCACGGTCGACGACGTGATCTCAGACGCGCGGACATACTACGACGGCGCCGGCAGCGTCGACACCGCGCCGACCTTCGGGTCGGTGACGAAGACCGAGCAGCTCAAGGACTGGGTGGCCGGTACCGGCACCGTCTGGCAGGTCGTGTCGCAAGGCGGCTACGACCACACCGGCCGGCCGGTGAGCACCACCGACATCAAAGGCAACGTCACCACGACCGCGTACACGCCGGCCGTCGGCGGCCCGGTCACAAAGGTGACCACGACGGGCCCTGCGCCGTTCAACTGGACGTCGTCCGTCGACACCAACCCCTACTGGGGCTCCACGGTCAGGGCGATCGACCCCAACAACCGGACGATCTCGGACGTCGAGTACGACGCGCTCGGACGCGTCAGCAAGGTGTGGGGGCTGGGCTGGACCAAGGCCGCCAACCCGACCACCCCATCGGCCCAGTACACATACACGTTCGCCCCGGGCCGGGACGCCTATCCGTCTGTCAGGGCGCAAACGCTCAACGCGGACGGAAACTACGTCACCTCGTACGAGATCCTCGACGGGTTGCTGCGCCCCCGACAGACCCAGACCCCAGCAGTGAACGGAACCGGGGACCGGGTGGTCACCGACACGATCTACGACAGCTTCGGCCGCGCTGCGGTCTCCTACGGGGCACACGCCGAACCCGGGGCCGCGTCCGGCACATTGTGGTGGGAGCCGGAATGGTCCGTCCCCGCCGTCTCCAAGACCGTATTCGACCGGGCGTCACGCCCCACGAACACGATCTTTCTTTCCGGTGACGGAGTGACCAACCTGGTCGAGAAGTGGCGCACGGTTACCGATCACGAGGGCGATCTGACCAAGGTCACTCCACCGCAGGGCGGCACCGCGACCACCACGGTGACCGACATCGAGGGCCGCGTCGTCCAGCTACGTCAGCACACCACCACAGCCGGAGTCGACGGGGCCTACCAGGAGACCGAGTACGTCTACAACCGCAAGGGCCAGCTGGTCCGGACTCTCGACCCGGCCGGGAACCGGTGGGTCAACGAGTACGATGCCAAGGGCCGCCTCTGGCGCACGACGGACCCCGACAAAGGTGCGACGACCAGCACCTTCAACGACGAGAACGACCTGGTCCAGACGACGGACGCCCGAGGCGAGGTGCTGTGGTACGGCTACGACTCGCTGGGCCGGAAGAAGGAACTGCGGGACGACTCCGAAACCGGGCCACTGCGCGCCGAGTGGAGGTACGACACCCTCTACACCGGGCAAAGCGGATTCAAGGGCCAACTCACCCAGGCGATCCGCTACGAACCGGCCGGTAGCAGCAACGCCTACCGGTGGCAGGTACGTAGCTTCGACGACCGCTACCAGCCCAAGGGCGTCAACTACGTCATCCCCAGCAGCGAGACCGGCCTGAGCGGGACCTACATCTACGCCTACGCATACGCGCCGGCGACCGGTGCTCCGACGTCCATCTCGTATCCGGAAGGTGGTGGCCTCGTCACCGAGCAAGTCACCACCGACTACGACGCCACCACCGGGATGCCCGTCCGGTTGGACACCAGTATCACCGGTTCCGTCGGCACGATGGCCACCGCCACCTACACGGCGTACGGCGAACGCAGCGGCGCGATCTACAAGATGCCCGGCGGTACCTGGACCCAGGACGCCGTCTACCGGGACGAGGCCACCCGCCGGATCACCCGCACGACTGTGGGGCGGGAGACCATCGCTGGTACGGTCTCCGACCGCAACTACACCTACGACCACAGCGGTAACATCAGCTCCATCGAGGAGAAGCCGCAGATTGGTCAGGCCGACACCCAGTGCTTCCGGCAAGATCCGCTGGGCCGGCTCGCCAGCGCCTGGACCCCGCAGACCGGGGTGGCCTGCCAGATTGATCCGACGGTGGCGAACCTGGGCGGTCCGGCTCCGTACTGGCATGACTGGACGTTCGACTCCACCGGCTCCCGGCTGACCGAGACCAGCCACACCGCCGGCGGTGACACCACCCGCAGCTACACGGTGCCGACGGGTGGCCAGGGTGTCGCACGCCCGCACGCCGTCACCGCGATGACCACCCAGGCAGCAGGTCAGAGCGGCGTCGTCAACGCCTACGCCTACGACGCGGCCGGTAACACGACCTGCCGGCCGACCGGCACCGCCGCCAACAACTGCGGCACCGGTACCAACAGTCAGACCCTGGGCTGGGACGCCGAGGGCAAGCTGGCCACGGTCTCGGCCGCCGGTCAGACAATCGAAACCAACATCTACGACGCCAACGGGGTCAGGATCATCCGCCGCGACAGCAGCGGCACCACTGTCTACCTGCCCGGGCAGGAGATTCGCCGCGAGGGTGGCGTCAACACTGGCACCCGCTACTATAGCTTCGCCGGCACCGTCTGCGGCTCCCGTACGGGCGGATCGGCGGCCACCAACCTGACCTGGCTGTTCAACGATCATCAGGGCACGCAGCAGATCGCGGTGAACGCCGGCACCCAGGCCGTCTCCGTGCGTCGTCAGACCCCGTACGGGGTGCCGCGCGGCGCGAACCCGACCTGGGCGAACAACAAGGGTTTCGTCGGCGGGGACATCGACCCGACCGGCCTGACGAACATCGGTGCCCGGCAGTACGACCAGACGTTGGGCCGGTTCATCTCCGTGGACCCGGCCCTGGTCGCCGATGATCCGGACCAGTACAACGCATACCAGTACGGCGGCAACAACCCGGTCGACAACGCCGACCCGACCGGCATGTACTACACGGAGAACGGCGACGATACCGGCGACCGCGGCTACGTCATGTCCAACGGCACGACCAAGATCGTCAAGAAGTACGTGCCGCCCGCCTGCACCGCTGAATGCCAGCAACGACGCGAGGCGGTTCACAGGGCGATCGACGAACGCGTCGAAGCAGAACGCAAGCATCGCGAATGCCAGGCCAGCTTCTGGTGCCGCAATGGGCAAGGGCTCAAAGATGGGTTTAGCGCTGCTGGTAGCTGGCTCGTCGAGCACAAGAACGCAATCCTGACTGGCGCTGCAATCGTGGCCTTCGGCGTCTGCATCGTGGCTACTGCAGGAGTCTGCTTCGCTGCGGCAGCCGGAGCGGCCAGCGTCAGCGCCTTGTACCGATTCAAAGATTTCGCGGATAGCGACAAGACCAAGGCGGACGTTGCCAAGCTTGGTGTCGGTTTGGCCACAGACGTCGGGTCGGTGTTCATCCCAGGGGCACGTGTGGCCTCCGGTACTACCAAATACCTATCTCGAAATGCGATCAGAGTTCCGCTGGGTCGTGCGGGTGAAGTGTTGACCGGGGCGAGGGCAATCTACTTCGGAAATACCCGGTCCGGATCTGCGATCGTTAGGGTTCCGTTGGGTCGTGCGGGTGAAGCGTTGACCGGGGCGAAGTGGATCAACTTTGGAACGGGTCGGCACGACGCGGGCACGCGATTTGTTCCGCGCCGTGCCATGGCGACCACGGCCGGATGGATTACCGCCAACCACGACCCTTTTACCGGTGCTGTCGGTAATATCATGGACTGACAGACTTCTGGGAGGTGTGGCATGGTCATCGTCACGGTGCTATTTATTATTGCGGGACTGGCTACAATAATCTGGATGGCCAACTGGCCCTTCGGTACGCCGTGGGCAAAGGATCTCACTGACAAGGAGCGCCGTATTGAGGCCGACCACAATCGGCGGCACCATCGCGGTGTGGCACGCATCATGTTGCCGGTTCTTGCCTTCGGGTTCGCAATCACATCGATCGAAAGTTTCGCGGGCCCGAAGAGCAACCGGTCTGCGTCAGTCGCCCTAGGTGTGTGTTCGGTCGTGTGCGTAGGCATGTTTGTTGCACTGATCAAGGGAGACCGAAGACGGCGGTCTTCGAAACGGCGATAAACTCCCACTCTTGGACGGGCTGAGATCGGAGGGCGCTGTAGCCGCCGCTCCTGTCGGTTCCACAGGTACACCCGACTCAACTTGCGTCTACGTCTCCCGGTCGAGGAGTTGCCGCTCATCGCGGGGTGCGGGCGGGTGGTGTGGGGCCACCCCGGGGTACCCGAGGTGGCCCCACGCCGCCACGGCTTGGGGTCAGTGGGGGAGGGAGTGGGTCTGTAGGGCGGTGGTGAAGGTGGCCCACTGGGCGGTGCTGAACGTCAAGGTGGGGCCGGTGCGGTCCTTGCTGTCGCGTACCTCGGCGCGGCCGGCGTACCGGCGGGCCTCGACGCACTCGCCGCCGTTGCCGGCGCTGCGGCTGGAGGTGAACCAGGGGGTGTCGGGCTTCATCGCAGGTGCTCCTCGATCGGGACCGACTGTTGGCGGATCAGTCGGAAAACTCGACGGTACTCCGCCAGCTCTACCGGACGTTCCAGGTAGCGAGCGCCCATATGGGACTCGACGTAGACCACGTCCGGATCGTCGGGGTCGGCGAAGTCCAGGACGGTGAAAGCACCAGCGAATGCGGCGTGGGCACCGGCGGACCAGGGGAGAACCCGGATCTCCACCCGGACCCGCCGACCGACGCTGGCCAGGTGGGCGCATTGCTCGGCCATCACCGCTGGGCCGCCAACCTCGCGGGCGAGGGCGCCCTCACCGAGGACGGCGACGATCCGGGGCCGGCTCGGCCCGGTCGTAGTAGGAGATCTGCCGATCCAGCCGCAGCGACACCAGCCTCTCGATCTGCCGCTCGGACGCCTGTGGGTCGGCGGCACGGAACACCGCCCGCATGTAGTCCGGCGCCTGCAGGAGACCGTGGACCAACTCCGGGTTGTAGTTGTGGATCTCGGTGGCGGCGGCTTCGAGGCCGACGTACAGCTGAAACCAGTCCGGTACGGCGTCGCCGTGCGACTCCCACCAGCCGTGCTCGTCACACGCTCCGGCAAGCCGGGTCAACGCGTCCGTCGTCTCCGGGTCCGCTCCGTAGAACCAGCACAATCCCCGCACCGTGTTCATCTTCACCGGAAACTTGCCGTTCTCGATGCGCCACAACGTCGTACGCGAACAGACCTTCGCCCGCTCCACCTCCTGCTCGGTGCGGGCCGCCTCCTCCCGCAGCCGGCGCAGCCGTCGCCCCAGCTGACGGCGCACCACAGTCGGTCCGGTGACCGGCATCGCTTCACCTTTCTCTCATCCGACACCCACCACCCATGCCAATGTTTCAAAATGAAACACCGGGCCGGGTCGGCCGCCGAAATCGCCACGCCCCACTCGGGACGGAGCCGGCGTACGCGATGGATCCTGCCTTACCGGAGCGGGAAACGGGGTCCGCGACAACGGTGAATTCGACGGAGGTGGCGAGAGGATGTGGTAGGACGAGTCCCTGATCCTGCCGTGCCGGCCGGAGGTGGTCAGTCGCCTGATCCGCCGTCGTACCCGCCGCTGTCAGCGGACGTCGAGGATGGAGACGACGCAGGAGGCAGCGGCGGCACGTCATCGACGTGCTGCGGGCCGGCAGGGGGCAGGTTCGACCAGGTCGCGGCCGTGCTTGCCGTCGAACTCGATCTCCAAGGGGTGGGATCTTCGCTGGCTTCCATCCCCATGAACGTGGCGATGAGAAAGCTGCTCAGGACGAACCCGATCAACACGAGTACGGCAGGCAGCAGAGGCCAATCAGTGGAGTGCACGTAAAAGATTAAGAAGACGCTGCCGACGCCAAATCCGCCGAGGTAGCCCAGGACCCCGGTCTCGGCTGCGGCCTCCCGGAATCCGACCTTGTAACGTGGTCGACTGTAGTGCGACGACCCCATGCGAATGGCCCCTTCCGAACGTCGGTAACGGGTTCATCTCGAACGGTAGCGGCCGCCGTCAACTGGTGGCTAGAGCTGCGGACGGCCACCCCGTCCTGATCGCGGTCTGCCAGCGGTCCCGCAACGACATCGGCAGGCACTCCGCGACGTACTCAAGATCGATCCGAGCGATGGGTTGATTCGGGCACCCGTTGATCAGCTGATGGCGGATGCCGGGTGGTGGTGATACACCGACGTTCGGATGATTGCCGATTCGATCAACGCTTCGCCAGGATGGGTGCCGACTTTTCACGTTAGGCGGGTCGTTGGTCTATTCGCTCTCGCAGATGCCGACTGGTCAGGTGGTGTGGATCAGGCACCTTCGCATGGGCGACTGGGACCGCGTGGTAGCGACGTCGCCGGACGCGCCGGCCGTCGTCGTGCACCGTACCGCCGGGTCGCCGAGCCAGCAGGCGACCGTCGCCGCCGTCCTCGACGAGATGGAAACGACCGCCGGCCAGTTGTTCCCCGCCTGGCTGCCCGGGGCGGAGGGGATCACGACGTCGGCCGGTGCCGCGCCGGTCGCCGTACGCAGGCTCGCCGTCGCCCACGCCGCCGCCACCGCGCAGTCCGGCCCGTTCCTCGCTGACCTGGCGGCCGCCGCCCTGACCGGGTCGACTGCGCACACTCGCCGGCATCCGCCCGAGGTGCGGGCGCGCGGGCTGGCCCGGGTCATCGCGGCCAGCTTCGGTCGACCGGCGTGTGCGCTGGTGCTACGCCCGCCCGATCACCTCGACGAATCGGCGACGCTGGCGCTGGCCCAGGCGGCACAGTGGCTGGTCGACCACGGCCGGCTGACCGTCTGGATCGACAGCGATTCGCCGTACGGCATCGAGAGCCGGCCGCGAGCGACGGAGCCTCCACAGGTCCCGATGCCGCCGCCGGCGGCTCGGCCGCGTCGTGTGCCGCGCGGCAGTGCGCGGCGGACACCGAGTGTCGTCGGTAAGCCGCACCCGACCAGCCGGGCCGAGGTGACGCTCGAAGCCGCCCTGGCCCGCCGGGCCTGGGCCGCCGGCCGCGCCTGGAACCACACCGTGCGGCCCGGTCCGCTGGTCAACCCCGTCCGGGTCGACCTGCTGTGGAAACGGGAACGGTGCGTCGTCGAGATCGACGGAGACGACCACCGTACGCCGGCGAAGTTCACCGAGGACCGGCACCGCGACGTGATGCTCCAGCTCAACGGGTACGCCGTACTCCGCTTCACCAATATGCAGGTGCTCGACGACATCGACAACGTGCTCGTACTCCTGCAGCAGTTCCTCACCAACCGTCGACGCACCGGGAAAGGCCTTTGAACATGTCGGACGAGAAGCTGACCATGGTCGAGACGGCTGCTCTGCTCATCCTCTTCGCCGAGGACGGCGAACTGTCGAACGTAAAGATGACTCAGGAGCATGGCTGCAAGCTGGAGAAGAGATCCCGGGAGAAACTGGAAAGGTTGAAACTGATCGAGGTGGAAGGCGCTCCTCGGCGGATCGTGCTGCGGTTGAGCGACGCGGGCTGGGTGCGCTGCCGTGCCGAGTTCGCCGCCGGGTCGCCGCCACCACGCTCAGGGTCCCTGGGCGGTGCGCTCTACGCCGTACTGCTGAGGTTGGACCGCTTCCTGACCGCGCAGGGACTCAGCCTCGCCGATTTCATGACCGCCTCCAAGGAGCGCGGCAACGAAACGCCGGTCGAGGAGCCGGCAGCCGGCACCGGGTACAGGCCGGACGAGGCGGCCGTCGAGGAACGGGTGCGGGCGGCGTACCACGAACTCGCCCGCCAGGCCGGCGACCTGGTCGACCTTGCCGATTTGCGCGACCTGGTCGACGACCTCGACCGGGCCGACATCGACGCCGCCCTGCGCCGGCTGCACCGCCGACCCGGCGTCACCCTCGTGCCGGAAGCCAACCAGAAGGTTCTCGACGCCCGGACCCGGGCCGCCGCCGTCGTGGTCGGCGATCAGCCCAAGCACATGATCACCATGGCGGCGTCATGACCGAAGCAGCGCTGAAAGCACTCACGCATCTGCAGTTCAACTACACGCCGGCGATGAACGACGTCTGGCGACCGGCGGCGTCCCACGTCGACGGGCTGCACAACGACGTACTCCAAACCATCCTCGACGGACTGGCGCTGGCCAAGAAGAGCCCGGACACCAGCCCGATCGGTGTCGCCGTGCAGGGCCAACGCGGCGCGGGCAAGACCCACCTGCTCAGCCGGGTCCGCGAGTTGACCCAGCTCGACGGCGGCTACTTCTTCCTGATCAACCTGCTCGACGCCAGCGCCTTCTGGCGCAGCGCAGCCGTCTCGATGGTCGACGGTCTGCACCAGCCGGTCGACGACGACGGCACCACCCAGCTGCAGATGTTTCTGCACCGGCTCGCCGAAGGCCTCGAACTGTCCGTGGTGACCCGGATGGCGGTGACCGGCCGGGCCCCGATGACCGTGGATCGGCTCAACGAGTTCGTGGCCGCCCTGAGCTGGTCGAATCGTCGGATCGGGATCGGCTGCCGGGACACCGCCCGCGCGCTGACCCTGCTCGCCGGCATCGACCCGCGAGCCCAGGACGTCGCCAACTCGTACCTGCTCGCCGGCGATGAGGCCGAGCCCGGCGAACGCCTCGCCTGGGGAATCCGGCCGGCCCGGCGGCTGCCGCAGGAGATCGTCTCCGACGTGTCGCGCCTGCTGGCGCTGACCGGCCCGTCGGTCATCGCGGTCGACCAGGTCGACGGCCTGATCGCGCAGGTGGCCAACCGCAGCCACGCTTCCGGGCCGTCCAGCACCGGGGCAGAGGAGGACGGCTGGCGGGCGGCTGTCTCGATCGACCAGGTCGCCAGCGGCCTGATGGAGCTGCGCGAGCTGACCCAGCGGACGTTGACCGTGCTGTCGCTGCTGCCTGTCTCCTGGGCGTTGATCAAAAGCAACGCGGTCGACACCGCCCAGGACCGGTTCCGGGAAACCGCCCCGCTCGAATCGATCCCGGACGCCGACCTCGGCCGGACCCTGGTCGAACGCCGGCTCGCCGCACACTACGCCGACGTCGGGTTCGTGCCGCCGTATCCGAGCTGGCCGGTGCGACCCGAAGCGTTCGCCGACGCCCCGGATTTCACCCCACGGCAGCTGCTGATCAACGTCGAACGCCACATCCGCGCGTGCGTTCGCGACGGCCAGGTCACCGAGATGACCACGCTTACCACGCTCACCCCGGCCGCCGCCGAGAAGCCGACCGCCGAGGCGAAACCGGCTCCGACGAGGCCGACGACACCGGCCGCTGACGGCTCGTCGTTGGGCACGCTCGATCAGCGGTACGCCGAACTTCGCGCCAAGGCAGAAGTCGCCGGACTGCTCGACCCGGCTAACGAGGACACCCAGGTGCCGCAGCTGCTCGCCGCCGGGCTGCGCGCCTGGACCTGGGAAAGCGCGGACACCGACTTCGACCAGGACACCATCCCGGCCCGCCGGCCGGTGCTGCATGCCCGGCTGCGGCGCACCCTCGACGACGCGACCGGCGACGAGGCCCACTGGGCGTTCCGGGCCATCGCGGCGCAGCACTACAACGCCGAGCTGGCCCGGCTGCGCAACGCCTGCGTGGCCGCCGGGTTGGCGCACGGCGTCGCCGACCGTCGACTGTTCATCCTGCGTAACGACGAGTGGCCGCAAACTCCTGCCGTGCGCAAGGCGGCGGACGATTTCGTCGCCGCCGGTGGGCGGACGCTGCCGGTCACCGAGGATGACCTGCGCAGCCTGGTGGCGTTGCGGACACTGCTCGCCGAGGAACCGGACGGACTGCAGGCCTGGCTGGCGGACCGGCGGCCTGCCTCGCGTACCGCGTTGTTGTCGGCCGCGCTCGCCGACGCCGCCCGCGAACCGGCCGCATCCGACGGACCCGGCTCCGCCGTCGCATCCGAACTGGCTGCCGAGCACCCGGCGGCTGAGCCGGCCGCCGATGCCGAGGCTGAACCGGCCGGGGTGCGGCTGCGGGTCGGCGTCGACTTCGACAACGGCGACCCGGTACGGGTGGAGCTTGCCGCGCTGCGCAAACACGTCGCGATCTTCGCCGGCTCGGGATCCGGCAAGACCGTCCTGATCCGGCGACTGGTCGAGGAGTGCGCGCTGCTCGGCGTATCCGCGATCGTCCTGGACCCCAACAACGACCTGGCCCGGCTCGGTGACCCGTGGCCGGAGCCGCCGGCCGCGTGGGGTGACGGTGACGCGCGGGCCGCCGCCGACTATCTCGCCGCGACCGAGGTCGTGGTGTGGACGCCGGGGCGGGAGGGCGGCCGGCCGTTGACCTTCCAGCCGCTGCCGGACTTCTCCGGCGTACGCGACGATCCGGACGAGTTCACCCAGGCGGTGGACAGCGCCGTCGACGCCCTGGCCCCGCGCGCCAAGGTGGCCGCCAACACCGCCAAGGCGATGCGCGGGCAGGCCGTCCTGCGGCAGGCGTTGCGCCACTACGGCCGGCACAGTGCCACGGCGACCCTGGCCGGGCTGATCGCCCTGCTCCGTGATCTGCCCGACGGGGTGAGCGAGCTGACCGGTGCGGCGGCGATCGCCGCCGACCTGGCCGAAAACCTGGAAGCGGCGCGGATCAACGACCCGCTGTTCGGCGGTACGGGGGAGTCGGCCGACCCGGGCACGCTGCTGACCCCGACTCCGGGCAAACGTGCCCGCGTCTCCGTGATCAGCTTCGTCGGATTGCCGGGGGAGGAGAAGCGGCAAAGCTTCGTCAATCAGCTGCAGCTGGCACTATTCTCCTGGATCAAACGGCACCCGGCTGGGGACCGGCCGCTGGGTGGGCTGCTGGTGATGGACGAGGCGCAGACCCTCGCCCCGTCCGGGCCGATCACGCCCTGCACCCGCAGCACGCTGATGCTCGCCTCCCAGGCCCGCAAGTACGGCCTCGGCCTGGTCTTCGCCACCCAGGCGCCGAAGGGTCTGCACAGTCAGATCCCGGGCAACGCGGCGACGCAGTTCTTCGGGCTGCTCAACGCGCCGGTGCACATCGAAGCGGCCCGTGAGATGGCCCGGTTCAAGGGTGGCGACGTGCCGGACATCTCGCAGCTGACCAGCGGACAGTTCTACGTCGCGGTCGAAGGCCAGCCGTTCCGCAAGGCCCGTACGCCGCTCTGCCTCACCCACCATCCGGCGAGCCCGCTGACCGCCGAAGACGTCCTCACCCGCACCCAGCCAAAGAATGTCGCCACCGGACGATAGGGTGTCGCCCGCCGAGTAATCCCCTATCGGCGCTTCAGTACTTCCGTCCTCGGTGAGTGCTGCCCCCGCGCCGATGCAAATGCGAAAGGAATTCTGAGTGCGTTCGTTGGATCTTGACGTGTTGCTGGCCGCCGGGTCGCCCGGTGGGTCGAGCTGTCTGACGTCGACGACCACGTTGGAGCCGGCCGGCGGCCGGCACACCTCGGTCGCGCCGGCCAAGTTCGCACCCGAGCGCGGGAAGGGGTCGGTGTACGCGTACGAACAGCGCTTTCTTGGTGACGAGAGCCGGTACGCCGCGATCATCGACTCGAAGCAATCCCAGCTCAACCGGGCCGAGCAGGCCCTCGCCCAGGCCGTCGAGGACGGACACTCGCTGCTGTCGCGGGTGCCGCACGTGCAGGTCGCCTATGAGCGGGACGGCGCGGTCGAGCGTTACTACGACCTGACGCTGCCGCACCGGGTGTTCGACGGTCACATTCGCGCCGGCACCATCGACGGGGTGCCGACGACGCAGACTCCGGCGTACCGGGCGGTGCGCGACGCCAGCCCGGCGAACGCGCGGGCACTGCTGGAGACCAGCCCGGTGACCCTGGTCTTCGGCGGCTGGGATTCGAGCCGGCGCAGCCGGCAGGGCCGCTGGCGCAGCGCCCTGGTCGGCGAGATCGTCGGCTTCGTCGCGGCGAGCCGGGACGTGACCGGCGCCCTGATGGAACCCAAGCCCGGTCGGCGGGGCGGGGCGCGGGTCGACCCGGTCGGCATGCAGATCAACCTCGACAAGAAGACGATGACCGAGACAGCGAACCGGCAGCAGGCCGAGTTGAGCCCAGTCACGCATAGCAAGATCCTCAAGGCAGCTGGTGCGATCAAGGCCGGCACCGGGGAGTCGGCGTCCGCGCTCGGCCTCGGCGGCATCCCACCGACCCTGGACCAGCTGGCCGGCGTCGCCTGCGACACCATCATCCGTACGCACGTGTTGTCGTTCGCGACGCTGCGGCAGATGCGCTTCGGTGCCGGCGTCGACGGCGACGCCGCTTGCCGGGCGCTGCTGGCCGCGTTGGCGCTCAACGCCCTCGCCCGCTCCGACGCCGAGTTGTGCCTGCGGGCCAACTGCGACCTGGTCGAGGCCGAGCAGCCGAAGGTCCGGCTCGACCAGCGGGGCGGATCGTTCGCCGACGTCGAGCCGCTGAGCATCGACGCCGCCGACCTGCTGCTCGGCGAGGCCCTCGCACACGCCGAGAAGGTCGCCGACGTGACCTGGTCGGGTCTGGCGATGCGGGTCGACGGCAACCCGGACATCGTCTCCGGCGCGCTCGAAACGGGTGACGACCAGTGAGACACCCTTTGTCAACCCCCGGGTCAAGCGGCGAGTTTGGTGGGCTGGTTGACCCGGCCGAGGGCGCGGTTGCGGTTGGCGACGTGGACGCTCTCGTCG
>Ga0207773_100484_pt1 | contig 15400 bp, 12 predicted proteins | sample TtaePargueraPR_2_FD_187281 | JGI IMG/M metagenome (GOLD analysis project Ga0207773, IMG submission 187281) | Aerobic enrichment media microbial communities from Bioluminiscent Bay, La Parguera, Puerto Rico - Tt and M1 (3) (SPAdes) | ecosystem: Environmental > Aquatic > Marine > Unclassified ...
GCTGTCCCGCGCCCTGATGGACTTCGCCCGCCTGGTCGAGCTGTTCGACCGGCACCAGGTGACCTTCGTCTCGGTCACCCAGTCCTTCAACACCACCACGTCCATGGGCCGGCTCACCCTCAACATCCTGCTCTCCTTCGCCCAGTTCGAACGCGAGGTGGCGGGCGAGCGCATCCGCGACAAGTTTGCCGCCAGCCGGAAGAAGGGCCTGTGGATGGGCGGCCACCCGCCGCTCGGCTACGACGTGGTCGACCGCAGGCTGGTGGTCAACGAGGCCGAGGCCGCGACGGTGCGTCTGATCTTCAGCCGCTTCCTGGAGATCGGCTCGGCCACCACCCTGGCCCGCCAGCTCGCCGAAGAGGGCGTCACCACCAAGCGCGGCCGGCCGGTCGACAAGGGGTTCGTCTACAAGCTGCTGGCCAACCGGGTCTACATCGGTCTCGCCGTGCACAAGGGCGAGGCCTATCCCGGCCAGCACGCAGCAATCATCGACCGGGATCTCTGGAACAGGGTGCACGCCATCCTCAAGGAGAGCCCGCGGGCCCGGGCGGCGAAGACACGGGCGCAAAGCCCGGCCCTGCTGAAAGGCCTGCTCGTAGGCCCCTCCGGCCGGGCGATGACGCCGACCCACACGCGGCGGAAGCAGAAGCTCTACCGCTACTATGTCGACCAGGCGCTCCTGAAGGGCGGCCGGGCGACCTCCCCCGCCGCCCGGGTGCCGGCGGCCGCGGTCGAGGGCGCGGTGATCGACCAGTTGCGCCAGCTTCTCCGCAGCCCCGAGATCGTGGTCGGTACCTGGAAGGCGCTCCGGGCCGACGGTGAACCCGCCACCGAGGCGGAGGTCCGCGACGCCATCCACGGCTTCGATGCCCTCTGGGACGAGCTGTTCCCGGCCGAGCAGGCGCGCATCGTCCAGCTGCTGGTGGAGAAGGTCCGGGTCGACGATGACGGGTTGGCAATCACGCTCAGAACCGACGGGCTGACACGGCTGTGGCGCGAGGTTGGGGCGCCGGCCGAGCGGGAGGCGGCGTGATGAAGGGCGAGACGGTGACGGTGCGCGTGCAGATGACCTTCACCAGGCGCGGCGGGCGGAAGGTGGTGGTCGTGCCGGATGGTGCCGATGCCTGGGCGCCGGCGCCACGGATCGACGGGCCGCTGGTCCGGGCGCTGGCCCGGGCGCATCGCTGGCAGCGGATGCTGGATGAGGGGCGGTACGCGACGATCGGGGAGATGGCGCGGGCGGAGGGTGTGAGTGCTGGCTATGTGAGCCGTCAACTTCACCTAACGCTCCTCGCGCCTGATATCGTAGCTCAAATTCTCAATGGAACGCAGGCGGCCAAGCTAAATATCCAAAGTCTTATGTATTTTCTGAAATAAGGAAAAGCAAGATTCCAGAAAATAAGATAGTTTAGAACAATTTTAATTAATACCCTAACTTACGTTATAAATCAAATAATTACCATTCTGTTGAATACTCGCCTTTACATCAATGAAATTCTACAAAAATCGCGGGTAATTCATATGAAGGAATCCTGAAATCAGATTTATTGACTCTTGATCAAATCGAATTCGAGCAGAATGCCCACGCGAGTCTCCTCCTACATATAGGTTCATGGTCAATCTAAACGGTTTTTTACTAAACCAAATATTCCTAAATCGACATTGTTCTGGGCGGCCAGCCCCATATCGATGTCGGGCGAACACTGTAATCATTCGATTACCTGTAAAATAATCTGAGTTAATATTCGACCCTGCTTCATCGTCAAATAAATACAACCAATCGAAGAACGACTTCGAAAACACTATGGTAACGATGTTTGATCGATCAGCAGAACCAATCTTGAACGACAAACGGCACGAAAGCGGCTCACGCAGCATTATTCCCGGCTCAATGTCAAAAATTGAGATCCTTGTTGAATATTCACCAATATCCTGGCTTGCGGAGAATTCTAAGCATGAATCCAATAAATTCTTGAAATGATTACGAATTGCTTCGTATCTACTTTTCCTGCTATAAGCCATGCTTATGCCCTGCGATTAGACAACGAAGATCAGCGCAGAATAACCTACAGTGAATTTTAGATTCCGGCAACGAGCGATAAGTTTACTGCACCTACCAGAATTTTGTCATTGGCAGCGGTCTTATTGTCGAGACTGAATACCAGCATACCCAGTGGGTGGCGTTAAGGAGAAGTTGTCGCCGAGTCGCAGGTTCGCGACGCCCTCTGGGACGAGCTGTTCCCGGCCGAGCAGGCGCGCATCGTCCAGCTGCTGGTGGAACAGGTCCGGGTCGACGATGACGGGCTGGCGATCACGCTCAGGACCGGCGGCCTGACGCGGCTGTGGCGGGAGGTCGGGGACTCTGCCGAGCGGGAAGCTTCTTGATGGCGGGCGAGACGGTGACGTTGCGGGTGGCCTTCACCAGGCGCGGCGGGCGGAAGGTGGTGGTCGTGCAGGATGGTGCCGATCCCTGGGCGCCGGCGCCGCGAGTCGATGGGACGCTGGTCCGGGCGCTAGCCCGGGCGCATCGCTGGCAGCGGATGCTGGATGAGGGGCGGTATGGGACGATTGGGGAGATGGCTCGGGCTGAGGGCGTGAGTGTGGGTTATGTGAGCCGCATTCTTCGCCTCAGCACTCTGGCGCCCGACATTGTGGAGGCCATCATCGACGGCCAACATCCACCGGAAATGTCCCTTAATTCATTGATGAGCCAACGGCCGGCAGAGTGCGAGAGGCAGTGGTGGGAGAAGGTGCTCGAGAACTCGTGAAAGCGAGCATCTAAGTTCAGCGCTGCGCTTCCTTTGGCCACTCAGCGCTCCAAACCTGCTTACCAATACTCCTGAACCTGCTGACCGATAGAGCACCTCGTTCATTGCGCGCTTTACTGCCCGGCATTGCAAGCGCAGCTTCGAGCGACTCCCTGTCAGCTTCGAAGATCGCCCGTGGCTCGAATCGCTCATCGAGTAAAACCAGCATGACGCAATCCCACTGGTGCTTAAAGCGGATGGAGCCGAGGCGTTGTCCGTTCAGCTTCTTATCGGCTGGGAAGCTCCGAGCCTTGATCTGGATCTTCCGGCCTGCCCGGTCAGCTGCATCGTAGCCGGGCGCCCGCGCACCCGCGAGCTCTAGATCGAATATACTGGCGGCCAGATACTCGCCGATTTCGCCGGTGATCCCGAGCGGCTTTCCGGTAAGTTCGTAGTACTCAACGGCGGCTTGACGCGCCCGCTCAAGGATCTTCCCTGCTGCCTCAATATCAATCATACCGGTTCCGTGTCCGTCGCCTACCGCCGTGCTCCTGTCAAACTGAGTCTGATCAGATCCCCGTCGACAGCCCCCTCATTAACCTTGATGACACACCCCAATTATCCGCGTTCCCGTTCCTGGAAGTCCTCAAACTCCAGTTGATTGGAGTTTGCATCTCCATTTTTTAATGACTTGTCAGCGAACCCGTAAACAGCAGGTCTGCGGCTTAGATTCACGTACCGGCGTCAGTCTCAGTCGATTGGTGCCACGATTAGACAACATCTCAGGTACGGCAAACTGCGAAAATGAGCGCTTGCCTGAGTACATCGAGCGAAAGCGAACCGTGAGCCAAGCTATTCAGGGTCTGGCAACTCAAGTCGTGGCAAGCCACGCACGATCTCCAGCGTCTCAAGGCTGACAGTGATCACCCGCTGGAAAAGTTCCAGTGGGTAGGCCGGATTGCCCATCGTCTCGTTCGCGTAGTCGTTGGCGTCGTTCGTGATGCCACTCGCCTTGTCCGTCTTCACGACCTGGCGCTCCATCACCCATTCGAGGGCGGGCTTGCCGTTGACGACGTAGTCATAGGCTTCGAGGGGGATATCGGTCATGGTGATGTTGGCGTTGTAAATCACCGTGGTCTTGTCCTTCTCGCGACCCTTGCCGCCGAATTTCATCTTGGTGACGCGGAAGAACGCTTCGGGGTCGTTGATCACAGCCGTGCGCAAATCGCCCTGCTTGATCGTGACCGGATAGGGTTCCACCGTCTCGTAATTGACATGCAGATCACCGAGCCGCCGACCGGCGTCGGTGTAGGCGCGGAAATCGCCATAAGTCTTCACGCAGGGTATGCGGGGCAGTTCCTTGGTCAGGTTGTCGGCGTAGCGGTCGCGGTAGTCGGGCGAATGCAACAGGCCATAGACGTAGTAGAAGATGTCTTCCTTGGTGATCTCCTCGCCCGGATAGGCGGCCTGGAAATGCGCCAGCCCGGCATCGGTGATCGCGTCACGGCGCTGGAGGCCGGAGGATTGGCTTTGGAAGAGGCCGCCGGGTTCCTCGTTCTGCTGGTCGTAGAGGTAGAGGGGAAAGCACTGAGCTCCGTCTCGATCTGCCGTGTGCAGAGCTGGAATTGTGCGCGTCATCAATGCCGAAAACGCCCCCCGAAAGCCTGGGCCTGACATACCTATGGCCAAATTCTTTGTAGCCGCATCGGGGAACATTCGGGGCATCTGGTAAACCATTTCATTTAGACGTCGCCCAAAATACAGCCACTCTTTATCGAATGGCCGATATATCCCGGTAACGAAAACACCTTGGTTAATATCGAGTGGCTTGCCGCGATCAAGATCGGCAAGAAGCGCGCGTGTCCAACTTATTTTCGTCGCGTCTGGAGTAACCAACTCATCAGCCGTCCCGGCTATTTTGGAGACACGATCAAGCTCTGTGTTGTAGAAGCTGATAGTCTTTGCAATGTTCGCTTCCAACTTTGACCGCGAGAAGTTATAGCACCAAGCGTCTCTTTGGGTCTTGAGGCCGCTCGAATAGGTCTCGAATAGCACCGGCTCAGACCGATCCTTCTTATCGCCAATCTTCATGAAAGTGTCGAAGCTGGCATCGCGCTGGTTCAGCCAATCGTTCTGGTCGTCTGGCGTAATCCGGTCCCAACCGTTCGCGTTGCTGATCCCTTTCACACCACCGAAGTCGCGGATAATCGCTAGCTTCTGCTTCTGGTCCAGATAGTCGCCGATATCGTGGAAGAAGATGCGGCCATGCTCCGCCGCGTCCGGGTTCTTGACGAAGACGCTGATGGCAATGGGTGCCCGACTGCCCGACCCGAAAATCTTCCCGCCTTCCTTGCGAGACCGCTCACCGCTGGTGCGTTGGTTTCCACGCAAGTGGAAGACGTAGAGGTCGGTGAACTCCTCTGCGAGGCAGGTGCGCAATCCGTCCGCCGCGTTTCCATCGACCCAGCCCGCATTCGTTACAAACGCCACAATGCCCGCATCCCCGATGCGATCCGATGCCCAACGGATTGCCCGGATGTAGCTGTCATAGAGCGCGTTTTTGTTGGTCGCCGTTGAGCGCGCCGCATAGGTATCGCGTAAACGCGCATCCAGCCCCGGATAGCCGACGTTGGCGTTATTGTCATTGGCGCTGTTCTGCCCCGAGGAATACGGCGGGTTGCCTACGATCACCCGGATATCGACCGCTTTCTGCCGCTTCCGCCGCTCGGAGTTGTCGGGCATGTAATGCGAGATCAGATCGTCGCTCTCGTACATCTGGAAGGTATCGGTCAGGCAGATGCCCTCGAACGGGACATAATCGCCACCCATGATGCCGTGATAGACGGCCTCGATGTTGATCGCCGCAATGTAGTACGCGAGCAGCACGATCTCGTTGGCGTGAATCTCGTTGCGGAATTTGAACTCGAGCTTGTCATCCTCGATCAGACCGGACTGCAATAGCCTTGTGATGAAGGTGCCCGTGCCGGTGAAAGGGTCGATGATGTGCACGTCCTTCGAGCCAAGCGTCTGGCCGAAATGCTCCTGCAGCAGCTCATTGACCGAGTGGATGATGAAATCAACGATCTCGACTGGCGTGTAGACGATCCCCAGTTTCTCGGTCGTACGCGGGAACGCTTTGCGGAAGAACTTATCGTATAGCTCGACCACGAGCTTCTGCTTCGCCTGGGGGTCGGTGATCCCCTTCGCGCGCATCTGCACGCTGGCATAGAACTTCTCGAGGTCTTTGGACTCCTTGTCGAGATTGGCCTCGTTGAGCACGTCCAGCACGCGCTGGATCGCCTTCGAGACCGGGTTCTCGCGCGTAAACTGGTGGCCTTCGAATAGCACTTCGAAGACCGGGCGGGTGATAATGTGCTGAGCCAGCATCTCGATGGCGTCAGCTTCAGTGATGCTATCGTTGAGGTCGTCGTGGAGCTCCCCCAGGAAGGCTTCAAACGACCTACGTGCCTCTGAGTCGGCGTCGTCGAGAAGGCTCGTCAGTCGGGTGATATGGTTCTGCGCGATCTCCGCTATGTTGACCGCCCAATCTTCCCAGTAATCCCGTGTTCCGCACTTTTTGACGATCTTCGCCATGATCGCCCGTGAGAACTCGTCGACGGAAAAGGTCATCTCAATCTGGTGAGCAGCACTGTCGCCATCGCTCTCACGTTCCCCCGCTCCGCCGGAGCCAATGCCGGAGCCTGACTTCTTGGTCCGGGTCGGCAGGTCGTGAACAGTCGCGGTGACCGCCTTCAATTCCTCGCTCTGCACACCACTCACACCGATGATCTCGATGTTGCCGCTGACATCCTGACCTAAAGATGCCTTGTTGATCGTTGCGTCGAAGCGGTCGTCATGGGCGCGCAGCGCGTTCAGGATTTGCCAGACGACGCGGTACTTCTCGTTATCGTTCAGGGCTTGTTCGGGTGGCACGCCAGCGGGTACGCCCACGGGCAAAATCACATAGCCCATCTTCTTTCCAGGCGCGCGACGCATCACCCGCCCGACAGACTGGACCACGTCGATCTGGCTCTTGCGGGGATGGAGAAACATGATGGCATCGAGCGCGGGCACATCCACGCCCTCGGACAGACAGCGCGCGTTCGTCAGGATACGACAGACCTCCTGCCCGGCATCGGCCTTCAGCCAATCGAGCAGCCGCCCTCGCTCCTTCGCATTGAAGGTTCCGTCGACATGCTCGATCTCACAGCGGAGCTGTCCGGCCGCTTCATCCTCTTCATCGTCAATAAACTGATCGACTCCAAGGAACTCGTCGACTACGGCCGAAAACTCATTTCGCACCAACTTGGAGCTGCGAATATCTTTGCAGAAAGCAAGGGCCCGGCGCATCGGATTGGGATCGGCCGCGACATCGGCCTTCATGTCGGCCTTTGTGAGCGCCTTGTAGCAGCCGACGATCTTTGTCGCGTCATCAAGAACCAGCTCGCTCGTTCCGTCGCCTAGCCGCCTCTGGACCGCAGAGCTCACAAGTCCCTCGTCCATCGCCAGAACGATGACCTTGTAGTCGGTGAGCAGCCCGTTCTGCACCGCCCAGGAAAACCCGCGATAGAAGAGCGTCTTGCCGAACAGTTCTTCGTCGTCCATCGAGGCAAGCACGGCGTCGGCCTCTTGGGCCTTCGTCTTCACGGTGTCTCCGAAGATGCGAGGGGTGGCGGTCATATAGAGCCGCTTCTTGCCACGAATCGCGTCGTTCGAATGGACCTTCACGAAATTGGATTCGTCCTCACCAGCCAGAGTCGCTCCGGTCGTTCGGTGCGCCTCGTCGCAAATGATGAGGTCTATCTCCGGGAAGCCGTGATGCTTCTGCGCTTCAGAGACAACCTGAATCGACTGGTAGGTTGCAAAGACGACCGTCATTTTGTCCGGCGCGGGGTCCTTGACCTCTTGGGCGATCTTCACGGCCTCAGTTGTTGCCGGAAACGCGAGGTCGAGTATGTCAATCTCTGCAACGTCGTCAGCGCTCACTCGCCGCTTGCCCACCTGAGTGTCAGAGCAAACAGCGAAGGCGCGGATAGGCGTGTCCGTATCGAAGATCCACTCCCGCACCGTCTGCGCCATCAGCGCCAAGGAAGGCACCAAGAGGAGCACGGTCCGCCCCTTTCCTGCCAGGTCCTCGGCGATCTTCAGACTGGTGAAGGTCTTGCCGGTGCCACAGGCCATGATCATCTTGCCGCGATCGGCATCGGACAGGCCCTCACGGACAGCTTTGAGTGCCTCTTTCTGATGCTCTCGCAGGCGCTTCTTGTCGCTGAGAACGACATCACCCTTCGATGCGAATGTCTCCCATCGAATGGGACTTTCTTGCAGTTCGCTCAGCCCGATCCGACTGGCCGGGATCGACTGTCCCCGCAGCATCGTCTCAGCGTGCTCGCTCCAGGGTTTTTCGGTCGTGTCGATGACCACGCGACGTTTGAAAGGCGCTTTACCTGATGCAGAGATGAAGCTGTCGATGTCCGACTTCTGGATGCGGTACCCCGAGTCGTAGAACTTGCACTGGACGGCGGCATAACCGTCCTCATCCCGAAGTTTGGCGACCAGATCGATCCCAACATCCCGTCCATCCCAGCCTTGCGATTTCGCCCAGTTCGAATAGGTCTGGACGCTCTCATACTGCTCCGCCTGGACTGGATCCCTGCTCAGATACGCAATGGCAAACCGCTCAAAGAACGTACCCTTGTCGCGCTCAGATCGAGCCGCCTCGCGATAAGAATTCAGAAGGGCGTACAGAGAGACACTATTCTCGTCGGCGTCGTCATGGTTGAAATCTTCATTTGCTAAATTCATAATATCGCCTCCCAATTTAGTGGGACATCACTCGAACCGACCGTCATCCATTCAGTTATTTCTGAATCCTGGAGCATCGATCTCCTATGATAAAGTGATTCACGCTTTTCTCGCCCAGCCATGTTTGGGCCTATATGGAGACCAGTCGTCCGCCAGCGGCTTGGAGTACCCCCTATTTATACTGACGAATATACGCTAGCAGACTCAAGACGTTCAGGCATTCTTTGCGCAGCCGGCTGTTGAAGGCTTCGATAAACGCGCTGGGCGTAGCTTCAGCAGGTTGCCGCGAAGGGATTTCGACGTCCGACACTCTCGCACTTCGATATCGTTGTCGAACCCCGGCACTAGTGCAGTTCCACAACTGCCTGCAATATCAGCAACATCGCCCTGAGTACTAGAACCGCCCAGTCATCAGATTTGGAGAGAGTAGGCGGCTAGAGACATCAGTTTGCCCAACAGCTACCCGCCGTCGTCAACAGCATCCCGGGCAATCCCGCGCCAAGACTAGCGTTCCGGTGCTCTCGTCAGGGTTCGAGAGAAATTTCTAGAGAGAAAATTGGCGGAGGGAGAGGGGCTGGGGTCTAACGTTCTCCATGATCACCAAAGTCGTGAAGCGTCTAATCAGCGGCTATCGATTACCCCTCAGTAGTCTACTGCGATGCACTACCGGAGAGCCGTATTGGGGAGTATTCGAAGTCAGCTCATTGCACGGCAATCATTCGCTCGGTCTGAGCCTCCAACGCTGCGGTCAGCAGCGCAATCCCCTCGCTCGAACCATCGTGGATGGCGGCGAATTCCTCCCGCTGATTGGCCGCCAATGATACCCCATCGACGAGGACGTCGAGTATGAGCGGCCCCGTGTCCGACATCCTGATTCGCCACTGGACGATCCTGGTCGCCGCGCGGTCATGATCGACCCGAAGCGCAACGAGGCTGTCCCCATCCTCGAGCAGCCGGGCACCCAGATGGACGACTTGCTCTCCAGCGTAGGTCTCCAGGCGTCGTGCTATCAGGACGTCCAGATATCGCCCATATGCGATCAGATAAGCCTCACGGTGGTCTACGTCCGCGACGTTCCAGGAAGGGCCGGCGACGTATCGCGCTACCGCTGACCGGGCGACGGTCATGTCTACCAGGGCAGACACACGCGCAACACGAGTCCGGAAGGGATCCGCGTCATCGATGATGGCCCGGAACTCCTCGACCAGTGCCAGAACATGCGCGCTCGCCTGATCGGACGCTGCCTGCGGCCAAGCCGGCACCGATGGAAGTGTCGTGGCAATCAGCAGAATTAGGCTGAACAGACCTCCCGCGGCGCGCCTCGCAGGCGCCGGCCTAGCGGGAGGACACGATCGCGCCATTACCAAATCTCCCGAACGTCAACTCGGCGGTGAAGATCGCACTCCTCACCAAGGCTGCATAGCCCTGGGATGTCCCCTTCCCATCCTGACGGCGGAACAGGGGGATAGTGTTACGGGCAAAGGCATGTGGCAATCTGATACAATGTTCCATTGCGACGTCGACCAAGACTGAAACTTATGCCGGCTGGCCTGCGACTCCGTTCGTTTCTTCCCGCGCAGGGACGCTGCGCGCGGATGCCGCGTCCGCCGAGCAAGCGTCGTCCGAGACGCGGGCGCGTCCTCCCCGTTCCGCTGGTCACACTGCCCCTGGTTCCGGTCGGCTTTACGGCCTGTTCGGGTGTCACCGAGGCAGAGTTGTCGGCCGCCTCCCTACCGTCAGGTGAGGTGGCGGCCCCAATGACAGTTCTGGAGGTGTCGACCGACTACTGGCTGTGTCCGCAATGGCGCTATCGTCTGGATCTGACCGAGGTTCTGACCGGTCCGTTAAAGCGCGCTGCACGTGAGGGCACGCTCAGGATCGAAGGGATCCTGGAAGTCCACGAGTACTGGGTAACGGCCGTGGCCGTGGCAGAGGTCAGATTCAGCGTGGAAGGCGGATCACCACCGCCGCGCATGGGACGTGGAACCACTGCCGCCTGGACTTGCGCCTCGGTAATCGACGCGCTGATTGCCGCCGCAGATCAAGCACTCTCCAGCGTGGACCCTGAGAACGGTCTATAGTCCGAGATCTCTCGGCGTACCCTTTTCTGCCCGGCAATACCGGTTCATCCATACCGCCGACCGCGCTGGTGGCGGACCTGCCCACACCGCGCCAAGTCTGCCGAAGCGCCGCGCCTACCCCCTGCGGGATAAAATGGCGACCGGTTGGATCGTCATCGCATGCCATGCCGGCAAAAGCGCTCCCAGCAGACAGGTCAGGACGGATATGAGCACGCCCGAAAGGCCGATTGCCACCGACGGCCCCGGGTCGAGAAAGGTGCGCACGCTATCGATTTCGCCGATCTGCCACGCAGCGAAGAATCCCGAAGCCGTTCCCAAGAGCCCGGCTACGACACCGAAGACCGCGCCCTCGCCGAGAACGAGGCTCAAGACGCGCGAGTTGCTCCACCCCACACACTTGTAGAGCGCAAGTTCGTTTCTTCGCTCAATCACATTCATCATCATCGTCGTCGCGACCAGCGCCGTACCACTGACCATCGCAACCAGCGACACGCTCCATGAGAGCCCGTCGAGGAGCGCAATGATCTGATTGTTCCCGACGATCTCTCGCCGCGGTGCCGCCGTGACCCCAGGCAATTGCTCCACGATCTCCGCCGCTACTGCGCGGCTGTCGCTATCGGGTCGCACGGCAACCGAGAAGAAGGATGCTGCCCCCTCAAGATAAAGCAGTTCGGCGGCGTCTTCCATCCGCAGATGGATGGAGTGGTTTCCGAGATGGTTTCCTGTCTCGACAAGGCCCACGATTTGCAATTCCTGGAACAAGACGCTGATCGCGTCACCGACCTGCAGTCCGGAAGCCTCGGCAAGCGACCGACCGATCACCGCTGGCCAGGTCTGCCCAGGCATTGCAAGGGTACCCGATACGACTTCGAATGCTTGCCAAGCCTCGGCTTCGTCGGGAAGCGCCAGGAGAACGATCTGAGCGTCGCCGGGCTGCATGAGGGATAGTCGCATGATTACCGGCGTCGCGGTCTCGACACCGTCGACCCCTTCGATCGCGGCCCCCATCGTGCGAGGGAGAGAGCCGTTGAACGGATCAATCGCACCGTACTCGAACACGATGATGTCAGCACCAGTAGCGCCTAGCCCACCATCCCAGGCGCGACGGGCACCATCAACAAGTGTCGTCAGCCCCACCAGCCCAACGACCGCAATGAACATGCCGAACACGCTGAGGAGTGCCCGTCCAGGACGGCGCCGCAACTGTTGTACGATCAGCGCGACCACCGCGAGTCATTCCCGCGCCAGCAGGTCCACCGGCGGTCGCAAGACGGTGCGAACTGCGGGCAGCAACCCAACAACACCACCGGCGAAAGCGATCGCCACTGCGCTGGCGCCATCCGCGATCCAGGATGGCTGCGGATCGAGGAAAGGCGCGACTTCCGGCACCAGAGACAACAGTCTCACCATCGATACGCCCCCGGCGACACCGGCGAGCAGGCCGACGATCATGAGCACCGAAATCTCAAGGGAGAGCAACTGCACGATCCGCACTCTGCTCCACCCGACCGCGCTGAGAAGCGCGAGTTCCGGAGCGCGCTCCCCAATCGTCATCGCCATGGTGTTCACGATCACGAGAAAGCCGATGGCGAGGCTGAACAGGGAGATCACCCGCGCCACCACCAGGATCATCTGGTTGACGCGCTGCTCGCGCGCGGAGGTCTCCCCCGGAGTGAAGGCGATCTCGTCGAATGTGCGCTCAAGGCGATCGCGGACCGACGCAACGGCGGCACTGCCACCGCTCGCGACCGCAACGGCAACATAGGTGATGGAAGAATCCCTATTGAGCAGGGCCTGCATGTCCTCAAGACGCATCATGCCGGAAAAGGCGTTGAGTGCTCCCTCGAACCCGGCAAGACCGGTTACCCGAACCGGACGGCCCAGAATCGTTACCTGGTCACCGACCGCGATGCCGAAGGCCGCGGCACCACGGTCGCCAACAACCATGCCTGGCGGTGACAGGCCCACCGGCGGCATCCCGCCTGCGACGAGCGGCACCGAACGCCAGATGAAGCTGTCTTCGGTGACACCACTCACCGTCAGGCGCCCTTCCGTTTCCGCCATGGTCAGCACGCGGAACAGCACGCCGCTCGCCTGGGAGACGCCCGGCACCGCGTCGATCTCCTCGACCACCGACTGCGCCAGCCGGCTCGACATCAGCTCGACGAGACCAGCCTCGAAGCCGACAATGTCCGAGCCGAACTCTTCGTGCGCGCGCTCCCAGGTGGCGATGTAGCCCCGCGCAAGTCCGGAAATCGTGGTGAAGGTGCCGACGGCGATCGCGATACCCAGACAGCACAGCGCCGTACGCCACTTTCGTCGCCTCAGCGCGTCGATGACGATTCCCCGCACGATCAGTATTCCCGGGCGACGCGACCGTCGAGTAGCGTGACGATGCGGTCCATGCGCCGGGCCACCCGATCATCATGCGTGACCACGAGCAGCGACATGCCGGCACTGCGCACAAGCCCGACGAGCAGGTCGACGATCGCATTGGATGAAGCACTGTCCAGACTTCCGGTCGGCTCGTCGGCGAGCAACAGCCGAGGCTCATTGGCGATTGCTCGGGCGATGGCAACCCGCTGCCGTTCGCCGCCCGAGAGCGTGGCGGGCAGATGATCCAATCGCCCCCCGAGGCCGACCGATTCCAGGCAGGCGCGGGCGCGAACGCGTCGGTCAGCTGCCGGGATCCCCGCGCCGATCAGCGGTATCTCCACGTTCTGCTCGGCAGTCAGCGCGCCGAGTAGATGAAATGCTTGAAACACGATGCCTATCGTTGTGCGGCGGATCGCCGTCCACGCACCCATACCCCGCACGATACCACCGTCAATTGCCACCTCGCCCTCGTCCGCGCGATCCAATCCGCACGCCAGATTCATCAACGTCGTCTTGCCGCTGCCGGAAGGCCCTACGACGGCGATGCTCTCACCTTGCTCGATCGAGATGGAAACCCTTTCAACGGCCCGGATACGCCCTCCATCAAATGCCTTGGATACGTCGCGCATTGAAAGGATCGGCATCGTCATGACGGATCAACAAACGCAGTCCACCGGGGTTGCCGGCAGAATAAGCCAAGAGAAGGTGGGACGTCATTCGAATTGCGCCCAAGCATGAGACACGACTAGAGTGGTACACAGTCTTAGGATGACCGGACACAACTGAAGCGCCCGCTGCCATGAAGGGACGATACCGGTCTCCGGCTGTCGATTGGTTCGCGGAGCAGGCACTGTATGCTCTCGATAGTCTGCGTGCGCTTGATCTCGCCGTCGTTCCAAGTTCGCAGAGATCAGCCTGCAGGGCCACCAATCTCAGCCATTGGCCATTCGTCGCACTCTACCGTCAGACCACCGAGCGACAATTCTCCCTCGCCCACCACTCAGCCAGCCCGGCGTACCAGTTCGCGCTGATCCATCATTTCTACCGACTCTTTCAGCGTAGCGTCATCCATCGGGCCGCTGACATTCAGGGCGACAGCATACGCAGGACCATGCTCTGGGATGTTTATTTCGACGGTCTGACACAATACCCCTGGTCTCCGTCGGAGTTTCGCTCAACCGTCGCGGCTGCGGTCAGGGCGCACATCGAAGGGGACTTGTGCGAGGCGATGATACTCGCCTGGCGAGATCTCAGCCTGGTGTCCGGCCATCCTCCCGATCTGGCTGCCGTGAGAAGCACGCTTTTTAATCCTGCGGGTCGACGGATCTACGCCGATGCAACGACCGCTTTCGTGTCAAGGCTCCGCATCGCGGCAGCTGAGAACCCCTCGCTCCTGGGACTTCTTGGAACGAACCTTGCGTCACCTCGTGGATGGTGGCGTCACCCTCTTCTCCACCCGCGAGCGATCCGATGGCGGCGGTGGCGGGCATGGATAAAGGCTGCGGCCATCCTTCGGCTCGAAGCCTCAATGGTGCGATCAAGTGACCGCAGCGGGCAGTCGCTAGTGTGGCGGTAATCCCAACTGCTGGGCGACAACTTCGTCGACCCGAGGGGACGCCCCGGGCACATTCATTCTCCATCAGATGTGGTCGCGAGAGGATCTATATGGCCAATCCCGGCATTTGCTGAAGCGGATTAAAGGTGAACCATTTGGGCTGTGAAGTGCATGCCTTGCATATGAACCCGTAGAGTGTGAGGCCCTGAGGGTTTTGAGCCTGCGGGCGAAGGTGTAGGCGGTGACCAAGTCGGCGAGATGCCGCCGGAGTTGGTCGTTCCTCTCGTAGCAGAAGCGCTTGACGATCGCATCCTCGATGAAGCGGCTCATCTGCTCCACTCGACCGTGGGTCCACGTAGGTTTGGCCTTGGTTGTGCGATGGACGATGTCCGTTCTGGCGCAGGCGTACTCGTATGCATGGGCCCGGAAGAGTTCGCCATCGGCGCTCGCCTCCCTGATCAGCGGCTCACCCGAGCCGCCGGCACTAGGCGTGTTGAACTGGATGCCTTTGTTGGGCAGCGCGGTGTGAAGCTTGCTGGAGACGGCGACGCCCAGCCGCAGCAGGAGGTCTCTCGGAACGGCGATTATCTATATTAATGACGACGCCTGCGAGGTCGTCCTCCAAATCCACTCGATTCGCGGCGTACATACCGAGCTTCGACTGCCGAAACGACGATAGCCAAACCGAGGCCTGCTCTCCGGTCGTGTCAGTGCGCCATTTCGCCGTGATGCTCACAGGTGACGTTCGGATTGAAGGGCATCAGGTCGCCGGCGGGATTCTCCCGATAGAGCCAGACATGCTGGTCGTAGTGCGGCATGAAGCCATGCGCCTCGTC
>Ga0207773_100485_pt1 | contig 15358 bp, 14 predicted proteins | sample TtaePargueraPR_2_FD_187281 | JGI IMG/M metagenome (GOLD analysis project Ga0207773, IMG submission 187281) | Aerobic enrichment media microbial communities from Bioluminiscent Bay, La Parguera, Puerto Rico - Tt and M1 (3) (SPAdes) | ecosystem: Environmental > Aquatic > Marine > Unclassified ...
AAAAGACAGACCATTTGACATCAAGGATATTTCCAGAAGAAATCGGTGACAATGAATATGCAACAAATATCCAAATAGCTGAACTAAATGCACTCAATGGGATACTTGCCGTAATTCGTTGGAAAAAGGAGTTTGGAATATATGCTGATTTAGAAAATGAGCATCATTCAACCTATACGATTGAAGTATCAAAAATCGTAAATGATGACCATGCAACATAGATTTCTAGAATTCATTCCCGACCAACTTGAGGAAGGAACACTCTACATATCTCTTGAATATTGCACAGCCATACACCTTTGTGTGTGTGGCTGCTGCAATAAGGTTGTAACTCCAATTTCTCCCACTGACTGGAAGATTACATTTGACGGGAAAAGAGTTTCACTTTATCCATCAATAGGTAATTGGAATTTTGAGTGCCGATCACATTATTGGATCAGGCATGGAATGGTTGAATGGGCAGATTCTTGGGATCAAGATCAAATTACAAAGAGTAGAAATTATGATATCAGAGTAAAAGAAAGACACTTCAGATTAGAAAAAGATAAAAAAGTTCAAATTGGTAAATCAAAGAAAAGAACTCTTTGGAATCGATTTTTGAATGTCTTTTTCAAACTTTTCTAATATTGCTGCTTTCGACAATAATCTTTCTAGAGAATATCCAACAAATATGCCCCAGCTTGAAAGACCTTAAAATCCTTCAAATTTTAAACTGTCCCTATCATTTTAAGATCACTGAAAAATAAAAGGGTTAAACTCTATGATATAAAGAGCCTTTTTAAGTTTGTCAATCACCTTGAAACAATTCTCTCGATTATAATGGGTGCAAAATTATTTTTACTTTTGTACCTGAGTGCCCCGCATAGCAAGCCTATGTGCTGCACTATAAAATTCGAACAGATAAGCCCAGACTTTGCTCTGGGCTTTTATTTTTAATTTAAGTTACATAGTATATTCACTTATCTTCTTCGTTTAGAAAATTAAAATATATCAGACAAATGTTTTGATGAATCTTGCTAGGGTGGTAAGCCAAATACTTTTTATGTTTTTTTCACTAAGAAGTTTGTTTATTAACTTAATGGTAAGGTTTAAATGCATTTAATTATTAGCTGTGAAGAAGAGAATAATCCATTTGAAAAGAAGAAAGAAGAAGCTGTCTCAATACTTTTCCAAGGGAATTTTCTGGGATTGTGATATGGATAATCTGGATATTGAACTTGACGCAGATTTTATTATCCCCAGAGTTCTTAATAAAGGAAGTGTGTCAAATTCCTTGGAAAAACTTAATGTATTGTATCCCCTAGAGCAAATTCAATTTTATTGTAGGAATAGCAAAGAGATATATGGAAACGAGAATATTGAAGAGCTATCCGATATTTTTAATTTAAAGCCAGAAGAGTTTGTTCGATATATGCCTAGTTTGGGTTATGATTAAATCAAATGAGAATATAAAACGTTACATGTCTGTATTGTCATGTAAAGAAAATAGCCATTTCCATATGTTTTTAAAATAAACCTTTCCTTTGTTCAGCGTTCTTCAGAATTGTTTGGATGATTATTGTTTTCAACAATTAGATGATTTTTGGTGATATTCAATGGTTAGGTGTGATTTGCCAAACACGGCACTTAAAAGGCTGACCAGGTACAGGTTTTTATATTTCAATAAAGATAATTAGATATGATGGGCAGTTCTTGCCAAATGTTGGTATCGTATTCATGTGTTGGCATATTTATAGGCTCTGCAGTACTGTTCTAATTATGATTCTTATTTTGCAAACACGGCACTTAATTGGATAGATCTATATAAAATCAATGAAGAAAACTTTAGTTCACTTTTTCCCCAAAAAAAGCATAATCTGATTTTTATAGATCTTATTTCTAAGATTATTAGGTATTGCAAAGAGGTGATTAACCTGTTGATAAACAGCCTGTTAGTGGTGTTAAAATGTAGGTATTTAGCAAACACGGCACTTACACCGAGGTTGTTTTTGTCAAACACGGTACTTAGTTATGTGGATAACCCAAAAAATAGGTTAAGTGCAGCACTTGACAAGGGACCTTAAAACCAATTGATTTTCCTGGTGTACTCTTGTCAAACACGGCACTAAATCTATACCCTTGCCAAACACGTTACTTAAAAATTGACAAAGATTTTAGATAGAATTCCTGATTTTGATAATGGTCCAAAAGAACTAATGTAGAAGATTTTCTAATTAATTATTTCGATTCCTAGATTGAGCACTTTGTTAAATTGCTTTAGGGGAAAAGGCTAGTTAATGGGACTCTTGATTAGAAATTAAGTAATTTAAGGTTGTAAAAAATATTTAACTATCCTTTTTGGGATTAGTGAGTGCATGTAAATATGCTTTTGAGGGGAGTTTTAATTTTTATTGAGATGAGATTTCAAATGATTCGAATACTTTAAATGAGGTGTGATCTGTCCTCTAAAATGTCCTCCTAAAATCATAAAGATTTGAAAAACAATGCTTAAACTAATTCCTGTCGAGGCTACACTTTAGTTATTCAGTTTTAAGGTTCAATGTTATATGGTTTATGACTTGAACCTTTTTTTATTGGACCAGAAAGAAAATCTCGTGTAAATCCCCTTTTTTGGGATCAATGAGTTTTTCTCGGGTGTGGGTGGGGAATTGAAGCTAGCCTATTGGGTTTAAGATAATGATTAACCATAGGTAAATAAGGTTAACACAGATTTATCCTGAAATAGTCATGATATGTGTGTTAACCCGCCTGCAGGAGAGGTAAGTCCGTGTGCATCGGTGGATCAAACTAATGAGGGATTACAAAAGACAAAGCCAGTTTATCATAATCCCCCAATTTTTCTGTTTGATCCAAATTAATCGGCTTGAATCACCGAAATAATATTCCCAGCAGGATCCTTAAACCAGCCGATCTCCGGGCCATGCTCGCTTCTGGAAATTCCCTTCTCATTGGTCTGGATTTCCCCCGTGTATTGTTCGAATTTGATCCCCTTGGCGATTAATCCGTCCACAACTTTTTCCAGATCAGGAACATAGAAATTCAGCACGGTAAAAGCAGCGGGTTTATGATCGGGCTTGGGGTAAACGATTATCGGTTCGTTACCTAAAGTGTGCAATTCAAGCAGCCCCATAGGATGCTCGCTGACTTTCAGTCCCATTTTCTCTGTATAAAAGGTTTTTGCTTTGGATAAATCGTCCACGGAAAAACTGCTAAAAGCTTTACTGGATGTTAACATGATTATTTGGGTTTGTTTGTTTTTATAACGAATGAAACCATCTTTTTGATTTTAGGGTTTTTGAAACCACTAAATTCATAAGTGTCACAAAAGGCATAAGCGTTGCCTTTTCCCGCATTTAGGGTTCCCCGGGCCGCAGCTTCCCGACCATGTGTGATGATCTGGTCTAGGGTAAGCGTTAAGGACTGATCGGGGGCCATTTTTTTAAGTGCTTTTCGAACATCAACTTTTCCTTTAATTTCTTTGTCGCCAATGATGTTCCAATGAATATCATCGGTCATCTGATCGAGGACAAAAGCTATATCGCCCTCTGCAAAAGCTTCGTTGAATTTTTTTAGGAATTTGGCTTTTTCGGTCATCGGTGAAAGGGTAATGTTTCTTTAAAATACTGATTTTATATGTTGAATCCATACGGTTGGGAAAAGGTCATTGACTTACCATTGATTATGGAAATAATCTTCTCCAATTGATAAATATGCCTATGCGTGTGGAAGATGGTAAACCACATCCATTCCAAGCGGGTAAATGCACCGTACTCAGGTATTATAAAGTCCATACACTCTACATTCAGGTCCTGATCTTCATAGGTCAAAAATTTGGATATTCTTCCCTCCAAACCTTCAATAAGTGCCTTCTTTTGAAGAGGCCTTTTTTGAGGTAGTATATGCCCCGGAGATTCCATTTTTATAGTGAAATCAAGAAATGTGTTTTTGATTTCCCAGACTTTTTGATCAGGTTTTCTGATGGTATTTTTCAAATTGCTCTCAAAAACATCCACTACGCCATAAGATTTGTACAAATGGTCGCCTACCTGACCGGCAGTCCAGCTACCCTTAAAAGGTATTTGGTTGAGCATTGCTGTAGTAAGAGGGCTAAGCAAGGAGACCAGCTTTGTGGTGATCTCTCCAAATTCCTTAAATACGTCTGCTGGTTTGTCCATTGTGGTAAAAGTTTATTGGGCTAAGTTCGGTTCTTGGGGTATTTGGACTCTCCTAAGCTTTAAAAAATACAGGTAAGAGACAATCAGGATCCCAAATACAATAAGTGGAAAAATGGTTTGTCCTCCAAAGCCATCCACCGCCCAATGGCTGATACTTGCCGATAGAAAGGTGATGCCAAAACCTGCATAAGCCCATTCTTTTATTCGGTCCGGAATGCCTGGTAGAATTAAGACTAGGGCACCTAATACCTTGAATGTGACCAGCAACACCCGAAAATAGTCTGGATAGCCCAAGTGCTTTATGCCTTCCACCGCCAGTTGGGTGTGAGAAGTTAAGGCGGGCATCACCCCGTCCCAAAGAAATATGATCCAAGTAGTTACCCAATAAATGATTTTATCTTTTTTCATAGCGTATTTAATTTTCTCTTTTTGGAAGAAGCATTTTCCACTTTTTTCCGAATTGATCCCTTAATTCACCATAGACATCTCCCCAGAATTGTTTCCTTATCGGCTCGAATACCGTTGCCCCGGTTGATAATGCATCAAAGCATTTCCTCATTTTGGCCTCATCATCAAAGGTTAAAATAATGGACATATCATTTCCTTGCTGATGCCCGGCAGGGCCTTGCATATCGGTTGCCATTACTACAAAATCTCCATTTCTCAGTTCTGAGTGCATGATATGGTTATGTTTTTCCTCTGGAAAATCATCTACCATGGGGGAATCTTTCATCCTCATAAAGTCGAGGTTTCCACCGAAGCATTTTTGGTAAAAGTTCATGGCTTCCTCGCAATTGCCATCGAAACTTAGGTAAGGGTTTATCTTGATCATGATTTTAAGGTTTATTGATTCGGGATTGCGCTTTCATCCATGTATGCTACTTCCCATTGGTGGCCATCTGGATCGGCAAAGGCATGTTGGTACATCCAGCCATGGTCCATGGGATCCGAATAGGTGTTTCCTCCTGCTTCAAGTGCTTTGGAGACAATTTCATTTACTGCTTCTTTGCTTTCCATGTCCAGTGCGATCAGTACTTCTGTGGTCTTGGTAGCATCTGCAATGGTTTTTTTGGTAAAACCCTTAAAAAATGGTTCTGTCAAAAGCATAGCATAGATGCTTCCGTCCTTGATGACGAGACAGGCTGCTTTCTCATCCGTGAATTGGGGATTGAAGCTAAAGCCCAAATGTTCAAAGAATGTCATGGACTTTTTTAAATCCTTGACAGGTAGGTTGACGAAAATTTTAGTAGGCATAATTTTTTTGTTTAGATTATATACAAACATATAAAGTAATGAATTTTATAATACTGTGCATATACGACGATATAAGGGGCAGATACCGCCAAGTGTGTGCATAAGTTTGCTATCTGTGGGCCATTAAAACAAAAAAGGTGGCAAGCTTAAGAGCATGCCACCTTTGGAGTCATTGATTAGATGATGATTTTACTTCTTCTTTTTCTTGGCCTCCTTCATAGGGTTGCTTCCAGATGCCGCGCCTCTCGGGCTGTTTTCTCTTTTGAATAATTCAAAGCGTGATGGGAGATTTCTTCTTGGGAAGTAATTGTTCTCTTCGTCTATATCAGCAGTTTCACGGTAAGGATCCAAGACAATTGACGCAATTTCCTTTTCCTTAGGGAACACCTTCGTCACTTCGGATTCGTTTTTTCTCCAGATGTAAGCAGGTATTCTTTCTATTTCTGAAGAACCATCAGTGTAGTTAAATTGGACGATTAGAGGCATTACAAGCCCCCCGATATTTTTGAAGGTAAGCTCATAATAGTTCAGCCCACTGTTGAAAAGCTCGCGTTCTTTGTTGTTGAGACTGGTAACAAATTCTTGATGGGCTTTTTCCTCACCAGGACTTACGGTAAACCTGTCATAACTATTGTAAAAATCCCTTGTGCTTGGATCTTTTTCGATTACAGTTTCTGCGATATCCTGCTTGTTGACAGTTCTGCTCAGATAGCTTTCGTATTTTTCATATTCAGTAGCTTCTTCCTTTTTCTTTTCTGATGGGGTTCTGTTGTCCAGTTTGTACCATTTTACATCAGCAATGGAAATATCGACAGGCTCAGTACCAAAAAACCATCCTCTCCAGAACCAGTCCAAGTCAACCGCTGAAGCATCTTCCATGGTTCTAAAGAAGTCCGCTGGGGTAGGGTGCTTGAATTTCCATCTTTGGGCATATTGCTTGAAAGCAAAGTCAAACAATTCTCTCCCCATAATGGTCTCCCTCAAGATGTTCAATGCAGTAGCCGGCTTGGCGTACGCATTGGCACCGAACTGGATGATGTTTTCAGAATTGGTCATGATAGGCTCCAGATATTGCTTTTCACCTTTCATATAATCCACAATTTTATGTGCCGGACCCCTTCTTGAAGGATAATCTCTGTCCCATTCCTGTTCAGCCAGGAACTGCATAAAGGTGTTCAGGCCTTCGTCCATCCAGGTCCACTGCCGTTCATCAGAATTCACGATCATAGGGAAGAAATTGTGCCCGACCTCGTGGATAATCACGGAGATCATTCCGTTCTTAATGGCTTCAGAATAAGTGCCATCCTTATCAGGCCTTCCGTAGTTAAAGCAAATCATTGGGTATTCCATACCATTGGAAGCTTCTACAGAAATGGCAGTTGGATAGGGATAGTCAAAGGTTCTGGAAGAGTAGGACTTCAAGGTATGGGCGACTACTTTTGTAGAATACTGTTCCCACAGCGGGTTGCCCTCTTTGCCATAGTAGGACATGGCCATCACATTTTTGCTGCCTACATTAACAGCCATTGCGTCCCAAATGAATTTTCTTGAGGATGTCCAGGCAAAGTCCCTCACATTTTCTGCTTCAAAGACCCAAGTCTTTTTATCTGTAGCTTTCCCCTTTTCAAGTTTTTCCGCTTCATCTTGCGTACGAATGATCACTGGCTTATCAAAGGTTTCTTTTGCCTTGTTCCAACGGTCAAGTTCCGTAGCGTTCAGCACTTCATCCGGGTTTTGCAACACGCCTGTTGCTCCTACCATGTGATCAGAAGGAACGGTTATGCTTACTTTGTAATTGCCAAATGTCAAGGCAAATTCACCACTTCCATAGAACTGCTTGTTCTGCCAGCCTTGGAAGTCTGAATAGACCGCCATTCGAGGAAACCATTCAGCCATGGTGTAAAGGTAATTTCCATCTTCCTCAAAATATTCGTAGCCTGGCCTTCCGCCAATAAAGCTGGTTCTGTCATGGATATTGAAGCTCCAGTCAACCGTGAATTCAACCTGTTCCCCAGACTTAAGGGGTTCTGGAAGGTCTACTCTCATCATGGTTTTGTTGATGGCCACGGGGATGTCATTGCCTTCCATATCTTTTACGCTATGGATTTTGTAGCCCAAGTCTTGATCGTGCCAAAGGATTGATTCCAGTTGTCCCAAAGACATGCGCTCATAGATTTTACTGGTGGAAGCTTTTTGGTTGTCGGCGTCTTTGGCCCGTTGGTTTTGGTCCAACTGAATCCACAGGTAGCCCAAGGCATCCGGGGAATTGTTGATATAGGTCACCTTTTCTGTGCCTTTTATGCTTTGGTTTTCATCATCCAGTTCCACGGATATTTCATAGTTGGCCTGCTGTTGCCAGTACAGGTGGCCTGGAGCACCCGAGGCCGTGCGATAAACGTTCGGAGAGCGAAGCATGCTGCCCAACTGTTCAAATCGCTCTGCATGATTTTGCTCACTATGCTGCGCTAACACACTGCCTAGCGCAATGAAATGTAATACGAGGGAATAAATGATTCTTTTCATATCTCTATTTGAGTTTATAAGAATTAAGTACAAAACTTTGCTGGGACGTTTTCCAGCCTACTTATACAACTGTTAATTTGGGTTTGTTGCTGAGGATTACCAGTATTTGGCATCCAGGACCATCATGACCGCCATGCCGAAAACTACAGAAGAAATGATCAATGCCCATTCTTTTCTATTGGCACTGAGAAGCCCGATAGCAATGGAGGATATTAGAATAAAGATACCTACAATGACCAATTGTCCTACCTCAAGACCTAGGTTAAAAGCCAATAATGGCTCCCAAATGGAGCTTTCCCTTCCTAGCAAGGACCTAAGGTAATTAGAGAATCCCAAGCCATGGATCAATCCAAAGAATAGGGCAAAGAAATAGTTGGCCTGGATACCGTTTCCGTTGGAAGGACGAGGTCTAAGGATATTGAAAAAAGCGGTGACCGCTATGGTCACTGGTATGAGAAACTCAACAAGACTGGAGTTTACCGTGAAGATTTTCAGGGTAGCCAAGGCTAAGGTTATGGAATGGCCAATGGTGAAGGCGGTTACCAAAACCAATATTTTTTTCCAGTCCCTGAGTAAATAAATGGCACAAAGAGCAACAACAAATAAAATATGGTCGAAACCTTTTAGGTCAAGGATATGCTCCATGCCTAAGTTGAAATAAGCTTGAAACTGATTCATTTAAATATTCGTTTGTCCTTTTGCATGAAAAAACTCTTGGGAAGTCAGGATTCTTGGTGAAAACTAACCACCCCGGAAATCTTTCAAGAAGGGCTTAGGCTTAGTTTTTTATTTGGGTTAGAAAAACAGCGTTGTAATATTAATGCTAAATTTGGACAAATAGTAGAAATCAGCTCGCAAATGTTATATAATTACATGTTTACTTTGATATGGGGATGGATGGTGGCAATGCATCCTTTTTATATCAGTGTGACGGACATCAATTACAATGAAAAGACGCAAAGTCTTGAAATAGCCCAAAAAATCTTTTGGGATGATTTGGAAGTGACCTTGGGCAACCTGTCAGGAGAAAAGATTGATTTTTTAAAGCCCGAAGAGCCTGAAGAGTTGGAAAAGCTAATTGAGGAATATTTACTTGAAAAGAATAATTTATTTGTCAATGGCCAGCAGGTAAAATTAGTCTATATTGGCTACGAGATAGAAGAAGATGCTGCTTGGTTTTACCTTGAAGGAAAACAGGTGCTTACACCTAAAAGTGCTAAAATTAGAAATGCAATTTTGATCAATGATTTTCACGATCAGCAGAATATGGTGAACTTTTATGTAGATGGGAAACCAAAGACCTTGATCCTTTATAAAGGCCATGAAGAAGGGAACCTAAAGTTTTGATCTTCTTTAACAATTTCCCGATGAACTCGCTGATCAGCGCAGATGTTTTTGTATTTTAATACTCTCTTCAACCCGGATTTAATACCGTTTAGTTTAGGGGATTTTTAAAGAATGTCACCCTGAGTGGAGTCGAAGGGTTTCGTTTGACCTCGACTCAGCTCGGCCTGCCAACAATGTGATTCTACATTTGTCCTTCAGCTTTGGACAATAATTTAGTTATTGGGGTACTTAGTTATTAGGTAACCCGATGATCATAATAGCCCGTTATTCAGCATTCTTCATTCACCATTGACATGCGGCAAGATAACAGTCAATTAACCAATGAAACGATCCAACAATTAAACCCCTAATTTATTGGCAAAAGAGAATCAGGGTTTGGTCTAATCCTTAAGTAGCCAGTTTAAAAATCCCTTGGCGATTTTATTGGTTTTAAAATCATAAGGAGGATAGAGCATTTTGATCAATGACTTTCCCGTGCGTTGGGTAATAACGGATTTCTCATTGCTAAATGCCAAGAAACCTGCATGTCCATGGCTTTTGCCCATGCCGCTTTGCCCCACTCCTCCGAAGGGTAACTCATTTTGCAGGTATTGGATGCCACAATCATTGATGGCCACTGTACCGGAACTAATATTTTTTATTAAGTAATCGGTAGTTTCCTCATCTGCAGAGAAGAGGTATAATGCCAGGGGTTTGGGTTTGTGGCTTAATAATTCAACGATTTCCTCGGATTTATAATAAGAAAGTACCGGTAAAATTGGGCCGAAAATTTCCTCCTGCATCAACAACATATCTTCACTCAGTCCTGAAATAATGGTTGGCTCCATAAAATTTTCTTCGGATAATATTCTTCCTCCATGGTGCACATGGGCTCCTTTTGTTTGGGCGTCGGACAGTAAGTTTTGAAGTCGGTTGAGATGTTTGGTGTTTATGATCCTTCCATAATCTTTATTGGATTCTATTCCTTTTGGCTTGGGAGGAAACATTTTTTCAAGTTGGGCTATGATGGCTTCGATCAGGCCTTCCTTTTGAGATTCATGTACCAAAAGATAGTCTGGGGCAATGCAAGATTGGCCGCAGTTGAGCCATTTCCCGACGGTGATTTTTTGTGCCGCATCCTTTAGGTCATAGCCTTTGTCAACGATAACAGGGGACTTGCCTCCTAGCTCTAGTGTTACACTGGCCAAGTGCTGGGAAGCGGCATTCATGATCATTTTTCCCACATAAGGGCTTCCCGTGAAGAAGATATGATTGAAAGGCAGACTTAAAAGCTTTTGTGCCATTTGGGCATCCCCTTCAAAAACGGCTACTTCCTCCTGGGTAAATATTTCTGTGGCCATTCTCCGTATCAATGCGGAACAATGGGGAGTCAATTCAGAAGGCTTCAAAAATGCTGTGCATCCAGCGGCAATGGCAGAGACCAAAGGCCCGATGCAAAGGTTAATAGGGAAATTCCATGGGGCAATGATAAGGGCGACACCTTTGGGTTCAATGTGAATGGAAGATTTGGTCCCTAAGAAGTAAATTGGGGTTTTGACCTTTTTGGGAGCCATCCATTTTTTTAAATCCCGGATAGCCATATTTATTTCCATTAGGGTATAGCCAGTTTCGGTAATCTCTACTTCAGCAGCAGGCTTTTTGAAATCTGCATAAATGGCCTTTTCGATTTCCTGCCTATTGGTCTTGATCCATTCTTTTAGGGAAAGCAGCTTTCCAATGCGGTATTCACTTGTGCTATTCCTCAATTCCAAGGACTTTTTCCTTTGGGAAATAAAGGTTTTGGACAGATCGGATGAATGGTCAAACATATCCTGGTTCATTCGTTTGAAGGTTTACAACAAGATAGGAAAAATATATTTTTTACTTAAGTGTGCTCATCTTCAATTGTTTATGTGTTTTCTCTTTGAGTATTTTTTATTCCTTTTATACACATAAAAATGCTATTTAATTATTATAAAATGAATTTTGTTGTAAAATAAAATGCATTTTCCTTGGTAGAAAAATACTTAAACCGTATTTTTATAGCAAAATTATGTATCTGAACTGCGTAAATTAGTCTACAAATGTCTGGAAAGGGGTTTGGAGACGGTTCAGGGGTGAACAACAATAAGTTTATGAAAAAAAATTTTTACACAAACAGCTTCGATACCAGGCTTTTTGAATTGGTATTCAGGAGAAAAGAAAAATGGATTCGGCTTTTCGATCGGGTGTTGATTGATTTTTCGGAAGCATTGAATTTAGGTACTGGGGTTTTTTCCAAGAAGGCTTTGTCGCTTACTCCAGTTTTAGCCAGGTATAATGGTTTAAGTTTTCAATTTACATCTAAACAAGTGAGGCAAAGCTTTACTTTTTAATCAATAAATAATATGAAAACATCACTTACGTATTTCGCAGTGTGGATATTGTGTCTCTTCAGCCTGATTATGGCAAATGAAGCGCAGGCACAGTGTAACAGCCAAAATGTAACAGTAAATGACTTCTTTTTTACTGATGAATTTGGCAATCCGTTTGATCCTAATGCAGGTTATGAAATAGGTGAAAATGTAAATGGTATAATTTGGGCAACATTTGGAGGTAGTTCTTCGAATGGTTACTCTCTTTATATGGAGTATGATGTTTACCTAAATGATGCAAATCAGGGGTTTGTAAGTCAATGTATATTTAATCAAACCCAAATTACTCAGAATACACCTGTTCAAATAGCAACATTTTCATGGCCATGGGGAGATAAATTTGAATTGAAAAACTTTTATATGGATTGGAAGACGAACTCGTCACCAAGAACATGTGAAAAGGCAGATAGAAATTCCCAATGTTGGTCATCACCAGAAGGTTTTTTGGTAAGGACACCCTTGGTGGCCAATTTTGACTTTAATGCACCTTGTAGTCCTTCAGGAGAAGTTTCATTTACAAATATTACTACAGGAGGGAATACAGACAGTCCTTATGCTTCATATAGCTGGGATTTTGGTGATGGCACCACAGCAAATACCCAAAGTCCAAGCCATACTTATGCTTCAGCTGGAACTTATACGGTAGTTTTAGAAGTAGAAGATGTCGATGGAGTAACTAGCTCAATTACTAAATCAGTAGAAGCATTTGATGCGGTAACTGGATCTCTTAGTGCCATCGAAGAGACATGTTCGAGTGCTGAAGATGGTCAGATCACTGTGGTAAGTGCTGCCGGTGGAGATGGCAGTTATTCCTATTCTATTTCTCCAAATGTTGGAACACTGAATGGTTCAACTTTTTCTGGATTGCCAGCTGGAGACTATACGGTAACCATCCAAGATGGAAGGAGCTGTTCTGTTGATCTTAATGCAACTATAAATGTGGGAGATGATGCTGCTCCGGTAATGACGGCTCCTGGGGCTTTGTCCATTGAAGCTTGTGGGGTAAATGATTTAGTGGGAAGTGGACAGACAGCTCTTGCTTACGCTGATACGGAGACTGCTATTTCCCTTGCCGCGTTTCAAGCAGAAGGCGGAAGTATTGTTGAGGATAATATAGCAAGTATTACTTATCAGGATAGTTTCTCTGGAACTTGTCCTATTATTGTTACAAGGACTTTTACAGTTACTGATGATTGTGGTCAGTCGGATGTTGAAGTGCAGAGTATTTCAGTTAATGATACGACTGATCCAACTTTTACCTCTACACCAAGTAGCCCTCAGGTAAAAGTGATAGCTGCTGGAGGTTCAAGTTATACTTCCTCAGGAACTGAGTTTGATGCAGTTGCATCGGATAATTGCAGTAGCGTTGAATTGAGTTATTCTATTAATGGAGGAACTCCGGTTGTAGCAAATACTTTGGATGGTGTTTCATTTGGATTGGGAGATACGGATGTGACATGGATAGCCACAGATGCTTGTGGGAATTCTGTAGAATACGATTTTGTAGTGACGGTTTATGCCCCTGATATTTCGATTACCAAAACAGTTAATAATGCAAGTATTTCTGCCCCTGGGGATTTAAATTACACCGTTACCATTGTCAATGAGGGTAACCAAGATCTTACAGGGATAGTAGTTACAGATTTGATGCCCAATAGTGGGTCAGCAGTAGCTTTGTCTAACCCATCCGGTGATGATGATTCAGATGGGGTTTTGGATGTGGGAGAAACTTGGGTTTACACTACTGTTTATTCTGCTACCCAAGCCGATATTGATGCAGGAGCCGATTTGGTCAATGAGGCATTTGTTGATACCGACCAGACTGATAAAATCAGCGATGATGCGACCACTACAATTGACCAAACTCCAGGTATTGCCATCGAAAAGAGTGTAGATACAGGCAGTATCAGTGCACCGACCACTTTGAACTATACCATTACGGTGACCAACACTGGAAATGTAAGCTTGACCAATGTAAGCGTTTCAGACGCTTTTGCAGGTGGGGCTACCTTGGAAAGCGGTGATACAGACAATGACGGTGAGCTTGATCTTACAGAAACTTGGATATATAGCGCAAGTTATGACGCTACCCAATCCGATATTGATGCAGGAACTCCTTTAGTAAATACAGCGGTTGTAAGCAGTGATGAGACAGCCGATGAGCAGGACGAGGCGACCACCACCATTGAGCAGAATGCGGGTATAGCAATAGAGAAGATAGTTGATGCAACAAGTATTGGTGCTCCAACTACCTTGAATTATACCATTACAGTAACCAACACTGGTAATGTAAGCCTCACCGGTGTAAGTGTTGCAGATGCCTTTGCAGGTGGAGCAACCTTGGAAAGCGGTGATGCTGACAATGACGGCGAGTTGGATTTGACGGAGTCTTGGGAATATAGTGCTTCTTACGATGCGACCCAAGCGGATATTGATGCTGGAGACGACCTCATTAATACTGCAGTAGTAAGCAGCAACGAGACTGCGGATGCACAGGATGATGCAATTACAACAATTAGTCAAGGACCCGGTATTGCGATAGAGAAAACAGTAAATATTGCCAATATTAGTGGACCCACTACTTTGAACTATACGATTACTGTAAGAAACACTGGTAACGTAAGTTTGACTAATATAAGTGTAGCAGATGTCTTTGCAGGTGGAGCTACTCTGGTAAGCGGCGATGAGGATAACGACAGCGAGCTTGATCTTGACGAGGAATGGATATACAGTGCCTCATATGATGCCACCCAGGCAGATATCGATGCTGGAACTCCTCTAGTAAATACAGCAGTGGTTAGCAGTGCGGAGACGGCTGATGCACAGGACGATGCGGTTACTACCATCACTCAAATTCCGGGCATAGCCATCGTAAAAGAGGTGGATCAGGAGATCATCAGCGCACCTACCACGTTGAACTATACCATTACGGTGACCAACACCGGTAACGTGAGTTTGACCGGAGTAAGCGTGGCAGATGCCTTTGCAGGCGGAGCTACCTTGGAAAGCGGAGATGCAGATAACGACGGTGAATTGGATCTTGACGAAAAATGGGAATATAGCGCCTCTTATGATGCGACCCAAACGGATATAGACGGAGGGGCTACACTTGTGAATACTGCAATAGTAAGCAGCAACGAGACAGGAAATGTGCAGGATGATGCGGTTACAACGATCAGCCGGTCTCCTGGCATAGCGATAGAGAAAGAAGTTGATGTGGCGAACATCAGTTCACCGACGACTTTGAACTATACCATTACGGTTACCAACACGGGCAACGTAAGCCTTACCGGAGTAAGCGTTGCGGATGCCTTTGCGGGCGGAGCTACCTTGCAAAGCGGTGATGATGATAATGACGGTGAGCTTGACCTTACCGAAACCTGGGTTTACACAGCTTCTTATGATGCTACCCAGGCGGACATCGATGCAGGAGCCGATTTGGTTAATACTGCAGTGGTAAGCAGCGATGAGACAGCCGATGTACAGGATGATGCGGTTACAACGATCAGCCAGTCTCCTGGCATTGCGATAGAGAAAGAAGTTGATGCGTCGAACATCAGTTCACCGACGACTTTGAACTATACCATTACGGTTACCAATACCGGAAATGTAAGTTTGACCAATGTAAGCGTGGCGGATGCCTTTGCGGGCGGAGCTACCCTTGAA
>Ga0207773_100486_pt1 | contig 15348 bp, 14 predicted proteins | sample TtaePargueraPR_2_FD_187281 | JGI IMG/M metagenome (GOLD analysis project Ga0207773, IMG submission 187281) | Aerobic enrichment media microbial communities from Bioluminiscent Bay, La Parguera, Puerto Rico - Tt and M1 (3) (SPAdes) | ecosystem: Environmental > Aquatic > Marine > Unclassified ...
GGGACCGCTCCAACCTGACGCCGCAGGCGAACGGGGTGCTCGACGACGTGGTGGCGACCTACAACCAGGCCGGCTTCGCCCAGGTCCTGGCCGAGGCGCACACCGATACCTCGGGCCCCGCGACCTACAATGTCGGCCTGTCGCAGCGGCGCGGCGAGAGCGTCCGCCAGGGCCTGATTGCCCGCGGCATCGCACCGGACGAGATCGTGGTCCGGGCCTTCGGCGAGACCCAGCTCCTGGTCCCCACGCCCGACGGCGTGCGCGAGCCGCAGAACCGGCGGGTCGAGATCATCCTGATGTAACCTGACGGCGGAGCCGATAGATCATCCCGGAAGCCGCGCGCCAGCGCGGCTATCCGGGGTCTCCTCGAGACACGCCGCGGCCTCTCATACCGAGGGGCCGCGGCGTTGCTTTTTGGGGAACCTTCCCCACGTCGCCACAACCCGGCCGCGCGGGGTTCCGGCTCTCCCTGCGGTCGGCCGGAACGACGGGGTTGGGGAACGACGGGGTTGGGTAGGTGTGAAAAACTCACCGTCGTTCCGCACGAAGGCGACAGCCGGAGATGCGGAACCTCGCGCCCGACTTCGCCGACGGCGCGGCGCGCGCTGCTGGCCAGGGCCTCAGACGGCGTCGGCGAAGTCGACCAGCTTGATCTTGTAGTCGGTGCGCGGCAGGGCGCCGAAGGGCACCAGCTCGACGGCGGTGGCGACGACCAGCTTCTCGCGGATGGCCCGGGCGATGCGCTCGGCGAGGCCCGGTTCCGCCGCCGCTTGGCCCTGGCCCAGCTCGACGCGGATCGGCAGCGGCGGTTCCTGGCGCACCGCCCGGACGCGGGGCCGGATGGAGAAGGCGCCGCTGACCGCCGGCTGGAAGGCGCCGACCACCTCGCGCACGGCGGAGGGGAAGACGTTGACGCCGCGCACGATCAGCATGTCGTCGGTGCGGCCGACGCAGCGCGTGCGGATGGTCCGCCGGCCACAGGCGCAGGGCTCGATCCAGATCCGGACGTGGTCGCGGCTGCGGAAGCGCAGCATGGGGGCCGCTTCCCGTCTCAGCGCGGTGTAGACGAGTTCGCCCGTGGCGCCGTCCTCCAGCGGCAGCGGCACGCCGCTCTCCGGGTCGACAAGTTCGACATGCACCAGGCCGCCGCCGGAGAAATGCATGCCCTGGCGGTGCTCGCACTCGCCCCACAGCGACACGGCGATGTCGCCGATGCCCATGGCCTCGGTGAGCGTGGCGCCGAACGCCGCTTCCACCCGGTCGCGGATCTGCGGCTCCGCCGCCCCGGGCTCGCCCGCCACCAGGATGTGGGCAAGGCCGAGCGCGGCCGGCTCGATCCCGGCGTCGATCAGCCGCTCCAGGATGTGCAGCACGTAGGAGGGCGTGGCCACCAGCACCTCGGGGCCGAAGATCTGCAAGGCGCGGATCAGCCGCTCGGTGTTCCCCGGGCCGATCGGCAGGTGGCACACCCCCATGGCGTTGAAGGCGTCGAGCGCCGCGCCGGCGGCGAAGGGGCCGGCGGCGTAGGTGGTGACCAGGCGATGGCCCGGCGCCAGACCGCCGGCGGAATAGGAGCGCGAGGAGATCTCCACCCAGCGCTTCAGGTCGCCGGCGGTGAGCGGCATGTAGCAGGGCACGCCCGTGGTGCCGCTGGTCGAGTAGACCCGGACCACGTCCCCGATCGGCGCGGCGAGGTGGCTGCCGAGCGGCGGATGGGCCGCCTGGCTCGCGCGGATCTCGTCCTTCTCGGTGAAGGGCAGCCGGGCGATGTCGTCGAGCGGGCCCACCGCCTCGGGGCTGTCGAAACCGGCCGCCGCCAGCTTCTCCCGGTGGAAGGGCGAACGCGCGAAGAGATAGCGGATCTGCTCGGCGTAAGTCTCGCGGTCCAGCGCCAGCTGGTCGGCGCGGCTGCGGCGCTCCACCTCGGGGGCGAACATCGGGGCCATGGGCTGCTCCTCGCGGGGAAACGGGGGCCGGCTCAGCCGCCGTCGTAGTCGATGTCGCGGGCGGCCGCGTGGGCCAGCCGGAAGCCGATCGGCCGCGCCGACTCCTCGTGCAGATGGGCGATGGTGCCGGCGACGCGGGCGAGGATCGGAATGCCCTTCATGGCGCCCGGCGGGAAGTCGAGGTCGAGCAGGATGGCCGGGATGGCGCCCGACACGTTGAGCGGCAGCGGCTTGCCCCAGATGTCGGCGACGCAGTCCCTGAGCGCCAGGGCCAGCGCCGTGTGCGCGCCCGCCACGCCGCGTTCCTCGGCGAGCGCGATCAGGCGTTCGGCGCGCGGGTCGACGGGCTTGTGCAGCGGGTGGCCGAAGCCGGGCAGCGGCCGGCCGGCCCCGTGCTCCCGTTCCGCCAGGCGCCGCGCCACCGCCGCGATCGGTTCGCCCGAGGACCTCGCCTCGGCGACGCCTTCGGTCAGGAGGGCGCCGGCGATTTCGGAGCTGCCCAGGATGACGGAGCCGCAGCCCAGCACGCTGGCCGCCACCGCGCCCTGGAAGGCCTCCGGTCCGGCGGCCAGGGTCATGCGGGCGGCCTGCACGCTCGGCGTCAACCCGTGCTCGGCGATGGCGATCAGCATGGCGTCGACGAAGAAGCGCTGGTCGTCCGTCGGCTCGCGCCCCAGAAGGGCGAGCAGGAAGAACTCGGTGAAGCTCCGCCCGCCCATCAGCTCGCCGCAGAGATCACGGCCGCGCACGGTGATGCTCGCCGCGTCGGCGGTGGAGATGGCCGTGCGACCCTCGCCCTGGCGGCCGATCCTCATCGCCATCCTGCCGGCCGCTCAGGCGGCCTGGCGCTTGCGGGCGGTCCAGTCGTCGAGGATCTTGCGCGCGTCGTTGCGGGCCGGGTCCATGCTGACGTCGTGGTTGTCGAGCTTGGCGGTGAGCTCGATCACGTAGCCGTTGGGATCGCGTAGATAGATCGAGTGGATGAACTTGTGGTCCGAGACGCCGCGGGCCTCCATGCCCGCCGCCTTGGCCTTCTCCATCATCGGCTCCAGCGACGCGCGGTCGACCTCCAGCGCGATGTGCAGGTCGAAGTCGTGCTGCTCCTTGAAGTCGAAGGGCCGGTCCGGCGCCTCGAAGAAGGCGAGGTAGCTGCCGTCATCCATCTCGTAGAAGGTGTGCAGCGTGTCGGTCTTGCGGCCGGTCATCGTCGCCGACAGGTTCAGCGTGCCGGCCAGCGGCAGACCGAGGAAGTCCTCGTAGAACTGCCGGGTCTCCTCGGAATCGCGGCAGCGATAGGCGTTGTGGTGCAATCCCTTGATGGTGACCATGTCATCCTCCCGTTGACTGAGCGGCGAGCCCTGAGGGCACCGCATTGTGCGCCGCGCGGGCGCCGCCTTCAAACCGTCCGCTTCACACCCTGTCGAATTCCCGGTCCTTGACCATGTCGGCGAAGCCGTAGAGCGCCTCGTTGACGGCCGACCATGATTTCAGCTGCTTCATGTTGGCGACCCAGCGCGCGATATTGGGATAGCGCGACCAGTCGTTGCGGGTGATCTCGCCCAGGGTGAGCAGGCAGACGCCGAAATAGTCGGCGATGGTGACGCGGTCGCCGGTCAGATAGGCCCGGTCGGGGCCGAGGATATCGTCGTTCAGAACCTTCAGCATGGCCAGTGCCCGCTCGCGCGCCCAGGCGATGGTGCCGGCATGCACCGCGTCGTCCGGGCGCTTGTGATTGGGGAAGATCTGCGGGTAGATCCAGCCGTAGCCGTACTCGCGATAGAAATTGGTGTTGAACCAGTCCATCAGTTCGTTCACCCGCGCCCGCGCCTTCAGCTCCTTCGGGTAGGACGGCAGGTCGAACTTGTCGGCGAGGTATTTCAGGATCGCCGAGCTCTCGGTCAGCACCATCCCGTCATCCTCCAGAACCGGCACCAGCCGGCTGGGGTTCAGCTCCGCGAAGGGCGGCTTCAGGTGCTCGCCCGACAGGATGTCGACCACCACCTCGTCCACCTCGAGACCGTTCTCGGCGATGAACAGACGGACCGGCCGGCTGGTCATCGATACCGGATGCATGTGCAGCTTCATCGCGTCCTCCCCGTTTCCAATCACCCCGGCGCGGGTCCGTCGCACGTCACCGGTTCCGGCGCCCCCGCAGATATGGACGCCGGCGGGGCGGCAGGCAATGGCGCCGTGCAGGCATCTTTCCACGACGCCGGGAGACCGGATGACGCGTTTCGCAACAGGCAATTCGCGGAATGCAATGCCGGCGCGCTTTTAGTAGAGCATTCGCCCCTCCCGGCGGTCGTTTTGCGATAGTCGATCCTAACTTTTTGAGGATTCGTTATTCCCTTCATTCATGTATTAATTGCCGGCATATCAACTTCTCGCTGAATTCCCCATTCGACCGGACCCCATGCTCGACACCTTCCTGCCGATCCTGAACAGCCTCGGCCTGGCTGCTCTGGTGACCCTGGCGTTCAGCGCCATCATCAGCCATGCCTCGCGCAGCGTTCTGTCCATCAAGATCGGCCTGGGGATGGTCCTTGGCGGCGCCTCGGTGGTCACCATGCTGGAGCCGCTGACGCTCGGCGACGGGTTGATCTTCGACGTCCGCTACGCGCCCATCGTGCTGGCCTCGGCCTTCGGCGGCTGGCTCTCCGCCGTGATCGCAACCGTGATGGCCATCGCCTTCCGGCTTTTCGTCGGGGGTGCCGGCGTCTATGCCGGCATCCTCGGCCTTCTGCTGGTGATGGCGGCGAGCCTGGCGCTCTCCCGCCTGCTCCAGGCGCACGACATGCGGCACACCCGCGACGTCCTGCCCTACGCCGCTTCGACCGCGCTGTCGCCGCTGTCCCTGCTGGCCCTGCCGCTCGACCAGGCGCTGGCGATCTTCACCACCATCGGCCCGCAGCTGATCGCCGCCAACTTCCTCGGCGTCCTGCTGTACGGCAGCTTCCTGCTGCGCGAGACCCGCCGCCAGGCCTTCGAGCTCAGGCTCAGGACCGACGCCATCACCGACCCGCTGACCGGCCTGCCCAACCGCAGGGCCTTCTATCAGCGGCTCGAGCAGTCGATCGCGCAGGAGGCGCCGGTCAGCGTCGCGCTGTTCGACGTCGACAATTTCAAGACCATCAATGACAGCTTCGGCCACAAGGTCGGCGACGAGATGCTGATCGCCATCGCCAGCGCGCTGGGCCATTGCGGCCGCAGCACCGATTTCGTCGCCCGCATCGCCGGCGACGAGTTCGCGGCGATCCTGCCGATCGCCTCGCCCGATGGCCTGGCGACCGCCGCCGACCGCATGCGCCGGGCGGTCGGCAGGTGCGTGGTCAGCGCCCGTGATGGCGTGGCCGTGCGCGCCTCGGTGAGCATCGGCGTCGCCCAGGCCCCGGTCGACGGTCGCACGGTCGACACGCTGATGGCCGCCGCGGACGAGGCGCTCTACATCGCGAAGCGCGAGGGCCGCAACCGCGTCCGCCTGGCCGGTCCGCTGCAGCCCGTGCTGCACGCCTCCTGACCGGAAGCGGCGCGGCTCGGCGGCGCACCGCGGCAGAAGGCTGGCCTGGCCCGCGCGCCAGGCCTAAGCTGTCGGTGCTTCCCCGCGCGGGAGGACTGATCGCGGCCCAAATGACGGTCCGTCCTGCCGCCCCTACTGACGCCCTGACGCCCCGCTACCCCTACCGACAGTCGCGCCGACGCCATGCTGGACACGCTGCTCAACGCCGTGCTGCCGATCTTCGCGGTGGTGGCGGTCGGCTTCGCCATGGCCCGCCTGCGCGTCGTCGACGACAGCCTCGCCCGCGCCATCAACCGCTTCGTCTTCCTGGTCGCTGTGCCGGTGCTGCTGTTCCGGCTGATCGGCGGGTCGCCAATCCACGCCTTCGACTGGAGCGTGCTGGCCGGCTACCTGGCGGCGGAGCTGGCGGCCTACGCCCTCGGCTTCGCCACCGCCCGCCTAGGCTTCGGCTATTCCCGGCGGGAAAGCCTGCTGATCGGCATGACCGTGGCCTTCTCCAACCACGTCTTCTTCGTGCTGCCGATCGCCCGGCTGGTGCATGGCGAGGTGGCGGCCACCGCCGTGGCGGCGATCATCACCGTCGACGCGGTGCTGGTCTATGGTGTGACGGTGATGGCGATGGACGTGCTGAGCGGCCGGGAGGCCGGGCGCCGGCCGCTCGCCACGCTCGGCCGCATCGCGCGAAACCCGCAGATCGTCGCCATCGCCGCCGGTCTCGCCTACAGCCTCTCCGGCCTGCCGCTCACCGGCGGCCTCGACGTCTTCACCGGCTTCGTGGGCGCGGCCGCCGCCCCGGCCGCCCTGTTCACCCTCGGCATCGTGCTGAGCGCGACCGACAGCGCCAAGGCGGACCGGTCGGACTGGGCCATGCCGGCGATCGCGGCGCTGCTGCGCCTCGCCGTCATGCCGCTCCTCGCCTGGGCGATCATCCATGGCTGGCTCGACGCCGATCCGGTGTGGGCCGCCCCGGCGCTGATGGTGGCGGCGGGTCCCAGCGGTGCCATGCCGATGGTCATCGGCCTGCAATACGGCGTGCGGACGACGGCGGTTGTCCGCGCGGTCCTGTTGTCGACGCTGGGCGCGCTAGCGACGCTGCCGGTGGTGGCCGGGCTTTGACCGGGGTCGCCTATTCCTGCCAGGCCGCCTTCTTGCGGTAGAGCGTCGAGGCGCTGAGCCCGAGCAGCGCGGCGGCGCGTGGCACGTTGCCGCCACAGATCTCCAGCGCCTTCTCCAGCACCGCGCGCTCGACATCGTCCATGGGAATGATGTCGCGCGGCTCGCGCCATTCCTGGAAGCGCAGCGGATCGTGCTGTCCGGCTGGACCGGCCGGCGCGGCGGGACGCGGCGGCAGCGCGGCGGAGGACACGGACTGCATCGGCGCGTTCGCGGCCGCCGGCGCCTCGGCAGGCGCCTGCCCGTTGCCGCGGATCGAGGCGGCGAGGCGGGTCTTCTCCGCCGCGTTGCGCACCGTGGTGATCAGCCGGTCGGGGTTCAGCGGCTTGACGAGGAAGTCGTAGGCCCCCTCGCGGATGGCATCCACTGCGTTGCGCATCGAGCCGTCGGCGGTCACCACCACGATCGACGGCTTGGCCGGATGGGCCAGGATCTCCGGGATCAGTTCGCGGCCATGCGCGTCGGGCAGGTTGAGGTCGAGAATCACCGCGTCGAAGCCCTCCTGCGACAGCGCGGCGCGCATGTCGGCGGCGGACTCGGCATCGATCACCAGAATGCCCGCCCGTTCGAGGATGGCGCGGTAGAGTCGGCGTTGGGTGGCGTCGTCCTCGACGATCAGCACCTTCTCGGCCCGGCTCGGGGCTGCTTCATCGGCCATTGCGCGTTTCGTTTCCTCCGAAAACGTATTCAACACGCTAGCGCGTGTCGGACCTGCCTTGCCGACTCCGATCCCTGACTAACGCATTCTTTGGCGCCAAAGCCAAGTGTCCACACGCGCTCGGACGTGCTTCCGTTTATGGGTTGTAGGTGCGAGCCCTCACTCAATCACGGCAGGCGCCTGCGAGAACTGTCTTGATCAGGCCTATTATTTTATACTTAAAATATCTCGCACGAACCGAGCGGACCGAACGGGCAGCACGAGGGCACGGGTGAACACCCAAACTCAGGCATTGACGGGGCGGCATGCGCTGGTCACCGGCGGCGGCCGGGGCATCGGCGCGGCGATCGCGCGCGCCCTCGCGGATGCCGGCGCCAGCGTCACCGTGGCCGGCCGCACGCAGGCGCCCTTGGACGCGGTCTGCCGGGAGACGGGAGGCCGCGCCGTCACGCTCGACGTCACCGACGCCGGCGCTGTCGCGGCAAGTCTGGCCGACCTGGCGGCGGAGGCCGGCCCCATCGACATCCTGGTCAACAATGCAGGCGCCGCCGAGAGCGCGCCCTTCGCCCGCACCGGCGAGGATGCCTGGCAGCGCATGCTGGCGATCAACCTGCTGGCGCCGCGCCACTGCATCGCCGCCTGCCTGCCGGCGATGATCGAGCGCGGCTGGGGCCGCATCGTCACCATCGCCTCCACCGCCGGTCTCAAGGGCTATGCCTACACCAGCGCCTATACCGCGGCGAAGCACGCGGTGATCGGCCTGACCCGCGCCCTGGCGCTGGAGACGGCGCGCAAGGGCGTCACCGTCAACGCCGTCTGCCCGGGTTTCGCCGACACCGACATCGTCGAGGAGAGCCTGCGGCGGATCGAGGAGAAGACCGGCCGCGACCGGTCGGCGGCGCTGGCCGAGCTGACCAAGTTCAACCCCCAGGGCCGGCTGATCGATCCGGCGGAGGTGGCGGCGATGGTGCTCCACCTGGCGGGCGACGCCGCCCGGTCGATCACCGGCAAGGCGATCGCCATCGACGGCGGGGAGACGGGCTGATGGACGACTTTCCGCCGCTGGCGGCCGCCAATACAAATTCCAGCGCCAACAAGCGGGTCGAGGAACGAGCCAAGGAGCGAGCCATGGAGCGGTCTGGCGCGCGCTCGACGCTACGCCTATGGCTGCGCCTGCTGAGCTGCACCAACCTGGTCGAGGGCGAGATCCGCCGGCGCCTCAGGCGCGATTTCGAGGTCACCCTGCCCCGCTTCGACCTGATGGCGCAGCTCGCCACCGCGCCGGACGGCATGACCATGGGCGAACTGTCGCGCGGCATGATGGTCTCGAACGGCAACGTCACCGGCATCGCCGACCGGCTGGCCGGCGAAGGGCTGATCGTCCGCCAGGCCGATGCCAACGACAAGCGCACCACCCGCGTCCGCCTGACCGAGGAAGGCCGGGCGAGCTTCGCGGCGATGGCCGCCATCCACCATGGCTGGATCAGGAGCCTGTTCGACGGCCTGACGCCGGCCGAGGTGGAGCAGCTGATGGCGCTTCTCGCCAAGCTGAAGCATTCGGTCGAGGAAGACGCCAAAGCGGAGGAGCTACCATGAGCGAAGCGGCCTACCAGGCCCGCCATTTCCGCTGGACGGTCGAGGACAAGGTGGCGACCGTCACCCTCGACCGCCCGGAGCGCAAGAACCCGCTGACCTTCGAGAGCTATGCGGAGCTGCGCGACCTGTTCCAGCGATTGAAGCACGACCGCCAGATCAAGGTGGTGGTGATCACCGGATCGGGCGGCAATTTCTGCTCCGGCGGTGACGTGCACGAGATCATCGGACCGCTCACCCGCATGGCGACGCCCGAACTGCTCGACTTCACGCGCATGACCGGCGATCTCGTCAAGGCGATGCGCGCCTGTCCGCAGCCGATCGTCGCGGCGGTCGAGGGCGTGTGCGCCGGCGCCGGGGCGATCCTGGCGATGGCGTCCGACCTGCGCATCGGCACGGCTGAGACCAAGACCGCCTTCCTGTTCACCCGCGTCGGGCTGGCCGGCTGCGACATGGGCGCGTGCGCCATCCTGCCGCGCATCATCGGCCAGGGCCGGGCGGCGGAGCTGCTGTTCACCGGCCGCTCCATGTCGGGCGAGGAAGGCCAGGCCTGGGGCTTCTTCAACACGCTGGTCGCCGCCGGCGGCACGCTGGAGGAGGCGCTGGCCTGGGCCCACAGGCTCGCCGACGGTCCGACCTTCGCGCATGCCATGACCAAGGCGATGCTGCACCGCGAGTGGTCCATGGGCGTCGACGAGGCGATCGACCTGGAGGCCGAGGCCCAGGCCATCTGCATGACGACGAAGGATTTCACCCGCGCCTTCGAGGCCTTCGCGGCCAAGCGGAAGCCGGTCTTCGAGGGCGACTGATGGCCGACACCACCTTCCTTGCCTGGCCCTTCTTCACCGACGCCCACCGCAGCCGGGCGGCGGCCCTGGAAGCCTGGGCCGCGCGGCATGTCAGCGGCCTCGACCACGGGGATGTGGACGCCGCCTGCCGCCATCTCGTCGCCGCGCTCGGCAAGGGCGGCTGGCTCGACGCCGCGGTGGCGGAGAACGAGGGCGACCGCCTGGACGTGCGCACGCTCTGCCTGACGCGCGAGATCCTCGGCCGGAACGACGGCCTCGCCGATTTCGCCTTCGCCATGCAGGGCCTGGGATCGGGCCCGATCAGCCTGTTCGGCACGCCCGAACAGCGCCGGGAATGGCTGCCCCGGGTGCGGTCGGGCGAGGCCATCGCCGCCTTCGCGCTTTCCGAACCAGACGCCGGCTCCGACGTCGCCGCCTTGGGCACGACGGCGACGGCCGATGGCGACGGCTTCGTGCTGAACGGCTGCAAGACCTGGATCTCCAATGGCGGGATCGCCGATCTCTACGTCGTCTTCGCCCGCACCGGAGAGGCGCCCGGCGCGCGCGGCCTTTCCGCCTTCATCGTGCCGGCCGACACGCCCGGCCTGGAGATCGCCGAGCGGATCGAGGTGATCGCGCCGCACCCCCTGGCGCGGCTCGTCTTCTCCGACTGCCGGGTTCCCGCCTCGGCCCGCATCGGCCAGGGTGGCGAGGGCTTCAAGATCGCCATGGGCACGCTCGACGTCTTCCGCTCCACCGTCGGCGCCGCCGCGCTGGGCTTCGCCCGCCGGGCGCTGGACGAGGCGGTGAGGCGCTCGGCCGAGCGGCAGATGTTCGGCGCGCCGCTGTCGGAGTTGCAGCTGACCCAGGCCAAGCTCGCCGACATGGCGACCGAGATCGACGCCGCCGCCCTGCTGGTCTACCGCGCCGCCTGGACCAAGGATCAGGGCGCCGCCCGGGTCACGCGCGAGGCCTCGATGGCCAAGATGTTCGCCACCGAGGCGGCGCAACGCGTCATCGACCAGGCCGTGCAGATCCATGGCGGCCTGGGCGTCACCAGGGGCGTGAAGGTCGAGGAGCTCTACCGCGAGATCCGCGCCTTGAGGATCTACGAGGGCGCGACCGAGGTGCAGAAGATCGTCATCGCCCGCCAGGTGCTGGCGGCGGCCGGGTACTGAACCCGTGGCTGCCAGACAGGATCACGGCTCAACGGAGCCAGCCTCGGCTCCGTTGAGCCGTGTGAATCCTGTCTATTTTCAATCAATTAGAGCGGATTCACATACCTTGACGGAAGCGCTCCCGCGATTCGGCCAAGGTATGATCCGCTCTAGGCAACCGCACCCGTCCGTGACAGGAGACCGTCCATGACCGCGCTCGCGCCGTCCGCGCATGTCGACACCTTCGCCCGCGACAACCTCCCGCCGTTCGACCAGTGGCCGGTGATGCTGCCGATGCCGGACGGCCGCTATCCGCAGCGCCTGAACGCGGCGGAGGAGCTGATCGACAAGGCCCTGCCGCGCTGGGGGGACCGGCCGGCGATCCGCTGGCCGGGCGGCCAGTGGACCTATCGCGAGCTGGCCGACCGGGTGAACCGCATCGCCGGCGTTCTGGTCGAGCCGCTCGGCCTCGTGCCCGGCACGAGGGTGCTGCTGCGCGCCGCCAACAACCCGATGATGGTGGCCTGCTATTTCGCGGTGCTGAAGGCGGGCGGCATCGCCGTGGCCACCATGCCCCTGCTGCGCGGCAAGGAGCTCAGCTACATCATCAACAAGGCGCAGATCGACCTGGCGCTGTGCGACGCCGATCTCGAGGAGGAAATGGTCAACGCGCGCACCCTGGCGCCGCGGCTGAAACGCATCGCGCTGTTCTCCGGCGACGGCACGGAGGAGAAGGAGCTGGAGAGCCTGATGCGGACGGCGCGGGGCAGTTTCGATCCCGTCGACACCGCCGCCGACGATGTCTGCCTGATCGCCTTCACCTCGGGCACGACGGGCGAGCCCAAGGGCACCATGCACTTCCACCGCGACCTGCTGGCGATCTGCGATACCTTCTCAAAGCACGTGCTCAAGCCCGAGGCCGACGACATCTTCTGCGGCTCGCCGCCGATCGCCTTCACCTTCGGGCTCGGCGGCCTCGTCCTCTTCCCCTTCCGGGTCGGTGCCTCGACCCTGATGCTGGAACGCCCCGCACCGGAGCTGCTGTCCCAGGCGATCGCCGAGCACCGGCCGACGGTCTGCTTCACCGCGCCGACCGCCTACCGGCTGATGGCCGGCTATGCCGGGAAGTTCGACCTCACGAGCCTCAAGAAATGCGTCTCGGCCGGCGAGACCCTGCCGCTGGCCACCTTCGAGGCGTTCCGGAAGGCGACCGGGATCGAGATCATCGACGGCATCGGCTCGACCGAGATGCTGCACATCTTCATCTCCGCCGCGGGCCAGGACATCCGGCCGGGCGCCACCGGCAAGCCGGTGCCGGGCTTCGAGGCCAGGGTGGTCGACGCCGAGGGCAAGGAGGTGCCGCCGGGCGAGGTCGGCAAGCTGGCGGTGCGCGGTCCCACGGGCTGCCGCTACCTCGCCGACAGCCGCCAGGCCAACTACGTGCAGCACGGCTGGAACCTCACCGGCGACGCCTACAAGATGGACGAGGACGGCTATTTCTGGTTCCAGGCCCGCTCCGACGACATGATCGTCTCTGCCGGCTACAACATCGCAGGCCCCGAGGTCGAGGACGCCCTGCTGCTGCATGAACACGTCAAGGAGTGCGCCGTGGTCGGCGCCCCGCACGAGGAGCGCGGCCACATCGTCAAGGCCTTCGTGGTGCTGGCCGAGGGCGTCGCGCCGTCATCTGAAAAGGTGAAGGAGCTGCAGGACTTCGTGAAGGCGGAGATCGCGCCCTTCAAGTATCCGCGCGCCATCGAGTTCGTCCGCGAACTGCCGCGCACCGAGACCGGCAAGGTGCAGCGCTTCAAGCTGCGCCAGCAGGAAGAGAGCAAGGCGGGGGAAAAGGCGTGAGCACGGTGCACCGAATCCTGCAGCCGGAAGGCTGGGCGCCGCCCAAGGGCTACTCCAACGGCATCGAGGCGACGGGCCGCATGATCTTCGTCGGCGGCCAGATCGGCTGGGACGAGGGCAAGCGCTTCGTCGGCCCCGGCTTCGTCGAGCAGGCGCGCCAGGCCATGGCCAACATCGTCGCCGTCCTGAAGGAGGCCGGCGCCGGGCCCGAGCATATCGCCCGGCTGACCTGGTACGTCGTCGACATCGACGAATACGATGCCTGCCAGCGCGAACTCGGCCGCGCCTATGTCGAGGTGCTGGGCAAGCACTTCCCGGCCATGTCGCTGATCCAGGTGGTGCGCCTGGCCGAGCCGGAGGCCCGGGTGGAGATCGAGGCGACCGCCGTTCTCTGACGGCCGGACCGTCTCCCCCAGGGGGCCTCAGTCCGCCTCGACCGGGTAGGGTCCGTCGGCGAAAACCGCGTCGTGATAGCCCTTGGCGCCGACGGCGCGGGCGAGCGGGCTGCGTGGATCCTCCCCCGCCGCCACGGCGCGCAGCACGCGGGCGAAGTCGTAGGCGGGGCGCCAGCCGAGATCGCGACGTGCGGCGTCGTTGACATAGACCCGGTCGACCGCGTCGAACATGCGCCAGCCGAGACGGTCGTAGACGGCCTCGAATTCCGGCACCCGTGCCCGCAGCACCGCCGGCGCGTCCCCATTGAGGCGATCCAGGTCCTCGCGCCGGAAGGGTGTGGTGGCGCTGACGATGTAGCGGCCGAAGCCGAGCGCCGGCGCCCGCGCCGCCGCCAGCAGATGGGCGTCGACGATGTCCTGGATATCGGCGCGGCGGTAGAGGAACTCGTTCGCCTTGATGTTGGCGTCGCCCAGGCCCGCCCGGCGGGCCGGATCGTCGTCCTCCTCGGGGAAGAAGCGCGCGGTGCGCAGGACGATCGCCGGCAGGCCGCGGGTGCGGTGGAAGAGCTCGCACAGATCCTCCGCCGCCGTCTTGGTCACGCCGTAGATGTTGCGCGGCACCGGCCGGACCTCCTCCGTCACCCAGGCGGCCGGCGCGCCCGGCGGTGGACGCAGCGCGCTGCCGAAGGTGCTGGTGGTGCTGGTGAAGACGAAGGCGCCGACCCCGGCCGCCACGGCCGCCTCCAGCAGGGTCAGCGTGCCGGTCACGTTGGTGTCGACGAAGGCCTGTCGGACATGCGTGCCGACATGCGGCTTGTGCAGGGTGGCGGCGTGCAGCACCGCGTCGACGCCTGCCATGGCCTCGCCCACCACCGCCGGATCGGTGATCGAGCCGATGATGTCGGTGAAGGTCGACGGCTTGATGTCGAGCCCGCGCACCGGCTTGCCCGCCGCGCTCAGCGTGCGCACCAGCCCTTCGCCGAGATGGCCGGCACTGCCGGTGACGAGGATGGTCATGGTCGTCTCGAAGGCGTTACGGGTTCCGGTCTCGGCAGCACAGGCTGCGCGCGGAAGCCTGCCAGCGTCGCCGAGCGTGAGCAATCGTCAATCTTCCGATCCCGGATGAATCCCATCGAACGAGCTGGGCTGAATCAGGTCCGGCAGGGCCGCCACGCAGTTTGTGCATGACTCCGATGATCGTCGCGCGTTTGTTGCGCGCGGCCATCGACGTTATCTCTCGCGGCGCTGACGCACCAAACGCACGTGCCCGCTGGCCCTCTGAAGGTTAAGAGCAACGACGTCGCGTCTTCCCTGGAACCGGTCATGGCTCGGTAACGAGCCGTCTGGCCTCGGAGGATCTGACTCATGCTTACCACGCAGGGTGGCCGCGCCACCCGTGTCCGCGCCGTTTCCCCCACCACCGAAATCCTCTCGTCCGTCCCGGCGATCCCGGCGGCCGTTGCGGCGCCCGTTCCGGCGCCTGTTCCCGCCAACGAGGCCGGCCATCCGGCCTTCCAGGGCGACCTGACGGCCAAGCAGGCGGCCTTCCTCGCCTGGCAGAAGCCGGACAGCCCCTGCCTGGTGGTCGATCTCGACATGGTGGAGCTGAATTACCGGGCGCTGGCCGAGAGCCTGTCGTCGGCGCGCATCCACTACGCCGTGAAGGCCAACCCGCACGAGGAGATCCTGGCGCGGCTTGAAGGCCTGGGCTCGAACTTCGACGTCGCCTCGCGCGGCGAGATCGAGCAGTGCCTGGCCGCCGGCATCGCGCCCGAGCGCCTGTCCTTCGGCAACACCATCAAGAAGGTGTCCGACATCGCCTTCGCCTATGCCAAGGGCGTGCGCCTGTTCGCCTTCGACGCGGACGAGGAGCTGGAGAAGCTGGCGGAGCACGCGCCGGGTGCCGAGGTCTATTGCCGCCTGCTGGTCGACGGCGAGGGCGCGGCCTGGCCGCTCAGCCGCAAGTTCGGCTGCTCGGGCGACATGGCCTACCGCCTGCTGCGCCGCGCGGCGGAGCTGGGCCTGCAGCCGGTCGGCCTGTCCTTCCACGTCGGCTCGCAGCAGCGCGACCTGACCCGCTGGGACGCCGCGCTGACCCGGGCGGCGGCGATCTTCGCCCAGCTCGACGAGGTCGGCATCCACCTCTCCCTGGTCAATCTCGGCGGCGGCTTCCCCGGCTTCCACGAGGACCGGCCGGAGCATCTGCGCGACTACGGCGCCAGCGTCATGGCCGCGGTCGGCCGCGCCTTCGGCGACCGGGAGATCGA
>Ga0207773_100487_pt1 | contig 15345 bp, 12 predicted proteins | sample TtaePargueraPR_2_FD_187281 | JGI IMG/M metagenome (GOLD analysis project Ga0207773, IMG submission 187281) | Aerobic enrichment media microbial communities from Bioluminiscent Bay, La Parguera, Puerto Rico - Tt and M1 (3) (SPAdes) | ecosystem: Environmental > Aquatic > Marine > Unclassified ...
TCTCGATCATGTACTCGAAGTTCCGGGGCGATGGCTTGTAGGAGCCGATGTCCTCAGCCGTCATGATCCAGTTGAAGGTGACACCGAGCCGCTTGTTGCTACCGGCGAAACTCTCGCGGTCGACATTGGAGAGGATGCCGAGCTTGTAGTGCTGCTTGAGGTAGCGAAGCGCATCGGCCGTATCGGCGAAGGCCGGCCAGTCAGGAATCGAGGCGCCAAAGCGGGCAGCGTCCTCGCTGCCGGCCGTCAGGCCCCATTCCCTGGCGATCCGCTCGTAGACCACACCGAGCAGCCGCGAATAGATCATGCCGGGGGTCTCGGCCTCCTGCGCCGCCTCGTGGCGCCCGAAGGCCGCGAGGATGGCGTCGTCGTCGAGCCCGCCACCGGCCCGCGCTGCAAGCGGCCGCAACCCGGCGAGGATGCCGGTCTCCCAGTCGATCAGGGTGCCGTAACAGTCGAAGGTCAGGGCGCTGAAGTCGGCGAGCTTCACGGGTCGTCTCCGGGAACGAGGCAGGGCCGCTTGCCGGCCCGAAAAGGTGAATGCCGGCGTGCCTTATCGCGCCGTGGGCCTGGCCGGCAAGCGGATTGCATCCCGTGCGGGCACCGGCTGGGGCCCATCGGACGCGGGCTCGGATCGCGGCGCCGCTACTTGGTCAGGAACACATCCTTCCGCGGGAAGGCCTCGAACACCGACGGGTCCTGCCCGAAATTGGTCGAGAGGATGTCGACCGGGTTCCCCGCGATCCATTGCGACACATCGATCGTCTGGTAGTGGCCGCTGTTGAAGACGATCAGAATCCGCGCCTTGCCCGTGCCGATGTTCTCGATCGAGTGGCCGAAGCCCTGCGGGATGTAGCCGACGTCTCCGGCATTGAGGATCTCCTGGCGCCAGCGCCCCTTGGAACCGAACAGCGTCACGCTGAACTGGCCGCTGAGGATGTACTGCCACTCCGCCGCATTCGGGTGCCAGTGCAGCTCGCGGAGCGCCCCGGCGTCCATCTCCAGAACCACCCCGGTCATTGTCGACGCGATCGGGAACTGCGCCGCCTCGACCCGCCATTCGATCCCGCCATCGAAGACCTCGAACGGCTTCTGCGACAGCATGCTGTACTTGTGGGTGAGCGGCGGCATCTTCCAGCCCTGCAGGGACGGCTGCGCGACGGCCGGCGGTATCGGGCCCTTCGCGAAGTAGACCTCCTCCTTCGGGAAGCTGTCGAAGGTCGACGCCGGCAGCCTGAAGTTCTTGGCCAGCAGCTCCTTCGGTGCGTGACCCAGCCAGTCGGTGATGCTGAAGGTACCGAACTCGGAGAAGTAGCCGTTGTCGAACACCAGGATGAAGTGGCAGGGTTTTTCGCCCAGCGTCTCGATGACGTGGCCGTGGCCGCGCGGGAAATACCAGATGTCGCCGGGTTCGAAGTCGTTGGTCTCCGAGCAGCCCTGCGGGTCGATCACCGTGGTGCGCACACGTCCCTCGGTGACGAACGCCCACTCGGCCGCCGTGGCGTGCCAATGCAGCTCCCGCATGACGCCCGGTTCCATCCGCATCGAGACGCCGGCGATGCCCTTCGAGATCGGCAGCTGGGAGGTCGTTGCCTCCTTGCCATAGCTGCCACCGAGGACACGGCCCTTCGACTTCTCCAGCTCGAACTTGAAGGTGGGCAGCTGGCCGCCAGAGGTGACCGGATCGGGGACATTGTTCTGAAAGCTGGGATCACCGCCCTCGGAGCCGACGGGAAGCGAGAATGAGAACACGGGAGAACCTCCTCCTTGAAGTCAGGCCGGCTGCGACCGAAGAGTCGGCGCCGGTCCTGGTGCGGTCGATCTTGGCATCAGCCACCCGTTATGAGGATGGCGGCGGGCAGGACAACGATCATCGCCAGCGTGGTCAATATGAGCGTTGAGGCGCACTCGCGAACGTAGACCCCGTAGCGCGGCGCGATCAGCGTGGGAAAGACCGCCGTGGGCAGCGCGCATATCAGGATGGCCTCGCGCGCCAGGCTGCCTTCCACCGCAAAGATCGAGACGAGGAGCACGGCCGCGATTGGTTGCGCGAACATCTTCGCCGCGACATTGCCAAGCACCTCGACATTGAGCTTGAGCTTGTAGGCGGCCAGAACCAGTCCGGAGGCGAAGAGCGCCACCCCCGACGTCGTCTGGCCGATCAGCTTGACCATGTCATCGATCTCGGCCGGCACCCGCACCCTCGACAGGACGAGGGCAAACGAGACCAGCGGCACCCAAACCACCGGCTTCTTCAGGCTCGACAGCAGCGCGGTCGCGATGATGTTCCGGCTGGCGAATTCCGAACCCGCCGGGCCGGCTGCCTTGCCACGCCGTGCATCGGCTTCGAGCAGCACGACTGTCGCCGGCACCACGACGAGGATCCCGATCGCATTGGCGGCGCTCACCGACAGCAGGCTCGATTGGCCCATCAAGCCTTCGAAGATCGGGACGCCCATGAACGCCACCGACGGGAAGCTGACTGAGCAGGCCTGGAGCGCCGCAGCGCCGATCGAATGGCGCAGCACCCCGATGCCGATCAGCAATACGACGACGTAGAAGCCGGCGAAGGCGACGAAAAGCGTGAGCATGAAGCTCGCTTCTGCCGACAGCAGGCTCTCGCTGGTCGACGCGATGCCGACGAACATCAGCGCCGGCAGTGCATAGTCGACGACCAGGTCATTGACGCCCTGGACCTGGTCCGCGTCGAACCGCTTTGCCCGGCCCGCCCAATAGCCGAGGGCAATGACGAAGAGTACCGGTAGAATAACCGCAAATGACGACCCGAGCATCCGGACGCTTTCCCCCCGTCCCCGGTACGGTATGCGCGATATTGGTTAAGCTTCAGCGACCCGCTTCTGCCGTCCCGTGCCTGGTATCGCGAGATCCTCCGTCAGGGCATGCCGAGGGTGGTTCTCACAGCTCCCTGATCTTGGTGCCGTTGAGTTCGGCCAGAATGCCCGGCAGAAGCGGCATCAGGCGGTCGGCATGCCCCTCGTTGACGACGAGCCGGAACGACTGGTTCACCGCCTGGCCGATGAACGCTGCGACACCGGCCTCGTCAGCCATCTTTCCATAGGCCCTGATGTCCTTGGCCCCGGTGCGGATCGTCGCCTTGAGACCGCTGACATCGCCGTCGAGGATCCACGGCTTGACCGCCCGCCACATGCCGCTGTTGACGCCGCCGGCGGACAGCACCTCGGACAGTGCGGCGAGATCGACGTCTAGCTTGGCCGCCGTCGCGAAAGTCTCCGATATCATCATCACCATGCCCATCGAGATCGCGTTGTTGAGAAGCTTGCACGTGGCGCCGGCGCCGAGCGGCCCACAGATCACGATGGTGTCGGCGTAGGTTTCGATGATCGGCCTGACCTTGGCGATCGTCGCCGGATCCCCGCCGACATAGGTGCTCGCACGGCCCTCATCGACTTCCTTCGGCGTCCGGCCGAGCGCGGCGTCGACCAGCGCGCATCCCACCGCTTCGAGCGCAGCTCCGACCTTGCGTGTCACGCCGGGCTCATTGGTGGTCGTATCGATGAAGATCGTGCCGGGCCTCGCTCCGGCGAGCAGCCCGCCGTCGCCGAGAAAGATCGCTTCCATCTCCACCGCCGAGGGCAGGCACGTGAACACCACGTCCGAGCCCGCTGCGAGCGAACGGGCGTCCTCGGCCTCCATCGCACCGCGGGCGACCAGATCCTCGACCGGCGCCCGGTTGCGGTGGCCGAGGACCGTCAGCGGGTAGCCGCCCTTCTCGAGGATGTGCCGCGCCATCCCGTGGCCCATCAGGCCGACCCCGAGGAACCCCACCCGTTGCTTGCCGTCCGTCATCTGATGCCTCCCGTTCCGAATGCCGAGCTCTGCGGGCCCTTGCCCCCGCCTCGCATAGCCCGCCGCCACGCGGCTGACCACCCTGAGGGGAGTGGATCGCGGAAAGCGCGGCGTCGGGTCCGTCAGCGTGGCAGGTCGAAGGCGATCGGTGCCTGTATTGTTATGGTTGTGCCGAGGCCCTTGGGGATCGGCGGATAGGGCGAGGCGCGCCGCACCATCTCGGTCGCGGCGTTGTCGAGGATGCGCGACCCGGCCGAGCGCACGACCGATACCGCCGTGACCCGTCCCGAGGCGTTCAGTGTGAACCGCACCGTCGCCCTTCCGGTCAGCCGGTCGCGGCGCGCGGCATTCGGGTAGAAGCGTTTCCGCATCAACTGCGCGGCGACCTTCGCGCGATAGGCGCTCGCCGCCGCGGTACCCGCCGACTGCGAACCGCCGCCGCCCCCTGCCCCGCCGCTCCGCGCGGCGCTGGACGCTGTCGACGGGGCGCTCGGCGGCGGCGCTGCCGGCTTCGATGGCGCCGGCTTGTCCTCGGGCGGCTTCGCCGGCTCGGTCGCAGCCTCGGCCGTCTCGACGCGCTCCGGCTTTGGCCGCGGGGTCGGCACCGTTACCGGATCGGGTGCAGCCTCTTCCACCGGCTCTTCGGTCGGAGTCGACTCGGGTGGAACCTCCTCAGGCTGGTCGGGCTCCGCCGGTTCAGCGGGGAGGTCCGCCTCGACGGGATCGGGTACCGTCGGCTCCAGGGCAAGATCCGGCGATGCGGGGACCGGGAACTCAGGCGGCGGCGCAACGGCTTCCTCGGGTTCTTGAGGCTCTCGCATCACCGTGGCGTCGCGCTCGACGGGCTCCGATTCTTCCGGCTCGGGAGCTTCGATCGATACCGCCTCCGATGGAGCCGACTCAGCCTCCGAGGGCGGCGATTCCGGCGTCGGCAGCGCGGCGATCAGATCCACCGGAATGCCTTCCAGCAACACCAGATCTTCGCCGGTTCCTGCAGATTTCTCAGCGTCCTGGGAGAAAGGCGCAGCAATCAGCATCCACACCACTGCTGCGACATGGATCGCCAGGGAAGCGGTCGCCGCGATCGCCGCGCCCGGGTCCGGGGTCGAGGCGATCGCAGGAGCCGGTCGCGGTAGTGGCAAGGCGAGGATATCGCCATCCGTTGGCTCGGCGCGGCTAGCGACGAGGCGGAGCGGCGCAGCGGAGGGCATCGGGATGAGGGGACATCGGTAAAGTTGACAGGACTGAATCTAGTATCGTCCAAGTTATTACCGGTCAATATTGTCATAAGTCAGGTGTTGCTCTAGTGATTTTCTCATGCCATCAGTCGTGATCATCTGTTTCCTAGTACATCTCTGGAATTAGAATAAGTCAAAATGAGCGACTGCGAGCGGGAATCCATCAGCCCTGGCAAAGGCACCCAGCAAACGCGCGAGGTACCGGTGAGAAGCGGCGAGATCAACAGTCAAGATTTATTCCAATCTGAACGTGAGGTTCGCATCCTTCACGGCGACCAGACCTACCGGCTGCGCGTCACCGCCCTCAACAAGCTCATTCTCACCAAATAGGCACACCCGATGCTCCGCTTCCCGGCGCTTGGATTTCTCCTTGCCTTCGCCGCCTCTCCGCTCGCCGCCGCTCCCGCTACGGTAGAGAGCGTCGACGGCCGCACCGTCACGATCGAAGATGCCTCACGGATTGTCGCCGTTGGCGGTACCGTCACCGAGATCCTCTATGATCTCGGTGTCGCCGACCGCATTGTCGGCGTCGACCTCACCAGCAACTATCCGCCCGATGCCAATGACAAGCCCAAGGTCGGCTACATGCGCGCGCTCTCCGTCGAAGGGGTGCTGTCGCTGGCCCCGACGGTGATCCTGGCGATCGAGGATTCGGGACCTCCCGAGACCATCGAGGTTCTCTCCCGGGCATCCGTTCCTTTCGTGCTGGTCCCCAAGGCGCACGATGCGGCCGGAGTCGCTGCGAGCATTCGCCTCATCGCCGAGGCTGTCGGTGAATCCGACAGGGGCGCAGCGCTGGCCGCAGCGGTCGAAGACGACCTGTCGGCGGTCGAGGGCATGCTGGCGAAGGTTGGCGAACGGCGGAAGGCCGTGTTCGTGCTCGGCGTCGGTGGCGGCGCGCCGACCGCCGCCGGCAGCAACACCGCGGCCGCCGATATCTTCGCTCTCGCCCATATCGACAACGCCCTGGCAGCCGCCGAAGGCTACAAGCCGGCCAGCGACGAAGCGATCGTCGCGGCAAGCCCCGACGTCGTGGTCCTCATGGCGGATCGCTCCCACCACCTCAGCGACGCGCAGGTGCTTGAGATTCCGGCCTTTTCGGGCACGCCGGCGGCGCGTGATGGCCGGCTGGTGCGCATGAACGGCGGTTACCTGCTCAATTTCGGCCCACGCACCGCCCACGCCGTTCGCGACCTCGCCGCCGCGGTCTATCCAGAGCTCGACTTGCCGTCCCTGCCGCCACGGCCGTGGGCGGCAGCCGAAGCCGCCCAGGGACAGTGAGGACGGTCGCCGCGACCTCCGGATCGCGATGGAACGTGGGGCGCTCGACCGCCGCCATCGCGGCGGGATCGGCGCTGATGGTCGTTGCGATCCTGGTCTCCCTCGGCGTCGGCCCGGTCACGATCGCCCCGGACCGGGTTCTCTCGATCCTGCTGCGGTTTCCGGTGTCCTCCGGCCTCGACGCGGCGCGTGACACCGTGATCGTGCTCGACATCCGGCTGCCCCGCACCATGCTCGCACTGCTCGTCGGCGCCACCACCGCCGTCGCCGGCGCGGTGATGCAGGGTCTGTTCCGCAACCCGCTCGCCGACCCCGGCGTGGTCGGCGTCTCGTCCGGCGCCGGACTTGCCGCCGCGTTGTGGATCGTGCTCGGTGCCGGCTTCGCTGGCGGCCTGCTCGGTCCGGCGGCGGGGATCGGGCTGCCCCTCGCGGCATTCCTCGGCGGCCTGGCCGCTACCGGCCTCCTCCACCTCATCGCCACGCGTGAGGGCCGGACTTCGGTGGTGATCGTCCTCCTCGCCGGCATCGCGCTCACCGGGTTCAGCAGTGCCATGACCGGGCTTCTGATCTTCGTCTCGAGCGACCAGGAACTACGGGACTTCACGTTCTGGATGCTCGGAAGCCTCGGCGGCGCCACATGGCTAAAGGTCGCCATGATGATGCCTTTCATACTCGGGTTGGCCATGCTCCTGCCGGGGTTGGCGCGCGGCCTCGATGCCCTGACCCTCGGCGAGGCCGATGCCTACTATGTCGGCGTACCGGTCGAACGGGTGAAGCGGGCGGCGATGATCGGGGTCGCGGCCGGAATCGGCGCGTCGGTTGCGGTCAGCGGCGTCATCGCCTTCTTCGGCCTCATGGTGCCGCATCTCGTCCGGCTCGTGCTCGGCCCCGGACACCGCCTGCTGTTGCCGGTTTCCGCGCTCGTCGGCGCCGCCCTGCTAACCCTCGCCGATGTCTTTGCACGAACCGTTGCGGCCCCCGCCGAGCTACCTCTCGGCGTGGTAACCGCTGCCACCGGCGCACCGGTCATGATGTGGCTGCTCCTCCGCCGCATGCGTGCCATTGCGGAGTGAGCCCGGTGTACGAGGCCAGTGGCATCTCGGTGGCGGCACGGGGAAAGCAGATCCTCGACAAGGTCGATCTCCGCCTCGTTCCGGGTAAGGTGACGGTACTTGCCGGCCCCAACGGTGCAGGCAAATCGACTCTGCTCAGGGTGATGGCTGGCGGCATGCGTCCGACGTCCGGCACCGTACGCATCGACGGTCGCGACCTTGCGAGCTGGCGTCCGGCCGAACTCGCCTCGGTACGCGCCGTCCTCTCCCAATCGGTCGGGGTTGCCTTCCCCTATCGGGTCGACGAGGTCGTGCAGTTCGGGCTGCCGCATGCCCTCCCGCCGGCCCGGCGTGTCGCGGTCACGGCGGAGGCGCTGGCCAGAGTCGGACTGGCCGGCGCTGCGGCCCGCGATTGCACGACGCTGTCCGGTGGCGAGCAGCAGCGCGTTCACCTCGCCCGGGCAATGGTGCAGGTCGCCGCCGTGCCGGGCGATGGGCGACGCTATCTCTTCCTCGACGAGCCGACCAGCGGCCTCGACCTTGCTCACCAGATGCTGGTCGTCGACGTCGCCCGCCAACACGCCGCCCGTGGCGGCGCCGTTCTGGCCGTGCTTCATGACCTCAATCTGGCGGCCTTGATGGCCGACACGGTGGTCGCCCTTTCGGCTGGGCGCATCGTCGCCGCCGGAACGCCGACGGACGTCATCACCGACGAACTGCTCGCGGAGACCTATGGCGTCGGCCTCAAGGTGAATACCGTGCCCGGCACGGTCTTCGTCCTCCCCGGGACGTGACGCTCCGGGACCGCTTCTGCGGCAGTTTAGAAGTACTATCATCTTGATCCGTAAGCTATTTTGCAATTGACTCGGGTTGCAGACAAAATAGTTTGTCGCTGGCGCCTCGTCCGTCGAGGCACGTCATCAGCCAGGTCTGGACGGGTCAGGGGCCTGTCCTTCCCAGCCAACAATCTCAAGCACGCTCGCCGGCGGCTCCCTTGCGGAGCCGGCGACCGGTAAGCGCGGCTGTCATCAACCGCCAGCGCCGGTCCTTGACGCCGGCGTGGCTGGCACCTGGGAGCTGTCTTCCTCATGATCACCATCGACGCCACCGGCGCGACCTCCGGTATCGACTTCGAAGCATTCATCCGCGGCGGCTTCCTCAGCGGCACGACCAGCACCGGCTACCCGACCTTCAACAACGATGCGTCGGCCACCAGCGGTGAGGAGCTCTATTTCAGCTACGGCTCGTCATCGACGTCCAAGTACGTCACCGGCCACGGCGAGATCAGCTACGACATGAACACCCATGTGGTCTCGGGCCTGCTCAACACGATCGAGTTCGGCACCCGCGGCAGCGGCAGCTTTGATTCGAACGGCTACTTCGTGGGCGGCGATGTCACCCTTTCGATCACCGGACTCGATCTGACCGATCCCGGCTTCAGCGCCTTCATGCAAGCCTACCTCGCCGGCTCCAGTGCCAGCGCATCGCTTCTCGACACCTTCGCGGACGCGCTCGACAGCGGACCCCAGTACTTCAAGGGGTCGGCATTCGACGATGTCTATACCGGCACGAGCTTTGACGACCTCATCGAGGGTAACGGCGGCAACGATCTCCTCGCCGGTGGCGGCGGCAACGACGACATCGACGGCGGCGCGGGTGAGGACACCGCAATCTTTGACGACGCGGAATCGAGCTACACGGTCACCCGGTACGACAACGGGCTGATCACCGTTTCCAAGGACGGTGAGACCACCACCCTGCGGAACGTCGAAAAGCTTCAGTTCGACGGCGCCTCCGTCGATACCGGCGACATCGAGGAGACCCCTGTCGCACGCGCGACCATCGACGCGAGCGCCATGAACGGCGTCGATTTCACCACCTACCTCGCCGACTATTTCGCCGCGGCGGAGCTGAGCGGCAAGTATGACTTCCAGGGCGGAGAGCCGGATTTCGCCTATGGCAACTGGTACTACGTCAGCGGCAGCGAGGTGACGATCAAGTATCGCGACAATGGCGATACCACCGGCGACTACACCAAGGTCGTCCTGCTCCAGGGCACCGAGATCGCCTACGACTTCATTCACTACGGCTCGAGCTACGGCCACGGCATCTCCGGTGACATCGACGCCATAACCTTCGCTTCGATCACCGCGGGCGAGCCTGCTTCCGGCGCCGATCTGTTCACCGGTTACAGTGCCGAACTGGTCATCAGCGGTCTCGGTATTCATGGCGAGCCCGGCGCGCTCGCCTACGGCGCCTCCACTGATCCGATCGCGCTCGCTTTCTGGGGAATCACCAACGGCGATGCCTCCAAGGTCGAAGCGCTGCTGTCTACCTACGCCCTGGACTTCATCGGCTCCGGTGGCGACGACGTCTTCGTTGGCGGTATCTTCGACGACAGCATCGTCGGTGACGCCGGCATCGACCAACTGTCAGGCGGTCGCGGCAACGACGTCATAGACGGCGGCAGCGGCGCCGACATCCTTGGCGGCGGCTTCGGCGACGACACCCTCGCCGGCGGCACCGGCCACGACAGGCTCAACGGCGACGAGGGCGCCGATCTGCTCAATGGCGGCCGTGGCCGCGATACGCTCGACGGCGGCGCTGGAAACGACGAGTTGAAGGGCGGCAAGGGCAAGGACGAACTCCACGGCGGTGACGACGACGACGTCCTCTTCGGCAACGGCAGCAACGACAAGCTCCACGGTGAAGCCGGCATTGACGTGCTCGTTGGCGGAAGGGGCAAGGACCAGCTGTTCGGGGGCGAAGACGCCGATACGTTTGTCTTCCTCAGCCGGAAGGACAGCGGCAGCAACAAATCCAGCTGGGACGTGATCCGCGACTTCAGCCAGGACGATGGCGACCAGATCGACCTGTCCGCGGTGAAGAAGGGCCTCGTCTTCGTCGGTAAGGATAGCTTCTCGGGCGACGATCCTGAGGTGCGTTACAGCTACAAGAAGAACGCGACGCTGGTGAAGGTCGACGTCGACGGCGACCACGGCACCGACTTCAAGATCAAGCTGGACGGCAAGATCGCGCTCGCCGAGGCTGACTTCGTCCTGTGACCTCGTCGCCGTCCAGCACGAGAACCGGCACGTGCCGGCGGCAAATGTCGCCGGCGCGGCCGCTCGTGGCCGCGGCGTGCATTGCCATGCCCATCACCTGCGCGGAGGCCCAAGAGGTGGAGCTCTCCGGCGGCGTCCTCCAGCTCGACGCGATTACCGTCACGGCCGCGGCGCCGGCAGGCGAGCCGGCCGTCGAGCCGACCTATGGCGCGCTATCGCCGACCAGTGTCTGGACCCGGGGGCAACTGCAGCCCCTTGAACCCAGTGGTGTCGCCGACGTTCTCGATCTCGTTCCCAGCGTCAACACCCAGACCACGCCGAACGATCCCGGTGCGGCCGTCAGCGTCCGCGGTCTCCAGGACTTCGGCCGGGTCAACGTCACCATCGACGGCGCCCGGCAGAACTTCCAGAAGTCCGGTCACGGCGCCAATGGCACGTTCTACTTCGACACCGAGATGCTGCGCGCGGTCAAGGTCACGCGCGGTCCCTCGGTCGGCGTCAATGGCGGCGGCGCGATCGGCGGCACCGTCAGCTTCACCACGCTCGACGCCGACGACGTGCTCGACCCGGACGAGACGGTGGCTCTCCGTCTCAAGTCGACGCTGGAGACCAATGCCCCCTCTTTCATGGGCCACGGCGAGGCGGCGGCGCGGCTGAGCGACAGCGTCGACGTGATCGCCGCCGCAACCTGGCGCGACGCGGGCGACTACAAGGCCGGCGGCGGCGAGACCATCAACTCGGCGCAGGACCTGGCCTCGGGCCTGGCGAAGGCACACATCCGGCCGACCGACGCCCACGACATCTCGGTCTCGGCGCTCCACTACGATTCGAGCTTCAACAGCGCGCTGGTCGACACCGCCTCGAGCAATGCGGTCGCCGATACCTATACGCTCAACTACCACTGGACGCCGGAGTCGGACTGGGCCGATCTGACCGCCAAGACCTATTACACCGCCACCCAGCTCACCAATAGCAACAAGGGCGATCCCGACGAGCGCTACGAGATCGGGACGGTCGGCCTCGATCTCTACAACACCTCGCGCTTCGAGACCGGGTCGGTGTTTCATTCGGTCACCTACGGCGTCGACGGCTTCCACGATCGCGTCCAGACGCGCGATCCGGCGGGAACCAGCGACGACCTGACGCCTTCGGGTGAGCGCATCGTCTATGGCGCCTTCATCGAGGACACAGCCGAGATCACCGATTGGCTCGAGGTCATGGGCGGGCTCCGCTTCGATGGCTACGACCTCGAAGGCGGTGGCATGGACAACGGTGGCTCGCACGTTTCCCCCAGGCTGACCGTGGGCCTCAAGCCCTTCGATCCGGTCACGCTCTATGCCACCTATGCCGAGGGGTATCGCCCGCCAGCAATCACCGAGACGCTGATCGACGGCTTCCATCCGCCGCCGGTCTCGACCGGCCGCTTCCTGCCCAACCCCGATCTCAAGGCGGAGATCGCCCACAATCTCGAAGGTGGCGTCGGCATCGACAAGGACGCCCTGCTTCTGCCCGACGACCAGCTGCACGCCAGACTCGGCGTCTTCCAGAATCGTGTCGACAATTACATCGAGCAGGTCTTCGAGATGTTCCCGCTGCCGGGCGGCTATCAATACCAGAACGTCGCCAAGGCGCGGATCGAAGGCGTCGAGCTCGAGCTCGCCTACGATGCCGGCTTCGCTTTCACTACCCTGTCCGGCCAGCTGATGCGCGGGGTCGACGAGGCAACCGACGAGGAACTGACCAGCGTTCCTCCCAACCGTATCGTCGCCATCGCCGGCTTTCGTGCCTTCGACCGCGCGCTCGAAGCCGGCACCAAGATCACGGCGGTCGCGGCCAAGAACGGCGCCGAGGCGCTGGGGCTGGTTGGCGACGCCTACCAGATCGTCGACCTGTTCGCCGGCTGGCGGTTCAACGAGGACGCCAGTGCCAACCTCGTTCTCAGCAACATCTTCGACCGCCGCTACACGGAATACCCGAACGGCAGCCCCAGCCCCGGCTTCAACGCCAAGTTTTCGTTCGTCACCAAGTTCGGCGGGTGAGATCGCCCGCGACATCCTGAAACGAGGAAACCGACATGATCAAGATCAAGCTCACCGGCAAGAAGGGCGTCGACTACAACGCCTATGTCGACAGCTACTTCGACGACTTCGCCATGAACGGCTTCCCCATCTTCCTTGGCGGCGACGGGCAGTATGACGGCAAGGAGATCGTCCTCCTCGACGCGCTCGAATCCAAGGCCTCGAAGACGAAGGTCATGGTCCTCGATGGCAAGGACTTCTTCTACTACTTCACCGGCCACACCGTCTCTGGAACGCTGAACAAGGTTACGCTCGGAACGCTCGGCAAGAGCTACAACAAGAAGGACGGGTCCTTCGATACCAACAAGAAGGGCACCATCGAGAACATCTCAAGCGTGGTCGAGATCTCGGGGTTGAAGATCTCCAACCCGAAGGAGGTCCGAGGCGACCTTCACGACACCATCTACGGCCTGATGGGCGGGGAGCATGACTCCGGGGGAACGGCCGACGCCAGTTTGCTCTTCGGCTTCGTCAACAGCCAGGGCCACAAGGTCAAGGGCACCAAGAAGAATGACTCCTACAAGGGCACCGACTTCAAGGACAAGATCAACCTCGATAAGGGCAACGACGTCCTCAACGGCGGTGGCGGCAACGACATCCTGAAGGGCGGCAAGGGCAAGGACACCTTCGTCTTCGACACCGCGCTCGGCGTCGGCAACGTCGACAAGATCAAGGACTTCAACCCCAAGGACGACACCATCAAGCTGTCGCTCTCGGTGTTCACGGAGCTGTCGGCGGGCAAGCTCGACGGCAGCGCCTTCACCAAGGGCAGCGCCGCCTCCGACGCCAACGACCGCATCATCTACGACAAGAAGACCGGCACCCTCTCCTATGACGCGGATGGAAGCGGCAGCGAGGCGGCGGCTGTGCAGTTCGCCAACGTCGGCAAGAAGGTCGACCTCGGCGCCGACGACTTCTTCGTGTTCTGAGACAGTTTCAGGGAAAGCAAGCACATGAACGCCCCCCTCCTTGATCCGCCCCAGACCCGGGCCGAGCGGCTGAAGCGCGAAACCCACGCTCTCCACGAGCAACTCGACACCGGGATTGCCGCACGCGAGCCCTTCACCGACCGCGATCGCTATGCCGCCTTCGTGGAGGTCCAGTACCGGTTCTACGCGGGCATCGAGCCGCTCTATCGTCATCCGGGGATGGCCGACCTGATACCCGGCTTGCCGTCACGCTCGCGACTTGATGCGGCACGGGAGGATCTCGCCCACCTCGGCCGGCCCGTGCCCGACGTCGCACCGCTGCCGATTCCCGACGGCGAGGCGCTCGGCTGGCTCTACGTGTCCGAGGGCTCGACCCTCGGTGCGGCCTTCCTGCTCAAGGCGGTGGAGGCGATCGGCCTCGACGAGCAGCACGGCGCACGCCACCTCGCCGCGGCCCCGGAGGGACGGGGTCGCCACTGGCGGGACTTCAAGGACGCCCTCAATGCCGTCATGCTGACGCCGGAGGAGGACGAGGCGGTCGTCGCCGGCGCCCTCGCCGCTTTCGGCCACGTCCGCGGGCTCGTCGCCGAGGTCATGGGTCCCGACGCATAGCGCGGCGCTCGACGGCCAGCGGGGGACGCGCGCGCCCCGCGCGTTCCAACCGCCGCGACGCGCTACGCCAGGGTCCTGAGATGGCGGATCGGCCGGGCCGGGGCCAGCGCCTCGGCTGCGGCAATGATCGCTTGCGCGTCGATGCCATAGTGCCGGTAGAGATCGGCGATCGTCCCGGTCTGCCCGAAATGCTCGACGCCGAGCGAGCGGGTCCGATGGCCGGCAACGGCCCCGAGCCAGCCCAGCGTCGCCGGATGGCCGTCAAGCACGGTGACCAGATTGCAATGCCGCGGCAGGCCGGCGAACAGCCGCTCGATGTGGCTCCGCGCATGCGGCAGGCCACGCTCGCGCGCCCGCGCCGCAGCCGTCCAGCCGGCGTTGAGACGGTCGGCCGAGGTCACCGCGAGCAGGCCGACATCGCGCCGGTCCTCGGCCATCAGCCCGACCGCCTCGATCGCCTCGGGCGCGACCGTGCCGGTGTAGATCACAACCGTCTCGGCATTGGGTCCGGGCTCCCGCATCCAATAGGCACCGTCGAGGATGTCGCGCTCGAGGTCCGCCGTAATATCGCGCCGGATCTGTTCGACCGGCCGGGTCGACAGGCGGAGATAGACCGAGCCCCCGGTCTCGTCGCGCAGCCACGTCCGTTCCGACGGCTCGCCCTCCCCGCCGCGCTGCATATAGTCGAAGGCAAAGCGCATGACGACCGCGAGTTCGTCGACGAAGGCCGGCTCGAAAGCGGCGAGCCCATCCTGCGCGATGCCGATCAGCGGGCTCGAGATCGACTGGTGCGCGCCGCCCTCTGGCGCCAGCGTCACGCCGGAGGGCGTCGCCACCAACAGGAACCGGGCGTCCTGGTAGCAGGCATAGTTGAGCGCATCGAGCCCGCGCTGGATGAACGGATCGTAGAGCGTGCCGACCGGCAGTAGGCGCCGGCCGAACAACGAGTGGCTGAGCCCGAGCGCCGACAGCAGGATGAACAGGTTCATCTCGGCGATGCCGAGCTCGATGTGCTGGCCCTTCGGCCCAAAGTCCCATTTCTGGGTCGAGGCGATGCGCTCCTCGCGGAATGTGTCGGCAAGGTTCTCGCGGGCGAACAGACCGCGCCGGTTCACGAACGGGCCGAGATTGGTCGAGACCGTGACGTCGGGCGAGGTGGTGACGATGGCATCGGCGAAGGCGCCGCCGCCGCGCGCGATCTCGTCGAGGATCTTGCCGAAGCCGAACTGGGTGGAGGCGATGCCGGGTATCTCCGCCGCAAG
>Ga0207773_100488_pt1 | contig 15343 bp, 6 predicted proteins | sample TtaePargueraPR_2_FD_187281 | JGI IMG/M metagenome (GOLD analysis project Ga0207773, IMG submission 187281) | Aerobic enrichment media microbial communities from Bioluminiscent Bay, La Parguera, Puerto Rico - Tt and M1 (3) (SPAdes) | ecosystem: Environmental > Aquatic > Marine > Unclassified ...
ACCGCCCGCCGCCCTGTCATCAGCCCAAAGGCGGCCGCCATGCCTTTCGATGACGGAGCGGCAGAACAGCAAGCCCATGCCCAGGCCGTGGGTTTTGGTGGTGAAGAACGGCTCGAAAAGGCGTGGACGTACCTGGCGATCCAGACCGGGCCCGCTGTCCTCGACCTCCACCATCACCATCCCCTGGCCCGACCGCCGGGTCGACACGCGCAGCAGGCGCGGGCGATGCTTGACGCTGCTCAAGGCCTCGATCGCGTTACACAGCAGGTTCGCCACCACCTGCTCAAGGCGCAGCGGATCGCCGGTCACCGGCGGCAGAGTCGCGTCGAGGTCACGTTGCACCTGAACGCGAGCGGTCGCCGCTCCGTTCTCCGCGCGGGCGAGGGCGCCGTCGACGATGGCGTTGAGATCCAGGCGTGTGCGCATGCCCGGGTCCTTCTTGAACATCGTTCGTACACTATCGATCACCTTGCCCGCGCGATGGCCGTCACCGGCGATGCGCCGTAGCGCCTGGCGAGCCTCGTCGATTTCCGGTTGGGGTCGGTCCAGCCAGCGCAGCGCGGCATCTGCATTGGTCACCATGCTGCCCAGGGGCTGGTTCACCTCATGGGCGATGGAGGCAGCGAGGATTTCCAGGGAGGAAAGCCGGTCCTCGCGGCTCTGCCGCTCCGCCATGAGCGAGCGTGCCAACCGCACATAGAGTGTGACGGTCTCCGACAGCAGCACGAGCAGGACGACGGAGGAGGACGCGAGGCCGTAGATCCGCCCGGCCCACCAGCCGAGGCTGAAGCGGCTGTCGCTCAGGTAGGCCAGCAGCGCGATCTCAATGAGCGCCGAGAGCAGAACGACCAGCAACCATAGATCGAGCACCGAGCGCACTTGAGGCCAGGCCATCACGGCAGCGGCGGCAAGACACAGCACGATGGCCAGTGGCGGCACGATTTGCCAGGCAGCGGCGACGCGGCGCTCGTCTGTCATCCAGGCCGGCAGCAGCGGGTCTCCTGCCACCGACAGCAGCGTGATCCCGACGACGCAAAGCACGACCGTCACCACGGTGGCGACAATGGTCCGGCTCGCCGGGCTTTGCGGGCGCTGCCTCGTGGCGCAGGGGTTCCGCAACAGGGCATAGATGAGCACCAGCAGAGGGAAGCCGACGCGCCGGATCGCGGCGATGGTGGCGGTGCTTTGGAGCCCGGCATCCAGCAGGCCCGAGGTGGAGAACACACCCGGGAAAGTCAGACCCCAAGGAATTACCAGAAGACCGGAAGACAGATAGGCGGCGGCCAGCACCAGGAGGCCGCGCGAGCGCTGCACCGAGAACATCGCGAGCAGCAGGGCCGCGGTGATCAACTCGTTCACCAGAGCGGCGGCGGCGTAGGCGGGGAGCAGCGCCGCCGTGTCGTGCAAGGACAGCGTTGCATAGGGAGCGGTCGCGAGGAGGGCGGCTACGAGCGCCGCGGCGACGCCGATCGCCAGCCGCCTTTGGGGCCGGCTCGGAGGCAAAGTGGCGAGCAGCAGCCGATCCTCCTCCGGCGGGCTGGCGAGAGATAATTCCATGGCCTGCCCTGACGAGGTCCTCCGCAGGTGTGGGCTGCCCGAGCTTACCCCGAAGCCTTGCCGGCTTCATCAATTCCGGGCGGCTTCCGAGCGGCGTTCTGCCGAGGTTATTCCAAGCGCGCCTGTCTTGTTCAAGCCTCATGCCGCGGCTCTGCCTAGGTCTACTTTCGGCAGCAGCCTCAACGGGGCCGCTGCCATGACGCCCCTCAAGTCCCCTTTTGAAGGAGTTTGACTATGTTGACCGAGTCTCAATCCGTCTTCGGCGCCAAGCCGTCGCGCCGCGCTCTCCTGGCGGGCTCCGCCGGTGCTGCTGCCGTGGCGGCCATGGTGACCAACGGTGCCCAGGTGGCGGCATCCAAAGCCGCGGCGTCTCCCCTCGGTGCCGAGGGCAGCGGGTTTGTCACTGCCAAGGACGGCACGCAGATCTTCTATAAGGATTGGGGCAGCGGGCAGCCGATCGTGTTCCATCATGGCTGGCCGCTCAGTGCCGACGACTGGGATGCCCAGATGCTGTACTTTCTGGACAAGGGCTATCGGGTCGTCGCCCACGACCGTCGGGGCCATGGCCGCTCGACGCAGACGGCGGGCGGCAACGACATGGACACCTACGCTGCCGACGTCGCGGCGCTGACCGAGCACCTCGATCTGCGCGATGCGGTCCACATCGGGCATTCGACCGGCGGCGGCGAGGTGGCCCGCTATGCCGCCCGCTACGGCAAAGACCGCGTCGCGAAGATCGTGCTCATCAGCGCGGTGCCGCCGGTCATGCTCAAGACCGCGGCCAATCCCGGCGGACTTCCGCTTGAAGTCTTCGACGGCTTTCGCAAAGCGCTCGCCGCCAATCGCGCGCAGTTCTACCTCGACGTCGCGAGCGGGCCGTTCTACGGATTCAACCGCCCCGGCGCTAAGGCCGACGAGGGTGTCATCCGCAACTGGTGGCGCCAGGGCATGATGGGTGGGTCGAAGGCCCACTACGACTGCATCCAGGCCTTCTCGGAGACCGACTTCACCGATGACCTGAAGCGGATCGACGTGCCGGCCCTGGTTCTGCACGGCGACGATGACCAGGTGGTTCCTATCGCCGACTCCGCTCTGCTGTCGGCCAAGCTGCTGAAGAAGGCGGTATTGAAGGTGTACCCGGGCTACCCGCACGGCGCCTTCACCATTCACGCCGACGTCATCAATCCTGATATCCTCGCCTTTATCGAGGGCTGAGGCGGAGGCTCATCGACATTATCTGAAACTGCCGGAAGGGCCAGCTTCAACGGCCCCTCCGGCGGCAAAGCGGCGACTCACGCTGGAGGCGGGCTGGCTGGCGATGAGGGTGTTTCTCTATCTACGCATGCTCGGAGCCGCCGCCAATACACAGAAATTGCCCGGCCAGGCTCTTGCCGTTGAGTGCCGATTGCAGCCAGACTGCTGCCGGAAGTGCCGGTGCTTTGACTGGACGATGACGGGCAACCGGCCTGCCGCGACATTGTAGAGGGCCGTACATGAAGAAGACGCAGCCGCTTGCCATTCATCGCCGAGACTACAGGCCGCCTGACTACGAGATTGACGCTGTCGAGCTGGACTTCGAGCTTGAGGTCGAGACGACGCGGGTGAGGAGCCGCCTTGAGATTCGGGCGGCAGACCAAAGCGGCGAGGTCCGGCCCCTCGTCCTCGACGGGGAGGCGCTGGAGTTGCTCGGCATTGCGCTCGACGGCCGGCCCCTTGAGAAGGAGGAATACCAGGTCGGCCAGAGCAGCCTCACCATTGCGGCACCGCCGCGGAAATTTACCCTGGAGATCGAGACTGCCGTCCATCCGGGGGCGAACACCGAGCTTTCCGGCCTCTATGTCTCCAATGACGTCTTCTGCACCCAGTGCGAGGCGGTGGGATTTCGCCGGATCACCTATTTTCCCGACCGTCCGGACGTGATGGCCACCTACCGGACGACGATCCGGGCCGATCGGGCGCGCTATCCGGTGCTGCTGTCCAACGGCAACCTCGTGGAGGAGCGCCCGCTCGATGACGGTCGCCACCTCGCGGTCTGGCACGATCCCTTTCCAAAGCCCAGCTACCTCTTCGCACTGGTCGCCGGCGATCTCGCACTGAACGAGGACCGCTTCGTGACGCGCTCGGGACGCAAGGTGCGTCTCTGCATCTATGTCGAGCACGGCAAGGAGCAGAGGACGGCCTATGCCATGGATGTGCTGAAGCGGTCGATGCGCTGGGACGAGCAGCGCTTCGGCCTGGAGTACGACCTCGATCTCTTCAACATCGTTGCCGTCAGTGACTTCAACATGGGCGCGATGGAGAACAAGAGCCTCAACATCTTCAACGACAAGTACATCCTGGCGGATCCGCAGACGGCGACCGATGACGACTACGCTGGGATCGAGCGGGTGGTTTCCCACGAGTATTTCCACAACTGGACCGGCAACCGCATCACCTGCCGCGACTGGTTCCAGCTCAGCCTTAAGGAAGGGCTGACGGTCTTCCGCGACCAGGAGTTTTGCTCGGACATGCGCTCGCGGCCTGTGCAGCGCATTCAGGACGTGCGGACCCTGCGCGCACGGCAGTTCCCGGAGGACGCCGGTCCGCTCGCGCACCCGGTGCGCCCGGATTCGTACATCGCCATCGACAATTTCTACACACCGACGGTCTACGAGAAAGGCGCCGAGGTGATACGCATGCTGCATAGCCTGCTGGGCGAGGCCGGCTTTCAGCGCGGCATGAAGCTTTACGTGGAGCGCCACGACGGTCAGGCCGTGACTTGTGACGACTTCGCCGCCGCCATGGCCGATGCCAGCGGCCTGGACCTCGAGCAGTTCAAGCTGTGGTACAGCCAGGCCGGCACGCCGGAGGTGACGATCGACGCGCGGTACGATGAGAATGCGGGTGTCTATGAAGTGACGGTGGCGCAGCGCTGTCCAGCGACGCCGGGACAGCCCGTGAAGCAGCCCATGCATATCCCCTTCGAGATCGGTGCTCTCGATGCCCAGGGGCGGGACCTTCCCCTGCGCCTCGAAGGCGAGCCTGGCGCGGCGGAGGCCGGTGGCCGGCTGCTGCCGGTGACCGCCGGGCGGCAAAGCTTTCGCTTCGTGAACTTGCCGGAGCCGCGGGCCCTGTCGGCCAACCGCGGCTTCTCCGCCCCGGTGCGCACCAAGGTCGCGCGGCGCAGTGGCGAACTGGCCTTCCTCATGGCACACGACCGAGATCCCTTTGCGCGCTGGGAAGCCGGGCAGGAGTTCGCGACGAAGCTGATCCTGGAGCAGATCGCGGCTGCGCGGCAGGGAGAGAAGCTACCGTCCGACGGCGAATTTATCGCCGCGATCGGTGAGATCCTCCGCAGCGACGACCTGGACAAGGCCTTCGTCGCCGAGGCGGCGAACCTACCCGGCGAGGCTCATCTCGCTGAGCAGATGACGACGGTCGACGTGGAAGGCATCCACCAGGCGCGAGAAGGCTTGCGCCGGGAGATCGCCCGCGCCTGGCGACCGGATCTGGAGCGGCTCTATCAGGAGAACCTGAGTGCTGACGCCTACAGCCCCGACGCGGGCGCGGCCGGGCAAAGGGCGCTCAAGAACCTCGTGCTGTCCTACCTTGCGTCCCTGGCGGATGAGGACGGCGGGATCTTACCACACATCGTCGCCCAGTATCGCGACAGCGACAACATGACCGACCGCATGGCGGCGCTGCGCTTGCTGGTGGATATTCCAGGCGCGGAGCGCCAGCGAGCGCTCGATGACTTTCTCACGCGCTTCCGGGACGATGCCCTGGTGATCGACAAGTGGCTCGCACTGCAAGCCGTGTCGTCGCTGCCGGACACACTGGCGCAGGTGAAGCGCCTGCTCAGCCATCCGGCGTTCTCACTTCATAAGCCCAACAAGGTGCGTGCCCTTGTCGGAAGTTTCACGGCCTCCAACCAGCTTCGTTATCACGCGGCCGACGGAGCGGGCTATGCCTTCCATGCCGATATCGTGTTGGATCTCGACGGTATAAATCCGACCATGGCGGCCCGTCTGCTGACGCCGCTTGGACGCTGGCAGCGCTTCGACGCTGGCAGGCAGGCCAAGATGAAGGGAGAACTTGCCCGCATTCTTGCCAAGCCCGGCCTTTCCTCGGACGTCTATGAGATCGCCTCGAAGTCGCTGGAATAGGACCGCTGCGCGCGCTTCCTGGGCGGCCCCAGAAGCTGTTGCCACCACGGAGCCGTCAGATCGCCGGATCGTCGATCAGGGGATTGGGCTTGGCGAGGCGGTCAAGGCTTTCCAGGTCCGCCAGGCGGATCTCGCGGCCGTTGACGTCGACGCCGTAGGGCTTGAGCGTCGCGAAGGCGCGGGAGAGGTTCTCCGGCGTCATGCCCAGCAACGCCGCCAGGGTTCGCTTGTCGATCTGCAATTCGACGACACCTGTTCTCCCTTGCTCCCGTTCGAGGCGTAGGAGACAGTTCGCCAGGCGTTCGACGGCGTTGCGCAGCTTGTGATTCTTCAGGGACTTGACCACTCCGCGGTAGCGCCAGCCAAGCTCGCGCACGACCGCTCTGGCAAAGATCTGGTCGCGGGCGAAGATGCTGCGGACGCTCTCCGCCGGAATCATCAGGACTTGCGATTCTTCGACTGTGCGCGCGGACATCAGGTAAGGTGCGTCAAGCACGACGGCGGCCAAGATGAAGGTTGCAACCGGCTGGACAATCTCGATAGCGGTCTCGCGGCCGCTCCCCGTGGCGAAGAGTTCCACGCTGCCGTCGACCATGACATGGAGAAAGTCGGCCGGATCACCCTCCGTGATCAGCTGCACTTGCGGCGGAAAGCGCTGCAGGAACGCCGCTTGAATTAGCGCGTCGAAGTTCGCCTCGTCCATCTCCGAAAAGAGGTCGAGTCCACGGACAAGACCGACATCGTTCGCCCTCATGCGCAGCTCCGGCAGAATTTCGGCGGCCCCGACCCTGGGGATGCCGCAGAAATATTGATACTTATCAATTTCATGAACGAACAACGCTGTGTGAATGACCTCGATCCGCAGACCTCAGGGATAAAACTGTCCAATCTGGCCCTTGTTTCTCGGCTTTTAATCCGCCGGTTGACCTGCATCAAGTGATTCAGCGTCCGCCGCGCCAATGATCCCTCCGCCTCGGGAGCCATTGTCTCCCGCGCCCGGCCGCCGCCGGATTCGTGGCCCGCCGGAATGTCATGGAGGGAAGCATGCAGGATCTGCAAGGCGTAACGCGGGCCCAACAGAACCGGGTGCTCGGCATGAGCACCCTGGCGTTTACCGTCTGCTTCGCAGTCTGGACGATCTTTTCCATCGTCGGCGTGCGGATCAAGCAGGAGCTTGGCCTTTCCGACACCCAGTTCGGCCTGCTGGCCGGCACCCCGATCCTGACCGGTTCGCTCAGCCGCATCTTTCTTGGCATCTGGACCGATCAGTACGGCGGGCGCATCGTCTATGTCATCACCATGGTGCTCGCCGCCGTGGCGACCTTCCTGCTGTCCTATGCCACGACCTACGAAATGATGCTGCTGGCCGCGCTTGGTGTCGGCCTCGCCGGCGGCTCCTTTGCCGTCGGCATCGCCTACGTCTCGAAGTGGTACCCGAAGGAGAAGCAGGGAACTGCGCTCGGTATCTTCGGTGCCGGCAACGTGGGTGCCGCGGTCACCAAGTTTTGCGCGCCCTTTGTGCTGGTCGCCTTCGGCTGGACGACGGTTGCGCAGGTCTGGGCAGCTGCGCTGCTCGCCATGGCCGTCATCTTCTGGTTCACCACCGATGACGATCCGCAGCTCAAGGCGCGGCGTCAGTCGGGTGTCAAGGCGCCCAGCGCCTGGATGGAGCTGGAGCCGCTGCGTAATCTGCAAGTCTGGCGTTTCTCGCTGTACTATTTCTTCGTCTTCGGCGCCTTCGTCGCCCTCGCCCTCTGGCTCCCACGCTATCTGATCGGCGTCTACCAGCTCGACATCGGGACTGCCGGCATGCTTGCCGCCTTCTACTCGGTGCCGGCCAGCATTTTCCGCGCCTATGGCGGCCATCTGTCGGACCGCTACGGCGCGCGCACGATCATGTACTGGACCTTCGGCGTCTCGGTGCTGGCGACCTTCATGCTGTCTTACCCGGACACCGACTACGTGATTCACGGCATCCACGGACCCATCTCGTTCTCGACCAGCATGAGCCTGGTGCCCTTCGTGGTGCTGATCTTCGTGCTTGGCTTCTTCATGTCCCTGGGCAAGGCAGCGGTCTACAAGCACATCCCGGTTTACTATCCCGGCCACGTCGGCGCGGTCGGCGGTCTCGTCGGGCTGATCGGCGGCCTCGGCGGCTTCGTGCTGCCGATCGCCTTCGGCGTCATGCTGGACCTGACGGGTGTGTGGACGAGTTGCTTCATGCTGCTGTTCGCCATCGTCAGCGTGTCGCTGCTATGGATGCACTTCTCCATCCGCCAGATGGAACGCTCGGCGATGCCAACCGAGCTGGCCTCGCTGCCGCAGCTGCCGGAGATGAAGCCGATCCATGGTGGCGAGCAGGACAAGGCGATGCGGCCAGCGATCGCCGACTGGCGCCCGGACGACGAGGCGTTCTGGCAGACCAAGGGACGTGCCATTGCCCGGCGCAACCTGTGGATCTCCATACCCGCGCTGCTGCTTGCCTTCTCGGTATGGATGGTGTGGTCGGTGGTGGTGGCGAAGCTGCCGGCGATCGGCTTCACCTACACGACCGACGAGCTGTTCTGGCTGGCGGCGCTGCCCGGGCTGTCCGGTGCGACGCTGCGGATCTTCTATTCCTTCATGGTGCCGATCTTCGGCGGCCGGCTGTGGACGACGGTCACCACGGCCTCGCTGCTGGTTCCCGCCTTCGGCATCGGCTACGCGGTGCAGAACCCCGACACGCCCTACCTGATCTTCCTGGTGCTGGCGCTGCTCTGCGGTCTTGGCGGCGGCAATTTCGCCTCCTCGATGGCCAACATCTCGTTCTTCTTCCCGAAGAAGGAGAAGGGCAACGCCCTGGCGCTCAACGCCGGGCTCGGCAACCTCGGTGTCAGCGTGATGCAGTTCGTCGTGCCGCTGGTCATCACCGCCGGCGTCTTCGGCGCCCTCGGCGGCGAGGGTCGCGAGGCCGGCGACGGCACCAGGCTCTGGCTGCAGAACGCCGGCTTCGTCTGGGTGCCCTTCCTCATCGCCTCGACCATCGCCGCCTGGTTCGGCATGGACGATCTGGCCTCGGCCAAAGCCTCCTTCAAGGAGCAGTCGATCATCTTCCAGCGCAAGCACAACTGGATCATGTGCTGGCTCTATACCGGCACCTTCGGGTCTTTCATCGGCTACTCGGCCGGCTTCCCGCTGCTCGCCAAGACGCAGTTCCCGGACGTCGACTCGCTGAAGTTCGTCTTCCTGGGGCCGCTGGTCGGCGCCCTCAGCAGGGCGGCGACCGGCTGGGTTTCCGACCGGTTCGGTGGTGGCCGCGTCACCTTCTGGACCTTCCTGGTGATGATCGGGGCTGTGGTCGGGGTGCTCTACTTCCTCGGCATCAAGGATCAGCCGGGCGCCTTCTGGGGCTTCTTCGCGATGTTCATGCTGCTGTTCTTCGCCACCGGCGTGGGCAACGCCTCCACCTTCCAGATGATCCCGGTGATGATGCGCGAGCAGATGGGTGCCCTCATGCCGCACCTCGGCCCCGCTGACCGTGTCCGCCAGGCCGAGAAGGAGGCGGCGGCCATCATCGGTTTCACCTCGGCGATCGCCGCCTACGGCGCCTTCTTCATTCCCAAGAGCTACGGCTCGTCGATCGCCATGACCGGTGGGCCGCAGGCCGCCCTCTGGGGCTTCATGATCTTCTACGTCAGCTGCGCCATCCTGACGTGGCTGGTCTACACGCGCCGCGGCGGCCTGCTGCACGCCATCGAGCATGGCCGCCCGACGCCGCCGTCGGTCGGCGTGACGGCAAGCTGAAAGAGGGAGATCAGCAATGAGCCAACTACTGGACAGGTTGAACTTCTTCCGCTCGAAGTCGCTTGGCGAGTTCGCCGATGGCCATGGCGTTACGACCGGCGAGGATCGCGGCTGGGAGGAGGGCTACCGCAAGCGCTGGCAGCACGACAAGATCGTGCGCTCGACGCACGGCGCCAACTGCACCGGCTCCTGCTCGTGGAAGATCTACGTGAAGGGCGGCATCGTCACCTGGGAGACGCAGCAGACCGACTATCCCCGCACCCGCCCGGACCTGCCGAACCACGAGCCACGCGGCTGCAGCCGCGGCGCCAGCTACAGCTGGTACATGTATTCGGGCAACCGCGTGAAGTACCCCTTGATCCGCAGCCGCCTGCTGAAGCTGTGGCGCGAGGCGCGGGTGGTCCGCACGCCGGTCGCCGCCTGGGCCTCCATTGTCGAAGACCCGCAGAAGCGTGCGGCCTACACGCGCAAGCGTGGGCTCGGCGGCTTCGTCCGGGCGAAGTGGGACGATGTGAACGAGATCATCGCCGCGGCCAATGCCTACACGGCGAAGACCTACGGCCCGGACCGCATCATCGGCTTCTCGCCGATCCCGGCGATGTCGATGGTCTCCTACGCCGCCGGCTCACGCTATCTGTCGCTGCTGGGCGGCGTCTGCATGTCGTTCTACGACTGGTACTGCGACCTGCCGCCGGCCTCGCCGCAGACCTGGGGCGAGCAGACCGACGTCCCGGAGAGCGCTGACTGGTACAATGCTGGCTTCCTGCTGATCTGGGGCTCTAACGTGCCGCAGACCCGGACGCCGGACGCCCACTTCTACACCGAAGTGCGCTACAAGGGCACGAAGTCCGTCGTGATCAGCCCGGACTACTCGGAGGCCTCCAAGTTCGCCGATCTCTGGCTGCATCCGAAGCAGGGCACCGACGCGGCTCTCGCCATGGCCATGGGCCACGTGATCCTGCGCGAGTTCCATCTGGACCGTCAGGCCGAGTACTTCGAGGACTACGCGCGGCGCTACACCGATATGCCGATGCTGGTGCGCCTGGTGAAGCAGGACGGTCACTACGTGCCCGAGCGGCTGCTGCGCGCGTCGGACCTGGATGGCCGCCTGGGCCAGGAGAACAATCCGGAGTGGAAGACCCTGGCCTTCGACGAGTTGAGCGGCAGCATCGTCGCCCCACAGGGCTCCGTCGGCTTCCGCTGGGGCGAGCAGGGCAAGTGGAACCTGGAGGAGAAAGATGCCGGCGGACGCGAAACGAAGCTGCGCCTCAGCCTGATCCTCGACCGCGATCACGATGACGAGGTCGATGTCGGCTTCCCCTACTTCGGCAACCGGGAGCACGACCACTTCAAGGGCACCGACCACCCGGACGTGCTGAAGCGCCGCGTGCCGGTGAAAGCGATCAAGACCACCGAGGGAGAAACGCTGGTTGCGACGGTGTTCGATCTCTTCATCGCCAACTACGGTCTCGACCGCGGCCTCGGCGGCGCGCAGGTCGCCAAGGACTTCAGCGAGAATGTGCCCTACACGCCGGCCTGGGCCGAGAAGATCACCGGCGTGCCCGCCGACCATATCGTCACCGTGGCGCGCGAGTTTGCGCTGAATGCCGAAAAGACCCACGGCCGTTCGATGGTCATCCTCGGCGCCGGCCTGAACCACTGGTATCACATGGACATGAACTACCGGGGGATCATCAATCTCCTGGTCATGTGCGGCTGTGTCGGCCAGTCCGGTGGCGGTTGGGCGCACTACGTGGGTCAGGAGAAGCTGCGCCCGCAGACGGGCTGGCTGCCGCTAGCCTTCGCGCTCGACTGGGCCCGTCCGCCGCGCCAGATGAATTCGACCTCTTTCTGGTACGCGCACAGCGACCAGTGGCGCTACGAATCCCTGGGGGTGAAGGAGATCCTCTCGCCGACGGCGCCGCAGGGGCCGTGGGATGGCGCCCTCATCGACTACAACATCCGCGCCGAGCGCATGGGCTGGCTGCCCTCGGCCCCGCAGCTGCAGACCAACCCGCTGCAGGTCGCCCGCGATGCGGCAGCAGCAGGCAAGGAGCCAAAGGACTACGTGGTCGAGCAGCTGAAGACCGGCGGTCTGAAGATGTCTTGCGAGGATCCGGACAATCCCGCCAACTGGCCGCGCAACCTCTTCGTCTGGCGCTCCAATCTTCTCGGGTCCTCGGGCAAGGGCCACGAGTACTTCCTCAAGCATCTGCTCGGTACCTCGCACGGCGTGCTCGGCAAGGACCTTGGAGAGGATGCCGCTCAGAGCGAGGGCCAGAAGCCGCTGGAGGCCGCTTGGCACGACGCGGCGCCGGAGGGAAAGCTCGACCTCCTGGTCACCCTCGACTTCCGCATGTCGACCACCTGCGTCTATTCCGACATCGTGCTGCCAACGGCGACCTGGTACGAGAAGAACGACCTCAATACCTCAGACATGCACCCGTTCATTCACCCGCTGACGGCGGCGGCCGACCCGGCCTGGGAATGCCGCAGCGACTGGGACATCTACAAGGGCATAGCGCGGAAGTTCTCCGAGGTGGCGCCGGAGGTGCTGGGCGTCGAGAAGGACGTGGTGCTGGTGCCGATCCTGCACGACACGCCGGCCGAGATCGCCCAGGCAATCGACGTGAAGGACTGGAAGAAGGGCGAGGTCGAGCCGATCCCCGGCAAGACTATGCCGCAGATCGCGGTGGTCGAGCGCGACTACCCGAATCTCTACAAGCGCTTCACCGCTCTGGGCCCGTTGATGAACAAGCTGGGTAACGGCGGCAAGGGCATTTCCTGGAACACCGACCACGAGGTCGCGGGGCTCGGCCGTCTCAACGGCGTTGTCACCGACGAAGGCGCGACAAAAGGCATGCCGCGCATCGACAGCGACATCGACGCCACAGAAGTGATCCTCATGCTGGCGCCGGAGACCAACGGCGAGGTCGCGGTGAAGGCCTGGGAAGCCCTTGGCAAGGCGACCGGGCGCGACCATAGCCATCTGGCGGTGCCCAAGGAGGACGAGAAGATCCGCTTCCGCGACGTCGTCGCGCAGCCGCGCAAGATTATCTCCTCACCGACGTGGTCGGGCCTGGAATCGGAGAAGGTCTGCTACAATGCCGGCTACACCAACGTTCACGAGCTGATCCCCTGGCGCACCCTGACCGGCCGCCAGCAGCTCTACCAGGATCATCTCTGGATGCGGGCCTTCGGCGAGGGCTTCTGCGTCTATCGCCCGCCGATCGACACCAAGACCGTGAAGCCGGTCATCGAGTCGAAAGGCAACGGCAATCCGCAGGTGGTGCTGAACTTCATCACGCCGCACCAGAAGTGGGGCATCCACTCGACCTACACTGACAATCTGCTGATGCTGACTCTTAACCGCGGCGGTCCCGTGGTCTGGATCAGCGAGGCGGACGCCAGGAAGGCGGGCATCGCCGACAACGACTGGGTGGAAGCCTACAACGTGAACGGCGCACTCACCGCCCGCGCCGTGGTCTCCCAGCGCATGAAGGAGGGCACCATCTTCATGTATCACGCGCAGGAGAAGATCGTGAACACCCCTGGCGCGGAGACGACCGGCCAGCGCGGGGGCATCCACAACTCGGTGACCCGCGCCGTGCTGAAGCCGACCCACATGATCGGCGGCTACGCCCAGCAGTCCTACGGCTTCAACTACTACGGCACGGTCGGCTCCAACCGCGACGAGTTCGTCATCGTCCGCAAGATGGACAAGGTGGACTGGCTCGAGCGGCCCGCCGGCAATGAGAGGGAGGCTGCGGAATGAAGATCCGAGCTCAGATCGGCATGGTGCTGAACCTCGACAAGTGCATCGGGTGCCACACCTGCTCCGTCACCTGCAAGAACGTCTGGACGAACCGCGAGGGCATGGAATACGCCTGGTTCAACAACGTCGAGACTAAGCCCGGCGTCGGCTACCCCAAGGAATGGGAGAACCAGAAGCGCTGGAACGGCGGCTGGGTGCGCACGGCGGACGGGCGCCTGCGGCCGAAGATGGGCGCCAAGTGGCGCGTGCTGGCGAAGATCTTCGCTAACCCGGACCTGCCGGAGATCGACGACTACTACGAGCCCTTCACCTTCGACTACGAGCATCTGCAGAACGCCCCGGAGCTCGAGGCCTCGCCGACGGCGCGGCCGCGCTCGCTGATCAGCGGCGAGCGCATGGAGAAGATCGAGTGGGGCCCGAACTGGGAGGAGATTCTCGGTGGCGAGTTCGCCAAGCGCTCCAAGGACGTGAACTTCGAGGGTGTCGAGAAGGAGATCTATGGCGCCTTCGAGAATACCTTCATGATGTACCTGCCACGTCTCTGCGAGCACTGCCTGAACCCCACCTGCGTCGCGGCCTGCCCCTCCGGCGCCATCTACAAGCGCGAGGAAGACGGTATCGTCCTGATCGACCAGGAGAAGTGCCGCGGCTGGCGCATGTGCGTGTCCGGCTGCCCCTATAAGAAGATCTACTACAACTGGTCGACCGGGAAATCGGAGAAGTGCATCTTCTGCTTCCCGCGCATCGAGGCCGGCCAACCGACAGTCTGCTCGGAAACCTGCGTCGGGCGCATCCGCTATCTCGGCGTTCTGCTCTATGACGCCGACCGCATCGCCGATGCGGCGGCAACGCCGGACGAGGGCGATCTCTACCAGGCGCAGCTCGACATCTTCCTCGATCCAAACAACCCCGACGTTATCGCCCAGGCGCGGGTGGACGGCGTTCCGGAGGCCTGGCTGGAGGCGGCGCGGCGCTCGCCGGTGTGGAAGATGGCGATGGACTGGAAGGTCGCCTTTCCGCTGCACCCGGAATACCGCACTCTGCCGATGGTCTGGTACGTGCCGCCGCTCTCACCGATCCAGTCAGCGGCCGAGGCCGGCAAGCTCGCCTGGGACGACGGCTTGCCGGACGTGAATGCCCTGCGCATTCCGCTGCGCTACCTGGCTAACCTCCTGACCGGGGGCAACGAGAAGCCGGTCGCCGAGGCCCTGCAGCGCATGCTGGGCATGCGCGCCTACATGCGGTCGAAGACCGTCGACGGCGTGATCGACGAGGGCATCGCCCGGCGGGTCGGCCTCACCGCCCGCCAGGTCGAGGAGATGTACCACGTCATGGCGATCGCCAACTACGAGGACCGTTTCGTCATCCCGACGGCGCATCGCGAGGTGAGCGAGGACGCCTACGACGTGCGCGGTTCCTGCGGCTTCAGCTTCGGCAACGGCTGCTCGGGGGGTGCCAGCGAGACCAACCTTTTCGGCGGCAAGCGCAAGAAGACCGTGCAGACCCCGACGGAGGTGTTCTGATGTGCAAGACCTTCAAGATTCTCTCCTTACTGCTGAGCTACCCATCGGAGGAGATCCAGGCGGCCGCCGGTGAGATGAAAACCGTGCTGGGCGCCGAGAAGCTGGTGCCCGACCACGTGATGAAGGGGCTCTGCGGCCTGCTCGACGAGCTCGCCGAAGGCGACCTCTACGACCTGCAGGAGCGCTATGTCTTGCTGTTCGACCGCTCGCGCTCGCTCTCGCTTCACCTCTTCGAGCACATCCACGGCGAGAGCCGCGACCGCGGCCAGGCCATGGTCGACCTGGCCGAGCACTATGCGAGTCACGGACTGGAGCTGAGCGTCCACGAGCTGCCGGATTTCCTGCCGCTGTTCCTGGAGTTCCTCTCCACCCGACCGCTGCCGGAGGCGCGCGAGCTGCTGGACCAGCCGCTGCACGTCATCGCGGCGCTGGGAGAGCGCCTGCGCAAGCGCAAGAGCGTCTACGCCTTGGTCATGCTGGCGCTGGAGAGCATCGCCAGGGGAAAGGCGGGGCGGGCGGAGATCGCTGAGCTGCTGGCCGGGCCGGACGAGGACCCGGAC
>Ga0207773_100489_pt1 | contig 15337 bp, 16 predicted proteins | sample TtaePargueraPR_2_FD_187281 | JGI IMG/M metagenome (GOLD analysis project Ga0207773, IMG submission 187281) | Aerobic enrichment media microbial communities from Bioluminiscent Bay, La Parguera, Puerto Rico - Tt and M1 (3) (SPAdes) | ecosystem: Environmental > Aquatic > Marine > Unclassified ...
CGAGCCGATCTACATGGACATGGCGGCCGCGACCGGGGCGCAGAACGAAGAATGACCGCCGGTTGACCCGGCGTCCCACAAGTGCGGAGCCCTTTTCAGGGTGGCTGCCTAAAGAAAACGGACGGACAAGATGATGAAGCGTTTAATCTCGACCCTTGCGGCCCTCGTTGTCGCGGGGCCGGCCCTGGCCGATGACCCCGAGAGCGGTTATGCCGACGTCAACGGCATGCGCATGTACTACGAGGTCTCCGGTTCCGGCGATCCGCTGGTCGTGCTGCACGGCGCCTATATGAACATTCCCTCCATGGGCGAAATCGTCCCCGCACTGGCGGAACGTTACAAAGTCTATGCGCTTGAATTCCAGGGGCATGGCCGCACCAACGACATCGACCGTCCGATCACCTATCCGGCGCTCGCCGATGACGTCGCCGGCTTCATGGCGGCGGTCGGCCTGCAAAAAGCGGATGTCTTCGGCTACTCGATGGGCGCCGCGGCAGGCCTGCAGCTTGCCATCCGGCATCCGGAAAAGGTCGACCGTTTCATCGCCGCCTCGGTGACCTACGATGTCGAAGGCTGGCAGCCGGCATTCCGGGAATTCCTGCCGAACATGACGGTGGAGATGATGTCCGCAATGCCCTTTGCGGAGGATTACAAGAAACTTGCCCCCGATCCGGACGGCTTTCCTGCTCTGGCGGAGAAGCTGATCGCCCTGGAACACGAACCCCAGGCCTGGGGGGACGATGTCAAGGCCTTGAAGACGCCCGTCCTGATCATTACCGGCGACGCGGATTTCGCCAAGCTGGAACATTCGGTCGCCATGTTCCGCCTGCTCGGCGGCGGCGTCATGGGCGACATGGGCATACCCCTGCCCGCCTCTCGCCTCGCCGTGTTGCCGGCAACCTCGCACACGGCGGTGATCAATCAAACCGACCTGCTGATGGCCTTCATCGAACCGTTCCTGGCCGGAGAGACTCCGAAAGGCTTCTTCGAAGAATAGGCGAACGGTACGGACCGGCCGGAGACTTGCCCGCGCATCCTGAAGAGGGCATTCCTTCGATGGCCGGTCCGCTCCGTCAGGACAATTGGCTCGCTGTCTGCGGTCCAGGCACTTCATGCGCACTCAGCAGCCGGTCGGTGATCCCCGCCGACAGCCAGATCCCGGTCAGGGTAATCCAGGCGGTCAGGGCAAAAATCGATGCGCCGGTGATGCCCGCCCCCACCGCGCAGCCACCGGCCAGCATGCCGCCGAAACCCATCAGGGTGGCTCCGGTCAGGTAGCGCGCCATCGACCTTCCGCCCTCGAAGCCCTGCAGCGCGAGCTCCCGGGTGACGAGCGCCGCCAGGAACGAGCCGAGAAAGACCCCCGGCACCAGGCCGATATCGAAATCGAGCACGTCGCCCGGTGACGACAGCACCAGCATCAGGGTATCGGCGGAAGGTCCGGTAAAGGTGACGCCCTCCACCTGCACCGGATCGAAGGCCTGCCGCGACATCGCGGAGGTAAACCACCAGGCAAGCGGAATGACGAGCCCTGCCCCCACGGCCGCCACCAGCTGCCAGACCCGCACCCTGGAACGCCAGGCGAACGCGATTCCGGCGATCAACCACAGGGCCGTGAAGGCAAGCGTCACTGCCGGGCTGAGCCCCAGCATGGCGATCAGATCATTGCCGCCGACATCAACGGTCGTCCAGAGCCCGGCGATCCATTCCCGGACCGGCTTCAGAATTCCGCGCAGGCTTGCCTGGGCGACGACGGCGAAGACGAGACCGGAGAGCAGCGCCCTGAGATTTCCCGTCGCCGAAAGCACCAGCAACCGGCTGGCGCAGCCGCGTGCAAGCACCATCCCGGCGCCGAACATCACTCCGCCAAGCAGCGCGCCGGAAAGGCTCTGCGGCGAAGCCAGCTGGCGCGCCTCGCCTGCCTGCACCTCGCCCAGCTGGATCAGGATCTGGGTGACAAGGACGGCCGTGGAAAAAGCCAGCAGCCAGACCGGCAGCCGGTCTTTCGGCCGTCCTCGGGAAAACTCCAGGCTCGCAGCCCTGAGGCAAAAGCGGCTCTGCTGCGCGAAGGCTCCGAAGAGCACACCGACGACAAGCCCCCCGAGTGCCAGCAGCCAGGGTTCCGGAATCTTGTCGAGCAGGACTGTCAGATCCATAGGCCTCTCCCGGCACATCTCCACCATCATCTTTGACAGCCTTGCTCGCCCGGACGCGCATGGGCATTGACCTTGCTCAAGGAAACATAGATAAATTCAAAAGTTTGAATGTGTGGAGGATACCATGGCCCGACATAAGGGGATTGAACTTTCGCGCCGCAGTGTTCTGCGTTCTGGCCTCGCCCTGGCGGCGGTGAGTGTGACCGGCCTGCCGCGAATTGCCGCGGCAAAGGCAAGTCTGAGCGTTGGCGAACACGCGATCACCATCCTTTCCGACGGCCATCTGTCGCTGCCGATGAATTTTGTCCTGCCCGAACAGAGCCCGGAGGAGATCGAAGCCCTCTTGAAACCGCACGGCCTCCCGACCGATGCCCTCCTCCCGGATTGCAACATCACGCTGATGACATCCGGCGACCGGGTGGTGCTGTTCGATGCCGGCTCCGGGCCCAATTTCCAGCCGACGGCAGGCGACCTGCCGTCAAACCTGGAAGAAGCCGGCTTTTCGCCGGCCGACATTACCGACGTGATCTTCACCCACGCCCATCCCGACCACCTCTGGGGCATTCTCGACGAGTTCGACGATCCGCTCTATCCGGAAGCCCGGCTCTGGGTGCCGCAGGCGGAATGGGACTATTGGCGGGCGGACGATACGCTGGCGAACATGCCGGACGAGCGCAAGAGCTTCGTCGTCGGCGCCCAGTCGCGTTTCGAGGCCATAGAGGACCGGGTCGAAATGATCCTGCCGGGCCAGGAAGTCCTCCCGGGCGTCGAGGCCGTGGACACCGCCGGACACACGCCCGGGCATATGTCCTACATGATCCATGGCGGCTCCGAGAGCCTTCTGGTCATCGGCGATGCGATCACAAATGCCGTGATTTCCTTCGAGAAGCCCGAGTGGGCCTCCGGCTCCGACCAGGACCGCGACCTTGGCATCAGGACGCGCAAGGCCCTCCTGGACCGGATGGCGCAGGACCGTGCCCGCGTCATCGGCTTTCACTTCCCGCATCCGGGGGGCGGCTTCGTCGAGCGGTCGGGAACCGCTTACCGCTTTGTCCCTGATTGAGGCCCGGCAGGCTGAGTTCAGCCGAACAACTTGGCGGTCAACCTATTCCGCCGCCGAATGGTGACGGCTGTCGTGGCTGCGGCGGAACGCGGCCAGCGCCGAGCCTTCCACGAGCCAGGCAAGCCCGACCTTCGCACCGAAGGCCATGGACAGCATCACGATCGGTGCGGAAATGGCGAGCGTTGAAAAGGCGGTGATGCCCTGCCCCACCGTGCATCCCATGGCAAAGACCCCGCCGACGCCCATCAGCGTGCCGCCGAGCAGATGCCGTCCGAGTTCGCGCGCATCGTCGCAGGCCTCCCAGCGGATGTCCCGCTTCCAGAGTGCGGCAACGACGGCGCCCAGCAGCGTTCCGGCGATGAGGCCGACGCCATAGTCGGGCCATGTCCCGGTATAGGTGATCAGCTGCATGATCGTGTCGCCCACGGGCACCACGAAGGAGCCCGCCTCGATCTGCACCGGATCGAAGGAGTGGGCGGCGGTGAAGGTGGTCGCCCACCATCCGAAGGTGATGACGCTGCCGATGACGATGCCCGAGCCGATCTTGCCGATCTGGCGCCGATAGGAGGCTGTCTTGAATATCCACACCAGTCCCGCAAGGGCAACCAGCGAGGCAACGACGCCCTGCAGCGGCATCCCGAACAAAGCCGAGACAATATCGCCCAGCGACTGGCTGCCGGCCGCTTCGAAGGAAATGGCGAGGTTATCGACAACGGGCACGCGCAGGATGCCGACGACACCGCGTTGCGCGGCAAGCGCGGAAAGCCCGATGACCGTCAGCACCACCAGCGCCCTCAGACTGCCGCCGCCGAGGCGCAGCACCGCGCCGAAACCGCAGGTGCCGACCAGCGCCATGCCGACGCCGAACATGAAGCCGCCGAGGATCGCGCCGGTCCACGGAAAGTCGGAGGAAAGATAGAAGGAAGCGGCCGGATCTGCCTGGCCGAGGGCGACAAGAAGCTGCGTGCCGACCAGCGCGCTGACGGCTGCCAGAACCCAGGTTCTGAGCGCGCTGCTGTCGCCCGCATACCAGTGGCGTTCCAGCGCACTCAGGGTGCAGAAATGGGTGGATCGGGCCACGAATCCCAAAACACATCCGGCAAGCACACCGAGCAACGGTGTCAGCACCGCCGGGTCCAGACTGATCATGCGCGTCTTCCCTACACAGGCGGCCTTTCCGGCACGCCCTCCTCATCGCTCTTGGGCTTCAAAAGCCGCCGGCTCCCGGCTGTTCAACCAGGACCGGCCAACCGGAAGCTGATCTTGCGGCGATTTTCAAAACCGTAGCAGGCGGCCGCAACCGCAGCAATAAAGGACGTTGCTGCATCGCACGCGGGATCGAGGCGCGCGATGGCGTTACCGGTCGCCTGCGCGCACGTCCTTGCAGAACAGATCGTAGAGGCTGGAGATGATCGAACTCACCTCGTCGTTCATCAGGCTGTAGTAGATCATGCGGCCGTCGCGGCGCGACTGCACCAGGCTTTCCAGCCGAAGCCGCGCCAGTTGCTGCGACACCGCCGCCTGCGGCATGGTCAGGATCTCTTCCAGCTCCGAAACCGACTTCTCGCCTTCAGACAACAGACACAGGATGACAAGGCGCACCTCGTGGGAAAGGGCCTTGAGCAGATCGCTCGCCTTCCGCGCCTGCTCCATCAGCAGGTCGAGGTCCTTCTCGCTCATGTCCTTGTTTATTGCCGGCAGCATCATCCGGACCCCGCATTCCAATCAAAGTCGGCTTCGCAACGCACAAACCGTCGACATCGATACATGCCTCAAGTTCGGCGCCCGATCAACAATCACGGCATTTCACTCCGGCAGCTTGCCCAGCATCTCGTCGAGAAGCGGCCAGAAGAAGTGCGCCCCCGGATAGCCGCGCAGCCGGTCGATTTCCACGCCGTCGGCTACCAGGACAAAGGTAGGCGTCAGACGTTCACGGGCAATCCCCGCAAGGTCTTCCGGCCACGCTTCGGTGATGTCGACCCGGCGCAGCGGCGCCTTTTGCCCTTCTGCCGTCCGGGGATAGGCAACGCCGATTTCCTCGTTCCAGCGCTTGCACCAGACACAGCCCGGCTGCTCCAGCATGATCAGCTCCGCACTCCACGCCGGCAGTGTCCCCACGAGGCTGCCGAAAAGCATCGCAGCGCCGGCAAGGACACGTGTTGCGAACACCATTTCGCGATCTCCGAATTTCTCTGATTGCAATATATAGGAATTTTTGAATACTTTAAAGCAACCAAATCGGGTTTCACCGGGAGGATCTGGATGCTCGATGTTTCCCTGGGCGGCGCTTTTCTGGCCGGCCTTCTGTCTTTCATTTCGCCTTGCGTGCTGCCGATCGTGCCGCCGTATCTGTGTTATCTGGCCGGCGTCAGCGTCGAGGAACTGAAGGGCGACGCCGCGACGGCGGCCACCGGCCGGCGCGTCATCTTCGCCGCCATCGCCTTTGTGCTCGGCTTTTCCGTCGTCTTTGTCGCGCTCGGCGCGACGGCCAGCGTGGTGGGCCAGACAATCGCCCGCTATTACGACATCCTGTCCTATGTCGCCGGCACAATCATCATCGTCATGGGCCTGCATTTTCTCGGGCTGTTCCGCATCGGCCTGCTGTTTCGCGAAGCCCGTTTCCACGTCGACCGCAAGCCCGCCGGCCTTGTCGGCGCCTTTGTCATCGGCCTGGCCTTCGCCTTCGGCTGGACCCCCTGCGTCGGCCCTGTGCTGGCCACGATCCTGTTTGTCGCCGGTTCTTCGGACACGATCTGGAATGGCGCGGGCCTGCTCGCGTTCTATGCCCTCGGCATCGGCCTGCCCTTCATCCTGGCCGCGGCCTTTGCCAGCCGGTTCCTGATGCTCGCCGGCCGCTTCCGCAAGCACATGGGCACGGTGGAAAAGATCATGGGCGGCTTCCTGGTGCTCACCGGTCTCTTGATCCTGACCGGCAGGATGTCGCTCATCGCCAACTGGCTGCTCGAGACCTTTCCGGCATTCTCAACGATCGGCTGACCATAGCCGGCACCTGTAAAGGGAGGAAATAGACATGCGCATCCTGAAGCTTCTGACCGTCGCCCTCTTCCTCGCCGGCTCTGCCTCCGGCTTTGCTTTCGCCGCCACCATGGGTGACGACGGCCTGCACAAGGAGCCCTGGTTCACGGTTACCTTCCGCGACATGGCCGAGGACATCGAGGCCGCCGCTGCCGACGGCAAGCGGCTCGTCATCATCTTCGAGCAGAGGGGCTGCATCTACTGCCGCCAGATGCACGAGAAGATTCTCTCCGACCCGGAAGTCTCCGACTACATCAAGGCGAATTTCATGGTGGTCCAGTACAACATGTTCGGCGACGAGGAGGTGATCGATCTCGACGGCGAGGAGCTGACCGAGAAGACCGCCGCCCGCAAATGGGGATATGTCTTCACCCCCACCATCGTGTTCCTGCCCGAGGAAGTCCCCTCCGAAGGCACCGTCTCCGAAGTTGCCGTCGCCACCATGCCGGGCGCCTTCGGCAAGTGGACCTTCCTCAACATGTTCCGCTGGGTGCAGGAAAAAGGCTACGAAGGCGACGAGCATTTCCAGAAGTATCACGCGAGAATCATTAATGAAATGCGGGAGAAAGGCCGCCTCGATGCAGAGTGATCCGGCCCGCCGTGACGAAATTTTGCATCTTCGACAAAAGGACACTTGCATAACATATGCAAAAAATCATATCTTTTAATATGAGGAGAACGGGCAGGCTGCCGTATCGGACCTGCCACGGGACGGGAACCGGCGCAAAGCCGGCCGGTCCGCACTGAGGAGGAAAGCCGACTAATGTTGAAGGGCGCGAGACATACGAGCTTGCCGGCGGTCTATGCCGGACTTGCCATAATGGCCGCATCCGCGGCGACCGCCGGGACGGTCGCACCGGACAGCGTGCCGATCGAGGACATGGCCATGGCCCAGTCGCTGACCGGCGTTGCGGGCGATCCGGCCGCCGGACGCGAAGCATTTGCCGACCGCAAGAAGGGCAACTGCCTGGCCTGCCACGCCAATACCGACCTTCAGGAAGAACTGTTCCACGGCGAGGTCGGCCCGGTGCTCGACGGGGTCGCCGACCGCTGGAACGAAGCCGAGCTGCGCGCCATCGTCGTCAACAGCAAGGACGTTTTCGGAGACCAGACCATCATGCCCGGCTTCTACACCATGAAGGTGGGCGTCAATGTCGACGAGGAATTCGCCGGAAAGACCATCTTGAGCGCGCAGGAGGTGGAGGACGTGGTCGCCTACCTTCTGACGCTGAAAGAAAATTGATCCCGGCCATCAAGGAGCAAGAAATGACCTTTTCAAGACGCCAGGTGATTGGCTTCACAGCCGGTGCCGCCGTGCTTCTGGCCTCCGGACCGCGCATCGCCTTTGCCGCAACCGCCGATACCGATGCCGCCATCAAGGCCTTTACCGGCGGCGCGGAACCGGCCACCGGCAAGGTGAGCCTCGATACCCCGGAAATCGCCGAAAACGGCAACACCGTGCCGGTCGGCGTTACCGTCGAAAGCCCGATGACGGCGGACGACTACGTCGAATCCGTGCTGATCCTCGCCGACGGCAACCCCAACCCGGCCGTCGCCACCTTCCACTTCACCGCCATGAGCGGCATCGCCGACGCCAAGACCCGCATCCGGCTCGCCAAGACGCAGAACGTCATCGCCGTCGCCAAGATGAGCGATGGCTCCACCTTCATCGACAGGAAGGAAGTGAAGGTGACCATCGGCGGCTGCGGCGGCTGAGGCAATTCGAAGTTCAGCGGCCCGCCCGCGGCCGCCGGGGTTCGTGAGCACACGGGACCGGCACCGGGCAGGCAGACCGGAAACATGAAGGACAACAGACCATGGCAGATCCGAAACCCCGCGTGAAAGTGCCCAAGAAGGCAGCTGCGGGTGAAGTCATCACCATCAAGACGCTTATCAGCCACCCGATGGAATCGGGCCAGCGCAAGGACAAGGACGGCAATCTCGTCCCGCGTCAGATCATCAACAAGTTCACCTGCGAGTTCAACGGCCAGGTCGTGTTTACCTGCGACATGGATCCTGCGGTCTCGGCCAACCCTTACGTGGAATTCAACGCCAAGGTGAATGAATCCGGAACGTTCAAGTTCAGCTGGGTCGATGACGACGGCAGCGTATACGAGACGGAAAACGAGATCACGGTCGAATAGGCGGCGGACCGGGATCGGCGGCCGTGAACCTCGACCGGTTCAGCGGCCAATAGCTGATCGCTTCTGGAATGTTCCAGGGACCGCTCAAATCGGGAGGAGACGATTTGGCCAATAACATGAAACGCATCGCCGCCCTGCTCGCTGCCCTGACGCTTGGCACGGGTGCCGGCATGGCCGGGGGGCCGGTCGACGACAAGCTCGTCATCGACGGGGAAAGGGAAATCACGACGCGGGTGCCTGCGCCGGAGGGACATCCCTTCGACGAGATCATTTCCGGCTGGCACTACCGCACCGACGAAACCCGCGCCCTTGAGGCCGACAGTTTCGCCAATCCCGGCATGCTCTATGTGGAGCGGGGCGAGGAAATCTGGAACACGGTCGAAGGTGACGCCGGCAAGTCCTGCGCCTCCTGCCACGAGGATGCCGGTGCGTTCCTGAAAGGCATCGGCGCCAAGTATCCCAAGTGGAACGCGGAAGCCGGTAAGCCGTTCAACATCGAGCTTCAGATCGACCAGTGCCGCGAAAAGAACATGCAGGCAAAGCCCTACAAGTTCGACGCGGCGGATCAGAAGGCCTTGACCACCTTCATCAAGCACCAGTCCCTCGGCATGCCGGTGGAGGTCGACCTGACCGAAGGCGACATGCAGGCCTGGTGGGAGAAGGGCAAGGAACTCTATTACACCCGCACCGGTCAGCTGAACCTTGCCTGCGCCAACTGCCACGAGGACTACAACGGCACGTACATTCGCGCCGACCACCTCAGCCAGGGCAACGTCAACGGCTTCCCGACCTACCGGCTGAAACAGTCCGAGATGGTGTCCCTGCACAACCGCTTCCGCGGCTGCATCCGCGACACCCGCGGGGCCTTTCCGGCAGCGTTCTCGGATGACCTGATGGCGCTGGAAGTCTACGTCACCTGGCGCGGCTCCGGCCTGGGCGTCGAAACCCCGGCGGTCCGCCAGTAGGCCGGCCGTCTCCTCTCCGGCGCGGCCGCAGCCGCCGCGCCGGATCCTTTGCCTTCCGGCGCTCATGACCGGACGGCTGAATAAACCGACCCCGTTTCGGACCCCGATCCAGCAGGACAGGGTGCGTGTGAACCGACGCGCGCCGACGGGAAAACTGTGCATTCGGCCGGGTTGAACCGGCCCCGGCTTGGAGAAGACAGGCATGTTTTCAAGACGTGAGTTTCTGATGGCGGCGACCGCGACCAGCGCCCTGATCGGATCGGGCATGGCAGGCTCCTGGTCGCGGCTGATGGCTCAGCAGCCCCTCACCGAAGACATGCTGCTCGGCATGGAAGCGAAGGGCCGCCTCACCTTGGTGCATATCACCGACATTCACGCCCAGTTGAAGCCGATCTATTTCCGCGAACCATCGATCAACCTCGGCATCGGTGACGTCGCCGGCAAACCGCCGCACGTCACCGGTGCCGATTTCCTGAAGCTCTACAACATCCAGCCCGGCTCGCCGGACGCCTATGCACTCACCTCCGAGGATTTCACCGCTCTGGCAAGGACCTACGGAAAGATGGGCGGTCTCGACAGGGTTGCAACGGTCATCAAGCGCATTCGCGCAGAGCGCGGTGCCGACAACGTGCTGCTGCTCGACGGCGGCGACACCTGGCAGGGCAGCTACACCGCCAACCAGACCCTCGGCGAGGACATGGTCACGGTCATGAACGCACTCTCCCCCGACGCCATGACCGGGCACTGGGAATTCACCTACGGCACCGACCGGGTGCAGGAAATCCTGGACGGCCTGCCCTTTACTTTCCTCGGCTCGAACATCTACGACGCCGAATGGGACGAACCGGCCTTCGAATCCTGGAAGATGTTCGAACGTGGCGGAGCCAAGGTCGCCGTCATCGGCCAGGCCTTTCCCTATACGCCGATCGCCAACCCGCGCTGGATGATCCCCGGCTGGTCCTTCGGCATCCGCGAGGAAGACATTGCCAAGCACGTTCTCGAAGCCCGCGACGAAGGCGCCGAACTTGTGGTGCTGTTGTCGCATAACGGCTTCGACGTCGACCGCAAGCTCGCCTCCCGGGTGGACGGCATCGACGTCATCCTGACCGGCCACACACACGATGCCCTGCCCGAACCTGTGATCGTCAACGACACGCTGGTGATCGCCTCCGGCTCCAACGGCAAGTTCGTCTCGCGCCTCGATCTCGATATCAAGGACGGCAAGCTTGCCGGTTATGCCTACCGGCTGATCCCGGTTTTCTCCGACGTCATCGCGCCCGACGCCGACATGGCGGCCCTTATCGACGAGGTGCGCGCGCCCTACGAGGCGGACCTTGCCCGCGTGCTCGGCCGCACGGAGGATCTTCTTTACAGACGCGGCAATTTCAACGGCACCTTCGACGACCTGATCTGCCAGGCGCTTCTCAGTGAGCGCGACGCCCAGATCGCCCTGTCTCCGGGCTTCAGGTGGGGCACATCGCTGCTGCCCGGCCAGGACATCACCTTCGAGGACCTCCACAACGCCTGCGCCATGACCTACCCGGCCGCCTACCGCTCCTCCATGAGCGGACAGATGCTGAAGGATATCCTGGAGGATGTCGGCGACAACCTCTTCAACAAGGACCCCTACTACCAGCAGGGCGGCGACATGGTCCGTGTCGGCGGCATGGGCTACACGATCGATCCTGCCAAGGAGATCGGCGAGCGCATTTCCAACATGACGCTGCTTGCCACCGGCGAGGCCATCGATCCGGCGAAAGACTATGTCGTCGCCGGCTGGGCCTCGGTCAACGAAGGCACGGAAGGCCCGCCCATATGGGAGGTCGTCGAAAACCATCTCATCAAGAACCCCGTGGTCAAGCTGCCGGACAACCAGTCCGTCGAGCTGGCGGGCTGACGCTTTTCTTCAGAAGATCCTGAGGACCGAACATGACTGATAAAACCCTCTCCCGAACACCCCAATTATCCAGGCGCTCTCTCCTGAAGGCGGGCCTTGCCGCCGGGGCCGTCGCCGGCACCGCAGGTGCCGCACGCGCTGCCGGCGATCCGGCCATCACCGAGATCCAGGACTGGAACCGCTATCTCGGGGAAGGCGTGCAGGCCCGTCCCTACGGCACGCCCTCCGAGTTCGAAGCCCACGTGGTCCGCCGTGACGTGGAATGGCTGACCGCCTCCACCGAAAGCTCGGTGAACTTCACCCCTCTGCACGAGCTTGACGGCATCCTCACTCCCAACGGCCTCTGCTTCGAGCGCCATCACGGCGGCATCGCCGAGATCGACCCTGCCGAACACCGGCTGATGATCAACGGACTCGTCGACACGCCGCTCGTCTTCACCATGGAGGACCTGAAGCGCTTCCCGCGCGAGAACCGCGTCTATTTCCTGGAATGCGCCGCCAATTCCGGCATGGAATGGCGCGGCTCGCAGCTCAACGGCTGCCAGTACACGCACGGCATGGTCCATTGCGTCATGTATACCGGCGTGCCGCTGAAGCTGATACTGGAGGAAGCCGGCATAAAGACCAACGCCAGGTGGGTGATGCCGGAAGGCGCGGATTCGGCCGCCATGACCCGCTCCATCCCGCTGGAAAAGGCACTCGACGACTGCCTGGTCGCCTTCAAGATGAACGGCGAGGCGCTGCGCCCGGAACAGGGCTACCCGCTGCGCCTGGTCGTACCCGGCTGGGAAGGCAACATGTGGGTCAAGTGGCTGCGCCGTATCGAGGTCGGTGACGAGCCCTGGCACCAGCGCGAGGAAACGTCGAAATACACGGATCTGCTTGCCAGCGGCAAGGCCCGCCGCTTCACCTGGGTGATGGACGCGAAATCCGTCATCACCTCGCCGAGCCCGCAGGCTCCCGTCAGCCACGGCAAGGGCCCGCTGGTGATTTCCGGCGTCGCCTGGTCCGGCAACGGCCGCATCACCCGTGTCGACGTTTCGCTCGACGGCGGCCGCAACTGGCAGACCGCCAGGCTTGACGGCCCGAGCCTGCCCAAGGCCCTGCACCGCTTCTACCTCGACATCAACTGGGATGGTTCGGACATGCTGATCCAGTCCCGTGCCATGGACGAGCACGGCTTCTTTCAGCCGACCAAGAACGAGCTGCGTGCCGCCCGCGGCGAAAACTCGATCTACCACAACAACGGCATCCAGACCTGGCATGTCAAAGCAGACGGAACGGTGGAAAATGTCGAAGTTTCTTAAAACCCTCTGCCTCGGAGCCGCTGTCTTCGCCCTGCTGCCGGCAGCATATGCCGGTGACGCCGCGAAGGGCGAAAAGGTGTTCAAGAAATGCGCCGCCTGCCATGCGGTCGGGGAAGGTGCGAAGAACAAGGTCGGACTGGAGCTCAACGACATCCTCGGCCGGACGGCGGGGTCCCTGGAAGACTTCAAGTACTCGAACGCCATGATCGAGGCCGGCAACGGCGGCCTCGTCTGGGACGAGGCAACGCTTGCGACCTACCTGGCCAAGCCCAAGGACATGATCAAGGGCACCAAGATGGCCTTCGCGGGCCTGAAGAAACAGGAAGAGCTCGACAATGTGATCGCCTACCTGGCGAGCTTTTCCGCTGCGGCTCCTGCCGGCGAACAGAGTTCGGCCGAACCGGCCGCGGCCGAAGCAACGGAAACCGCCACGGCCGAGGCACCGGCAGCTCCTGTCTCCACGGTCCGTGACGGCGGCGTCTTCGGTCTCGGCCGGGTGGCGACGGCGGAAGAAATCGCCGCCTGGGACATCGACATTCGTCCGGACGGAACCGGCCTGCCGGAAGGCAAGGGTACGGTGGCGGAAGGCGAAGTCCTCTTCACCGACAATTGCGCTGTCTGCCACGGCGACTTCGGCGAGGGCGTCGGCCGCTGGCCGGTGCTTGCCGGCGGCCAGGACACGCTTACCGAGGAACGACCGGAAAAGACCATCGGTTCCTACTGGCCGTATCTGTCGACGGTCTACGACTATGTCCGCCGCGCCATGCCCTACGGCAATGCGCGCTCGCTCTCCGATGACGAGGTCTATGCGCTGACGGCCTATCTGCTCTATCTGAACGATATCGTCACGGACGAGGACTTCGAGCTCTCGAACCAGAATTTCACCGAGATCCGCCTGCCGAACGAAGACAATTTCATTGCCGACGATCGTGCCGAGGAACCACAATATGCGCAAAAGGGCGAGCCCTGCATGAGCGGCTGCAAGGACGAAGCAGTCGAGATCACCATGCGGGCCCGCATCCTCGACGTGACCCCGGGTTCGGTCGATGACGACGAGGCCTCCGGCGTCGGCGGCGTCGACTGAGACAGGTTGCGCCGCGGCCCCGCCTGAATAGGGGCCGGTCGCATATTGCCGCCGCCGGGAGACGTGCTGCAAAGGGAGGAGGAATGAACAACCCTGCTCGAGGCACTCCTGCCGCGCACTGGCGCAAGGCGCTGCGAACAGCCTTTTGCATGCTCGCGGCCGCCGGCTTCCTTGCCGTCCCCGTCCCCGTTGCAGCCGACGAGGGGGATCCGGCGAAGGGCATGCAGCTCTTCGGCGACTGCAAGTCCTGCCACCAGATCGGCGCGGATGCCCGCAACGGCGTCGGGCCGCATCTGGACGGCTTGTTCGGGCGGCAGGCCGGAGCGGTCGAGGGCTTCAAATATTCCAGCGCCATGAAGAAACTCGGCGCGGAAGGGCTCTTCTGGAACGAGTTCACGCTGGATCAGTATCTGGAAAAACCCCGCGCTTATGTGCCCGGCACCCGCATGTCCTATCGCGGCATGCCGGACCAGAGGGACCGCACGGACATCATCGCCTATCTGAAGGCCCTGTCGCAGGAAGCGCCGGCGCAGGATCCCGCAGCGCCTGCCGGTGGCGGTCGTGCGGAAATCGGCGCCGCGGCGATGCAGATGGAAGGCGACCGGGACTACGGCGAATATCTCTCGAGCGAATGCGTGACCTGCCATCAGGTTTCCGGCCGCGCCGACGGCATTCCCTCGATCATCGGCTGGCCCCGGACGGCCTTCATCCGCGCGCTCTTCGAATACAAGACCAATGTTCGCAGCCACCAGGTCATGCAGAACATGACCGTCAATCTCGGCAACGAGGAAATTGCAGCACTTGCGGCATTCTTCGGCTCGCTCGAGCCGCAATAGCCCCGTTGGAGGAAAACGGCCGCCGCTGCCTATCTGGGAGGAAGGAAATGCGAAATATCACGCGACGCAATTTCGGTCTGCTTGCCGCAGCCGGAACCGCCAGCCTTGCCATGCCCTACTATGCCCGTGCCCAGGGCAAACCGCGCGCGGTCGTCATCGGCGGCGGCGCGGGCGGTGCGACTGCGGCCCGCTACATGGCCAAGGACGCGGGCGAAGATCTCGATGTCACCCTGATCGAGGCGAACCCGCAATACACCACCTGCTTTTTCTCCAACCTCTATCTCGGCGGTTACCGCAGCTTCGAATCCCTCACCCACGGCTACGACACGCTGGCCTCCAACTACGGCATCACCGTCGTCAACGGCATGGCCGACACGATCGACCGGGACGCCGGGACGGTGGTGATGGCGGACGGGTCGACGGTGCCCTACGACCGGCTGATCGTGGCACCGGGCATCGACCTCATCTATGACAGCGTGCCGGGCTATTCGCAGGAAGCGGCGGAGATCATGCCGCACTCCTGGAAGGCCGGACCGCAGACCCAGCTGCTCAAGGCAAGGCTCGACGCGGTCGAAAACAGCCAGCAGATCGTCATGGTCGCGCCGCCCAACCCCTACCGCTGTCCGCCCGGCCCTTACGAACGTGTGTCGATGATGGCGCATCTCCTGAAGGAAAAGGGCTTCACGGACGCCAAGATCATCGTCATCGATCCCAAGGACAAATTCTCCAAGCAGGCTCTCTTCGAAGAAGGCTGGGCCAGGCACTATCCCGGCATGGTCGAATGGTACGGCCCGGACGTGCATGGCGGCATCAAGGGCGTCAATCCGCAGACCGGCGAAGTGGAGACCG
>Ga0207773_100490_pt1 | contig 15334 bp, 12 predicted proteins | sample TtaePargueraPR_2_FD_187281 | JGI IMG/M metagenome (GOLD analysis project Ga0207773, IMG submission 187281) | Aerobic enrichment media microbial communities from Bioluminiscent Bay, La Parguera, Puerto Rico - Tt and M1 (3) (SPAdes) | ecosystem: Environmental > Aquatic > Marine > Unclassified ...
ACGGCGACGCCCGCGTCCTCCAGCGCCCGCCGCTTGGCGGCGTAGCCGCCGCCGCTGCCGGAGACGATGGCGCCGGCGTGGCCCATCTTCTTGCCCGGCGGCGAGGCGCGCCCGGCGATGAAGGCGGCCACCGGCTTCCTCATGCCGCGCGCGTAGTCGGCGGCCTCCTCCTCGGCGGCGCCACCGATCTCGCCGCAGATCACCACCGCCTCGGTGCGGGCGTCGGCATCGAGGATCTCCAGCGCCTCGCGCGTCGTGGTGCCGATCATGGGATCGCCGCCAACGCCGTAGAAAGCCGACTGGCCCTCGCCCGCCTGGGTCAGGACCAGCGCCACCAGCGTGCCGAGGCTGCCGGAGCGCGAGATGACGCCGATGCGCCCGGGCTGGAAGACCCGCGGGTTGAAGGCCGGCATGATGCCGGCGAAGGCTTCGCCCGGTGTCACCAGGCCGGCGGTGTTGGGGCCCACGATGCGCGTGCCGTTGGCGCGCGCCGCCGCCAGCATCTCCATGACGTCTTGCGCCGGGATGTGCTCGGTGAGGCAGACGACCATCTTCGCGCCGGCCTCGCAGGCGTCGAGCGCCGCCGCCTTGGCCGCCAGTGGCGGGATGAACATGATCGAGACGTCGAAGGGCGCCGCCTCGGCCGCCGCGCGCGCGCTGGCATAGACCGGCACGCCGAGGTGTATGGCGCCGGCTTTGCTCGGGTTCACGCCGCCGACCACGGTGGTGCCGTAGGCCTGCATGGCCTCGGTCCAGAAGGTGCCCTGCTTGCCGGTGATGCCCTGCACGAGCACCCGGTGCTGCCGCCTGACGATCATGCCCGCGCTCCCGGAGTCGTCCGCGCCGCCGCGACCGCCGCCGCCACCGCGTCGTCCATCACGTCGTAGGGCTCGAAGCCCAGTTCGCGGCGCACCAGCGCGACCGCCTCGTTCTCGCCGGTGCCGTGGATGGTGAAGAAAACCGGGATCTGGGGATCGAGCGCCTTCCAGGCCTTCACCACCCCGTCGGCCATCACGTCGGTGCGCGCGAAGGCGCCGCAGAAGTTCACCACCAGCGACCGCACGTTGGGGTTGGCGAGCAGGATCTCCAGCGCCGTCTGCGCCTTGGTGTAGGCCTCGCCGCCGATCTCCAGGAAGTTCGCCGGCTCGCCGCCCAGGTGGGCGACGGCGTCCATCGTCGTCATGGTGAGCCCGGCGCCGTTGGCGAGGATGCCGACCGCGCCGCCCAGCTCGATGTACTTCAGGCCCGCCGCCTGGGCGCGCGCCTCCAGCTCCGTGAGACGGTCGGGCGTGCCCTTCTCCAGCAGGCCCGGGCGGCGCGGCGCGGCCGCGTCGTCCACCGTCAGCTTGCAGTCGAGGGCGATCACGCGGCCGTCACGCGTCACCACCAGCGGGTTGATCTCCAGCAGTTCGGCGTCGAGCTCGCGATAGGCCCGGTAGAGCGCCAGCAGCGTCTCCGTCAGCGCCTCGGCCGCCTCCGGCACCGCCTGCGCCACCCGGGTCGCGTCATTGCGCTGCAGGCCTTCGGCGATGGCGATGGGGTGCCGGCGCATGGCCTGGGGGTCGCGCGCCGCGGCCTCCTCCACTTCCATGCCGCCCAGCGTCGAGAACAGCAGCAGCGGGCCTTTGCTGGCCGGGTCGTTGACGATGGCCGCGTAGAGCTCCCGCGCGATCGGCACCTGCGCTTCGACCAGCACTTTCTCCACCGGGTGACCGGCGATCTCCATGCCGAGGATGGCCGCGGCGTGGGCGCGTGCCTCGCCGGCATCGGCAGCCAGCTTGATGCCGCCCGCCTTGCCGCGCTTGCCGGTCGGCACCTGCGCCTTCACCACGCAGGGGCCGATCTCCCGCGCGGCGGCGGCCGCCTCTTCCGCGGTCGCGGCGAGACGCGCGGCCGGCACGGCGACGCCGGCGGCGGCGAGCAGCGGCTTGGCCGCGTGTTCCTCGAAATTCACGCCGATACCCTCACTCGTCTCGTCCTCACTTGCCGTATTTCGCCCAGTAGCCCCCGAACAGCGCTTCCTCGCTCGGCCTGTCTTCCGGGAAGGTGGTGACGAGGTGGGTGATGTTGATGAAGTGGCGCCAGTTCAGGTTCTCCGAGATGGAGTTCTTCGCCCAGGTGCCGCCGCCCATCGACAGCGTGAAGGGCATGGCGTTGTTGAAGGCGCCGCCGTTGCCGAAGGTATGCGCCTGGTTCACCAGCACGCGCACCACTTCGATGTCTTCCGCCAGCGCGCGGGCGTGGTCCATGTCCTCGGTGTGGATGCCGCAGGAGTGGCCCTTGCCCTTCACCTCCAGGATATCGCGCACCAGCGCCTTGGCCTGCGCGAAGTCGCGCGCGCGGTAGACGGTGAGCACCAGCGACAGCTTCTCGTCGGACAGCGGGCGGTCGTGGCCGGGCCGGTCATCCTCCACCAGCAGGAATTTCGCCGTGCCGGCTTCGGCCGAGAGGCCGAGCTTGTCGGCCACCACCGCCATGTCGCGGGCGATCACCTGGCGGTTCAGCTTGCCGCCAACCCACAGGCCCTGCAGCACCTTCGCCTTCTCCTCGGCGCTGGCGCGGTGGCCGCCCTGGCGGGCGAAGGCCGCCATCATCGGCTCGTAGATGTCGTCGAGCAGGATGACCGCATTCTCGGACGAGCAGGAGGTCGCGTTATCGAAGATCTTGGAGGCGGTGATCTTCTCCGCCGCGTCGTCCAGCTCGGCCGAGGAGTCCACGATCACCGGCACGTTGCCGGCGCCCACGCCGATCGCGACGGTGCCGGAGGCCATGGCACGCCGCACGTTGTCCTGCGAGCCCGTGACCACGGCGAGGTCGGCGCCGGCCATCAGCGCCTGGGTGGTCTCCTTCGAGACCGGCGCCGGCAGCACCTGCACGAGGTCCTCCGGGAAGCCGGCCTTCTTCAGCTCGGCGCGCATGAGGTCCACCGTCCGCGCCGTCGTCTCGTAGCCGGCAGGCGAGGGGGCGATGACCACGGCGTTGCCCCCCTTCAGCGCCATCATCGCCTTGTTCACCGGCGTCGCCGCCGGGTTGGTCGAGGGGCAGACGGCGGCCACCACGCCGACCGGCTTGCCGTACTTCACCAGGCCGCGCGCCGCGTCTTCCTCGATCACGCCGACCGACTTCACCCGCAGGAGGTCGCGCAGCGTGCCGAAGGTCTTGCGGGTGTTCTTCACGATCTTGGACTCGACCGTGCCGAGGCCGGTGTCCCGCACCGCCAGCTCGGCGAGGGCGCGGGCGTTCTCCGGCTTGTAGATCGACCAGGCGAGCGCGGTGACCGCCTCGTCCACGCGGGCCTGGTCGCGATTCTCGTAGGCCGCCAGGGCGCGCCGCGCGCGCTCCAGGATCGCCCCGACGATCACCTCTGCGGGCTGCTGCGCCGCCTCGCGTTCGGCCACTGCCGCCATGTCTCGCTCCCGCTTTCCATGCACCAAGGGTTCCGGCCATGATACGAAAATCGGGACACAGTGTCTCTCTTTATTTTGTCGCTTTTCCTCCCAGCGCAGGGCCGGCGGCGCTAGCGGACCGCCGCGGCCGGTTCCGCGCCGGCCTCCTCGTCCGCGGGCGCCTGGTCCTCCAGCAGCTCCGCGATGCGCGCGGCGGCCTGGTGCATGCGCGGCAGCTGGGCCGCGAGGCTCTGCAGCGAGGTGCGCGGCATGACCCCCTGGATCGCGAGGCCGGCGATGATCTCCTCCGCGCGGTTGCGCACCGGCACCGCGGCGCCGAGCAGGCCGATGTGGTATTCCTGGTTGTTCAGCGAGTAGCCGTCGGCGACGATGCGCTCGAATTCGCGCTCCAGCGCCGCCGGATCGGTCAGCGTCCACTCGGTGAAGCGCTCGAAGTGACCCTTGCGCAAGAGGTCGTGGCGCAGGCGCGGCGGCTGGAAGGCGAGCAGCAGCTTGCCGATGGCGACCGCATGGGCCGGCAGTTCGTCGTTCGGATTGATGGTGAAGCGCAGGCGCCAGGCATACTCCACACGCTCGAGGTAACGCACCGAATAGCCGTTGAGGATGCCGAGGTTGGCGCTCTCCTCCGCCTCGGCGGCAAGGCGCTCCAGCTCGGCGCGGATCGGCAGGGCCGCCGCCGCGGCCTGCAACGTCGACAGCGCAAGGTCGTGAAGCCGACGGCCGGGCACGAAGCTGTCGCGCCGCACGCCGCGCTGCACCGTGCCCGCCTCCTCGAGCTGCTGCAGCACGCGGTGCACGGTCTGCTTCGGCATGCCCGTCGCCTCGGCGAGGAAGGCGAGCGTCACCGGCCGGCGCTCGGCGACGATCCGTTCCAGGATGACGAGCGACTTCTCGATGGCGGAGGTGGCTTTTGGCACGCTAGAGCATTCCTCGTTCGCCGACCGCGCCTGCTGCCGGCAAGGGCGGCGGAGGCCTAGACCATCGCGGCCGGAGGCCGGCCCTGGCGGGGTCGGCAGATAGGATCATTGCCAAGCGGTCCTGTTTGTGGTCTCATCGAAAACAAGATGACTGGTCCCGTTTTTTATTTTGGCAGAATTCTCGCCGGATGAGAAGCGGAAGACGCGGCGTAAAGAAGCGGCAATAAAGCCCGCAGCAGCCATGGGAGGATAGGATGGCGCCCTTCGCGAGAACAGCGGCACTTCTGACGGGAGCGGCTCTTCTCGCCGTCACCCCCTTGTTCGCCGGCCCGGCCCAGGCCCAGGCCGACTACCCCAGCCGGCCGGTGGAGATGATCGTGACCTTCGGCCCCGGCGGCGGTGCCGACCTCATGGGCCGCCAGATGGCGCGCCAGCTCGAGCCGCTGCTCGGCGTCTCGGTGCCGGTCTCCAACGTCGCCGGCTCCTCCGGCAACGCCGGCCTCACCCGGCTGAAGACCAGCGCACCCGACGGCTACACCATCGGCACGCTGATCTCGCTCACCGTCGCCTCCTGGGCCTCGGGCATCGGCGACAACGCGCCGGACGATTTCCGCGTGGTTGCCGTGGTGCAGAGCTCGCCCTCCTTCCTCTTCGTCTCCTCGAACAGCCCGCACCAGACGGTCGAGGCGCTGTTCGACTACGCGCGCGCCAACCCCGGCGACCTCACCGTCGCCACCTCCGGCTACGGCACCCAGGACGACGTGACCCTGCAGCTCCTGGCCGGCGGCGGCATCGAGATGGCCAACGTGCCCTTCGAGAAGCCGGCCGAGCGCTACGCGTCGCCGCTGGGCGGACACACCGACGTCATCTACGAGGAGCCGGGCGACGTCGCGCAGTTCATCAAGGCGGGCCAGCTGAAGCCGCTGGTGGTCTTCGACAAGCAGCGCCACCCGGCCTTTCCCGACGTGCCGACCGCCGGCGAGCTCGGCATCGACATCTCCGGCCTCGACAACTTCCGCACCGTGGCGGTCCCCGCCGACACGCCCGACGCGGTCGTCGCCAAGCTCGAGGAGGCCATCCTCGCCGCCACCGACAGTGACGACTGGAAGGCCTTCTGCGAGCAGACCTACACCTGCATCGAGCCGGTGACCGGTGCGGCGGCGCAGGAAACCATCGTCGGCTTCCGCGACCTCATCGCCGAGCGGCTGGGCAAGTGAGCGGCGAGGCGAGGGCGGCCGGCGCCGGCAGCGGCACAGCGCTCGCGCGCCGGCTGGCCGCACCGGCCGGCTTCCTCGTCGCCGCCCTCGTGTTGCCGTTCTTCATGCTCGACGGCGCCCATGCGCCGCGCGGCGTCGGCCTCGGCCCCGCTGCCTGGCCCCAGGCCATGCTCGCCCTCATCGCGGTCGGCGCGGTGATCTGGCTGCTGCAGGAACTGCTGGCGTGGCGCCGCGGCCGCGCCAGCCTGACGGCGGCCGCGGCGGCGGAGCCGGCCGGCGAGACCTACTCTTACGGCAAGGCCGCCGGCGGCCTTGTCATGATCATCGTCTACGGCGCGCTGCTGCCGATTATCGGCTTCCCGCTCGCCACCGCGATCTTCATCGCGCTGTGGTGCTTCCTCGGCGGCCTGCGCCGCCTCGTCGTGGTGGTGCCGCTGGCCCTGCTCGGCACCGTCGTCCTGCTCTGGGTCTTCATGGGGGTGGCGCTCATGCCGCTCAGCCGCGGCCAGGGCGTCTTTGACCAGCTCAGCATCGCGATCCTGCAGCTGGTCGGCATCTACTAGCGTTTCCGGGGGACCGCCGTGGATAGCTTGCACCTTCTCGGCACCGGCTTTCAGAGCGCCTTCGCGCTCGGCGCCTTCCTCACCATCGTCGTCGGCCTGCTGGTCGGGACCATCGCCGGGGCGCTGCCGGGCATCTCCTTCGTGAACGCCATGGCGATGTCGCTGCCCTTCACCTACGTGATGACGCCGACCCAGGCCATGCTGTTCCTCGGCGGCATCTACGTGGGCGGCGTGTTCGGCGGCTCGATCTCCGCCATCATGATCAACGTGCCCGGCACGCCGGCCTCGCTGCCCGCGTGCTGGGACGGCTACCCCATGACCCAGCGCGGCGAGGTGCGTCGCGCGCTCGCCATTGCGCTCACTGCCTCGGCGACCGGTGGCCTCTGCAGCGCGCTGCTGCTCGCCTTCGCCGCCGCGCCCTTCGCCACCTTCGCGCTCAAGTTCTCGCAGCCGGAGTTCTTCGCCGCCACGGTGCTCGGCCTCATCAGCGTGCTCGCCATCGCCAAGGACCGCCCGGTGGTGAGCCTCATTTCCATGCTGGTCGGCATCGCCATCGGCACCGTCGGCGTCGATCCGCTCTACGGCATCTCGCGCTTCAGCTTCGGCATTCCGGCGATGCAGAGCGGCATCGACTTCGTCGTCGTCATGATCGGCCTCTTTGCGATCAGCGAGGTCATCGACCTGCTCGCCACCGACCGCGACCTCAGGCCGCGTAAGACGGCGGCGCGCGGCCTGCCGTTGCGCCTTTCCGACCTCTGGCTCATCAAGGGTGCGGTCCTGCGCGGCACCGGCATCGGCTGCATGCTGGGGGTGATCCCCGGCGCCGGCGCCACGCCGGGCGCCGTCATCGCCTACGGCGTCGAGAAGCAGGCCTCGGCACGCGGCGCCGAGTTCGGCACCGGCGTTGAGCAGGGCCTGGCCGCGCCGGAGTCCGCTAAGAACGCCACCACCGGCGCCGCCATGGTGCCGCTGCTCACCCTCGGCATCCCGGGGAGCGCTGCCACCGCCATCATGCTGGCGGCCATGATGTTGCACGGCGTCAGCCCCGGGCCGCTGCTGTTCCTCATGGACCCCACGATGGTCTACACCATCTTCGCCGCCATGATCATCGCCAACCTGCTGATGATTGTCGCCGGCATCGGCGTCGCGCAGTTCTTCTCCACCCTCATGCGCACGCCGCCGGCGGTGCTCGCCGCCTTCATCGTGGTGCTGAGCGTGCTGGGCGCCTACGGCGTGCGGAACAACATCTTCGACGTCTACGTCTGCCTCGCCTTCGGCGTCATCGGCTGGGTGATGAAGCGCACCGGCTTTCCCTCGGCGCCGCTGGTGCTGGGCGTCATCCTGGGGCCGCTGGCCGAGCGCTACTTTATGACCTCGCTCGCCAACTTCCACCAGGACTGGACGGTGTTCTTCACCCGCCCGATCAGCGGCGTGATCCTTGCCCTCGCGCTCTGCTTCGCCCTGTGGTCGCTCTGGCCCGGCATGAAGGTCGCCGCAGGCGGGATCGCGCGCCGGCGCGGCGCCAGCGCCGGCTAGAGCGGAACGGATCTAGCGGTCGAGCTCGCGGGCCGCCGCGGCGGCCATGTCGGCGAACTCGCGCAGGAAGACCGAGCCCTTCACGCTGCGCTGCACGAGCACCGAGCGCTTGTCGCGCTCGTCGGTCTTGCGGCGCACGAACTCCAGCTTCTCCAGCCGGTCGACGGCGCGGGTCACCGCGGGCTTCGACATGTTCAGCGTCTTGGCGAGCCCGCGCACGGTGTGCGGCGGCGGCGCCAGATAGACCTCGAGAAACAGCGCGAACTGCCGCGTCGTCAGATCCGGCAGCGAGCGGTTGAGGCCCAGTACCAGCACCCGGTGCCACAGCGCCAGCGCCTGCGCGGCCTGCAGCTTCCCCCCGCCGGCAGGCGGACCGGCTGGTGGCGGCGAGGAGGGCGGGGCGGCCATCGGGGCGGGCTTTCTTATTGCAGAAGCGGAACGACTCTGCCGAAGCGGCCGACGGCGTGCAAGCCCGGGGCCGCCGCCGGGCTGTGTCAAAAACGTCCGCTCAGCCCTTCTTGGCCGGGCTGCGCCGGATCAGCTCCGCGATGGCGGCATAGACCGCGCGCAGCCCCATGGCCTCGCCGCCCTCCGGCCGGCCCGGCCGCGAGGCGACGTTCCACGCCATGATGTCGAAATGCGCCCAGCGGGTGCCCGGGCTGACGAAACGCTCGAGGAAGAGGGCGGCGACGATGGCGCCGGCATAGGGGCTGCCGGAGATGTTGTTGAGGTCGGCGACCTTGCTGTCGAGGCCCTGGCCATAGGGCTTGTGCAGCGGCAGGCGCCAGAGCGGGTCGCCCTCGGCGGCGCCGTGGCGCAGCAGGACGCCGGCCAGCTTGTCGTCGTTGCAGAACATCGCCGGCAGCTCGGGCCCGAGCGCGACCCGCGCCGCCCCCGTCAGCGTCGCGAAGTCGATCAGCAGGTCCGGCTTCTCGCTGTCCGCCTCGGCCAGCGCGTCGCAGAGGATGAGGCGCCCCTCGGCATCGGTGTTGCCGACCTCCACCGTCAGGCCCTTCCTCGTCTGCAGCACGTCGAGCGGGCGGAAGGCATTGCCGGAGACCGCGTTCTCCACCGCCGGCACCAGCACGCGCAGCTGCAGCGGCAGCTTTTCCGCCATGATCAGCGAGGCGAGCCCCAGGACATGAGCGGCGCCGCCCATGTCCTTCTTCATCAGCTTCATGCCCGCGGAGGGCTTCAGGTCGAGCCCCCCGGAATCGAAGCAGACGCCCTTTCCCACCAGGGTCACCTTCGGGCCACGGCTGCCCCAGCGCAGGTCGATGAGCCGTGGCTCGTCGGCGGCAGCGCGGCCGACGGCGTGCACCGCCGGGTAGTTCCGCTTCAGCAGGGCATCGCCGACGATGACCGTGCACTTGGCCCGGTGCTGCTTGGCCAGCGCTTTGGCCGCTTCGGCGAGCTGGGTCGGCCCCATGTCGTTGGCCGGCGTATTGATGAGGTCGCGCACCAGGGCGATGGCCTCGGCGGTGTTGCCCACCTGCGCCGCATCGACCGACTTTGGCCACACCAGCCGCGCCGGCTCGCGCGCGCGTTCCTTGTAGCGGGTGAAGCTGTAGCTGCCGAGGCACCAGCCGAGTGCGGCACGCGTCGCGACGCCCTGGCGCAGGCCCTGCTCCAGGCGATAGACGCCGGCCGGCAGGCCCGTCGGCAGGCCGGCGAAGGACCACAGCGGCTCGTCCGCGTCGATGACCAGCATCACCTCGGCCAGCGCGCCGTCGTCGCCGGGCAGCAGGCAGTAGGCGCCGGGCTGGGCCCGGAAGCCGCTCGCCGCGACCCAGGCGCGCCGCGCCGCCGGCTGCGCCTTCAGCCAGCCGTCATAGGCATCGCGCGCCAGGGCCGTGATGGGCACGGCGCCGGCAGCATCGGAGTGGTCGTCGGCAAGGAGAAAGGCGGTACTGGCCAAGGCTGGGCTCCGGTTGCGGTTGTCCGGTCGTGAAAACCCCCTCCTGGAAAGGGGGCGGGAGGATCGGTGGTGTCGCCGCGGGCTTGCGCGGCGGGCGCATCTTTGCGCTAAATCGCCGCGCTGTCGACTCGCCGCGAGTCGCCCGGCGCAGACGCAACAGGGGAACTCTCGATGGCCGCCACCAAGCTCATCCTCGGCAACAAGACCTACTCGTCGTGGTCGCTGCGCGGCTGGCTGGCCGCCCGCCTCGCCGGCATCGACTTCGAGGAGGTCGTGATCTTCCTCTACAAGCCGGGCAGCCGCGAAGCGATCCTGTCGCACAACCCCGCCGGCAAGGTGCCGACGCTGGTCGTCGATGGCGAGCCGGTGTGGGACAGCCTCGCCATCGCCGAGTATCTGGCCGAGACCTGTCCCGACAGGGGCCTGTGGCCCGCCGACCCGGCCGCCCGCCGCCTCGCGCGCTGCGTCACCGCGGAGATGCACGCCGGCTTCCAGGCCCTGCGCAAGGCGCTGCCGATGGATCTCAACCGCCGTGCCGCCAAGACCCTCGCCCCCGAGGTGCAGGCCGACATCGACCGCGTCCAGGCGATCTGGCGCGATTGCCGCGGCCGCTTCGGCAAGGGCGGCGACTTCCTGTTCGGCCAGCCGACCATCGCCGACGCCTTCTATGCACCGGTGGTCACGCGGTTCCGCAGCTACGAGGTGACGCTTGACCCGGTGGCGGAGGCCTACTGCCGGACGATCACCGACTGGCCGCTCATGCAGGAGTGGGCCGCGGCGGCGGCCGAGGAGACCGAGGTGCTCGTCTACGACTGAGCCGGTACGACTGAGCCGGCCGCGGGCGGTCTACTTCAGCAGGCCGGTCTCGCGGTAGTAGCGTTCGGCGCCGGGGTGCAGCGGAATGCCCAGGCCCTCCAGCGCCTTCTCCAGCACGATCTGGCTGCCCTTGGGGTGGCCCTCGTCGAGCAGCTGGCGCGTCGTCGGGTGCCACAGCGCTGCGGTGATGGCGTAGACCGTCTCCTCCGGCACTGCGGCCGAGACCACCCACTGCGCGCCGACCGACAAGGTGTCGGTGGCGGCGAGGCCGGGATAGCTGTCGGCCGGCAGCGTCTGCCGCACGAAGAACGGCCGCTCCTCCAGCAGCTTGTCGGCCTCCGGGCCGGCGATCGGCACCAGCTCGATGAGGTCTTCCTCGGCCAGTTCCAGCACCGCCGTGGCCGGCGCCCCGGCGACGAAGAAGAAGCCGTCGAGCTCGCCGGCGCGCAGCGCGTCGGCCGCCGCGCCGGAACCGAGGGCGAAGGCCTCGAAGTCGCTCTCGGCGATGCCGTAGGCCTGCAGCACGAGCCGGGCGTCGACCCGCGTGCCTGACCCCGGGCGGTCGAGCGAGATGCGCTTGCCCTTGATGCCGGCCACCGACTCGATGCCGGCATCCGCGCGCACCACCAGGTGGATGGTCTCGGGATAGAGGTTGGCGATGGCGCGCAGCGACTTCAGCGGCCCGCCGGTGAGGAACAGCTCCTCGCCGCGGTAGGCCCAGTAGGCGATGTCCGACTGCACGAAGCCGGATTCGAGGGTGCCCTCCTCGATCTGGCGCACGTTGTCGACCGAGCCCTGGGTCGACTGCGCCACCGCGACCAGGCCGGAGACGCCGCAGCTGCCGCCGCCGGCGCAGTCGCGGCTGCCCGGCGGGCTGGATATCGCGCTGGCGAGGATGCCGCCGATCGGGAAGTAAGTGCCGGCGGTCGAGCCGGTGCCGATGCGAAAGAAAGCGATGTTCTGCGCGAGGCTGCCGCCGGCAGCCAGCGCCGCGGCGCCCAGAGCCAGCAGCAGGGCCACGACATGGAGGCGGCGCCGCCCGGCGCGGCGCCCGGCCGGCCCCTTCGCGGCCGGAAGCTGTGATGACGGCATGGCGCTTCTCCGCTCGCCTGACCCGGTTTGTTCTTCTTGCTGTACGAAGGCGCGCGGGGCGGCATCCCTGCTGGGCTGATGTCGTCAGGCGCGGCGACTTCGGTTTTTCAGGTATAGCAAGCCCGGAGCACGGATCATAGAGGGCCAGAGCGGTTCGCTGGCTGGGGCCAGGCGGTCAGGCGGCCGGACGGCGGCCCTTCACCCGCTTGTAGGCGACCGGCAGCAGCGCCAGCAGGGCGAGCCCGACGAGCCCGGCGATGACTTCCGGCGTCAGCACGCTCTCCAGGGTGAAGGCGCCGCCGCTGTCGAACACCGAGCCGAGCCCCGCACCGGCCAGCGCGAAAACAAGGGTGCCGGGGATGATGCCGAGGAAGGTGCCGACGACGTAGCTGCGCAGCGAGACGCCGAGGAAAGCCGGCGCCACGTTCACCACGAAGAAGGGGAACAGCGGAATGAGGCGCAGCACCAGCATGTAGCTGAGCTCATTGGCACGGAAGCCGGCCTCCATGCGCTGCATGAAGGGTCCGGCCTTGGCCCGGAAGAGATCGCCCAGCGCATAGCGCACGACGATGAAAAGCGCCGTGGCGCCCAGGGTCGCGCCGACCACCACGTAGGCGGTGCCCGCGCCAACGCCGAAGAGGAAGCCGCCGACGATGGTGAGAAGGGCGCCGACCGGCAGAACGAGCAGGGTGGTCAGAGCATAGGCGGCCACGAAGAGCAGTGCCGCGAGGTAGCCCTGGCGGGCGATGAACTCGTTGAGATCGCTGCGGTGCTCGCGAAGCGCGTCGAAGCTCAGGTAGTCGCCCCATCCCAGGGCGCGGGCAAGCGCGATGGCCGCCACAAGAACCAGCAGGGGCGCCAGGCGCTTCCACACGCGACGGGGGCCGGCCCGCAGGCCGCCGGATATCCGTTCGCTCTCGATCATGCTCTTGCGATGCCTCAGCCCAGCCGCTGCAGGAAGCGCACGATCTTCTGCGTGCGCGCCCCGAAGAGCGTGGGCGTGTAGTAGCTGCCGGCGGCGCGCTTGCTGACCTCGCCGAGCGTCGGGTAGGGCGCGATCATGTTGGCCATGGCGCCGATCTTCAGGCCCTGGCCGATCGCCAGCACCCAGGGATGCAGCAGCTCGCCGGCGTGGCGCCCGGCGATGGAGGCGCCGAGGATGCGCCCGCGCGGCCCGGTCACCACCTTCACCAGGCCCTCGGTCGACCGTTCCGCCTGGGCGCGGTCGTTCTCGGCGAAGGACCAGGTCAGGGCCTTCACGCTGTCGCCGTGCTTCGCGCGCGCCTGCGCCTCGGTCAGCCCGACGTGGGCGATCTCGGGATCGGTGAAGGTGACCCAGGGCAGCGCCCGGTAGTCCACCTTGGCGGGCAGGCGGAACAGCGCGTTGCGGATGACGATGCCGGCGTGATAGCCGGCGAGATGGGTGAACTGGTAGCCGCCGAAGCCTTCGACCACGGCGACGTCGCCGATCGCGTAGATGCGCTTGTTGGAACTGCGCAGCCGCGCGTCGACGGCGATGCCCTTGGCGTTGTAGGCGACGCCCGCAGCGTCCAGGCCAAGGCCATCGACGTTGGCCCTGCGGCCGGTCGCGATCAGCAGGTGCGAGCCGCTGAGCGTCATCGCCGCGCCGTCCTCCTCGAAGGTGACCGCAATGGCATTGCCGTCCCGCGCCACCTCGCGGATAGCGATTCCCTCGTGGATCTCGACGCCGTCGGCGGCGAGCTGGCGGCGCGCGAAAGCGGTCACCTCGGGGTCGTCGCGGCCGAGCACCTTGGCCATCTCCAACAGCGACACCCTCGCCCCGAGGCGGCGTTGCGCCTGCGCCAGCTCGGCACCGATCGGCCCGCCGCCGATGACGATGAGGTGCGCCGGCCGTTCGGCCAGCTCGAAGATCGTCTCGTTGGTGAGATAGGGCACGCCCTCGAGTCCGGGGATCGGCGGCACCGCCGGGGAGGAACCGGCGGCAACGACGAAGCGGCGTGCCCGCACCGTCGTGTCGCCGGCCATCAGTTCGCGCGGCCCGGTGAAGCGGGCGGCGGCCGCGATGACGGTGACGCCCAGCCCCTCGAAACGCTCGACCGAATCGTGCGGCGCGATGGCGGCGATGACGCCGCGCAGGTGCTCGCGCACTGCCGGGAAGTCGACCTCCGGCTCGTGGCCGTTCACGCCGAAGCGTCCGGCCCGGCGCACCCCGTCGGCAGCGCCTGCGGCGGCGATCAGCGCCTTCGACGGCACGCAGCCGTAGTTCAGGCAGTCGCCGCCCATGCGGCCCTTCTCGACCAGCACGACGCGGGCGCCCATCTGCGCGGCGCCGGCCGCCACCGAGAGGCCGCCGGAGCCGGCGCCGATGACACAGAGATCGGTTTCCAGGATGCTCGCCATGATGAACGCTTTCCTTACTCCAGCCGGGCTCCAGACAGTCCCGGGCCGGGGCGTGAGCTGTCTCGCTAGGGTCCAGATAAGCAGGCCCGGATGCAACTAAAGCCTTCTCACAGCGTTGTGACAGGCCGTGACGGCTGTGCGCCGCAGGCTTGGGGGGGACCCGCCCGAAAGCACCGCCTTGCCGAACAAGCTTAACGTTTTGCAGCCGGCCGGCGGCAATGCGACACTGACCTACCCGACTTTCCCTGCCATCCGACTGCCAGACCGACAGGAACCGCTCGCGCCCTCGTGACCGCCGATCAGATTGTCATCTTCGCCACCCTGCTGGCGCTGGTCGCGCTGCTCGTCTGGGGCCGCTGGCGCTACGACGTCGTCGCCTTCGCCGCCCTGATGACGGCGGTCGCCGCCGGCATCGTGAAGCCGGCCGAGGCCTTTCTGGGCTTCGGCCACCCCGCCACCGTCACCGTCGCCGCCATGCTGGTGCTGAGCCACGCGCTGGCCAGCACCGGCGCGGTCGACCGCCTGGCCCAGCTCGTGCGGCCGGCGACCGGCCGGACCACCACCCACGTCGGCGCGCTGGCCGGCATCGGCGCGGCGCTGTCGAGCGTGATGAACAACGTCGGCGCCCTCGGCATCCTCATGCCGCTCGCCATCCAGTCGGCGCGCAAGGCGGCGCGCTCGCCGAGCCTGCTGCTGATGCCGCTGTCCTTCGCGTCCATGCTGGGCGGCCTCGTCACCCTGGTCGGCACGCCGCCCAACATCATCGTCGCCAGCTACCGCGGGCAGGTGGCCGACAGCAACTTCGGCATGTTCGACTTCACGCCGACGGGGCTGGCCGTGGCGGTCGCCGGCGTCATCTTCGTGGCGCTGGTCGGCTGGCGCCTGGTGCCGCTGCGCAACGGCGCACGATCGAAGGGCGAGCTGTTCGACATCGAGAACTACGTGACCGAGGTGACGGTGCCCGAGGGCTGCCCGCAGATCGGCAAGACCCTGCGCGAGATCGACGAGCTGGTGCGCGACATCGACGTCGTCATCATCGACCAGATCCGCAACGACCGCGCCTACCCGCCGGGCGCGCAGCGCCAGCTGCTCGCCGGCGATATCCTGAAGATCGAGGCGGCGCCGGAGGAGATCGACCGCTTCGTCAGCAAGCTGGAGCTGGAGATCGGCAGCGAGGCCTCCGGCGTGAAGCCGCGCGCCGCCGCGGAGGACGCCACGCTGATGGAGGCGGTGGTGGTGCCGGGCTCGCGCCTCGACGGGCGCCTCGTCGGCTCGCTGCGCATCTTCGCCCTGCGCGGCATCACGCTCCTTGGCGTCTCCCGCCAGGGTCAGCCCTACCACGGCCGTCTGCGCTCCTTCCGCATCCGGCCGGGCGACGTGCTGCTGCTGCACGGCGAGGCCGACCAGCTCGCCGACCTGGTGCCGGCGCTCGGCTGCCTGCCGCTGGCGGCGCGCGAGCTGCACTTCGGCAAGCGCAGCAAGGGGC
>Ga0207773_100491_pt1 | contig 15320 bp, 6 predicted proteins | sample TtaePargueraPR_2_FD_187281 | JGI IMG/M metagenome (GOLD analysis project Ga0207773, IMG submission 187281) | Aerobic enrichment media microbial communities from Bioluminiscent Bay, La Parguera, Puerto Rico - Tt and M1 (3) (SPAdes) | ecosystem: Environmental > Aquatic > Marine > Unclassified ...
ATTGCCGCTGCCGGTTTTGATGCGGATGTTCTGGCCGCTGAGGTGGCTGGCGACGGAGCTGGTCTGGTGGCTTTCGCTCTGGGTTTTGCTGGCGTCGATATCCAGTTGCACACCGGCGTTGAAGCCGTAGGTGGCGGTACTCTGGGCGGCGGCGGCGGTCTGCTGCACCAGCAGGGTGGTTTTGGAGGTGACGTCCGCGGCGGCGGCGGCGATGCCGGCCAGGTACCATTCCTTGTCGCCTTCGGCGTCGTCGATGAGCTGTTTGAGTTCGACGATATCCGCCTGGGTGACGCCGGGGGTGCCATTGGCGTAGTCGGCTTGCAGTTGGCCCAGGGTGCCCTTGAGGTTTTGGAGGTCCTTTTCGTATTTGCGGTAGTCTTCCTTGGCCTGCTTGAGGTTGCCGGTGGATTCCTCCAGGGCCAGGGCGGCCTTGGCGACTTCGACGGCCTGGTGCTGCACCACGGCGCTCATTTCGGCGCTGCCGGTGGTTTCGCTGGTTTTGGTTTGCAGGCTGTCTTCGGCTTCCTTGATGGTGACGTTTTCGCCGCTGAGGACGACGTCGCCTTCGCCGCTGCCGTCGCTGTCGGCGGCGAGGTTGGAGCCTTCGACGGTGAGGTCGCCGATGGCGGTCAGCTGGATGTCGTTGCCGGCGGTGAGGTTGCTGCCCTTGTGGCGGACTTCGGTGCTTTCGCTGTCGAGAGCGTGGTACTCGGCATCGGCCAGTTTGATCTTGAGCTGGCCGTCCTCGACCTTGACCAGGTCATCCGGGTTGGCGAGGCTCTGCATGGCGTCGCCGGCGCTGACGTGAATCTGTTGTTCATTGTGGGTGGTGTGGGTGGTCTCGCGGGCGGCGAGGATTTCGAGGTCGCCGATATCGGTCTCGGCGATGATGTCGTTGCCCGCGGCCAGGTCGGAACCCACTACTTTGGCGCGGCCGGCGTCGATGTTGAGGTTGTTGCCGGCGCTGATCAGGCTGCCCTGGGCGAGGGTCTTTTCGGTGGATTCGGCCCGTTGTTCGGAGGAGTAGAAGTCTCCACCGCTGAGGTAGCCGGAGTCCTCGGACCAGCTGCTGCTGGATTCGATGACTTCGCCGGCGGCGATCAGGATGTCGTCCACGGCGGTGAGGTTGATGTCGCCGCTGTCGGCAACCAGGTTGCTGGCGGCGACGGTGATGTTTTTCGCCGCATTGAGGCTGATGTTGCCACTGGCACTGTTCAGTTCCGCCGCGGCCAGCTGCAGCTGGTAGCTGGCCTCGCCGTAGCTTTCGTTGCTGAAACCACCCGCTTCGGTTCTGGCGCTGTGGTGGGATTCCTCCCGGCTGCTCGCGGCTATGGTGATATCGTCGCCGCTGATGGCGATGTTTTTGTCGGCGTCGATGGTGCTGCCGAGTATCGCCACGTCGCCGTCCGCGGCGACGGTGACCTGCCCGCCACTGGCGTTGAGGCTGGAACCGACCACCTGTTCGCTGTGGTGCTGTTCGGTGACGGTGGTGTCCCTGGCCAGGAATCCGGAGCCTTTCTGTTCGCTGTAGTAATCGGAGGACGCGCTTTCACTGGCCGATTCCAGGGTGATATCCCCTCCGGCCTGCAGTGCGATGTCCCCCGAAGCGTTCACCTCGGCAGCCGTGAGACGGGTATCGGCGCCGCTGGCCAGGGAGACATTGCCCCCGGCATCGATGCCGCTGGCGAGGTGCCCGGTGGATGCGTGGATATTGTGCGCGCTGGAGCCCCAGGCGGCGCTGCGGTTGTCGATGGCTTTGGTGTCCAGCAGCAGGTCGTTGCCCGCTTCGAGGGCGACGTCGCCGGCGGCGTTCAGGCGGCTGGCGATCAGGCGCATGTCCTCGCCGGCCCGCATCACCAGCTTGCCGCCGGTGGCATCGATACTGGCGATATTGCCCACGGCGGTGTTGCTGGATTCCAGCTGGGTGCCGTTGGCATCGCTGCGGTAATCGAGCTTGCGTGTAAGGGTTTCGCTGAGGATGCTGCCGCCGGCGTCGAGCAGTACGCTGTTGCCGCGGATGCGCCCGCTCAGGTTCTGGATATCGCCGCCCGCCCGGGCCTCCAGGTCGCCGCCGGCCACCAGGTCGCCGTCCTCGTTGAGGATCGAGCCTTCGGAGAAAAGGGCCAGCTTGCCCTCGCTCTGCAGGCCGCCGGAGTTGCGGATATCCCCCGCGATCAATTGCAGGCTGTCGCCGCTGATCAGGGCGCCGTTCTCGCGCAGCTGGCGGTTGTCGATATCGGCCAGGTAGATCACCGGCACCAGCACCGTCTGCCCGGCCACCTGTGTTTCCACCATCCACACGATATCCGTCTGCAGCAGCGCTATCTGCTCGCTGTCGAGCGCCACGCCCACGGCCAGGTCCAGGTCTTCCGCCGCGGCCAGGGCGTTGTCCATCAGCCACTGGAACTGGTCGTAGTCGCTGGTGAGGCTCGGGTGCAGGAAGCGCTGCCCGGTGGCCTGGAAAATGCTGTCGCGGAGTAGTTGGTTTTCGTAGAAGGCGTCGCCCAGGCGCTTGGGCAGGGCCTCGGCGTCCAGGCCCAGTTGCTCGAGGAAATAGTCCGAGCCGATAAAGTTGGTGTAGTCGGCCAGGGCCGGGTTGGTCTCGATCAGGTAGGGGCTGCCGGCATCCAGGTTCTGAACGAAGAGCCCCCCATCCGGCAGTTGGAAACCGTGCACGGCCAGCGGGTCCAGCGCCGCCTCGCCGGCCTCGGCGATGAGCTGGCCGTTGGTATCGTCGCGCCCACCAATGGCGACGACTCCGCCGGCGGCGTCCGGACCATCCGTGCCCAAGGGGCCGGTACTCGCCGTCTGCCCGCCGCTTTGCGGGTTATGGTTGGCGAGCCCCCCGCCGCTGGTGGAAGTGTCGCCAACCAGGCTGGTATCGCTGTTGTAATTCTGGCTGCCGCGGATGCTGCTGTTGTCTATGGTGTCGCTGACATTGATGTCGACGCTGCCGCCGGCGTGGATATTGGCGGGGACATAGCCGATGGTGTCGGTGTAAATCGCACTCTCGTGGCGGTCTTCCCCGGCCTGGTAATCACCGTTGTGATACTGGTAAGTGGTGGTGCTGGTTCCCTGGCTGAACAGCAGGTCGCGGCCGATATTTTCCAGTTTGTTGCCGGTGATACTGATATTGTTGGCCGCACTGATGGTGCCGTACTCGTTGCGGATATCGCCACCACGCATGGCAATATTCCCACCCGCCATCAGCCTCGCATCCTCTCCGGCACTGGCGACGTATTCACGGTAGGTATCCGCGGCGGTGTAGCCGCGTACCACGCGCACGATCCGATCGCGATCGTTGTTCCAGTCCCAGGAAGGGTCGACGCGAAAATCGATGACCTGGAAACCCGGCTTGACGCCAGCCAGTTGCGCCTCCAGCGCAGCGCGACTGGCGGAAACCTTTGCCGGCAGCCACTGTTCAAGCAGCTCGAGCTCCCGCTTGAGGATATTCGAGACGGTTGCCAGTTCGAGATTGTCACCCGCGTTGGCCGCCTCTTCGCCCAACACCGATTTGATATCGTCGACGATGGCGGTATTGATAATCCCCCCCGGCAGCTGGTTCAGGCGCGCGATATGCAGGTTTATCCAGTATTCCGCCCAGGCGCGCCGGCTGGCGTGGCCCCAACCGGGCACCTGCCAGTTGAGCAGCGCCTGGTCGAACAGGAAGACATCGTTCTCATCCTGGACAAAATCCAGGGCGGAGAGATTCCCGTCCTTTTCCACCTGCAGATGGCTGCGGCGGTTGATGATCTCCTCGCTGGCGATAGTCAGGTCGCCGTCGCGGCTTTCGATCAGTCCGGAAATATTCTCGACGCGGGAATTTTTGCCACCGCCGCTGTCTTTGGCGATACGGATATCGCCCAGCGCATAGATATCGCCGCCGTCGTTCTCCAGCGTGTCCGCATACAGGTTCATATTGCCGGCGGCGAAGATCAGCGCATCGTTGCCGATCAGGCCGCTAAGGAAGAGCGCGAGATCGCCGCCGGAGGCGATACTGCCGGTGCCGGTATTGCTGAGGGAGGTGCCGTTAAGCGTGGCATTGTCGGCGGCACCGATACGGCCGCTGTTGGCAAGCACCGTGCCGGTGAGGTTCAGCTCGCCAGCGCTTATCTCGGCGCCGGAGCGGTTGTAGACACGTTGCGCTTCAACGGTCAGCCCGGCTTTGCTTGCGATATTGCCGTGGTTGTCCAGGTCGCCCGCCGCCTTCAATACCAGGTTGGCATCCGTCGAGAAATGCTTTCCGGCGGCCTGGGTGATGTCCCCCTCGCTGTCGACGGTAATCACCTGTCCAGCGCGGATATCGCCGAGTTCATCCAGCGCGGCACTGTCCAGGTTCAGCGCCACCGTCCGCGCTCCCTGCAGCAAGCCCCCCGCGCCCGCGATCGCGGCCGCGGTGACATCGGCCTGGTCCGCAAAGATCCTGCCCTGGTTGCCATTCAGCAGGGCGCCGCCGCCGAGCAGCAACTGAAGCAGCCCCGAGCCCTGCTCGATATAGCCGTCGCGGTTGTCCAGCCCCATGGCTTCCACGGAGAGGCCGCCGGCCGCCAGCAGTGTTCCACCGCGGTTGTCCAGTGTATTGCCGGTGCTGTTGATACCCAGGCTGCCGTTGCTGCCGAGTAAACCATCGCCGCTGTTATCCAGCCGCTGTGCCGACAGGCTCAACGCGCCGGTGCCCGCGTGGCTGATACTGCCGGCACTGTTTTTCAGGGTGCCCGCGGCTTCTATGGACGCGTCTTCCGCCGCGGCGGCGATCAGGCCATTGCCGCGGTTGTCGATGTCGCCCCGGCTCAGCAGGTCGAATCCGTTGCCGCTGCCAGTAATGGTGCCGCCGCGATTGTCGAGCGACGCACTTTCCAGGGTGAAATTCCCCGCTGCCTCCAGGCGCCCGGCCCCGTTGTCCAGCGCTCCCGCGGCGCCGACGGACAGATTCCCCACCGCGGAGATGTCGCCGCCGCGGTTATTGATGCCGCCGGCGAGAGCGTCCAGTTCGAGGGCACCGTTACTGGCGATCTCCCCCGCGGTGTTATCCAGCGAGCCGGCCGCGGACAGCTTGAGCCTGCCGTTGCCGGAATGCAGCACGGAGCCTTCGACGCCGGCATAGTCGCCACCGGCCTGCACGGACATATCGGTGGCGGCACTGGCGATGGTGCCGCCGCCGTTATTCAGCAACCCCACCGTCCCCAGCGTGAACGCCTGCGGCCCCAGGGAGCGGATAGTGCCCAGGCGGTTGTCCAGCTCGTCGGCGGAGAGGGTCACACCTTCGCCCGCCTCGATCACACCGCCGCGGTTTATCAGCTGTCCGGCAACGACCTGCAGCCCGGCGGCGGCAATCAGCTGGCCACCGGCGGAGAGGTCGCCGCTGTTGATAAAGCTTCCACTGTCGATGGCGACACTGCCGTTGGAGAGCAGTTTGCCGGCATTGATCAGTTGGTCGAGCACCGTGAGTTCGAAACTGCCGCCACCGGCGTGGCGCAGTTCGCCGCCGGTGTTATCGAGATGCCCGAGGGTGAAGGACCAGTGGTGCGCCGCGGTTTCCACAATACCGCCGGCCCGGTTGTCCAGGCTGGACAGCTTCAGGGCGAGCGCGTTGTCCACCTCGCCGACCGCGCGCAGGCTTCCGCCGCGGTTATCGAGGGAAGCCGCGCTGATTGCCAGGCGCTCGCTGTCGACGGTGCCATCCCGGTTGTCCAGCGAGCCCGCCAGTTCGATGTCCACCTCGTCGGCGGATACCAGGCCGCCGCTCAGGGAAAAATCCTGTGCGTGGATTTCCGCCCGGCGCGCGGCGATAATTTCGCCGCCGTCGCTGTTCAGGGTGCCACCGCTTTGCAAGCTGAGGGCGCCTTCGCCCAGGTGGTTGATCACACCGCCGTCGTTCACCAGGTCGCCGCCGGTGGCGATCTGCAGTTGCCCGCCCCGGGACTGGATCACCCCGGCGCCGCTGTCCAGCGCTCCGCCAACCTCCAGGCTGGCCCGGCCCCCGCCGGAGTGCAGCAGGTGGCCGCCGCGGTTGTCGACGTCGCCCTGCACTGTCAGGGCGAAACCCTGGCTGGCGGACTGGATAAGGCCATCGCCATTGTGCAGTTCATCCAGCGACAGGGAGGTCTCACTGCCGCCGAGGGCGCTGATCACACCGCCGCCGTTATCCAGGCTCTGTGCATACAGCCGAAGCGCGCCGGCGGACTGAATCTGCCCCAGGCTATTGGAAAGATTGCCGGAATCGAGCTGTAGGCCTTCACTGCCAAACTGCAGGAGTTGGCCGCCGCTGTTATCCAGCGCACTGCCCGCGGCGATGGAGAAGTGGCGGCTGTGCGACTGGATAAGGCCATCGCGGTTGTCCAGCCTGTCGAAATCCAGCTGGGCCAGGTCGCCGCCGAGGGTGTAGATCTCGCCCCCGCGATTGTCCAGGCTTGCCCCGCTCAGTTGCAGCGACTGTCCGGCCTGGATTTCTCCGCCGGTGTTCCCTATCCCGGCATCGCTGTGCAGCTGCACGTCTTCGGCACCGATCAGGCCCGTGTTGTCGAGACCGCCGTTCAGGCCTATCTCTATGGAGCCTCCGCCAACCAGCTCTCCCTCAGCATTCATACCCGCGACCAGGTCGCCGCTGTTCTGCAGCCGGCCGCCACTCAGTGCAAGGCCGGATTCGGCGGCAATCAGGCCGCGGTTGGCAAGGCTGGCGGCTTCGATGGCAACCTCACCGCCGTAGAAGCGCTTTTCCACAGACAGCTCCGCACCACCTTGAACCCTTGCGCTACCGTCGGCGACAACGGAGTTCAGTTCGATACGCCCGTCGGCGGTGAGGGTGAAGTCGCCGGCACTGTGCATGTCCGCGCGGGTGCGCACACCCACGCCCCGCTCTGTCGCCAGCATAAAGATGCGGTTGGCGTGGATGGCGCCCAGGGCGCTGGCGTCTATCGCCAGCTCCGGTTTGTCCCCCGTTGCGGACAGCAGCGACACCTGCCGGTCGGCATAGCCGACGCGGTTGATACCGGCGATCAGGCTGAGATCCGATGCCAGCAGCGGCGCCGCGAACTCGATCCGGCGGGCCCAGATATCCAGGTTGCCCAGGCCGCTGGCATCGAGCCCCGGCCCGGCGAGGGCGACGTCGCCGGAGCGGATATCAAACCCCGCCAGGCTGCCGTCATTCAGGCGCGGAACGCCGGTGGTCAGGGTGGCGCGCGGCGTATTGATAAAACCGCAGCCGGCACAGGTGATACCGTAGGGATTGGCGATGACCAGTTCCGCGGCCTGACCGGAGATTTCGATGGCGCCGCCCAGGCTGGAGCGGTTCGCGTGGGTGACTTCATTCAGAATCAGCGACGCGCTGCCACCCTGTTGCAGGTTTTCGTTGCCGGCAATATAGCCACCCAACTGCGACTGGTGGACTTCCGCACCGTTGTTGAGGATCAGCCCGCTGCTGTCGACATCGAATTTTTCGTACTTATTGTGGGAGACCCCGCGCTGGTTGGCCGCGGTGATATTGACCACTTCCACACCGTTGGCTGCACGTTCCACCTGGGCCTGCCTGCCCTCTTCGGCGCCCTTGTCCACCACCACCTCGGCCAACAGCGTCGCAGGTAGTGCCAGTTGTAGGCAGAGCAAATACGCAACCGCGCGTATCCCGCTGGACAGCGGCTTGCCGGGATTCTCGTGTTTGGTGGCTGGTTGGTGCATTCTCGATTCCCTGTATGCGTTGCGTCGTCTGTTTCTTGCAGACAAAGGTGGCGACCGAGGCGCTGCCTGGGATAGGGAGCGCCGGTTCAAAACATCCAGTTGAGGGAGCCGTATACCGCCTGGCCGGGAACGTCCAGCGCCCCGGGTGCGGCCAACGGCTCGGCATAGGTCAGGTTCAGGCGGAAGCGCCGGCCGCTCCAGAAGAGGCTGCCGTACCAGCTCTTCAGCGACTGTTTGCCCCGCTCCGGCATGCCCACATCCCCCGCTTCCACTCCCAGGGCCGCGCGGATTCCCGTGCCGGAAAACCAGCCCGTGGATACCGGGAAATGGCCGCCCAGCTCCAGGGTGGCGACGACACCGCTATCGCCGCTCAAGCCGAGGTTCTTGTAGCCGCGCACCGTATTTCCGGTACCCAGAGTGAATTGCTCGCTGCTGTACAGCCGGTCGGGGCTGTACTGTCCCCGCAACCCACTGTGCCAGTACCAGCTGCGCCCCCAGGCGGAAAAACCGGAGCGATAATTCAGGTTCAGGGTGTACTTGTCGAACTGCGCCCGTGGCTCGCCTCCGCCGTCCCCGTCTTCCAGGGCACCGAACTGTTTCAGCCCGCGGTGGTAGACGAGTTCCGCAAATGTGGAGCTGCCACCCGGCCCGTACCACTGCCAGCTGCCACCCAGCGAAGCCGCCGACAGTGTGCGGCTGGAGGTTTCCAGCAGGACGTCCTCGATAAAGTTGTTGCTTTTCTTCCGCACCAGGCCGAACTGCAGGCCGATTTTGTTCTGTTGATCCCGGTATACCAGTCGCTCAGCGGAGGTGCGCAGCGACCGGGAAACGCCGGAGGATTCAAAACTGGTCAGGAAGCCTGCCACGGTGGACAGGTATTCGGACTGGCTCAGGCCCAAAGAGTAAGTCCAGTAGCGGAAGGGAATGCTGTAGTGCAGGCTGGCGCTCTCGCTGCCCAGCCCGTCGGCGGTATCCTGCGTGTCGCCCTGGTAATACAGGTAGCTATAGTCGTTCAAACCCAGGGGGCTATCCCATTCCAGCAGCAGGTTGCGCTGGTTTTCTCCGGTGGATTCACTGCCGCTGTTGTCGTAGCCGAGCGTGGCCCGGTGGCGCCGGGCGGGGCTGTTGTCGACCAGTACGCGGCTGGCGCCAGGCCCCTCCCCCGGGGCCAGTTTTACGCTGGCGTTGTTGGAGGAGAGGCGGTTGAGCTGGTCCAGGCCCTGCTCCAGTTCGCGAAGATTGAACACCTCCCCTTCCACCAGCGGCATTGCCGTGGAGAGATTCAGGTGGCGGTTGCTGCCGGGATCGGCGAACTGCAGGGATTCCACAGTTCCCGGAACCACTTCGAGACGCAGGGTTGCACTGCCCAGGTCCTGCTGCGGCAAATAAATACGCGTCGTGACGTAGCCGAGTTCGAAATAGTGTCGGGTAAGGCTTTCCACCAACTGGCTGATCTGGCGGGTTCCGATGCAGAAACCGAAAAAATCGCGGCTCAGCGCATCCTGCTTTTCCTTCGACAGCAGGCCTCCATCACCGCGTATTTCGAGGGAGTAAATCGGGAAGCAATGCCGCTCCCCAGGCTCGGATTGATAGCGTTCTTCCGGGGGCAGTTGCAGGCGGTCCTGTACGGTTCTCTCGCGCTGCCGCTCCTGTTGCTGGCGGCGGAAGGCCTCCAGTTGCTCCTGCTGTAACCGCAGCTGGCGCTCGGCTTCCGCCGCATCCTGCGCAGAAGTTGGTTGAATCCCAAAGAGCGCCATAGTGACTGCAAACCGCCAGGAAATCCTGGCCAACTGGCGAAGTAACACGCTTCTGTCCTTGTCGTCGAAAAGCCCCAAGTTTTCTTTGTTACGGTTACAAACTGGAAAATGACAGCAGAGAAAACAAAAAAACCTGTGCCGAATGCGACACAGGCGAAGGTCCCTAATAAGGAGAGAAATCTACAATCAACGCTCCAGATAATCTTCTGAAGCAGGTCCATTACAACAGAGGTTCGTGGTAGAAACCGTCTAAATCATCGCGATAAGAAACACTTTTCCCGTTTGAACATCATTTAAATAGCGGAACATTGATTCGATCGAATATTAGTGGCTGAGCACTACCTTGCCACCACTTTCCGGATCAATGACAAACAGGGGACCGTTACCGGGCTTACTGATGCCGCAATACATCATGTCCGGCGGCGCGAAGGCACTGACTTCGCTCGACATGAAGATCACCCTGCCCCAATTTCGTTGCAGCTTCGCGCTTGCCGCGTTCGGCCTTCCTAGAACCAGTTACCACCCGCTCCAGATGAAACCTGGGCCGGCGTTTGACCTCTTCGTAGAGCTTGCCCAGGTACTCGCCGATCACTCCCAAACAAAGCAACTGCATGCTGCCGATAAACAGCAGCGGCACCATGATCGATGCCCAGCCGGGGACGGCGTCGCCAGTAAATGTGCGCACAACCACCACCCAGATTGTCCCTGCTGCCATCGTCGACGAAATAGATTCTGGATTGGCTGCCGATCTTGTTTTTACCAATCAGATTCGCGATCACCCCGAGCAAGGCCTCGATAGAGAGCGCGAGAATGGCTTCCTCGTTGTAACAGGGAACCACGATGGCAAGAGAGGGCGGAATTATTATTTTATTGCTATTGGCTCTCATAGAGCTCGGCTCCCGTAGATCCAGTGTTTATACAGCAGAAAATTTCTCGTGAGAGGCCCTTGCTCTATTTGACTATCGCCCCAGAAGTACTGGCGGATGGCCGCCCCGCGCGACGGGCTTGCTGGTTGAACAAACACCCCGGGCTGAAACACACTACGGGAAACCATTTCCCGACGAAGGCAAAAATGCCGTGCACTTCGATATAGCGCGCATAGGCGACATAGTCCGCATCCCAGGACAGGTGCCGCTCCTCGGTGCGCGCGCGCATGAAATAGACGAAATTCACCAGCAGCAGTAACAGCGAATGCCGCAGCGCCTCGCTGGCACTGGCGCTGACCATAAACGGCATGGAGATCATCCACCAGGACAGGTTCTTGCTGATATATGCCGGATGTTTGGTAAAGCGGTAGGGACCGTTGGTGAGAATACCGCGATGGGTGAGGTTGGAAAAACGGATGCCGAACGGAATGCTGGCCCAGACATAGATACCGATCAGCAGAAGGATCGCGCTGCCCCAAAGGCCGCCCATCCACGGCGCATTCCCGAACCAGTAACCCCAGCCGGGGCCCTCATCATATTTCAGATAAGTGCCGGAAAACATGCTCCAGAATGGCTGATAGCCGATCAGCGCCACGCCCCAGCCCAGGTAGCTGGGCTCCGCGGTGCGGATATGGGAATCCAGCAGACGCAGGGTGCACACGTAACCGACAGTCACAAACAGCAGATCGATGTAATAGAGAAAATTGAACGTGAAATCGAACACCGCCCGAGAGTCCTCCGCGAGCCGGGACAAATCGACATTCACCAGTGTGGTCAGGTTGTTGCCGAGATAGACGAACATCAGCGGCAGGAAGAACAGCTTTACCAGCCAGCCCAGAAACAGCTGGCCGATCACACGTCCGCTTACCTGGTGGCGGTTGCCCAGCAGCCAACTGCCGAGATGCCAGTAGCCGTCTTTCGGCTGCAACATAAAGCGGTCCACATAATAGAAATACGGTACCGACAATAGCATCCACCAGGGCAGCACCGCTTTGACCACTGCGAAATAGTTATCGTAAAAAGAGCCGTGATACTCCGGAAACAGCCAATAAACTCCGGCAACCGCCCCCACCGCCGCGTAGAAGCCGACCAGCTTTACCGCGGTGCGCGCGGAGTTGCCGCGCCGGTTCGCGGAGAAGCTCAGTCCCGCCGAGGCATTGCGATAGGGTTTCAGCCACAGCCACTCGAGCAAGATGATCGGCAGCGCCAGTGCAACGCAGACAATCACCAATGCGGTCGTACGCGTCGGCAGTTCCCGACCGTATTCCCGCAGCCACCACAGGGCCAGTAGCGATATCACCAACGCCGTGATGTTGATCCACATACTGGTGGGCGCTTCTGGACAGGCGACAGGTTGAGGAGCGGCAGGCTTGCTTGCGGCCTTTCCAGTTTTTTTCATTTCAGATCATTTCAATTTTCGAATCATGTGCCCACATCCAGGTTTTCCCAGCCAAACTGTTCAACCAGTTTTTTCAGTTGCGGTGGACGGTAGCGGCTATCGGCCAGGAAGCGGGATTTGACACTGGGATGAATCCTTGTGGGCTTGTCATCGATCACCAAAGGTCTGTGGAGGGGGTCTTTGAATCGGTAGACATGTTTTCTGGATTGATGCAGCTGTCCATTTTCCCCCTCTGTCAGGGAGCCTCTTATGTGGGGCTCGACTTTCAATCCGGCACTCTCTGCTTCGTCCAGCATCCAGGCCAGTGGGGTATCCGATGCGCTGATTCCGGTTTTCCGGTCTGGCGGATAAGATCCTCCTATGTCAGTATGGACCCCGGAAAACCAGACCTGCTTCAGATCCACACCCGGCCTGGGAGTCCAGATCGTCGGGCTGAAGTCTTCCCGCTGCTCATCAATGGCCAGGGCGTGGCGGGCAATCGATACATTCTCCCCCATTTTGGTGTCATAAAATTCATCGTTCCGGTCGAACAGCCCCATCAGGCTGAAAGGGACGCCCAGGGCGCCAACCGTGTCCCAGACGCCGATAAAATGAACCTTCCTGGATGGGTGGGCGTGGTCTTTCCTGAACAGCCTGGAGGCTTCTCCGTCGGGATGATTTTTACCCAATGGGCTCTTGTAGATCTTCCACGCTTCGGAAATCAGCCTGGCATCGGGCCTTTTCAAAATCCCGCAATTGTTAATCAGGCCACTGAGAGCCCTTACCGTGTAAGCACCCCGACTAAAACCGAACAGGTAAATTTTATCGTTGGCGGAATAGTTCTGGACGATATAGCGATATCCGTCGAGAATGTTTTTATGTATGCCTTGGCCGGTAATGCCGGCACCGACACTGTTGTGATAGGACCCCAACCCCCAGTCATAAAAAACATGCTGCCTGACGTTGCCCGTCGAGGGCCTGATGGCCCTGGCAAGCTTCAACACATTGGTCGGAAAATCCGTTTCAACATCCTCCTCCGGGCGGTTCCAGGTTCCATCGGCGCAGATCACGATATTGGCCATAACCACATCTCCTTTGTCTATTTTACTCCAGCAGCGTTCATGTGCAGAGTTTCAGCAAGCCGAGTAAAACAGCGGAGCGTAGTGGCGACCATATGAACCACCGTGGTAAAAAACACCGCCCGCGTTTAAATTGCGCTTAAATGCCAACCAAACGGTGGTCACCACGATTCTAAGTTAGCCTGCCATCCCATAAGGCTCAGATATGACGCTCTTCGATGCCTTATACCTGGCTGGCCTGGAAGATATGGAAAGCAGCAATAACTCCAGGCCATACGCACTGCGTAAATCCTTCCTCTGAAACTGGCATGTGCAGGGGAAAAGACGATTTAGGAGAATCTGAAAATGTGGACAGCGAATATGAAATGGCGGCCTCTGTTGGCGATTGCACTTCTCTCAACCCTGACGGCCTGTGGTGGTGGCGGAGGTGGAGGCTCTGATCCGGACCCAGTGGTAGAGGACCCGGTGGTAGAGGACCCGGTGGTAGAGGACCCAGTGGTAGAGGACCCAGTGGTAGAGGACCCAGATGAAGATCCGGTAGAAAATCCCCCCACCCTATCTAAAGGCTCCCTTATCCCCGGCCCGGTGAAAGGGCTGCACTATGCAACGGCCAGTCAATCGGGCCTGACCAACGATGCCGGCGAATTCCAGTACCAGGATGGAGAGATGGTCACCTTTTCCATCGGCGGTATCGAACTGGGCTCGGCGCCCGGCGCCGCGGAAGTCAATCTGGCGGAACTGTTTGACACCGAACTGCCCACCACCGAGGCCGGCGTCAGAGCAGAGCTGAATTGGGACAAGCCTGAGGTTACCGGTTTTGACCGGGTGGCCAATGCCATGATGCTGTTGATGGCACTGGATGCGGACGGGGACATCCGCAACGGCCTGGATCTCGGCGGCCGGCACGAGCAATTGGCCAATGCCAGCATCGACTTTGGAAACCATCTTCTCGACTTTCGGCACGAAAGTCTGCTTCGCTTGCGTAACGCTGCGAAAATTCCCGGTGACATTTCCGAATATGCATCACTGCACTATCTCTACGAAGCGCTGGGAATCCAGGTTGCGGTGCAGGCGCAGACGGAATTCAAGCGGGTCGAGTGGGATACCGGCACTTCCTCACCGCCGAGCGGCAGCATCGAATACAGCTATACAACAAGCTATAACAGCCTGGGGCTTCCGGTTTCCGAATCCAGGGATAGCGATGGGGATGGCAACCCGGACTACCGTAATGCCTCCACTTGGGATGAATACGGACGCCAGCTATTCTACGGCTACTCGTTCGATAACGACGATGATGGCACTACCGACGAATCATCCAGTTCCAGTAGCACCTGGTATAACAACGGAAACCAACAGACGTATTCCAAAGAATTGGACAGCGACGGAGACGGAGTGCCCGACGAATCCTTAAAAACCACTTACACCCACGCTTACGACGAAGCGGGCAACCTCCAGACTCGTAAAGAAAAGGACACGGACATGGATGGAGTTCCCGATGAGATATCGACCGCTATCAGTACCTTCGATGAGCTGGGCAATGAACTGACCCGGATTGAGGAAGAGGATACCAATGCGGATGGAGTGCCCGATAGCCGAATCAGTTATACCTACGTGCGCGATGCGGCGGGATCTCTGCTGTCAAGGCGCCAGGAAGAGGATAAGGATGCGGATGGAACACCCGACACCATTAAGACCGTAACCAACACCTATGACAATGCCGGCAACAGGCTGTCCCGTGTCACTGAGGAGATCAACGATGCCGAGGCAGACAGTACAACCGTTGATTACAGAAACACCAGTCATAATACCTATGATGCGGCGGGCCATCTTATCGCCACTGTTGTCGAAACCGACTTCAACGGCGATGGTGAGATCAACTCAAAAACGACCTACGACTTCGAGTACGATGGTAACGGCAATCCGTCGCGGAGGAAAGAAGTCAGGTATGTCGGCAAGGCAAATGAAGTAACTTACTACTGGGAATTTCAATACGACGCCGACGACAACATCAGCAAGTCGAGCTACGAAGTTAAACCCACGAACCTCGGTGCCCATAGTAAATGGTCGACCACCTTTACCTACGACGAGCACGGTAACGAAACGGTCAGAGTGACATCAGTCGAGAGTGATGCCGAGGTTATTCCAGATGGCGTTTTGACAATCACCTCCAATTACAGCGATCAGGGTGTCATTGTTTCTCAACTTCATGAAGAAGACATTGGCAACGATGGCAACGTCGACCATTCAAAATTGATAACTCTTAGTTACCAGCCCCTGGAACAGGGCATCATGTATCTGCTGTCGTCCCTCCAGTAAATGGGGTCCAGTAAATGGAGTAAATGGGGTCAGATCAGAATGCCTATAAATTAAGCGGCATCTCCCTGTAGACATCATGGATTGACCTGCCCAGCCTCGACATCGTGGGTTATGTTTGGAGGCTGGAAATAACCCTAAACACAGAGCCACATCGAGGGGGCAGGTCATGCAAGAGTTTAACAATATCTAC
>Ga0207773_100492_pt1 | contig 15292 bp, 12 predicted proteins | sample TtaePargueraPR_2_FD_187281 | JGI IMG/M metagenome (GOLD analysis project Ga0207773, IMG submission 187281) | Aerobic enrichment media microbial communities from Bioluminiscent Bay, La Parguera, Puerto Rico - Tt and M1 (3) (SPAdes) | ecosystem: Environmental > Aquatic > Marine > Unclassified ...
ATCAATCTCACAAAAAAGTACTTGGATCTAGCTCAAGAAATGTGATGTTGGATCAAGTCATCTATATTTTTCTGCAGGACCAAGGCATTGATCGGTTTGGATACAAAACCATCCATATTGCTTTCTTCCAGTTGCTTGGCTATTTCTTTTTTGGACGCCGCAGTTAGTGCAATAATCGGGATATCAAAATTTTCCTTTATCGCCTTGGTAGCCTTAAACCCATCGATCACCGGCATTTGGATATCCATAAGGATTATATCGTATTTCTTCTCATAAACTGCTGCAATAGCCTCTTCCCCATTGCATACGCGATCGCAGGAATAGCCCCAACTTCGAATAATTTTCATTATTACAATAGCATTGACATCGTTATCCTCAGCCAATAGTACTTTGATCTTTTTGCGGAAGTTTTTCGTATCAGCATGACCGTTATTTTGACCGGTATACTGGTCCTTTGGAGCCGAATATTTTTCAAATCCAATTTCAAAAGAGAAGGTACTTCCTTTTCCTACCTCAGACTCCAATTGAATTTGGCTCCCCATATTTTCCAGAAGCCTCTTAGTAATCGGCATCCCCAATCCGGTTCCTCCATATTTATTGTCAAAGGAATTGGTTACCTGATCAAATTCACTAAATACTTTTCCGAAATCCTTTTTGGCAATTCCAACACCGGTATCTTTCACCTCAAAATACACCCTCACTTCCTTCTCCCTTTCGTTCACCATGGTCACCGTGACATCTACCCTTCCTTCTTTGGTAAACTTCAAGGCATTTGTAATCAAATTGTTCAGTACTTGCGAAAGCCTTACACTATCCCCCAGCACCGTCAAATCTATTGCATCAGAAACAATCAGATTAAGAATATTTTTGGACTCTTGAGCCTGGTAACGCAAACTATTGACCACTTGCTCCAGCAAATGCCTCAAATTAAACGGCTTGGATTCAATGATAATCTTCCCTGCCTCAATCTTTTGGATATCCAGCAAGTCATTTACCATAATGATAAGGTTATCTACAGCAAAGCTAATGGTATTTAACAAAGGTTCCTGGGCACTGTTATGTTCTTCACCTAGCAAGGAAAATACAGAGCCGGAAATGGTATTTAAAGGAGTGCGGATATCATGGGTGATCATCGATATAAACTCTGATTTCACCTTGCTGGCCTTTTCAGCCATATTTTTGTTATTTTCCAGTTCTATCTCGCGTTCCTTATAACTGGATATATCCAACAAGCAGCCGTACCAATTCATTTCTCCCCGGTCATCTTCCTCAGGCCTGGCTACCCCCTGAATCCAAATAGGCTCCTCTTTGCCTTTGAGATTAAGCCTAAACGTGCAATTCCAAATGGAAAAGACCCGCGTGGAATGAAGTAATGACTGCAATACTTTACCTACATCTTGGGAGTAAACCATGCTGAGCAAATAATCTACTCCTTTCACCTCTCCATCCAGTACCTGCTCCTCATCAAAAATATTGATTCCCCCGTCGCTGAAATATTTGAAATTCAATTTCCCGTCTTCTCCCATATTCATTTGGAAAAGCGTATTAGGGATTTTGTCAACAAGATTTTTGTAGAAACTGGAGTATTTATCCTTCTCGACATCGGCATTGACTTCCTCCACATCTACTGCTTCTCCTTCCTCTTCAATCAAAGTTCCATTTTGGAAAACAAAATAGTTATCATCTTCTTCACCTACAACAAAGGAACAAACGGTTTGATCATACCTGACGGTAATTTCATCTCCTGGGGAAAGTCTTTCTTTGTCCAACCCAAAGTCTGACAGACACATTCTTTTCATGTCCATGCCTAAAACCTCCCTGAAAGAACGATTTTCATACACCACCCGAAAAGGAGGTATTTTCTCAACCAGAAACACCATCTCAGTGGATTGGTCGAGAATTTTTTTAAAGACACTTGTCATTTCTAAATCGTTCATATTTCCCCAAAAAGACCTTAAAAATAACCTAAAGTCTTAAATAAATCAAAGCCCTTTTTTAATTATGAGAAGATAAATCTTTTTTTTCCACTATTAATGTAAGAATAACCCTAACTTAAAAAAATAAAATTTATTAAAAAACTGATTTTTAGCAGCTCTTGACTGATTAAAGCCTGCACCTAGTTCCAACTCGTTATATGCAATGTATACTTCCCAAAGTTTATAAAAAGCCTACATTCTCCGTAAAAGCAGCTCTTTTGTATTTAGGCCTTGGATCAAATAGACCTTCATTACCTATCAAAAAATACCATCCTCCAAGATTGAAATTACTCATGTTTGTGCAACTCTTCTCATTGATTTTAAATGTCCCCGGCTATCAAATATAAGCTCAAATAGCTTCGTGGTGTCCTCACCTCTTTTACCAGATATTTCCAATACATAGTTAACTATGTGTTTTTTCCCAATATCCCCATCAAAAAAATCATCAATAATATCTTCAACAAGGTTCTTTTTCCCATTATGTTCTTGTGGAACAAATTGTTGCCCCACTCTGATAACCGCAGTTTGCTTGAATGCCGAAGCTAAATAATCCCGAATAGCACGCTGAACTTCTGAAGGGTATATGGAATTCAAAGAAATTACTACTTCCAAGTCTTTTAAAAAACCTAATGCATCAAAAGTAACCGAGAAGTCGCAATCCTTTTTGATGAATTTTGCTTCAAAGAGATGTTCGCCCCTACTTACTTGGGAATACAATTTTAGCTCGTTTACCCGCTTAACTTCCTCTATTGCCAACAAAGCCCTAGTTGGGAAATTGCTTTTGGCAACCTTTGTTTGGACCTCATTTTTAAATGGAATGGACTGTTGTGCTAGGATCGTCAAAGGACCTAAGCAAGAAAAGAGAAAAAATATCAGAAATCTAAAAATCATAAATCGGTGTTATTATTTCATTCTCAAAAATAAAACATAAAGCAGCCTACCGATAATATTCGGCAGGCTGCTTAATAAAATTAAAGTAAACTTAATATTTACTTTTGTTTATTATTTCTGTTGCGCTTTGATTAAGTTCAGTGCAGAACCTGCTTTGAACCAACCGATCTGCGCATCGTTATAACTATGATTTGCTACGATCACGTCTTTAGAACCGTCAGCATGAACGAATTCCAAATTAAGTGGTTTTTCAGGAGCAAACTGGTCAAGATCCAAGAAGTTGATGGTATCATCTTCCTGCACTTTATCATAATCTGCCTCATTAGCAAAAGTCAATGCCAACATGCCTTGCTTTTTCAAATTGGTTTCGTGGATTCTGGCAAAGGACTTCACCAAAACAGCCTTCACACCAAGGTGTCTAGGCTCCATAGCAGCATGCTCTCTTGAAGAACCCTCACCATAGTTATGGTCACCCACAACGATAGTTGGAACGCCTGCTGCTTTGTAAGCTCTCTGAGTAGCTGGCACAGGACCATACTCACCGGTAAGCTGGCTTTTCACAGAGTTAGTTTCCTCATTGAATGCATTAACCGCTCCAATCAAGCAGTTGTCAGAGATATTGTCCAAGTGGCCTCTAAATCTCAACCAAGGTCCAGCCATAGAGATGTGATCAGTGGTACACTTACCGAAAGCTTTTATCAAAAGCTTAGCTCCGGTGATATTTTGACCATCCCATGGAGCAAATGGCTCAAGTAATTGTAGACGCTTGGAGTCTGGATTTACGATTACCTCTACTCCGCTACCATCTTCAGCAGGTGCTTGATACCCATTGTCCTCAACGGCAAATCCTTTTTCCGGAAGTTCATCTCCTTTTGGAGGATCCAATTTCACTTCCTCACCATTTTCGTTGGTAAGAGTATCCGTAAGCGGGTTGAAGCCCAAATCGCCAGAGATGGCAATAGCCGCCACCATTTCAGGAGAAGTTACAAAAGCGTGTGTATTAGGGTTACCATCAGCTCGCTTAGAGAAGTTTCTGTTGAAAGAGTGTACAATGGTATTTTTTTCTTGCTTGTCCGCACCGGTTCTAGCCCACTGGCCGATACAAGGTCCACAAGCATTGGTAAAGATCGTTGCATCCAAGTCTTCAAAGATCTTCAAAAGACCATCTCTTTCGGCCGTATATCTTACTTGTTCCGAACCTGGGTTGATACCAAAATCTGCTTTGGTTTTTAATTTCTTATCTACTGCCTGCTGAGCGATAGAAGAAGCTCTTGACAAGTCTTCATAAGAAGAGTTGGTACAAGAACCGATCAATCCCCACTCCACCTTTGTAGGCCATCCGTTTTTCTCAGCTTCTGCTCTGATCTGGGAAACCGGAGTGGCTCTATCAGGAGTAAATGGGCCATTGACATGTGGCTCTAGGGTAGAAAGGTCAATTTCAATAACTTGATCGAAATATTTTTCCGGATTGGCATATACTTCCTCGTCACCTGTTAAGTGCTCCTTCACTCCGTTAGCCAAATCGGCCACATCAGCACGGTCGGTTGACCTTAGGTAACGCTCCATCGCTTCATCATAACCGAAGGTAGAAGTCGTTGCTCCGATTTCGGCCCCCATATTACAGATAGTCCCCTTACCTGTAGCAGAAAGGGATTTCGCTCCCTCGCCAAAATATTCTACAATGCATCCGGTTCCACCTTTTACGGTTAAGATCCCGGCAACTTTCAATATCACATCTTTAGCAGAAGTCCAACCATTCATCTTACCAGTCAACTTCACACCGATTAATTTAGGGAATTTAAGTTCCCAAGCCATTCCGGCCATCACGTCTACAGCATCAGCACCGCCAACACCAATCGCCACCATGCCTAAACCACCGGCATTTACCGTATGTGAATCCGTACCGATCATCATTCCTCCTGGGAAAGCATAATTTTCCAAGACTACTTGGTGAATAATCCCTGCACCTGGCTTCCAGAAACCGATACCATATTTATTAGATACAGACTCCAAAAAGTTAAAAACCTCACCACTAGCAGAAAGAGAGCTTTTCAAATCTTCTTTAGCACCATTCTGAGCCAGAATAAGGTGGTCACAATGGGCTGTGGAAGGAACTGCTACTTTTTCTTTTCCTGCTTGCATAAACTGCAATAGCGCCATTTGGGCAGTTGCATCCTGCATGGCAACCCTGTCAGGAGCAAAATCCACATATGATTTACCTCTCTCAAAGCTTTGAGTAGCATCTCCATCCCACAGGTGAGCATAAAGTATTTTTTCAGCTAAAGTAAGTGGTTTTCCCACCGCCTTTCTGGCAGCCGCGATACGCTCAGGGTATTTCGCATACACTGCCTTGATCATTTCTATATCAAATGCCATTTGAAATGAATTATTTTTAGTGATAACTTGATTTCTTTTAAATCGTTGGCAAAGATACAGTTTTAGGCGAAAAATAGAAGCAAAACCTAAGTATTGTTACTTATTTATACGGGTTTAAAATAACCCCTAATATAGCCAACATTAGGGATTTGTAGCCCAAACCGGTTTAATCAAAAGGCTAAAAATATCCCAAAACCAAAAACCAATCCACCAACCAGGAAAAAATAAAGGGTATACCTTAATAGTTCTTTAGGTGCTAAGCCTGAAATTGCCAATAGAGGCAGTGCCCAAAACGGTTGCAGCATATTGGTCAGCTGGTCTCCGTAAGCCATAACCATAACCATTTTGGGGAGGGAAAGCCCCATTTTAGTAGCTGTTTCAATGATCACCGGACCTTGCACGGCCCATTGCCCTCCTCCGGATGGAACAAACAAATTGATCAGTCCCGCACTAATAAAAGCCAACAATGGAAACGTTTCGGGAGAAGAGATGTTGACAAAATAATCCGCTATCAACACCAAAAGCCCTGAAGTTTTAAAAACCCCCAAAATCCCTGCATAAAAAGGAAACTGCAATATTATACCTGTAGCACCTTTCACAGCGCTCTCAGTTGCCCGGACATAGTTCCTTAAACTTCCATGAAAAACCAATCCCAAGCCAAAAAGCAGGAAATTGATATAATTTAAATTTATAAAGGCCAATCCATTTCCTGAAGTGCTTAAAAGATCTCCTAGTGCCAATAGGCATAGCAAAACTCCTACTACCCAGCCCAATTTATCTTTCCCATCCAACCTCACCTCCTCCTTCAAATTATCAAGCCTGTAAAAAGTGACTTTTCGTTTTGAAAGTCCCCATAGGGTTAAAATCAAGACCAAAATCAAAACCAGGTTTATCCAAATATTAAATGGGCTCATGATGGTCTCTCCAATAGGGATCACCCCCATTTCAGCTTCTAAAAAGTGGCCATGCTCAGCTACTTTCAGGGGAGCTGATCCAGAAAGCCCTCCATGCCAAATCATCATTCCCAAATAACCCGAAGCCACCACCAGGGGATAATTAACCTTGAAACCTTTTGAAAGTGACACTTCCCCCACCTTTCTAGCCAAAACAGCTCCCAAAATCAATCCAAAACCCCAATTGAAATAACCTGCCAACATAGTGACAGAACCTGTCATCAAAACTGCCTGGGTGTTGTTATGTACATAAGACGCAATCCGGTCTAAAAGCAGAGAAATGGGCTTGGAAATAGCCAATACATGGCCAAATACCAATATCAGGACCATTTGAAGGGTAAATTCCAAAAGCCCCCAAAACCCATCCTTCCAAAACCCTAATACTTCCCAAGTATAATAGCCGATCGACTGCTCTTCGGGCCTGGTCATTATCACTGCCCAAAAAACACTCACTAGTGATAAAAAAAGCGCCAAATCAAAAGGCGTTGGAAAAGGAAACTTCTTAAGCTTGTCAAACAAAATCTATTGGGTTTAATTTATTGGTAAATCACTCACACCCACAATTCACCTAACCCAATATACATACAATTCACCAAGTACTAAAACCCATTGATGGGACAATTAAGTCAGTTCAAGTAAAAAAGCAACCGTATCGACATGGTCCGCATAATCTCCTACCCCGGGCTGTTGCGCCTGACCAAAACCAAAACTAGATGGATACCAGCCGGCTTTGCTGACGATACACTGGATCTTTTCGGACTGGGCATCCAGCTTCACTTCCAATTCTTTCCTGTCTTTGTATACCTCATAATACAACACCGCAACAGGAGAAACTAATTCTTCACTTTGCCTGCAAAGCAAAAAGCCATTATCCAAATGCGGCTCGCCATTTACCAAATAAATGGACTTATTGTAGTCATAATTGTTTAGGTATTTATGATGGCTCATCACAAAATGATAACCTTCTATTGCCTTTAAAAATTGCTGTATTTGTCCTTCATCAGTAAGAAAGATCTTGGAAATGTTTCGACAGCCCAATCCAAAATATTGAAAAACATCTTTGGCCAATTCACGATAATCCTCTTCCGTTTCCGTACCGTCCAATACAGCTACGGATGTCCGGTTTTTACGAATAACACTCGGGTACTTCCCAAAATAATAATCAAAATAACGCGCTGAATTATCACTTCCCGTTGCGATATAAGCGTCTTTGCCTTTTAGCATATCCTCAAACACCACCTTTTTTTGAAAATCAGGAGCCAATGCTATTAATTCTTTCACCAACCATTTCATCAATACCTGATCTGAAGAGCTTAACTTGACATGAGCCTCATGACCGGTGAGCAGCACTACCATTAAATCATGAAAACCAACGGCCGGAATATTTCCTGCCATCATTACCCCAACCTTTTTGGACTTGGGTTCATCTTGTATTTCGTACTTTTCCAGCCAATTTCTAAGTTCTTCCTCATCCAGCATTCTGACCAAACCATGAAGAGCCAATTTTATATGGTCCGGTGTAAACCAGCTGTTATTGTTTTCAGCCCGGGCTATCAGTTCATCCAGTTCGTAATCGGCCAATTGCTGAATTCTCTTTCCTAAAGCCACAAAGGCATTAATTCTCTCCTGGAAGGTCATGGGAAGTCTTTTTGGTTTGAGGACACAAAGATATTTATTTTGGTCTAAAAAAGTGAATTTTGGAATTCTAAGCTAGATTCATTATAAATTATTTAGCGTAGCAATATTTGTATTGGTATATTGTTATATGCTTCTTAATTTTGAGCTAGAATTTAAAAACGGAGAGTATAATGGCAATAATGATAACTGACGAATGCATCAACTGTGGTGCATGCGAGCCTGAATGCCCAAACACCGCAATTTATGAAGGTGGTATTGAATGGACTTGGGGCGGAGGTACCGAACTCAAAGAAGTGAAGCTGGAAGACGGAACAGTGATTGACGCTAACGAACCTCAAGAGCCGGTTTCTGATGAGTTTTATTATATAGTAACAGGTAAATGTACCGAATGTACAGGATTCCATGAGGAGCCCCAGTGTGCGGCTGTATGTCCTGTAGATTGCTGTGTCGATGACCCGGATCATCCGGAGTCCGAAGAGGAACTACTTGCTAAAAAACAATATCTGCACGCAGAATAAAATAACAGAGAGTGGCCTTGCCACTCTTTTTGTTTTTTATATTTTTCATAAAAAACAAATTGATTTTTAACCTTTTAAACAAAAAATACCCGCCTCGTGAAAAAAAAACCTACTCAGGTCTTGAATTTAACTCACGAATTCATTTAACTTGTCATCCATATAATATAATCCTTGATATTAAGTAATTAAAAATTTCGGAAAGTGGAAGAGCATAAAGGAAACGACAGAGAGGAGATTTTCTCAAGAAAAGTAAAAGCAGGTAAAAGAACTTACTTTTTTGACGTAAAGTCTACAAGATCAAATGACTATTACCTTACTATTACTGAAAGTAAGAGAAAAGTAAGAGATGACAACTTTGTTTATGAAAAGCATAAAATCTTTCTATACAAAGAAGATTTTGCAAAATTTGTAGATGCTTTGCAGGACACTGTTGATCATGTTAAGAATGAACTGATGGCTGATTTCGATTTCTCTCAATATGAAGCAGAGGCTGAAACCAGTTCCGATGATAAATTCGGAGATGACTTGAAATGGGATTAATTTCCCATTTTTCATTAAGAGACTGTATCCATTTTAATTTCTGCACTGCACAGGACAATCACTGCTTGGGATAAATTTCTTTTATCCTTTTGTGGAATTGGTACAGTCTCTTTCCTATTTTTACTATATGCAGAAACTCGTCATTTCGGTATTGGCATTTATATTGGCCGTATTACTTTTAGGCTGGTATTTTTCTAATATCGCTTTTTATTTTATCATTTCCCTGGTCATTGCAGCTGCCTTGCGCCCTATGACCAACAAAATCAATAGCGTTCATATATTTGGGCAGCATATTCCCAGATGGCTGGCCATCATATTTTCATTTGCCACTATTGGGCTTATCCTCTTTTTGATTTCCTTGTTGTTTGTGCCATTAATCATCACCCAAGTGGAGATCATCCAAAACCTGGACATTGAATTTCTTTACCTACAAATCCAGCAGCCCATAAATAAAATTGAGAACTTTCTAATTAAACTCAACTTATTGTCCGATTCTCCGGGCTCTCTCTTCGAACAAGTCAAACAGACTTTATTGTCTAGTTTAAGTGAAATAAACCTTCAAGGTTTCTTAAATGGGATCATCAATGCTACCAGCTCGCTCCTGATTACTTTATTGGCCGTGGTATTTATCACCTTCTTTCTATTATTGGAAAACGGGCTCCTCAGGAGAAATTTCATCAACCTGGTACCTAACAAGTATTTTGAACTATCCGTGGCCACCTTCCATAAAGTAGAGCGGCTTCTTTCCAATTACTTGGTGGGACTTCTGATCCAAATGACCTCCATTTTCACCATTGCTTCAGTGGGTTTATCCCTGGTTGGTGTAAAATACTCCCTTACCATTGCCGTGTTTGCAGCTGTGGCCAACCTTATCCCCTATGCCGGGCCTATTTTGGGAGCTACCTTTGGTGTCCTTGTAGGACTTTCCACCGGTGACTTCCTCCATACGGGTGAAATGACATTTTTTATTTTAAAAATATTAGCCGTTTTTTCAGTGGTCCAACTGACGGACAATCTACTTTTGCAACCCTTAATTTTTTCTAAATCGGTAAAAGCGCATCCACTTGAAATATTTGTTATTATCTTTGCAGGTGCAAAAGTCGGCGGGGTACTTGGGATGATATTTGCCATCCCTGTTTATACCATCTTTAGGGTTTCCATCAAGGAATTTTATAAAGGGTATAAAGAATACCGCATATTTAAGATAAAATAGAAAAAGATAAATGGCATTACAGTGTGGTATCGTTGGGTTGCCCAACGTAGGAAAATCAACCTTATTTAATGCACTTTCAAGTGCAAAAGCAGAAGCTGCAAACTTTCCCTTCTGTACCATTGAGCCAAATGTGGGAGTAGTCACTGTCCCAGACAAAAGGCTTCAGATCCTGGAAAAACTGGTCAATCCCCAAAGGGTCATGCCTACTGTAATAGAGTTTGTTGATATCGCAGGCTTGGTAAAAGGCGCCAGTAAGGGTGAAGGATTGGGAAACAAATTCCTGGCGAACATTCGTGAAGTAGACGCCATCGTGCACGTTATTCGTTGTTTTAATGACGACAATGTGGTACATGTTGCGGGGAGTGTGGACCCCATCTTTGACAAAGAGGTCATCGACACAGAGCTTCAGCTTAAGGATTTGGAGTCCGTTGAGAAAAAAATCACAAGAATCGAAAAAATCGCCAAATCAGGAGATGCCAAAGCCAAAAAGGAATTGGAGATTCTTAAAATATTTAAAGCGGGCTTAGAGTCCGGCAAAAATGCCAGGGCCATTGAGGTGGAGAAAGAAGACCTGGAAGCCATCAGGGACATCCACTTATTAACCATAAAACCAGTACTTTACGTCGCCAATGTGGACGAAGCCAGTATTTTAACAGGCAACGAACATGTGGAAAAACTCAAGGAGAACGTGAAGGATGAAAACGCTGAAGTGATTACACTTTGCGCTGCCATCGAGTCACAAATCGCCGAGTTTGATGATCCCGAAGAAAAGGAAATGTTCCTTGGGGAATATGGTTTGGAGGAAAGTGGTTTGAACAAATTGATAAGAGCGGCATACTCTTTGCTTAACCTTATCACATATTTTACAGCAGGAGTTCAGGAGGTGCGAGCTTGGACGATCCAAAAAGGCTGGAAAGCCCCTGCAGCTGCTGGTGTAATCCACACTGATTTTGAACGCGGTTTTATTAAATCTGAGGTAATCAAATTAGCTGATTACGAAAAGTTTAAAACCGAATCTGCTTGTAGAGAAAACGGAAAAATAGCGATTGAAGGTAAAGATTACATCGTTCAAGACGGTGACATTATGCATTTTCGGTTTAATGTTTAACATTATTCGGAATTTTATTGTAGTTTTGCCAACATACTTATTGCTTACTTCGTTGGATAGAAGTAAGTAATATTTACTAAATATTGTTTAACTTTTCATTTTTAAATGCCGTGAGAATTAGATTAATATTTTCGTTAAAAAACAAAGGCGCTTATTTACCCTTTCACCATCAGTACATTCTAGCACAATTCCTTAAAGGTTTAATTGTCAAAGGTGGCCGTGAAGAGTTTTTTAACTTCAATTACTTCAACTTCTCTGGTCTGAAAGGACAGACCAAAGTCAGTAGAAGTGGCTTACATTATTACTCAAGCTTAGTTACCCTAGTGCTTTCATCACCCAATGAAGACTTTCTTGACTATTTGCTGGAGCAAGTGTTTAAAACGCCTAAAATTGAGTTAGGAAATCTCATCATTTCACCTGAGTACACCGAAAAGGAAGCAGAGCCAGAATTGGAGCCCTCAAACAAGTTTGTTTGTATTTCTCCTTTGGTACTGTTGACCCCTGCGTTCAATGACGACTCAGGAAAGAGATTCATCAATCCAGATACCGACGAATTCTCGGATTTGTTGTATGAATCGACTTTGACCAGGATGGAACGTTCAGGATGGTACACCCAAGAACAAATGGAATCTTTCTATAAGTTCCAGGTAGTGCCTGATATGAACTATGTAAATAAGCTGAAGGAACAGCAAAAGAAATTTGCTAGGATCTACTCCGTGTACGACATGGACGTTAAGTATGAAGTGAGAGGATATACCCTTCCTTTTACACTTTATGCCGCGCAGGAAGTACAGGATTTCGTTTTCAAGTGCGGACTTGGAGCCTTTACACATAAAGGCTTTGGCATGTTAGACCTTGCCAACAACTCTCCAAGCCAGCGAACTGAACCTTACAAGTACAAACGTGAGGGATTTATCCCTTACAAGTCTAAACAAGATCAGTCCTCTAAAGATGAAGACATAGAGGAAAGCGAAGATTAAGAAAAAAGCCCTGACACATGTCAGGGCTTTTTTTTCAAAACCTTTTCCTGTTAGCATTCACAGTGGCATAGCCCAGTAGTTCGTCGTACCTGGAACCAAAATCCCTATAATACACCAATACATCATATTCATTTTCCGTCTGGAAATGGCTTCCTTCAATAAGCAAGGTATTCCAGGTATGATCATTCTTTAAGGCCAATTGAAAATCATACCAGCCTTGCTTTAGCAAAAATGAGGTCTGGTACACCCCTTTCCCAGGATGAAATTCCATCTTGGCTATTTCAGACCTTCCCCAATTGCTAAACTTCCCGAAAATATAAGGAATCCCTGGTACCTCTCCCATTTGGGCATTGAAAGTCACCAAAACATATTCACTTTCCAAATCCGGATTCCCCCGCTCAAGATTTTCAATGATATACTGCCCATTAAGGTCCAGGTATTCCATATAACTCGCTCCGGCTCTAGGCTTGCTAATGGCGGTCTCTGCATACACGATATCATCTTCCATTTCGATCGAAATGATATTCCTACCCGTAGTCCGGACATACCTCAAATCCACAAACCTGAACTCATTTCCTGCATCAAAAACGTTCTCTCCATCAAAAAAACGGTATTCTAGAATACTTTGACCTTCTCGTATAAAGGTAGGCTTTGCTCCCATTTTGGCATTGTCCCAACGACGGTTTTGTCTAACGACCACCTTCACATTACTTGCTGGATCCATTAATTCCTTCCCAGCATAATTTACCTTAATATCCACCTGCTGGCCAGTCATTCGGTCACCGGTCTGGCTTGGTGGCATTAAACTCATTCCAACCTTTACCTGCTCATCATAAACCATGAATCGTTTTGTCAACACCACTTCTTCCTCATCTCGCTCCCTGTAAACTTTTAGCAGATAATTCCCTGATCGCTGAACAACGGGTACCTCAAAGGTAAAATGGATATAGGGTATTCTAGTATTGATTGAATACTCATAATTATTAACATTAAATTCATTATACCTGCCCAAATAATCAGCGGGTTTAAGCCCAGAAGGGGTCCAATCGGCATTACAGTGAACCAAGGAAGCTGAATAACGGTCCGGTTCATAAGCCAAATCATCAAATTCCAACACCAATCCACCTGCTCTTAAGGGAATGATAGGAGCATTCATCTGCGCCCCTATCCCCGCTCCCTTCCTATAAAGTTGGACAGATTGTATATTCTCTTCATAGACTTGCTCCTCCAATACCGTTTGTGCCCTGGTCGAAAAAACAATAATGAAAAATAGTGTCACTAAAATTCTAATTTCCTTCATAATCGTATTTATCCAAACTATCAATCAATATAAAAAATAATGCCAAGCTTCCCTGGTAGAAGGAAAGGCTTGGCACTAGTATTTTTTTTTAAAATTGCACCCCACTAAGAAACCACCTCTTGCAAGGCTTCAATATCCTCAGCTAGCTTTTCCCAGAAACTGTTTAATGTTTCTTCTTTTTTCTTAAGTTCTTCATATGCTTTATTGACTTTGGCTGCTTCCTCTTCATTCTGAAACACCTCCGGGTCCCCGAGCTTACTTTCCAACCCGGTCTTTTCCTCCTCTAGTTTCATTATAGAAGCTTCCACCTCTTCCAATTCTCTTTCCTTTTTCTTAAGGTCCTTCTTAGCTTGACTCACTTCAGAATCAGTCCTGACCACTTTAGGCTTTGCTGCTTTTTCTTTTTTGATGGTAGTAACTGTCGGCTTTTCATCCTGCTGGGACTTAAAGTAACAGTACTCATCGTAGGTCCCCAAGTACTCTTTGATCTCATGGTCTTCGATGTACCAAATTTTATTGGCAACGCCTCTAATGAAATGCCTGTCGTGGGATACTGTTATGAAAGTCCCCTCATATTGCTGCAATGCCTGAATAAGAATATTTACAGACTGCATATCCAGGTGATTGGTAGGCTCATCCAGCAAAAGAAAATTTGCCTCTGAAATCAAGGTTTTGGCCAATGCCACCCTTGACTTTTCCCCTCCAGAAAGCACTTTGATCTTTTTAAAGACTTCGTCGTTGGTAAACAAGAAGCAGCCCAAAACATTTCTAAGTTCAGTCTCTGCCTTATCACTTCCTGCCTGAAGCATTTCCTGCAATATCTCATTATTGACATTCAAGGCCTCAAGCTGATGTTGGGCAAAGAAAGATTTGATCACATTGTACCCTTCTTTCCTTTCCCCTTCAATAGCTTCCGTACCGTCTATAATTCTAAGCAAAGTGGATTTACCTTTTCCATTGGCACCTATGAGGGCAATTTTGTCACCCCTTTCTATCCTTGCAGTGGTATTCTTAAGAATAGAAAGGTCACCGTAAGCTTTGGAAACATGGTCCAAGGTCACCACATCCCTACCGGATTGCTTTGAGAATTTGAATTTAAAATTGACCGCGATATTATCACTAATCACCTCATCCACCCTGTCCAGCCTCTCCAATGCCTTTACACGGGATTGCACCTGGTTGGATTTGGAAGCCTTTGCCCGGAACCTTTCGATAAACCGCTCGGTATCCTTGATCATCTTCTGTTGGTTCTCGAAAGCATTTTGTTGTATTTCTTCCCGTTCAATTTTCTCTTTTTTGTAGAAAGAGTAATTTCCCTGATATGGGGTCAGTGACTGGCGGGAAACCTCCACAGTAGTCTCAATGCAATTATCCAAAAATGTCTGGTCATGGGAAACCACAATCACAGCTCCTTCATAGGTTTTCAGGTAATTCTCCACCCATTGGATGGAAGGAAGGTCAAGGTGGTTGGTAGGTTCATCCAGCATTAAAAGCGATGGTTTCTCCAATAATAGCTTTGCCAGCATCACCCGCATTCTCCAACCTCCTGAAAAGGTCTTCAATGGTCTTTTCAAATCACCGGTAGAGAATCCAATCCCCTCCAATACCTCCTCTGCTTTGGCCTTGATGGTATACCCTTCATTGGCTTCAAATCGCTCTTGTAAGTGGGCAAGTTTATTGATTATTTCATCAGAATGATCCGTTTCCATCTGCTTCAGCACAATATCTATCTCATCCTGTAATTTCAGCGTGTCCTTGAATGCTTCTAAGGCCACATCTAAAATACTATCATTGGTTTG
>Ga0207773_100493_pt1 | contig 15257 bp, 13 predicted proteins | sample TtaePargueraPR_2_FD_187281 | JGI IMG/M metagenome (GOLD analysis project Ga0207773, IMG submission 187281) | Aerobic enrichment media microbial communities from Bioluminiscent Bay, La Parguera, Puerto Rico - Tt and M1 (3) (SPAdes) | ecosystem: Environmental > Aquatic > Marine > Unclassified ...
CGCCGCAGCCGAGGCCGGACGATCGCGCAGCAGAGCGGCAAGCCCCAGCAGGCTGACCGAGACGATGCCCAAGAACACGAACCCGTAAAGGACGTGGTCGAACTCTCCGGCCGCCCCATAGTCGGTGAAATGGGCGAGCAGAATGATGCTGTATGCACGGAGGCCATTAGCGGCAATCGGTATGGCGATGGACAGGCCGATGAAGAAGAGGCGACGCGGCCACGAGTGGAACAAGAGATGGGCAACAAGCGCTCCGAGGGCCAAGCTTACGATGAGATAGCGCACGCCTGAGCAGGCCTCGGCAACCAGGAAACTGCCCGAGGGGATCTGAATGAGGAAGCCGTCAAGGAATACCGGGATGCCGCTAAGTCGGAGCAGGTGAACGACAATCTGCGCGGTCAGGTCCTGCAGGATGGGGATGGCGGAGGAGCCGACGGGGACAGCGAAGTACAGATACATCAGAGGAAACAGCGCGGCCAAAGTGACTCGCCACCCCAGTACGAGCAGGACCAACGCCTGCCATAAGCCGACGGCCGCCAACTGCTTAATGACCATGACGTTGGTCATTTCGCCGATCACCCATGCGATTGCCTGCAGTGCGACCAGCACGACCGCCCAGGGCGCGGGGGTGGGCTGAAGCGGCGCCAGGCGGTGGCGTGCCCGATACAGCAGGAGCAGACTTAGTGGTGCGACGAAGAAGGCATGGCCGAAGGTGGCGGAGGTCGACCAGACCTGAACGGCTGCGGCAACCTCCGTCCGGAACATCCAGGCTACGGCAGCCGATGCCACCACCAGGATGGCCAGGCTGCTGCGCCAGGCAGCCCTGTCACCGGCAGCAGCGGCGGCGCCTTCTGATCGCGACAGCGGGTGAGCGCTACCGTTGCCCACGCCGGAAACGGCGCTGAGGCGTGCGGCCGGCGGCCTGAGGCGGCCGGGCGGGGCGTCGCCATCGACGGTCGCCTCGTCGGAACGCTCCACTTGCGGGGTGAAGGCCACTACGCCAGCTCCCGCGAGATCAGGGGGCCCACTGCATTGGCAATGGGCAGCGGCAGCCGCTTCCAGGCGGCCACCATTGGTCCGTACTTGGGATTCAAGGGGTTGATCTCCGGAATTGTATCCAAGCGCAGGAGCCGATGCTCGTAGTGGAGCGGCTGCGGCTCGAACCCCCAGTGCTTCTTGAAAGCGAAGGAGCCGGTATTCACTTTGCTGCGGCCGAAGTCGAACACGCGAAGGCCGGCCTCGCAGGCCCGGCGCATCACCGTCCAATACATGAAGTCGTTGGCGGCATGCTCCCGAGCGGCTGAACAGCCACCGCCGTAGTAGGGGAGCACCTCGTCACGAAAGAAGAACGAGAGCACACCGGCAAGTGGCCGGCGCGCCTTCACGACGGTGGTGACTTCGCACCTCTCGCGGAACGTCGCGTGGAGGCACTCGAAGTAGCGCCGAGCAAGAACCGGTGTACCCAGGTTGCGTACGCTCTCGGCATAGAGCGGATAAAGCCGGCTGACGTTCCGGTCGGTTTCTCCGGCGAGGTCCGCCTTGATACCCTTGCGCACCATGGCGCGCTGCTTGCGCGGGATGGCTTGCATGAGGGCCTCTGGCCCGGGCTCCATCGTCTTACGAAAGGTGACATAGGTTGTCCGGTTGCAGGGCCAGTCGGGGTGCTGGGGTTCCCGCAGCCGGTACTCGATGCGGTCGACGCGTAGGGAATGGGCCAAAGCGAGCGCCGCGTCATCCAAAGCCATGAGGGCTGCTGGCGTCGTGGCAAGGGGCCCGCCATAGACGCAGAACCCGTTTGAAACCAAGCTGTTGCCGAAGAACCGGCCCTGCACATGGGTGAGCGGCAGGACGCCGACTACCTCATCCCCTCGGCGCGCCGCGAGATAGTAGCAGCGATGGCCGAAACTCTCCTCGATCACGGTCTTCCAGCCGGAGAGATGAAAGAAGGTAGCCTCCGGTCGGGCCTCGACGAAGCGGTCCCAGCAGGGATCTGCTCCGTCTAGGCAATCGACTTGAGGGCAGTCTGTGGCGTCGCGAGGCATTCGTCACCAATGTCCGTCGATAGAAACAGTCGATCCATCCGGTCCCAGGAGAAATCGCGCAGCACGGCGCGCAGGCGGTCTTCCGTTGCTGCCAGATTGACGTAGTGGCGAAAGCGCGAGCGCAGAGGCGCGCCTTTGAAATGTGGCTGGCCGGGGTCGATCTCCCAGGGGTGAAAGTAGAAGACCACTGGTTTCCGGTCTTTCTCACAGATGTGACGGAGGGCCCAGCGGGACAGGCTATAGGGAATCAGGCGGAAGTAGCCGCCGCCACCGCTCGGCAGATTGCGGCCGAACAGACGCACCGTCGAGATCGGCAGCTCAAGCAGCCGATGGCGATCACTCGGATGGAATGCGAAGCGAGAGGCGTCAGGCATGCCGTAGTGGTCATGCCTTATGGGATAGACGCTTGAGCTGTAGTCGTGGCCCTCTTCAGCGAGGATGTCGAAGGCCCAGAACGATCGATGGTCGATCGAAAAACTCGCGGCTCGGTATCCTTTGACGCGCTGGCCGCCGATGTCCTCGAGTATCGCCTTGGTTTTCCGGATATCGCGGCGAAACGCTTCGGGCTCTTGCTGGTGTACCTTGACGTGCTCGTATCCATGACTGGCGATCTCATGCCCGGCGTCAGCAATACGCCGGACGACAGAGGGATAGCGCTCCGCGATCCAACCCAACGTGAAGAAAGTTGCGCTCACTCCCGCGTTCGAGAACATGCCGAGAATTCGGTCGACGTTGCGCTCTACCCGGCAGGGATAGCTGTCCCAGTCCTGGCGCCGGACCTGCTGGGCAAAGGCCGCCACCTGAAAGTAGTCCTCCACGTCGACAGTCATAGCGCCGCGGGCCGTCGCGGGGATGTGCGTCACCTTCTTTTCCAATGCGGGCACTATGTCTTTGCTGCTGGTGGCCGCTTCTGGCGTCATTCGTCCCTGCATCCCTCGCCTCTGTAGAATCCTCGTCTGTCAGCTTTCCTTTTCGTGCGCGGAGCGGAAGTCGACCACGCGCTCCCTTCCGGTCGCGGTCTGGTAGCCTTGCTGCTCAGAGATGTCTTCTGATGCGGTTCCCAGATCGATGTCGGGCAACGGTTCACCGTCAAGAGAGAGGCCACTGGCGTCGAGCCGCATATCGTCGATGACGAAGGCGACGTCGTCGCGCTCAATGGCGTGCTTTTCCTCGATGAATGCGTGCCATAGCAGTCGGTCGCAGAGATTGTTGACCAGCCGTGGGATCCCGCGCGCCTCTCTGTGGATGAGCGGGAAGCACGCATCGGCTATTGCTGGATCGTTGTTCCAACCGGCCGTCCGCAAACGAAACAGGATGTATTCGCGTGTCTCGACATCGTTGAGTGGTGTCAGATGATGTATGGCGACGATGCGCTGGCGCAGTTGCTCCAGGCCGTTGCCTGCCAGCTTGCGACGGAACTCCGGCTGACCAATGAGAAACACCTGCAGGAGGGGACGGCCCTGATGGTAGACGTTGGAGAGCATGCGGAGCTCTTCTAACGCCGAGACCGGGATGCCCTGAGCCTCGTCGACGATGAGGATGGCGCGGACGTGACGCCGGTGGACGTCGATGAGGAAACCTTCCAGGTTCCGGAATACCGTCGCCTTGTCGGCCTGTTCCTGCCTCAAGCCGAAGGCGGAAGCGACCATGCGCAGGAAGCTGTCGGCCTCGAACTGCGTGCTGGCGATGGTTGCCGTTACCGCGTTATCCTTCGGAACATTGCTGAGGAAGTAGTCGATGAAGACGGTCTTCCCGGCGCCAATTTCCCCGGTGATCACGACGAATCCCTCACCCTTGCTGAGCCCGAAGCTCAGGTACGCGAGGGCGCGACGCTGTGACTGGCTCCGATAATAGAATCGGAGATCCGGCGTGAGATTGAAGGGATACTCCTTCAATCGGAAGAAATCGGTGTACTTCATCGCACCCCCCTTGCCGACCGCCGGCGCTTTCCTGTCGGACGGGCGAAAATGATCCTGGCGGCCGGTTTATGCTAATTGCGAAGGCCGCGGCTCCTGCGTGTCGGAGTGACGTTAGCGCCCAGTATAGCAACCCCCCGCGGCCGCCAGTCGAACGCGATCTTGTGCTGGGTACAGCTACTCACGCATCTGAGCGGCGTTCGCCGTCGTGGCTCCCGGGCGGGGCGCACGTGCCGCCCGTAGGACCTGCTCGACCTGCGCGCGACGACGGCGCCGATCATCGTTCTCCTGGGCCGCCGGCCGCCGAAAGCTCTTTCGCACCAGGTGCGGTACCAACAGGTGAAGTGGCATGCGGAGGTGATGTGCGCGCACATAGAGGAGCCATCGGGCGGTGGCGCTAAGATAATCATTACAGCTGTCGTGATTCGGCAGCAGGGCCCGGTCGAAGAGCGCATCGAGGGCGCTTCGCGAGAGTGCCGGGGGCTGCCAGCGTCGCACCGCGTCATGGAGAGGGGCTGGCGTCGGCAGAGCGAGCAGGCGGTCGAGATACCGGAGGGTGAGGTACAGCGGCTCTGTCAGGCCCAGGGCCTCGGCACGACTATCCAGGCTCTGCCAGAAGCCGGCCCTTCTACCGAATTGGCTTAAGAGGTCGGAGAGGTCGAGCAGGTCGCGCAAACCGCGATCGAATTCCCCTTCGCTGAAGAGATGAACGGCGGAATGCAGGACCATGTCGGCCGGCGCCAGGACGCGTAGCCGCGTGTCCAGCGGGAGTGGCAGGCTGTCCACGGTCAGGGTAGCCGCATTGACCGGCGTGCGCGCGGTCGGGGGCACGATCGTGTGATGCACGTCGAGAACGCTGCCGCGTCGGAGGTGCTGGAGCGGGGGAATCTGATGGGTCCAGCGCCGGTAGTAGCGCTGGTCGTAGGCATCCTTGACACCTGGGCCCCAGCCGGCCTCGACAAGAGATTCTTCCACCTCGTCGATGCGGTCGCGCGGCACCAGGATGTCGATGTCGGAGAAAAGGCGTCCCCGGGCTGGCGGCAGGTCTGCCATGAGGTACGCGGCGCCCTTCAGCAGGGTGATGGTCAACTCGCGATCTGCCAGGGCGCTGCAAAGACAGCTGAGTTCCCAGCGGACGTCACGCGCATGCTTTACGGCCAACGTTCGCGCCGCTTCCAAGTGGCGTCGCGGGCGTTCCGGCACCTCCGTCAGGAGTCCGAGATCGTCGAGCTGGAAACATAAGCGCGCCAGTACGCCGGCCTGGCGCGCTTGGCGGATCACGAGGTCCCAGCGTTCGGGCGGGAGGCGGGCAGCAGACTCCGGCCGCCGCAGGATCCCCGGCAAGAGGGCCCGCGCTCTGCACACTTCATGAGATGAGATCATGCTGAAGCCGCTTGCGCGAGCGCGGGCACTGGCGCCAGGCCATCGAAGGCCGCCAGCGCTTGATCCAGGTCCTCATAGCAGAAGTCGTAGCAGTCACAGCGATCTATAGTCTGCGACAGCAGGTCGAAGCCGCGCTTTCCGTGGACACTGTAGTTGAACGCGTTGTGTCCGATATCGATGAGGGTGCCCGCCTTGGAGCGCGGTCGCAAGCGGCCGTCGCCACCGGCTTTGTACTGCGGGAAGACCACCCATGCCGGCCGCGCCGGCTCGTGGCTCCGGGCGACGCTGTCCCTGGGGGCGCGAAGCAGGGCGACGGTACCTTTCGCGGTATCTTCGCAACGGGGGCTCATGCGGGCCTCTGGATGGCGCCGGCCGATGATGTCGATAGCCTTGTTCTTTAGGCTGATTGGTCGTGCCAGTGGCGACACGCTGCCGTCTTCGAGCGACAGCAGGGCCAACTCGTCCGACAGCAGCCGCCAGCCGTTATAGACGAGAAATGCAGTGAGTGTACTTTTGCCCGATCCCGGTGGGCCGGGCAGCAGAATCGCGCGCCCGCCCTTTTCCACTGTCGCTGCGTGTATAATGAGATAGTGGTGCGCGTGATTGCTGATACACCAGTTCAGCCCCCATTCCAGCATGGGCAGGGCTTGGGCCAGTGGCAGCGGCTTGAAGGGAGCGGCCCCGTCAAAATAGAAGCTCACCTGCCGGCGAAACCATCGCCGCAGCCCGGGTGGCTGCCGCAGTGCGATGTGGAAGTCCGCAAAGACATCACCTTGCGGGGCGGAGTAGTCCGCGTAGAGGAGGAAGATTCCGTCTGCGACCGCGGGAATCGACGTGCGCACGCGCGAAGTGAACGGGCCGGTCTGGAGGACCAGCCCCGGGTTCCGCAGGCGCTCCCACAGCGCCGCTCGGCTCCAGGCGGACAGCTTCATAGTCAATCGCATGTTGCGCAAACTGCGCGGCTTTCGCCGCATCATCGATGATGCGGCGGGCAGCGGTATCTGCGCAAGGCGAGCGCCGGCATTGCGTCAGGCGGAGGGCGGTGCGCCGGGAGAAGAGAGCGGTTGGATCAGAGCGGCCTGGTGAAGCCTAAGGAGAGCCCTGTCGGCGATGCGCCTGAAGTGAGCGTCCGCCGCAAGGTCGAGGGTGGCAGCTAGGTGCGCGACGATCGCGGCTTCCGTCGCCGGCCGCCGGAGCACAAATCGGAAGACCTCGGACATTATGATATCCAGTTTCATAGTATTGCCGGAGCAATGATCATAAACGACGATCTCGCCATCCCAGCAGCGCCAGCTGTCCATGCACTGGCGGCTTACCGCCCACAATTCCTGCGAAGGAGTATCGGATGAAACCGGCGACACGGTGCATCTTGCCATGCGGGAGAGGCTATCACGCCCCCGGCCCTCGTCCCTAGCCGGTGAGCTCGCGCTCATTGAGCTTGACCAGAATCTCGAGCAGCCCCTGCGGATCCGTGAGCATCATGCTCTGCACCAGCTCGACGACCTTTTCCGGAGAAAGGCCGTAAGCCTCCGGTCCGAACTCGTGCGCGTTGAACCACGCGGCCGCACTGTGCGCGAGTACCGGTGAAGGACCGCCCATCCCCACGGGCGGCAACGGTGGGGTGTCGTCCAGCCAGAGCGCCTGCATCATTGTAGTGTCCGGATTCTCGGAGTAACCCTCGCCGAAAATCGCCGAGAAAAGCGTGCCGAAGAACGATTCTGGCTCTGGATAGGTCGCCAGGTTCGCGAGATATTCTTCAGCCGCAGCGATCTTCGCCTGGTTTTTGTGTGGGTTTCTTTGCGATTCGCTCTTTAGTTCCTCGATGTAGATTCCCAGCTCTTCGGCACTCGGTACCGAGTAGTCTTCGCACTGGCCGTGGCCATTACCCGCGGTGATCGGATTGCAAGTGCCGGGGTAGACGAACTGCGAAACGTGCTGTTCATGGGTCTTCCAGTACCCAGGGGTGAGGCCCAGGCACTCGACATCGTGACCCCGAGACATGTTGGCCGAGTCCATGCCGGAAGGAGAGCAATGCGTGGCGAAGGCCGAACGGGAACTCAGCGTCAGCACCAGAGGGGCGCCCACCAGACCACCCGCCAGGATCCGGCGCCGTGCCTCGCGGCGTAACTGCGCTTCGTCCGGTGCTTGCAAGACATTGGCCGGCGCATAATCGCGACCGGCATCTTCGACATTAGGGCGGATCTCGTCGGCCATAAGCTGTCCCGCTTCGATGCGCTATGTTACCCCGTAGTAATGGGCGGTGTCTTCCCACTTGTCGGTGCGCAACGCTTTAGTGCAGTGCGCCGTGCAGCTTGAAACCATGCGGCGGCCGCTTTGCCATCTCCTATGCCCGAAGTCGGCCGAACAGCGTCGGTTGCGGTGTCCATGCAGCTTTCGTGCCGAATAGGCAAGGCCTTGGCAAGACGGCAAAAGTAGAGTGCGCGGTTCGGCTTCGCCAAGTGGAATGTAAAGCGAGCTTTACAGATCGCATTGGGCAGGCCGCAGACAGAGCAACACGCCGTCCGGCCCAACGTCGCGCAGCAGTCTTCGATTGCATGGGGATGCGGGAAGCACTTACGCTTTTTCATTCTCTTGCGGATGCTTTTGCAGCATGGATCGGGGTAGCTTTCCTGAGAGGCGAAGCAGAGCAGGCGAGCTGGTGACGGCTCTCCCGCCGGACCAGGCGCCACTCCTGCTGGTCGTGGTCGATACGGAGGAGGAATTCAATTGGCGCCTGCCACACAGCCGGGCCAATACCCAAGTCACTGCAGTCGCCGCGCAGGGTCTGGCGCAGGAGATCTTCGCCCGCCACGGCATCGTGCCCACCTACGTCGTCGACTATCCCGTGGCCACGACGCCGACGGCCGTGGCGGTGCTGAAGGCTTTTGCCGACCAAGGCGCCTGCCTGATCGGCGCGCATCTGCATCCTTGGGTGAATCCGCCGTACGTTGAGACGGTTAATGCCGTCAACTCCTATCCCGGCAATCTGCCGCCATCTCTCGAAAGGGCGAAGCTGGCGACGCTGACGGAGGCGATCACCCAGGCCTTCGGGGTGCGGCCCCTCATTTACAAGGCCGGCCGCTACGGCGTCGGTCCTGCGACGGCAGGCATCCTCGCTGAACTGGGCTACAGGATCGACGTCAGCGTGGTTCCCTATACAGACTTCAGCGCCGACGGCGGACCGGACTTCTCCACCGCCGGGTTTGCGCCGGTGTGGCTCGGCGGGCGGGGCGACCTGCTCGAGATACCGCTGTCATGTGGCTTCTGCGGTGCCTTGAGGTCACTGGGACCAGCTCTCTTTTCTCGCGTGAGCGGACGCACCGGCATGCGCTTGCGCCTGCCTGGAGTGCTCGCGCGCAGCGGGCTCCTGGAACGCATCCGCCTGACACCTGAAGGGGTGGATCTGGCGGCCTGCATGCGCCTCGCGCGCAGCCTCTATGAACAAGGATGCCGCATCTTCTCTTTCACTTACCACTCGCCGTCGTTGCTGCCGGGGATGACACCCTACGTCTCGTCCGAGCAAGAGCTAGCGCTGTTCCTGGAAAGTATGGACCGCTTTTTTTCGTTCTTCCGGGAAGAGTTGGGCGGCCAGCCGTCCGATCCGCTGGAGGTCTACCAGCTGCTTCGGCCGGAAGGAGAGGTGATGAAAGGCCGTACTGGTCGGCAGGCGGCGGGTGGATGAGATGGTAGGCGGGGGAAGGACTCGAACTTTCCGGCCTCTCCTATGTTAAAGGAGTGCTCTGCCCCTGAGCTACCCGCCTATCTGATGTGCTACCACTCTTAAGCATTGCCGCTCGCCAGACAATAGTTTCGAGGTCTGGTACGGAAGCGGGCAGGCGGCAGTCCGGCTTCCAATCCGTTACTGTTGCCAGCAGCCAACCTGCACCATGAATGCGCGAGCATCCTCCAAGAGCCGCTCCTCCGGCTGCAGCGGACGCTGCTGATTTTGGTGGTAGGCGACATTCGCCGCCGCAAGGAAGCGCTGGACCCGGTCGCCGGGAAGAACGAACCCGACGTCACTGAGGGCGGCGCCTGTGGTCTTGTACGCAGCGACTGCATTGACGCTTGCTACGACGACGCCGATGACATTGCCGCCGGTGTCGATCAGCGGGCCGCCGCTGCTTCCCTTTCTGATGTCTCCTTTGACAATCATCGCTGGCCCCTGCGGCGTCTGCTCTTCTCGCAGAAGGACCTCGACCGCGGTCAGAACGGGCGCTACGCCGACGGGACCCTGCTCGGGATAGCCGACAACGAAAGCGGAACCAAGGACGGCGGACCCGCTGCCTTCGGCAAATGGGGCGATGCTTGGCGGCGCCACATCTGTTTTCAGCAGTGCCAGATCCGTCTGGTCGTCGAGGGCCACGGCCGTCGCCAAGGCTTCTTCGCCGAAAGTCGGTATCACGGAGACGCCGGAGCAGTCGTCAACCAGCGCGCGGCTTGTGAGGACACTGCCGTCCTCGGTGACAAAGAAGCCGGACCCCGTACTTGTGAGGCGCATACCGGCCAGGCGGCTGTCCGGAACTTTCGACAGCACCTTTCGTATATAATCGCGCCGCTGGTTGCGGAACGCCGCGGCTTCATCTTCCGCAATGGCTTTCCCCTCGCAGTCGCTGGCGAGAGTCTTCTGGACGACCCCCAGTTCTTCGTCCAGGCAATGCACTACTGGGTGTCCACCTTGTGCTGCCGCAAGCGATGGCACCATCAGCCACACAAGCACTGCCGCAATCCAACCAGCATGGGAAATCGTGAGGGGGGTCATTTTCATTCTCCGTCCGGAGAAAATCATTTTCATCCGACTGTCGGGGCGGACGCCGCGTCCTGTTCCGAATCCTAGCAGGCACTGCGTGCGCGGGAAGCCGCAGGACCAAGCTGCCAGCTGTCGCACCGCCGTTTCTGCTGTCACCTTGGTTTCAGGCTGGACAGACACGCTATAGGAATGGATGATTACTTAATCTGCAGTTTCACAAGGCGCTACCTGCTGTCGTGCAACTGTTGACTCATGTCCCTCCTGGAAAAGGGTGGGTAGCGTGAGGCGTGGCATGGCCTTTTAATCGCTCACAGCGCCTCGCTTGCTGGCGCGGCATTTAGACGATTGGGGGGGGCATTGTCTGAATCCGCTTTCCTGTTCGCGCGCCGGCCGCGGCGCGCCCCCCTTGAGAAGCGGCACAGCCTCGTTTCCTTTTATGCTTGCGTGGCGGTCTGCCTGCTGGCTTGGACCCCTGGTCCGGCCGCCGATGCCGCTGAGAGCGATCCGCCGACCTATCTCATAGGTCCGGGCGATACCTTGGAGATCACTGTCTGGCGTCAGCCGGAGCTTTCCACCGCGGTGACGGTGCGTCCGGACGGGCGAATTTCGATCCCTCTGGTCGACGACCTCGCCGCTGCCGGCAAAACTCCCATGGATCTGGCAGACGAGATCGAGGCGACGCTCTCCGCATACCTTCAGGACCCGTTGGTGCTCGTCACCGTTGGCTCGGGCCTCGGGGACCTCGGCCAGCAGATCAGGATCATCGGAGAGGCCGCCCTACCCACCGCGGTCGCGTACAGAAGCAACATGACAGTGCTCGATGCGATCATTGCCGCGGGTGGCCTGTCACGCCAGGCGGACGGGAACGCTGCGGTGATCCTGCGTCGCACCGACCTGGGCTACCAGGAGATCCCGGTTCGCCTCGCGGACCTCGTCAGGGACGGGGACTCCTCCGCCAACGTTCCCCTGAAGCCGGGGGATGTCGTTGTCGTCCCCGAGGGTTTCTTTACGGGTGAGTGGCACGTGACCTACGGCGCGAGTGCGAGTGAGACGATCAGCGACAACATTGATCAAGCGCCCGATGGCGAGCGCGATGTGGGCCTTGTCACGCGTGCCGGTCCCAATATCTCCATAAGAGGTCAGTCCGCCCGTGTTGTGGGCGGCTTCGACGGCAGCCTCATCGGTGTTCATCAGATCGGCGGGGACGACGAGGGATTCTCCTTAGATCCGCGGATCGCCGGCACTTCCACCACCGAGGTGCTGTCCGACGTCGTCTTCTTCGATCTCAGGGCTGCAGCAAGCCGGCAGCTCCTCGACTCACGTCAGGCAACCTCCGCCTCGGGCGCCAGCACGGGCAACCGCGACTTTGTCGCTACCATGACAGCGAGTCCCTACGTCGTGCACCGGCTGGCCGACCTTGCCGACGTCGAATGGCGTTACAGCTTCAGTCCCGTCCTTGTGGATTCCGGAAGTCGCTCTGATGTCTACAACCACGAGGGCTCGTTGACGGTCGAAAGCGGGCCAGATTTCTCCTCATTCGGCTGGACATGGACCAACCGCATCGGGGAGGAGGTCCGCACGGACGAGAGCGATATCACCACCGCCAGCACCGATTTCGGCGTCAGCTATGCGCTGTGGAGTGGCTTCGCGCTTCTGGGCGGGATCGGCTACGAGTACCGTTCCGGCGACGAGGATGAGGGGGACAATTTCGACGGGATCACCTGGCGCGGCGGCTTTTCCTGGACGCCGCATTCGGACCTCAACATGCAGGCGACCTACGGACGGCGGCAGAACGACGAGAGCTTGGACGCCTCTGTGTACTATCGGCTAGGCCCCAAAACGACGCTGCAGGCCAGCTATACTGAGGCGCTGGAGACCTCACAACAGCGCGCCATATCGGCTCTTGGCCGCCTGACCGTCGACCCGGTGACTGGTGAGCTCATCGACGAGACGACCGGACTGCCGTTCGACGGGGATGACCCATTCACCTTCGAAGATGAGACGGTGCGCACGCGCACCTTCAGGCTGAGCGCCGAGCACCGGAGCGGCCGCAACACTGTCCGCCTCAGCGGTCTTGCAGGCACCGCTGACGGGGGATCGCAAGGAGACGAGGAGTTCTATCAGGCGCGCCTGACCTGGGGCCGGCCGTTAAGTCCGGCGATGGGGTTCACTGCCAGCGCTATCTATCAACACAGCGATTTCCAGGATGAGGACCGCACCGACGATACCTATCATTTGAATGCTGGCCTCTCCTACCAACTTTCTTCCGATGCGCAGGCTTTTGCGGCATACAACTTCCAGGTTCGCGACTCAACGGACGACGACGAGAGCTTCTTCGAGAACGCGGTGACTGTGGGCCTCAGGATCACCTTCTGAGCGCGCCTGCGCTATACAGCGGCAGCAGCCGTGTCATTCTTGTGGTCTTTCCATGATCTACTGGTGGTAGATTACGGGCAATGGATGCCCTTCTACTTTGTCAGTACTACCTATTAGCTTAGAAAATCATTTGTACTGACTAACTCTGATTGATTTTGGCGTTAACCAGCCATACAATTATCACTGACGGGGAAGGGAAGGTTACTGTCTGGGGGTCCTTTTCTATCGAGGGGATTTCCGATGCAACTTTCGGCAGATCAGGAACTGCGCAGGGAGCTCCTGTTGGTCTCCCTCAGTAAGCAGTCGGATTTGGAAGGTGCAATCAACTTAGCCGCGCAGATGGAGCGGTTTGTCCTTCAGGGCTCCTGCACCAGAAGCGCAGCAGTGGAGAAACTGGCTAGCTCCGCGGCCAACGGCACGGAGCAGGCGCCTGGCTCGAGAGACAGTGGGTACTCGCGGCCTGACGTCAGGTCGCTGCCTGAGATCAGGTCGCTGGGCCGGCAGACGAACGATAGCGCGGGTGCGCAGGCTGCTGCGACCGGCAGCCCGCTTGGCTCGCACACTTCGGCAGGCTCGTCAGCGGCAGCCGGTGGCCAAAAGCGCCGATGGAGCAGTGGGGATGATGAGCGGCTGCGCAAGCTTTGGCGCTCGGACCACTCTCTTGAAGAGATCGCAGAGGCGATGGGGCGCACCACGCCCAGTCTCTATAGTCGGGCCCGCGCTCTTGGCATGTCCAAGCGCAGTCCCACCGTCGCCAATCAAGAGGCGGCGCGGCCGAACCGTGGAGGACGTGAGTCGGCCTCCGCCGAAGCGGCGCCTTCATCCGACAGCGAGGATGACATATCCGGCACTGCCGGGCAGCGCGCACAGATCACGGTCTCGAAGGCACGGCCCGCGGGATACGAGATAAAGCGGTACAGTTCGCCCTGCTCCGGTGGCCGGGAGAGCGTCAAGCTCGCGAGTGACTTTGGGCGGAATGGGCACCACCGGCGTGCGGGGTCCCCGGCGTGTCACTCGTTTCAGACGGTGCTGCTGGAGGCTGGCGTCGAACCGATCGTCCACTTCCTTCGCAGCCGGGATTATTCGGTGGTGCGCGTCGAGGATGGCCGGTTCAGAGTGGACGGCCGTCACGTCTTGGATGCCGATGAGCTGCGCGAGAAGGCGAACAAGGTGCGCCAGAGTCTGGGGAAGCCGCCGTTCGCCCCTCAGTCTTACGGGGCCGCCGAATAGATCACTTTCTGCAATCGTACTGGTCTTCGCCGGGCGCTATGTGCAGGAGGTGCTAGCGCGGTGGCGGTGTCCTTCGGCTTTCGGATCGATCGGGCATCGAGATGATCGGTCGCGAGGCGGGAGCGTGCATAGAAGTCCCCGCGGTCGATCCCTTAACTGCGCCGATAGACTAGGCCGTCCCGGTGCAGCTCTTGGGTGCCATACGGCTGTCTTCAAGGGGGCCGACGTCTATCTGTCACGCAACCGTGCCAAGTCGGTCACCGTAGAGTGAGCAGCGAAGCTCTCAGAGCTCGGACATGATGAACCGGCGTGACCGGCCCTCCAGGACGAGACAGGCCAGACGGTCGGTGGCATAGGCCATCGTGTCGACGCAGATACGGTTATGCCGAACAACGACACCACTGGCCGCCGCGTGGCCGTGGACGACGATGTGCTCGTGGCGGCGTTTTGATCGCAAAAAGTCGCCGCGGATCCAAAGCAAGTCCTGTGGCTGCTGCTCTCCGAGGCCATGCCCGGGGCGGATGCCGGCATGAACGAAGAGATAGTCGCCGACCGCATGGCAGAGCTTGAGGCTGCGAAGGAAGTGGAGGTGGCGTTCGGGGAGAGCGGCTCTTACCTCCGCCCGGATGTCATCGGTCGGAAGAGCGTGTCCGTGTTGGCCGCGCAGGCGGACACCGTAGCTTCTGGCGGTGGCGCCCGCGCCTAGCGGCAGCCATGCTTCCCCGCGTTCATGCCCGTCGAGAAACTTCAGCATCGCGTCTTCATGATTGCCCTTGAGGAAGATGCATTCGGCGCCTGGTAATGGCTGGTCGAGGAGGCGATTGATGACGGCCATGCTGTCGGGGCCGCGATCGATGTAGTCACCCAGGTAGATCACCTGGACGTGGCTGCCCGGCGCCCGGCTTTCCATATCAGTCGTGATCAGGTGGTGCAGTCGTGACAGCAGATCATCGCGGCCGTGGATGTCACCGACAGCGTAGACGACCATTCCCTCTGGAACGCTTGCTTTCTTCAGGCTGAGCCAGGAGAGGAATTGCATCGCCGTCAGCCGGGGCGCTCGTCGATATAGCCATGGATGACCCACTCAATCGCCGAGACCAGTGCTAGAGGCAGAATGAATGCGGCGACCACAATAGCTGCCATGATCCACCACCACAGGGGGTTGTAGGGCGATCCGTAGAACAGCAGGACGGCGGCCATCAGTGTGGTGCAGGCCGCGCCGGACAGGCTGCAGAGCAGGATACCCAACCGCCTCCGGCCCTTGCTAGCCATTGCCATTGTTCGTTCCTCCGTCGCATCGTAACAGCCCTGCGGCCTGTCGCTGACCTTGGCTATGCAAAGGCCTGCTCGACGTAGCGAATGATGCGCTCGACCGATTCCTCGATGCTCTCACGGGAGGTATCGACCACGAGGTCGGGGGCGACCGGCGGCTCGTAGGGCGCGGAGATGCCGGTGAACTGGGCGATCTCGCCGGCGCGGGCGCGCTTGTAGAGGCCCTTGGGGTCGCGCTGCTCGCAGATCTCCACGTCCGCCTTGATGTAGATCTCGTGGAAGCGCCCGAGC